>Ga0307474_10002589_pt1 | contig 12983 bp, 11 predicted proteins | sample atmos_gasesECM1C_2_FD_203312 | JGI IMG/M metagenome (GOLD analysis project Ga0307474, IMG submission 203312) | Hardwood forest soil microbial communities from Morgan-Monroe State Forest, Indiana, United States - atmos_gasesECM1C_05 | ecosystem: Environmental > Terrestrial > Soil > Temperate... | reverse complement strand
GAAAGTGCTGCCGGCAAAGAGCGCCAAGTAATTTGGCTCGCTGGGATGTGTTTCGGCGAAGGACTGGGCCATGTTGGCGCCGTGAGTTGCCAGCGCGGTGATGAAGGGCGCCGACTTGCTGCCGATAATGTCGCCCTCAGAACGGTTCTCTTCCACCACGATTACCACGTGCGCGGGCCGGGGCAGCCCGGCCGCGGCGAGGTCCACGCGCGGAGCCAACGGGGTGGCGGCCAGCCCGGTCAGTGCCATGGCCCCGGCGATTCCGAGGACGCGATATGCCCAGCCGATCAGCCTTCGCGGACTTCGAGTTTCGCGCAGCACCCCGGGAGTATATGAGCGGGTTTGGCGCCTTGACGGGACAGACGCAAGCGTGTCAGCGGGCCTTTAAGCAAAAGAGGTCGGATTGTTATATACGCTCGAACTCCATGGATGTGTGCGTCGTCGACCACCCACTGGCTGTTGCCCGGCTGACCACGTTGCGCGACGAACGCACCGATACCGCCGGGTTCCGGAGCGCGTTGCGCGATCTGACGGCGATGCTGGTCTACGAGGCCACCCGGGACGCGGGCCGCGAGACATTTCCGATCCGCACCCCACTGGCCGAGACGCTGGGTGTGCGGCTGGCCAACCCGCCGCTGCTGGTGCCCGTGCTGCGTGCCGGACTGGGCATGGTCGACCAGGCGCTCGCGCTGCTACCCGATGCCAGGGTGGGCTTCGTCGGCGTCGCCCGCGACGAGGAAACTCACCAGCCGAGCGGGTATATGGAGTCGCTGCCCGACGACCTGAGCGCGCTGCCGGTGATGGTGCTGGACCCCATGCTGGCCACCGGCGGGTCGCTGAAACACACCATCGGCCTGCTGCAGAGCCGCGGCGCGGCAAAGATCACAGTGTTGTGCGTGGTGGCCGCACCGGAAGGCATTGCGGCGCTTGAGAAAGTGGCGCCGAACGCGCGGCTGTTCACCGTGGCCGTCGACGACGGGCTCAACGAGATCGCATACATCGTCCCGGGTCTCGGCGATGCCGGCGACCGACAGTACGGGCCCCGCTAGCCGCGTGACGATGCGCGCCGCGTAGCGGCGAGGGGGCGAGCCGGGCCATCGGACCTATTCACCAGCTCCGCACCGCGGCGACCAGCTCGTCGCGCAGCGTGCCGGCGCGCTGTCGGGCGAGGGGCAGGTCGCCCAGCACCGAGCAGCGAATCTCCAAGTAGCACTTCAGCTTCGGCTCGGTCCCGGAGGGCCGCACCACCACTCGGGCCGACGCCTCGTCGTCACCGCCGGTGAAGATCAGCGCGTCGGTGATATCGGTGATGGTCGCGGGGAAGCCGGCCACCCGTCGCGGCGGAGCTGCCCGCAGCCGGCGCATCAAGGCGGCGGCTTCGTCGGCGTCGGCAACCCGACGCGACACCGCCGCAACGTCGTGTACGCCGTGGCGCAGGGCGAGCTCGTCGAGCCGGTCGGACACTGACCGGCCCTGCTCGTCGAGCGAAGCCACCAGATCGCACACCAGCACCGCGGCGCTGATGCCGTCTTTGTCACGCACCGCGGCGGGGTCGACACAGTGGCCGATCGCTTCCTCGTAGGCGTACACCAGGTTGCCGGCGGGCAGGTTCGCGTCGGCGCGCGCCAACCATTTGAAGCCGGTGAGGGTCTCGACGTGGATCGCGCCGTAATGCGCGGCGATGGCCGCCAGCATCCGCGACGACACCACGGTGCTGGCCACCACCGCGGCTCCGGACTGTCCCTGAGACAAGATGTAATCGCCGAGTAGCCAACCGGTTTCGTCGCCGGACAGCATCCGCCACCCCGACGCGGTGGGTATGCCGACCGCGCATCGGTCGGCGTCGGGATCCAGCGCGATCGCGACATCGGCGTGGGTGTCCGCGGCCAGGGCGAGCAGAGCGTCGGTAGCACCGGGCTCCTCGGGGTTCGGGAACGCGACGGTGGGGAAGTCGGGGTCGGGCGCGAACTGGGCACCGACGGTGTGCACCTGGTCAAAGCCGGCGCGGTGCAGCGTCTCGACGGCCACCGCACCGCCCACCCCGTGCATCGGTGTCAGGGCCACCCGCACCGAACCGGCGGCACGCCGCACCCCGGCCGCGCGCTCGACATAGCGCCCGACCAGGTCGGTGCCGGCGGGTTCGACGGGTTTGCGGCCGATCTGGTCAGCGGGCGGAGCCGCGGCCATTGCGGTCTCGATCCGGCGGTCGGTGGGGGAGACGATCTGGATCCCGCCATCGAAGTAGACCTTGTAGCCGTTGTCGGTCGGCGGATTGTGCGATGCCGTGATCTGTATCCCGGCGGCGGCGCCGGTGCCGCGTACCGCAAACGCGACCACCGGCGTGGGCACCGGGCCCGGTAGCAGCAGCACCGAAAAGCCCTGGGCGGCAAGCACTTCGGCCGTCACAGTGGCGAAGACCGCCGAGCCGTGCCGAGCGTCACGCCCGACGACCACCAGCGAACCGGCCAGCCCGCGATCCGTGAGGACCTGTGCCACCGCCCAGGTGGCGCGCGACACCACCGCCACGTTCATCGCGTCGGGGCCGCCGCGCACCGGGCCGCGCAATCCCGCGGTGCCGAAGGTGAGCGGTCGGGCGAAGCGGGCCGCGAGCTCGTCGGGGTTACACGCGGCAAGCTCGGCGGCCGTCGTGGGGTCGGGGTCGTGCGCGATCCACTCCTCGGGCGTCATGGCATCTAAAACCGGGCTATGACGGCAGCCAGCAGAGCGCCCATCCGGCTCGCCGATGCGGCACCGGCGGCGATCACGTCGGCGTGGCTCAATGGCCCACCGGTGATACCGGCGGCCAGATTTGTCACAAGGGATATGCCGAGTACCTCGGCGCCGGCCGCCCGGGCGGCGATGGTTTCGTGCACCGTCGACATGCCCACCAGGTCGGCGCCCAGCACCCGCAGCATCCGGATTTCCGCGGGCGTCTCGTAATGCGGGCCGGGGAGGCCCGCATAAACGCCTTCGGCCAGCTCGGGATCGGTCTCGCGGGCGAGTTCCCGCAGCCGGGGCGCATAGGCGTCGGTCAGGTCCACGAACTGCGCGCCGACCAGTGGCGAACGCGCGGTCAGGTTCAGGTGGTCGCTGATCAACACCGGTTGGCCGATCTGCATGTCCGGGCGCAGTCCGCCGGCCGCGTTGGTGAGTACGACGAAGCGCGCCCCCGCCGCGCACGCCGCCCGCACCGGGTGCACGACGTGGGCCAGGTCATGCCCTTCATAGGCGTGGACCCGACCGACCAGCAGCAGCACCCGGTGCTCTCCGATGCGTACCGACATCAGCTCACCGGTATGCCCCACTGCGCGTGGCGGCGCGAACCCGGGCAGTTCAGCCTGGGGCAGCACGACGGTCGGGGAACCCAGGGCAGCGACCGCCGGCGCCCACCCGGACCCGAGAACGACGGCGACGTCGTGCTCGTCGATTCCGGTGCGCTCGCCGATGACCTGTGCAGCCCGTCGTGCCAGTTCGGTGGGATCTGGCGCAGCGTCATCCACAGTCGGCGAGCTTAACCAAGCTGTTCGCGCAGGAGCGGGTGCTCCGCGATGAGATACTGCGAGAATGCCCGCAACCTCCGCATCGGACATCGTCGAGGACGTGGTGCGGAATCGCGGTGCCGACCTTGTCGAGTTGTCCCACGCAATCCACGCCGAGCCCGAGCTGGCATTCGCCGAGCATCGCAGCTGCGCCAAGACGCAGGCGCTGGTCGCCGAACGGGGTTTCGAGGTCACCGCGCGTGCCGGTGGTCTGGACACGGCCTTTCGCGCCGACTTCGGCAGCGGACCGCTGGTCGTCGGGGTCTGCGCCGAGTACGACGCGCTGCCCGAAATCGGGCACGCGTGCGGCCACAACATCATCGCGGCGTCGGCGGTCGGAACCGCGCTGGCGCTGGCTGAGGTAGCCGATGATCTGGGCCTGACGGTGTCGCTGCTGGGCACTCCCGCCGAGGAGGCCGGCGGCGGCAAGGCACTGCTGTTGCGGGCCGGGACGTTCGACAATGTCGCGGTGGCAGTGATGGTGCATCCCGGGCCGACCGATATCGCTGCGGCCCGGTCCTTGGCATTGTCTGAAGCGATCGTGGATTACCGTGGCAAGGAATCGCATGCGGCCGTCGCGCCGCACCTGGGGGTCAACGCCGCCGACGCCGTGACCGTCGCGCAGGTGGCCATCGGGGTGCTGCGGCAGCAACTCGCGCCGCGGCAGCTGGTCCACGGGATCGTCACCAACGGCGGACAGGCGGTCAACGTCATTCCCGGTCACGCGACTTTGCAGTATGCGATGCGGGCGGTCGAATCGGATTCGTTGCGAGAGCTGGAGGGAAGGATTTTTGCGTGCTTTGCCGCAGGCGCACTGGCCGCCGGCTGCGAATATGAAATCAAGAACCCCGCACCGGCATACGCGGAGCTCAAACCCGACCGATGGCTGGCCGACGTTTGCCGGCAGGAGATGCGGAGGCTGGGGCGTGAGCCGGTGGCGCCCGAGTTCGAGGCGGCGCTGCCTATGGGCAGCACCGATATGGGCAACGTGACCCAGGTGCTGCCCGGGATCCATCCGGTGATCGGGGTCGAGGCCGGCGGCGCCACGGTTCACCAGCGCGCGTTCACCGCCGCGGCCGCCGGTCCCAGCGCCGACCGCGCGGTCGTCGACGGCGCGATCATGCTGGCGCGCACGGTCGTCCAGCTCGCCGAAACTCCCGATGAGCGTGACCGGGTATTGACCGCGCAGCAGCGCAGGCACGGCAGGGCCGACGCATGAGCCTGGTCGACAGCGCCGAGTCGTGGCTTGCCGCACACCACGACGACCTCGTCGGATGGCGTCGGCACATCCACCGCTATCCGGAGTTGGGCCGGCAGGAGTACGCGACCACGCAGTTCGTTGCCGAGCGGTTGGCCGATGCGGGGCTGAACCCGAAGGTGCTGCCCGGCGGTACCGGGCTGACCTGCGATTTCGGACCTGACCATGAGCCGAGAATCGCGCTTCGGGCCGACATGGATGCGCTGCCCATGGCCGAGCGGACCGGCGCGCCGTACACCTCGACGATGCCCAACGTCGCGCACGCCTGTGGGCATGACGCGCACACCGCGATCCTGCTGGGCACCGCGCTGGCGCTGGCGTCGGTCGCCGAGCTCCCGGTCGGGGTGCGGCTGATCTTCCAGGCTGCCGAGGAGTTGATGCCCGGCGGGGCGATTGACGCCATCGCCGCAGGAGCGCTGACCGGGGTGTCGCGGATCTTCGCGCTGCACTGCGATCCCCGGCTCGAGGTCGGCAAGGTCGCGGTCAGGCAAGGGCCCATCACGTCGGCCGCCGACCAGATCGAGATCACGCTGTATTCACCCGGCGGGCACACGTCACGGCCGCACCTGACCGCCGACCTGGTCTACGGGCTCGGCACGCTGATCACCGGGCTGCCCGGGGTGCTGTCACGCCGCATCGACCCACGCAACGGCACCGTGTTGGTGTGGGGCGCGGTCAACGCCGGCGTGGCGCCCAATGCGATTCCGCAGAGCGGCGTGCTGGCCGGCACCGTGCGCACCGCCAGCAGGCAGACCTGGGTGGCCCTCGAGGGGTTCATCCGCGAGGCCGTCGCAGGCTTGTTGTCGCCGCTGGCGATCGAGCACACGCTGCAATACCGGCGCGGGGTGCCGCCGGTGGTCAATGAGGACGTCTCGACCCGCATCCTCATGTACGCGATCGAAGCCGTCGGCCCCGATGTGCTGGCCGACACCCGGCAGTCCGGCGGCGGTGAGGATTTCTCCTGGTATTTGGAGGAGATTCCCGGCGCGATGGCGCGATTGGGCGTGTGGTCGGGCGAGGGGCCACAGTTGGACCTGCACCAGCCGACGTTCGATCTCGACGAGCGAGCCTTGGCCGTCGGGTTGCGCGTGATGGTCAACATCATCGAGCAGTGGGCCGTCTTCGAGTTGGGCTAGGCCTTTTCTCTGCGCGAACGTGCGCGTTTGTATGCCGACACGCCGCAGATGCCTGTACAACAGCGCACGCTCGCCGTCACACAGATGCCGACTTGTGCACAGCTGGTCGTTCTCGGTGCATGCGCAACGCAATGCTGCGGCGACCATAACCGCATGAATTCTGAGCTCAGCCGGTTGATCGACGTGCAAGGTGGAGTGGTCACATCTGCCCAGGCGTTGACATTCATGACACGTCGCGGGTTGGAGGCCGAACTGAATAGTGGTGGGCTGCAAAAGATTTGGTATGGCGTTTACGGCCGCGGCGATGTCGACCGCAGGTTGCAGTTGCGCGGTTTGGATTTGGTTACTGGGACGACCGTTGCCGCTTGCCTGGGCACCGCAGCCGCCGTGTACGGATTTGACACCGAACTAACGGCGGATGTGCACGTGGTCAATCCGCCGGGCCGGCAACTTCGGTCCGGCGACGGCCTCGTCGTGCACCGGCGCGAGGGTGCACCGCTGGCCCTGGTTGCGGGACGGCCGATCACGACGGCTGCGTGGACGGCAGTCGAGGTAGCGCGCAATTTGCCTAGGTCGCGAGCACTGGCAACGCTGGACGCCGCACTGCGTAGCGGTACCTGCAGCGCCGACGATCTACGAGGAGCGGCCGAACGCCAGTCCGGCCGGCGTGGAATCGCCGCTCTGCGTGGGTTGCTTCCGTTGGCCGCACCGGAGGCGGAGTCTCCTATGGAGAGCGAGGCCAGGCTGGTCATGATCGATGGCGGTTTGCCTGAGCCGGTGCTGCAGTACGAGGTCGTCGATGTGGGCGGTCGGACCTGGCGGCTCGACTTCGCTTGGCCCGAATATCAGGTTGCGGCCGAGTACGACGGCGTCGCCTGGCACAGCGGACCCGACGCCTTCTTCCGTGACCGGCGCCGCTATTCAGCACTCCAGGAGCTGGGCTGGGCGGTCGTATCCATCGTTGCGGAAGATGTCAGATACCGCCCCTGGGAACTCGTCCGCCGCATCCAGTCTCAGTTGGAGCGAGCCAGAGTGGCCTGACGCCGTCGCGAAGGTGCACAGAATGCCGGTTGTAACGGCGTGTCGGTGCGCAAACACGCACGCTCGAGAAAACTAAGAAGTGCCAGGGCCGATGTTGCGGGCCGGCCGAGTCCGCAGGTCATGCACGTAATCGCTTGGCGCGCCGGCGATTTCGGCGGCATCGGCCATCACGCCCAGGTATCGCGCCGACGGCAGGCCGCCCTCCCAGGCGTCCAGCACATACAGCCACGCCAGCACGGGATCGGTGGTGGTGTCGGAGGATAGGCGCTCCACCCGGCATCGGATTTTCTGGTGGACGCCGAACTCGGAGCCCTCCCAGCGGTCGAGGTTCTTCTCGTCGGCCGGTGTCATGTCGTAGAGGACGACGAACACCTTCGAAAGGGGATCCTCGACGATGGTGGCCAGGGCGCCTTCCCAACCGATGTCCTCGCCGCCGAACGTCAGCCGCCAGCCCGGCAGCCAGCCGGTTCCCGCCATCGGCGAGTGCGGTGCGCGCTTCAGCATCTGCTCGGGATGCATGTTCGACCCGTAGGCGGCGTAGAGCGGCACGGGGAAAGCTTAATCTGCACAAGCGCGGGCGCTATTCATCCGCGCGTTTCGTGGAGTTTGATCGTCCGGTACACCGCACGCCGCGCTGCAGCGGGCTCGAAACTTTGGGGCCGGTCCGGATAGGTTAGGAGCTGTGATGACTCGCATCGTGATCATCGGTGGCGGCCCGGCCGGTTACGAAGCCGCTCTGGTGGCCGCCACCTCGCACCCGGACACAACTCACGTCACAGTGATCGACTCCGAAGGCATCGGCGGGGCGGCGGTTCTGGACGACTGCGTGCCGTCCAAGACGTTCATCGCCTCCACCGGGCTGCGCAGTGAGCTGCGCCGAGCACCCCGGCTGGGCTTCGACATCGACATCGACGATGCCAAGATTTCGTTGCCGCAAATCCACGCCAGGGTCAAGTCGCTGGCCGCGGCGCAGTCGGACGACATCACCGCGTCGCTGCAGAGCACGGGGGTCGAGGTGATCTCCGGCCGGGGCGAGCTGATCGACTCGACGCCCGGTCTGGCCTGTCACCGGGTCAAGGCGGCCCATCGCGACGGCACGACCACCGAGCACGAGGCCGACGTCGTGCTGATCGCCACCGGCGCCAGCCCGCGCATCCTGCCGTCGGCGCAACCGGACGGCGAACGCATTCTGACCTGGCGGCAGCTCTACGACTTGGAAACCTTGCCCGACCACCTCATCGTGGTGGGCTCGGGCGTCACCGGCGCCGAGTTCGTCAACGCCTATACGGAACTGGGAGTGCCGGTGACGGTGGCGGCCAGCCGGGACCGGGTGCTGCCCTACGAGGACGCCGACGCAGCCCTGGTCTTGGAAGAGTCCTTCGCCGAACGCGGCGTCCAACTGTTCAAGCACGCCCGGGCGGAATCGGTCACCCGCACCGACGCCGGAGTCCTGGTCACGATGACCGACGGCCGCACGGTTGAGGGCAGCCACGCGCTGATGACCATTGGCTCGACCCCCAACACCGGCGGCCTCGGGCTGGAGCGGGTCGGCATCGAGCTGGGTCGCAGCAATTACCTGACCGTGGACCGGGTTTCGCGGACGTCGGTGCCCGGAATCTACGCCGCCGGGGACTGCACGGGTTTGCTGCTGTTGGCGTCGGTCGCCGCGATGCAGGGCCGGATCGCGATGTACCACGCGCTGGGTGAAGGCGTCAGCCCCATTCGGTTGCGCACGGTGGCGGCAACCGTGTTCACCAGGCCGGAGATCGCCGCCGTCGGAGTGCCGCAATCGATGATCGACGACGGTTCGGTGCCGGCCAGGGCCATCATGCTGCCGTTGCGGACCAACGCGCGAGCGAAGATGTCGGGGCTGCGGCAAGGTTTCGTCAAGGTGTTCTGCCGGCGCTCCACCGGCGTGGTCATCGGCGGTGTGGTGGTGGCGCCGATCGCATCCGAGCTGATCCTGCCGATCGCCGTGGCCGTGCAAAACCGCATCACCGTCAACGAGTTGGCGCAGACGCTCGCTGTTTACCCGTCGTTGTCCGGCTCCATCACCGAGGCGGCTCGCCGGCTGATGGCGCACGACGATCTGGACTGAACGCGCCTGGCACTCGCCTGACGAACTAGCCTGGGGAGCAGTCCTACCGACGAGTAACCGACAGGAGTTTCCCCAATGAGGAGTCCTCTGCCGTGAGCAACCCGATTCAAGCACCACAGAGCGCCCAGACCTGGGCGGCTTCCTCGCTGGGACCTCGGCAACGTGCCCTGGCCTGGGAGCGACTTGGCACCGAGCAGTTCGACGTGGTGGTCATCGGTGGCGGCGTGGTGGGCTCCGGGTGCGCGTTGGATGCTGCTACGCGCGGGCTCAAGGTGGCACAGGTCGAGGCGCGCGACTTCGCCTCCGGCACGTCGAGCCGCTCGTCGAAGATGTTTCACGGCGGTTTGCGCTACCTCGAGCAACTGGAATTCGGGCTGGTCCGCGAGGCGCTCTACGAGCGTGAGCTATCGCTGACCACGTTGGCGCCGCATCTGGTCAAGCCGTTGCCGTTCTTGTTTCCGCTCACCAAGCGCGTGTGGGAACGTCCCTACATCGCTGCGGGCATCTTCCTTTACGACCGCCTCGGCGGTGCGAAATCTGTTCCGCCGCAAAAGCATTTGACCCGCGCCGGCGCCCTGCGATTGAGCCCGGGCCTGAAGCGCAGCTCGTTGATCGGTGGTATTCGCTACTACGACACCGTCGTCGACGACGCCCGCCACACCATGACGGTCGCACGCACCGCGGCGCATTACGGCGCGGTCGTGCGGTGCTCCACCCAGGTGGTCGCGTTGCTGCGCGAGGGCGACCGGGTGACCGGCGTGCGCGTCCGCGACTCCGAGGACGGCTCGATCACCGAGGTCCGCGGCCACGTCGTGGTCAACGCGACCGGGGTCTGGACCGACGAAATTCAGGCGTTGTCCAAGCAGCGGGGGCGGTTTCAGGTGCGCGCCTCCAAGGGCGTGCACGTGGTGGTGCCGCGGGACCGGATCGTCAGTGACGCTGCGATGATCCTGCGCACCGAGAAGTCGGTGATGTTCATCATCCCGTGGGGCAACCACTGGATCATCGGAACCACAGACACCGATTGGAATCTCGACCTGGCCCACCCCGCGGCCACCAAGGTCGACATCGACTACATCCTGGGGACCGTCAACAGCGTGCTGGCCACTCCGTTGACCCATGCCGACATCGACGGGGTCTACGCGGGGCTGCGCCCGTTGCTCGCCGGGGAAAGCGACGACACCTCCAAGCTGTCCCGGGAACACGCCGTGGCGGTGCCTGCGGCCGGGCTGATCGCAATCGCCGGAGGCAAGTACACCACCTACCGGGTGATGGCGGAGGACGCCATCGACGCTGCGGCCCAATACGTTCCGGCCCGGGTCGCGCCGTCGATCACCGAGAAGGTGAGCCTGCTGGGCGCCGACGGTTACTTCGCGCTGATCAATCAGGCCGAACACGTTGGCGCGCTGCAGGGCTTGCACCCGTACCGGGTGCGCCATCTGCTGGACCGCTACGGCTCGCTGATCGGCGAAGTGCTGGCGTTGGCGGCCGAAACTCCCGGCCTGCTGAGCCCGATCAAAGAGGCACCAGGCTACCTGAAGGTGGAAGCCGCCTACGCCGCCGTCGCTGAGGGTGCCCTGCATCTAGAAGACATCCTGGCCCGCCGGATGCGTATCTCCATCGAGTATTCGCACCGCGGCGTCGACTGCGCCCGGGAGGTGGCCGACCTCGTCGCCCCGGTGCTGGGGTGGAGCGCCGCGGACATCGACCGGGAGGTCGCGAACTACACCGCGCGAGTGGAGGCCGAGGTCTTGTCACAGGCCCAGCCCGACGACGTGTCGGCGGATGAGTTGCGCGCCAGCGCACCCGAGGCCCGCGCCGAGATTCTTGAGCCGGTGCCGCTCAATTGAGGCCCGCGCCGCTTCCGGTTCGGGACGGACTGGGACCCGCCCGGGTACGACTGCGTGGTGGACCGGTGCTGGCCGAGCTGACCACGCGGTTCGGCGAGCCGGCCCGTGCGAAGGTCCTGGCGGGGGAAGTCGTCGACGCCGACGGCGTGGCAATCGATGACGCCACCGTGCTGCCCAGCGGTTCCAGCGTCTACCTGTATCGCGAACTGCCCCACGAAGTTCCGGTGCCCTTCGATATTCCGGTGCTGCAACGAGACGCCGACATCGTGGTCGTCGACAAGCCACACTTTCTAGCCACCATGCCACGGGGGCAGCACGTCGCGCAGACCGCGCTGGTGCGGCTGCGCCGGGAACTGGGATTGCCCGAGCTGAGCCCGGCCCACCGCTTGGACCGGCTGACCGCCGGAGTGCTGCTGTTCACCACCCGGCGTGAGCTGCGCGGCCCCTACCAGACGCTGTTCGCCCGCGGTTTGGTGCGCAAGACGTACCTGGCGCGGGCCGCGGTCGATCCGGCCCTGGTGCTGCCACGCCTGGTCGCAAGCCGCATCGTCAAACGCCGAGGACAGCTGCAGGCGGTCTGCGAGCCCGGCGTACCCAATGCGGAGACGCTGGTGGAGCTTTTGTCACCGGATGGCCTGTACCGGCTGACGCCGCGCACCGGACGCACCCACCAGCTGCGGGTGCACATGGCGTCACTGGGGATACCGATCACTGGAGACCCGTTGTACCCCAACGTGGTTGACGTGCCGGCCGACGACTTCAACGCGCCGCTGCGATTGCTCGCGCAGCGCATCGAGTTCGACGATCCGGTGACGGCGTTGCGTCGTGAATTCGTCAGCCGCCGTGCAGTGTGATCAGATCAGGTGGGCGGCTTCTGCGCGGGGCCTTCCTCGGGTATGTACTGCGGGCAATACGCCTTGATGGCCGCGCCGACGAAGTAGCCGGAATGGTAGGCGGGCATGTTGCTGCTGTTCACCACGTCATTGGCCACGGCTTCGGGCGTTGAGCCGCCGTCCAGCTTCTGGCAGACCATATGACCGGCCTCGATCGCGTGTGCGGGCGATACGTGGTCGGTGATGCCCTCGGACCTCAGCATCGACAGGAATTTGTCGTCAGTGGTGTCGGCATGAGCGGTCGAGACTGCTGCCAGCGGGCCAAGCAACGCGACCGCCGCAGCCAGGACAAGGCGGGTAACCATTTGGGATGCTCCGTGAAGTGAGGTGGTTTGTTCAAGCGAAATTGGGCCGCCAACTTTGGAGGCTTCGGCTTCTACGGTCACATATTTTCCTGGGTCCTGCGATTGTTTGACAACTACGGTTCCAGGTAGGCGGTAGTTGTACATGCTTTGTTCACCCTTTGGTTAGCTCGGTGAGCGCCAAAGCGCACCGCGATGCCCGGTCCCATCTCGTGTGATGGCATGCGCCGGGCCGCGGCGTGAGGCGGTGACGTGCAGTTTCACGGGATTATCCGCCTCGGTCAAGACTTTAATTCAGGGATTTTCCAACCGAAGTCAATGTGAGATGCCATGGAGAGGGACGGTGGCCGCACCGAAGCCCGGGGTGGCCGAAATGGTGAATCCTGCGATGTCCGGTAATGGCCGGGCAAGCGTTGTCAAAGGCGATCTTGTTACTATGCCTCACGGCTGCGAGGAAGACAGCGCCGGCGGCGATCATCTCAGCTGTACCAGTCGAAGGAAATGAATTGAAGCTCAATCGATTCGGCGCCGCGTTGAGTGTTCTGGCCGCTGCTGCAGTGATGTTGTCGGCGTGTGGCAGCGACAACAACGCTGCGGGAGGAAGTGCAACGACGGGCAGGTCGTCGGCGCCGGTGACCTGCGGCGGCAAGCCGACTCTGAAGGCCAGTGGTTCCACAGCCCAGGGAAACGCAATGACCCGTTTCGTCAAGGCTTTCGAACAAGCCTGCCCGGGGCAGTCCGTGAATTACACGGGCAATGGTTCCGGCGCTGGAATCAGCGAATTTGTGGGCAACTTAACCGATTTCGGTGGCTCGGACTCACCGCTGGGCAAGGACGAGTACGCGAAGGCGGACCAGCGGTGCGGC
>Ga0307474_10002588_pt1 | contig 12984 bp, 10 predicted proteins | sample atmos_gasesECM1C_2_FD_203312 | JGI IMG/M metagenome (GOLD analysis project Ga0307474, IMG submission 203312) | Hardwood forest soil microbial communities from Morgan-Monroe State Forest, Indiana, United States - atmos_gasesECM1C_05 | ecosystem: Environmental > Terrestrial > Soil > Temperate... | reverse complement strand
ATGGAAATGCGCGACCAGGCGGTAAGCCGCGGCCAGATCGATCCGGATCGCCCGCTCCTCGGGCGAGCAACGCGCGGCGGAGTCGCCGACGCCCGCAGGGACTGATTTCATCATGGGGAACTCCTTCGGAGAGGCTTGGATGTATCGGCTGTGAAAAGGTCTATCTAGCGAGGCTGCATGCGGATGGCGCCGTCGAGACGGATGGTTTCACCGTTCAGCATGGCGTTTTCCAGAATGTGAGCCACCAGGGCGGCAAATTCGTCGGGCTCGCCCAGGCGCTGTGGGAACGGCGTCTGCTTGCCCAGCGAATCCTGCGCTTCCTGCGGCATGCCCTTCATCATCGGGGTGGCGAAAATGCCGGGCGCAATCGTCATGACGCGAATTCCGGAGGACGCCAGCTCGCGCGCCATGGGCAGCGTCATCGCGACGATGCCGCCTTTCGATGCCGAGTAGGCCACCTGCCCGATCTGCCCGTCGAACGCGGCCACCGATGCCGTCATGACGATGACTCCGCGTTCACCCGCGTCATTGGCAGTATTTTGCTGCATCACTGCGGCTGCGGCCTTGGCGATCAGCACCGTACCCACCAGGTTGATCTCGATCATCTTTCTGAAAAAAGCGCCCGGCATGACGCCTTGCCGCCCGACCATGCGCGCAGGCGTGCCGATGCCCGCGCAGTTGACCGCCGCATTGAGACCGCCCATTCGCTCGCGGGCGCGGTCGATCGCGCCGTTGACCGCGGATTCGTCGGTCACATCGGTGGCAATGAAGGAGGCGCTGAGCCCAAGCGCCCCGGCCGCCGCGGTACCCTGCGCCTCGTTCACATCGAGGAGAGTGACTTTGCCGCCTGCCGCCACCAGCCGCTGCCCTACGGCGAGTCCCAGCCCCGAAGCGCCGCCCGTGATGACCGCGTGTGTATCCTTTAGCTGCATCGCTTTACTTGAGACTAATAGTGGTGTTCACGCCGCCGGATCCGACGCCGTCGTCGAACCAGCGCGCGGTCACGGTCTTGGTCTGGGTGTAGAACTGCACCACCTGTTTGCCGTAGGGCCCGAGATCCCCGAGCTTGGAGCCGCGCGACCCGGTAAAGCTGAAGATCGGCACGGGCACCGGAATCGGGACATTGATGCCTACTTGCCCGACGTCGATCTCGCTTTGAAAGCGGCGTGCGACGGCGCCGCTTTGGGTGAAGATGCCGGTGCCGTTGCCGAAGGGATTATCGTTGATGAGCGTGATCGCCTCGCTCAATGAGTTCACGGAGACGATGACCATCACCGGCCCGAAAATCTCGGTGGTGTAGATCCTCATTTCCGGCGTCACCCCGGAGAAAATCGTGGGTCCGATGAAATTGCCCGCCTCGTATCCCGGCACCTTGATGGTGCGGCCGTCCAATTCGAGCTTGGCGCCTTCCTTGATGCCGTCTTCCACCAGGCCCAAAATGCGCTGCTTCGCGGTCTTCGACACCACGGGGCCGAGATCGGCGCCCTTTTCCGTACCGGCGTTGACTTTGAGGGTCTTGGCCTTGGCCACGATGTCCGGAATCCACTGCCGCGCTTCGCCCACCAGCACGGTGACGGACGTGGCCATGCAGCGCTGTCCGGCCGCGCCGAAAGTTGCGCCGACCAGGGCGTTGAGCGACTGCTCCTTGTTGGCGTCCGGCATGACCACCGCGTGATTCTTGGCACCCATCATGCATTGCACGCGTTTGCCGTGCTGCGAGGCGAGGGTGTGGACGTGCGTGCCCACGGCGGTCGAGCCGACAAAGGAGACGGCGGCGACGTCGGGGTGCGTGCACAGGGCGTCGACGGCGCGCTTGCCGCCATGGATGATGTTGAGGACGCCGGGTGGTATGCCGGCCTGCAGGGCGAGCTCGGCCAGCAGCATGGGCGTCAGCGGATCCTGCTCGGAGGGCTTCAGCACGAAGGTGTTGCCGCAGACGATGGCCATCGGGAACATCCACAGCGGAATCATGGCGGGAAAATTGAACGGCGTGATGCCCGCGCAAACGCCGATGGGTTGACGCAGCGTGTAGGTGTCGACCCCGCCCGCCACGTTCTCGGCAAATTCGCCCAGCTGCAGGCTGCCGATCGAGCAGGCGTGCTCCACCACTTCGAGTCCGCGGAATACATCGCCCTCCGCATCCGCCAAGGTCTTGCCTTGTTCGGCGCTCAAGGTGAGCGCGATGCGGCTCATGTGTTCGCGTACCAACGCCTGCAGCTTGAGCATGATGCGGGCGCGAGCCGCCAGCGGCGTGTTCTTCCAGGTCTTGTAAGCAAGGCTCGCGGAAGCCACGGCCGCGTTGATTTCCGCGTCGGTGGCGAAGGGGACCTGCGCCAGCACTTCCTGGGTGGCCGGGTTGACGACGTCGCGCCATTCGCTGGATTGCGATTCCACGAATTTGCCGTCGAGCAGCATTTTGACGGTAGGAGTCTGGTTTGGCAGCGTTGCAAGTTGGCTCGTCATGCGGTGTCCCTCAGGGTCGTTGAGTTGCGCGCCGGCCGCGCACTGGCCCCTAGTTTAGACCGATCCCGCACCATTCGTATCGCGTAAACTAAGTCCGGCCACACCCGGTGCCCAATTGAATATGCGCCAGCGAAATAGCAACACGGACCCTGCCCAGGATGGCAACGGGACGGCGGCCGCGGTCCCGCGGACCGCGGAACCCGGCACTATCGCGATCTGCTTCGTCGCCGCAGCCCTGCAAAGCGTCCGCGACCGGAATTTGAATGCGGATGAACTGCTGGCGCAGGTGGGACTGGCCCCGAGCCTGCTGCTGGTGCCCCAGGCGCGGGTGTCGGCGAAGCATTACGGCGCCCTGTGGCGCACCATCGCGCTCGCCCTCGATGATGAATTCTTCGGCCAGGATTCGCGCCGCATGAAGGCCGGCAGTTTCGCGATGCTGTGCCACTCGGTCCTCGGCTGCAAAACCCTGGGGCAGGCCCTCGATCGCAGCCTGCGTTTCTATGCGCTGATCCTGGACGACATCTCGGGCACTCTGATTCGGGGCGCCAAGGAGGCGAGAATCGTCTTGCATGAGCACGCGGCTGGGGCGAGTCAGCGAGTATTTGCCCATGAGCTCTTGTTGATGCTGCTCTACGGGGTGTCTTGCTGGCTGGTGGGCCGGCGCATACCCATCCTGCGCACCGAATTCAGCTACGCGGAACCGGCCCACAGCGCCGAGTACCGGCTCATGTATTGCGCGGACTTGAGCTTCGACCGGCCGAACACCGCGATCACCTTCGACGCGAGTTACCTGGCTCTGCCGGTGGTCCAGAACGAGCGCACCGTCAAGGAGTTCTTGCGCACCGCGCCGGAGAATATCCTGTTGAAATATAAGAATGGGAGCGGCCTCGCCGCCAAGGTCCGGCGCCGCCTGCGGCAGTTCCTCCCCGGCGAGGTCCCGGATTTCGAAGGATTGGCCGATGAACTCAATATGACGCCCGCCACCATGCGCCGCCGATTGCACGAGGAAGGGGAGTCGTATCAATCGATCAAGGATCAGCTGCGCCGGGACCTCGCCATCGGTTACCTCAGTCATTCGAGCCGCAGCGTGATGGACATTGCCCTGGAATTGGGATTCTCGGAACGCAGCGCATTTCATCGCGCGTTTCGCAAATGGACCGGTGCTTCTCCGGGCGAATTCCGCCGCACATTGCAGGCCTGACGGGGCGTATGTTGCAATTCTGCGCAACGATTTTGAGCGGTTTGGTCACTCTGGCCGCAGCGGCGAATCGAGGATAATTCGAGCATGGATTTATCAGGCAAAGTCCTGGCGGTCACCGGAAGCGACGGCGTTCTGGGTCAGGCCGTGGCTGCGACCCTGAGCCGCTACGGCGCGCGGCTCGCGCTGCTCGAACACGGTCAAACGTCCGCGGCGGCGCAGCCGGTCGGTGCGCTGCGCATTGGCGGAATCGATCTGACTCGGGACGACGCCGCGCGAGCGGCGATGGAGCGGGTCGTCAAGGAGACCGGCCGCCTCGATGGCCTGATCAACGTGGCCGGCGGATTTCGCTGGGAGAAGCTTGCCGGCGGCACTCTCGACACGTGGGACTTCATGTACAAAATCAATTTAAGGACAGCCGTCGCCGCCTGTCAGGCGGCGCTGCCTTTCCTCACGCAGGGCGGCCGCATCGTCAATGTTGGGGCGATGGGTGCGGTCAAGGCGGCCACCGGCATGGGCGCCTACGCCGCTTCCAAGGCGGGAGTCGCGCAATTGACCGAAGCGCTGGCGGAGGAATTGAAGGAGCGCGGCATCACGGTCAACGCCATCTTGCCGAGCACGCTCGATACGCCGAAGAATCGTCTGGATATGCCGAAGGCTGATTTCACCCGCTGGGTGGCCCCGGCCGAGGCAGCCGAGGTCATTGCGTTTTTGCTCTCCGATCAAGCCCGTGCCGTCACCGGCGCCTTGATCCCTGTGATGGGACGGGTATGACGGCCGCCTCCAGCGCTTCGCCGGGCGCGCGATTTCGCGCCGCCGTTGCCGAAGAGCGGCCGCTGCAAGTCGTCGGCGCCATCAATGCCTACAGCGCACGAATGGCGGCCGCTTGCGGGTTCAGAGCCTTGTATCTCTCGGGGGGAGGCGTCGCCGCCAACTCGCTCGGCGTTCCGGATCTCGGCATCAGCACCATGGACGATGTGCTGATCGACATACGCCGCATCACCGACGCCTGCGTGCTGCCTCTCCTGGTGGATGCCGATACCGGCTGGGGCGGTGCCTTCAACATCGCGCGCACCGTCAAATCCTTCATCAAGGCGGGCGCTGCCGGACTGCACATCGAGGATCAGGTGCAAGCCAAGCGCTGCGGTCACCGGCCCGGCAAGGAGATCGTCTCGAAGCAGGAAATGGTGGATCGGGTCAAAGCGGCCGTCGACGCCCGCAGCGAACCTGAATTCGTCATCATGGCGCGCACCGATGCGCTGGCCGTCGAAGGCATCGACAAGGCCATCGAACGTGCGATCGCCTGCGTCGAGGCGGGCGCCGACATGATATTCCCCGAGGCGATGACGGAACTCTCGATGTATGAGCGCTTCAAGAAAAGCGTCCACGTACCCGTTCTCGCCAACATCACCGAGTTCGGCCAGACGCCCTTGTACACGCGCGAGGAGCTGCGCTCGGTCGGCGTCGACATCGTTCTGCATTGCTGCTCCGCCTATCGGGCGATGAATGCAGCCGCCCTCAAGACCTACCAGGCGATCCGCCGCGATGGGACGCAGAAGAACGTCCTGGATCTCATGCAGACTCGCGACGATCTGTACAAGTACCTCGACTATTACGCTTATGAAGCGAAGCTGGACGAGCTGTTCCGGAGATAACCATGCCCGAAGCGCAAGCCGCCGCATTCAAGCCCAAGAAGTCCGTGGCCCTGTCGGGGGTGACGGCGGGCAATACTGCGCTGTCCACGGTCGGGAAAACCGGCAACGATCTGCACTACCGCGGCTACGACATTCTCGACATCGCCACGACGTGCGAATTCGAGGAGATCGCCTATCTCCTGGTACACGAGAAGCTGCCGAACCGCGCGGAACTTGCGGCCTACAAGGCCAGGTTGAAAGCTCTGCGGGTACTGCCCGCGGCGGTGGCGACCGTGCTCGAGCAGCTGCCGGCCGCCAGCCACCCCATGGACGTGTTGCGCACCGGCGTGTCGGCACTCGGCTGCTGTATTCCCGAGGCCGGCGATCACAATGGCGCGGGCGCGCGGGATATCGCCGATCGGCTGCTCGCGTCCTTGGGCTCGATGCTGTGCTATTGGCACCATTTTTCGCGCTTCGGGAGGCGCATCGACGTGCAGACCGACGACGATTCGATCGGCGCGCACTTCCTGCACCTTCTGCATGGGCGCAAGCCCGCCGCGTCGTGGGTGCGCGCAATGCACACTTCGCTCAATCTTTACGCGGAGCACGAATTCAACGCCTCGACCTTTACCGCGAGGGTGATCGCGGGGACGGGATCCGACCTCTATTCCTGCATTGCCGGCGCGATCGGTGCGCTGCGCGGTCCGAAGCACGGCGGCGCCAACGAAGTCGCGTTCGAGATTCAGAGCCGCTATCCCGCGCCGGATTCTGCCGAGGCCGATATCCGCCGCCGCGTGGCGAATAAAGAAGTGATCATCGGGTTCGGCCACCCGGTGTACACGATCGCCGATCCGCGCAATCAAGTCATCAAAGAGGTGGCCCGCAGCTTGGCGCGCGAGGCCGGCGATGAGCTCGGGTTCGAGGTCGCGGAGCGCATCGAGTCGGTCATGCACGACATCAAGAACATGTTTGCGAATTTGGATTGGTTTTCCGCGGTGTCGTACCACATGATGGGCGTGCCGACCGCGATGTTCACGCCGCTGTTCGTCATCAGCCGCACCTCGGGGTGGGCCGCGCACGTCATCGAGCAGCGCGAGGACGGCAAGATCATCCGTCCGAGCGCCAATTACATCGGTCCCGAGAATCTTGCCTTCGTGCCGCTGGCACAGCGTCCGTAAGGAGCCCGTCACCCCTCATGTCCCACGATGTCAAATCCGCCGAACGTCCCGCGCCCGATCAGATCCTGACGGAGATCGCGGAATATGCAGCGAACTTCGAGATCAAGAGCCAGCTTGCCTACGAGACCGCCCGCTATTGCCTGATGGACACGCTGGCATGCGGATTTCAGGCGTTGAAATATCCGGCCTGCACGAAATTGCTGGGGCCGGTGGTTCCCGGCGCGACGCTCAGCAATGGCGCGCGCGTACCCGGCACGGCTTACGAACTCGATCCCATCAATGCGGCCTTCAACATCGGCGCCATGATTCGCTGGCTGGATTTCAACGACACCTGGCTGGCGGCGGAGTGGGGCCACCCCTCGGATAATTTGGGCGCGATTCTTGCGGTGGCCGACTATCTGTCGCGCTCCGGCCGGCCGGTGCCGGTGCGCAGCGTACTCACCGGCATGATCAAGGCGCATGAAATTCAGGGTGTGCTCGCCCTGGAGAACAGCTTCAACCGGGTCGGGCTCGATCATGTGCTGCTGGTGCGCGTCGCATCCACCGCCGTGGTCACGGCGCTGCTCGGCGGCTCGCGCGAAGAGATCGTCAATGCGGTGTCGAACGCATGGGTCGATGGCGGTGCGCTGCGAACCTACCGGCATGCCCCGAATACGGGCTCGCGCAAGAGCTGGGCCGCCGGCGACGCCACCAGCCGCGCCGTGCGCCATGCGCTTTTCGCCATCAAAGGCGAGATGGGTTATCCGTCGGCGCTGTCGGCCAAGACCTGGGGCTTCCAGGACGTCTTGTTCAAGGGAAAATCGCTGTCCTTGCCGCAGCCCTTCGGCAGCTACGTGATGGAGAACGTGCTCTTCAAGATCTCATACCCGGCCGAATTTCACGCGCAGACGGCCGTCGAGGCCGCGATGACGCTGCACGGGCAAATCTTGCCCAAGATCGACGACATCGAGCGGATTACGATCGAGACCCAAGAACCCGGCGTGCGCATCATCGACAAGACGGGCCCGCTGGCGAATCCCGCCGATCGGGATCACTGCATCCAATACATGGTCGCCATTCCACTGCTGTTCGGCCGGCTCAATGCCGACGATTACGAGGACCGCATCGCCGGCGATCCGCGTGTCGACGCGCTGCGCGCCAAAATGCAGGTGAGGGAGAATGCCGCATTCACCAAGGACTACTACGACGCGGACAAGCGCTACATCGGCAACGCCGTGCAAGTGTTCTTCAGAGACGGCAGCGCCAGTCAGCGCGTGCAGGTCGATTATCCCATCGGCCACCGCCTGCGCCGCGCGGAGGGCAACCCCAAGCTTGTAAAGAAATTCGAGGACAGCGTCGCGGCGCATTTCAGCCCGCGGCAAACCGAATCGATCAAGGCGATGTTCGCCGACTCCGGCGTTCTGGCCGCGATGCCGGTGAGCGAATTCGTCGCGCGGCTGGTGACGGCGTCGTAAAATAAATCTCTCCGCAGCGGCGCATTATGACGCATCGGGCTTGCCGAACGGCCGCGCGTATGGGGATAGTGCGTCGATGAATCGAGTGAACCGCACAGGATCCCACGCCACCGAGCGGCGCGAACACGTCGACCGGCGCCGCCGGCTCTGGTGGTCGGTTCTTTATGGCAGTTTCAACCCGCGCCGTCGTGCGCCGCCGCGCCGGCTCGACCAGTCCCACTATCATTCGGTCGATTGGCATTCCGCGCATTTGCTGGCAGTGGCCATCGGCATCCTGTTGTTGAGCGTGCTGGACGCATTCATGACGTTGATACTGCTGCAGGGGGGCGCCGACGAGATAAACCCCATCATGGCGCTGGTCGTGTACCGCAGCGTGGCGGTGTTTGCGGCGCTGAAAATGGCTCTGACCAGCCTCGGCGTCGTTTTCATGGTGTTTCTGGCCCGCTACCGGTTCATGCGCCGCCTGCCGGTCGGGTGGGTGCTGTACGGCGTGCTGATCGCCTATGCCAGCCTCATCGGCTACGAGATCCACATGTTCAAGAGTCCCCTCGAACTGCCGATCTTGTAATTCCGCCGACCGCCGTCACATTCCATATTGTGCCGCCTTCGGCTAGACTATGGACACGTCCTTGAACCCTCCGCCGCTCCTCATCATATTGATGTACTTGAGGTTTTCACCCGTTCCAGCGCCATGAGTCAATCACTCGCCGACCAACTAGCCAGCACGGCACTCTCCGGCGGAAATGCCGCTTTCATCGAGGAACTCTACGAGCAGTTCTTGAGGGACCCAAAGTCGGTCGAGCCGGCGTGGGCCGCCTACTTTGCAAACCTGGTGGGCCGCGCCCACGGCGAAGTCGCGCACACCCCCATTCGCGAGCGGCTGGCGGCGGGCGTCAAAGCGCCCCCTCCAAGCGGCAGCCCGGGCGCCGACGGCCGCGATCGTGGAGCGGCAAGCGCGAAACAGGCGGCCGTGTCGCGTCTCATCCAGGTGTACGCGAACCGCGGTCACTTGGTCGCCAACTTGGATCCGCTGGGCCTGCAGGAACACGTGACGCCTTACGTGCTCGAACTCGCATATTTCGGCCTGTCCGATGCCGATCTCGACACCGAGTTCTTTACCGGGAGCCGCAATGCCGCCATCCCCGAACGCGCCCCGCTCAAGAGAATTCTCGACGACCTGAGATTCATCTACTGCGGCACGATCGGCGCGGAGTTCGCGCACGTATCCGACACCGAGGAGCGGCTGTGGCTGCAGGATAATTTCCAGGTCGCGCGCTTGCAGCGCCGCTTCGGCGTCGACGAGCGGAAGAACATCCTGTGGCAATTGACCGCCGCGGAAGGTCTGGAGCGCTACCTGCATACCAAGTACGTGGGCCAGAAACGCTTCTCACTGGAGGGTGCCGACAGTTTGATCCCCTTGCTCGACTATCTGATCCAGCAGGGCGGCCAAAAGGGGGTCGAAGAGGCCATCATCGGCATGGCCCATCGCGGCCGCCTCAACGTGCTGGTGAATCTGCTCGGCAAATCCCCCAAGGACTTGTTCAGCGAATTCGAGGGTCAGTACGACCTCACGACGCTGCGCGGTTCCGGCGACGTCAAGTACCACAAGGGCTTCTCGGCCGACTTGAAAACCGAGTCGGGCAATGTGCACGTCGCGCTGGCGTTCAATCCCTCGCATCTCGAGGTCGTGAATCCCGTGGTGGAGGGCTCGGTGCGGGCGCGCCAGGAGCGGCGCGGCGATGCGGCGGGCGACAAGGTGTTGCCGGTGCAGATTCACGGCGATGCGGCATTCGCCGGCCAAGGCGTCGTGATGGAGACGCTGCAGCTGTCGCAGGCCCGCGGCTTCTATACCGGCGGGTCGGTGCACGTCATCATCAACAACCAGGTCGGCTTCACCACCAGCGATCGATGCGACGCGCGCTCCACTCTCTATTGTTCGGATGTCGCGAAAATGGTCGAGGCGCCGATCTTCCACGTCAATACCGACGATCCGGAGGCGGTGTGCTTCGTCACGCGTTTTGCGCTCGAATACCGCATGAAATTCCACAAGGACGTGGTGATCGATCTGGTCTGTTACCGGCGGCACGGCCATAACGAGGGCGATGAACCCGCGGCCACCCAGCCGCTCATGTATCAGGTCATCCGCAAGAAGCCGACGGCGCGCCAACTCTACGCGGACAAGCTGGCGGCCGAGGGCGTGCTCAACGCGGCGGAAGCGGCTGCCATGATGGAGCAGTACCGCACCGGGTTGGACGAGGGCAAGCCGCAGGCGCGCGCCGCGCTCGGGCTCATCGGCAATAAGTTCACGGTGGATTGGCGCGAGTATCTGGACGCGGATTGGTCCGAGCCGGTCAAAACCGCGGTCGACATGGGGCGCTTGCGGGCGCTCGGCAAGGCGATCACCACCTATCCTTCCGACTGGGTGCTGCACCCGCGCGTGCTCGCCGTCATGCAGGCGCGCGAAAGAATGCTGAGCGGCGACATCGCGCTCGACTGGGGCGCCGCGGAAAATCTCGCCTATGCGACCTTGGTGCAGGAGGGCTATCCGATCCGTCTCACCGGCCAGGACAGCGGCCGCGGCACGTTCTTCCATCGGCACGCGGTGCTGCATGATCAGACGACCGGCCGCCGCTACGTCCCGCTGCAGCATCTGGCCACGAATCAGCCGACGTTCAGGGTGACCGATTCGGTGTTGTCCGAAGAGGCGGTCATGGGTTTCGAGTATGGATTCTCGACCACCGAGCCGCATTGTCTGACGATTTGGGAGGCGCAGTTCGGCGATTTCTGCAACGGCGCGCAGGTCATCATCGATCAGTTCATCAGTTCCGGCGAGGCCAAATGGGGCCGACTGTCCGGCATCACCCTGCTCCTGCCGCATGGCTACGAGGGTCAGGGGCCCGAGCATTCCTCGGCGCGCCTCGAGCGCTTCCTGCAGCTTTGTGCCGAATACAACATGCAGGTGTGCGTGCCGTCGACGCCGGCGCAGATGTTTCATATGTTGCGCCGGCAAATGGTCCGGCCGCTGCGCAAGCCTTTGATCGTCATGACGCCGAAGAGCTTGCTGCGCCACCCGTTGTCGGTGTCGCGCCTGGAAGAGCTCGGGACCGGCGGGTTTTATTCGGTGATCGATGAGATCGACGATCTGAAACCCTCCGCGGTGACCCGCATCGTGCTGTGCAGCGGCAAGGTGTACTTCGACTTGCTGAAGGCGCGCCGCGAATCCAAGGTGGAGTCGGTGGCCGTCGTGCGGGTCGAGCAGCTCTACCCCTTTCCGTCGGAGGAGTACGAGGCGATTCTGCGCAAGTACGCGAATGCCCGCGAAATCGTCTGGTGCCAGGAAGAGCCGCAGAATCAGGGCAGCTGGTATCAGATTCGCCATCGATTGCAGTCGAAGCTGAGCGACAAGCACGAGCTCCTGTACGCGGGACGCGCCGGGGCGGCGGCGCCGGCCACGGGTATATTCGCTCTGCACGAGCAGCAACAGAAAAATCTGGTCAGCGCGGCGCTGCAAGGCATCCCGCCGGAAGAGACTTCGCGACAAACCATGCGCCTCCCGGCTGCTCAAACTAGGACTGCTTAATGACTATCGAAGTTCGCGTGCCGCAGCTGCCGGAGTCGGTGGCTGATGCCACGCTCGTCTCATGGCGCAAGAAACCCGGCGATGCCGTCACGCGCGATGAAAATCTGGTGGATTTGGAGACCGACAAGGTCGTTCTCGAGGTTCCCTCCCCGGTGGCCGGCGTGCTCAGGGAGATCAAGCTTGCCGACGGCACCACCGTGACCAGCGGCCAAGTATTGGCGGTCATCGACGAGGGTGCCACGGCACTGCCGGGGGCGAGCGCGCCCGCCATCATGAGCGCATCCGGCGGCGCGGCGAAGAGCGCGGCCGATGCCGTCAAGTCCGACGCACCGGCGGGAAAGCTGAGCCCCGCTGCGAAGCGCGTGGTCGAGGAAAACAAGATCGATCCGAAGGCGGTAGCCGGCTCCGGCCGCGACGGGCGCGTCTCGAAATCGGACGTGGTGAATTACCTGTCCGCCAAGGACGCGGCACCGGCACCGGTGTCCAGATCGCCGGCAACGCCCATCACGAGCGCACGCGACGGGCGCGGCGAACAGCGCGTGCCGATGACGCGGCTGCGCGCGCGCATCGCCGAGCGCATGGTTCAGGCGCAGGCGACGCAAGCCCTGCTGACGTCTTTCAACGAGGTGGATCTGACGGCGGTCACCGAGCTGCGCACGCGCTACAAGGACCAGTTCGAGAAGCTGCATGGCGTAAAACTCGGATTCATGTCGTTCTTTGCCAAGGCCTGCGTCGAGGCGCTGCGGAAATTTCCGGCGGTCAACGCCTCGGTGGAAGGCAACGACATCGTCTACCACGAATACTTCGATGTCGGCGTCGCCGTTTCGACCGACCGCGGCTTGATCGTGCCGGTATTGCGCGATGTGGATCTGCAGAGCTTTGCGGAGATCGAAAAATCCATCGCCAACTTCGCCGGCCGCGCGCGCGCCGGGACGATCACGATGGAGGAACTGACGGGCGGCACCTTCACCATCACCAACGGCGGGGTGTTCGGGTCGCTGCTGTCGACGCCCATCGTGAATGCGCCGCAGAGCGCCATTCTCGGCATGCACAAGATTCAGGACCGCGCGGTCGTGATCGACGGCGTGGTCGCGGTTCGCCCCATGATGTACATCGCGCTCACCTATGATCATCGCATCATCGACGGCCGCGAAGCGGTGCAGTTCCTGGTGACCGTCAAGCAGTGCCTCGAGGATCCGGCGCGCATGGTGCTGGGCCTATGAGCGAACTCTACGATGTCGTCGTGATCGGCTCCGGTCCCGCGGGTTACCCCGCCGCGATTCGCGCCGGGCAGAACAAGCTCAAAACGGCCTGCGTGGACGAGTGGCGCAACACCGACGGCAGTTTCGCCTTCGGCGGAACCTGCTTGAACGCGGGATGCATTCCTTCGAAAGCGCTGCTCGAGTCATCCGAGCTGTATCAGCGCGCCAAGGAGGAATTCTCCGTCCATGGCATCAAGATCGGCGGGCTCACGCTC
>Ga0307474_10002586_pt1 | contig 12985 bp, 10 predicted proteins | sample atmos_gasesECM1C_2_FD_203312 | JGI IMG/M metagenome (GOLD analysis project Ga0307474, IMG submission 203312) | Hardwood forest soil microbial communities from Morgan-Monroe State Forest, Indiana, United States - atmos_gasesECM1C_05 | ecosystem: Environmental > Terrestrial > Soil > Temperate... | reverse complement strand
TCGAGCGCCGGTCCGGCGGCGCCGGCCCCGGCCTCCCGCTCGGCGGCGAGCCGTGCCTGCGCCTCCTGTGCCGCCTGCGCCTCCTGTGCCGCCTGCGCCTCCTGTGCCTCGGGTGCCTCTCCGCCGGCCGCCGGGGCGAGGGCCGGGACCCGGCTAGGCGGGAGGCGCCGGGCGCGCTCGGGGACGGTACTCAGGCTCCGGCCGGTGCCTGGCGCGGGCGGGCGAACCGGCCGGTCGACGGCATCCCGCACCGGCCGGGTCTGCTCGCGAGGGTTCCCGGCGCGTACCCGGTGGATAGAGTGCCCGGTGGTCACAGCCAGCCTCCGCGCTAAGGCCCCCCGCAGCGCTGGCGCCTGCCGTGCGGCCTACTGCCTGACAGCGTAAGCCCGCAGGCGGCCCAGGGTCATCCGTGACGGCCTACCGGGCCGCCGGCGGTGGATCAGGAGTTGTCCAGCCGGAGCAGGTCCTGCTCGGCGAGCAGCTTGTCCAGCCGAGCCTGGTCCACCCGGCTTACCACGGCCGTCTCCTCCTGGCGGTCGCGGATCACCTTGGCCAGCGTGAACGCGGAGGTGATGGTGTACAGCATGGCGATGGCGAGGAAGGCACGAAGCCAGGAGCCGACCGGCAGGTAGGCGATGCCGAACCCGACGGCGGTCAGCGAGACGCCGAAGGAGACGGCGGCCTGAATGTAGAACGCGGTTGTGGTGTGGGGCCGAAGCGGTGTTGTGCTCATGCCCTGATGATGGGCCGGGCGCCGCGGCCGCACATGAGCCCGACTACTCAGCGGCAATACTCAGCCGGGCGGGTACCGCGGACCGGCCAGGGCGCCATCACGCGGCCAGGCTGGCGATATAAGAGCTGCCGACGTTCCACGGGCTGAGCTCGATGCCAAAGGCGCTATGGTCGCGGCTGTGCGCGCCGCGATCAAACACGGTGAGACTGACTGGCGCTTCGCGGCGCGATGGTGGTGTGGGCCTAACCTAGCCGGGCGGGTACGGCAGTCCGACCATCGGCGCCATCTCGGACAGCATGAGCTCGAACATCGGCCGGGCGTCGTCCAGTGCGAAGCTCAGGTGGCCGAACACCTCGAGGCTCACGATGCCGTAGAGCCGCACCCAGCAGCGCAGGAACACCAGCAGCAGACCGAACGGAAGTCCCTCGGCCAGCTCGCCGAGGCCGTCGCGGTAACGCTCCAGTTGCTTGAGCAGTCCCGGGTCGATCTCGTCGTCGGCGGGCACCGGGAACGGCCGCTTGCGCCAAAGCTCGAGCAACAGGACGAAGAACGTGTTGCCGAACTCCCCGCCCGTCTCCGCGGTGATCTCATCCTTCTGCACGTGTAGCCCGGGCAGCGGGGTGGCGAAGATCAGGCCGAACTCCCGGGGGTGATCGAGCGACCAGCGCCGGAACTCCCAGCACGCGGCGAGCACCTTGGCCGTCATGTCCCCGCCCGACTCGAGGTCGACGGCCGCGATCGCGCTGCGGAGATCGGCCGCGAGCTCGGCGAAGATGTCGGCGACGACGTGCTTGATCAGGTCGTCGCGACTGCCGAAGTACCGGTAGAGGGCGGGCGCGGTCATGCCCATCTCGCGCGCTATCCCGCGCAGAGATACCGCCTCGGGCCCCGCGGTGACCAGGATCCGGCGGGCGGTCTCCTTGATCTCCGCCGTGGTCGCGGCCCGGACGCGGTCGCGGCGGCTGGGTGCCTGAGCCACCTCAGCCTCCTGACGGTGCTGACCGTACTGGCCTCGCACGCTGCGGTTTTGCCGAGCGTACACCGTTAGCTGTTTACATGGTTAACCAGATGAGGGATCGGTCAACCTAGTCCTGGGGGCACTCGATGCGGATCGGACTCGCTGGCGCTGGGCGGATCGGCGCGTTCCACGCCGCCATACTCGCCCGGCTCCCGGCCGTCGACTCTGTCGTCGTCGCCGACGTCGACGCGCCCCGGGCGCGCCAGGTCGCCGGGCGCCTGGGCATCGAGGCCTGCGGCTCGCCGGCTGCGCTGCTCGACTCCGGGCTGGACGCGCTGGTGATCGCGGCGCCGACGCAGGCGCACGCCGAGTACGTCGTGCGCGGCACCGAGGCCGGGCTGCCGGTCTTCTGCGAGAAGCCGGTCGCGCCGGACATCGACAGCACGCTCGGGGTGATCAAGCGCGTCGGGGGCGCCACCGCCGCGGTACAGGTCGGATTCCAGCGCCGTTTCGACGTCGGCTACCAGACCGCCCGCCGGGCCACCCGGTCCGGCGCCCTGGGCTGGGTGCACACGCTGCGGGCCACGACCCTGGACCCGGCCCCGCCGCCTGCCTCCTACATCGAGACCTCGGGGGGCCTGTTCCGGGACTGCGGGGTGCACGACTTCGACGCGATCCGCTGGGTGACGGGCCACGACGTGCGCGAGGTGTACGCGGTGGGCAGCAACCGCGGCGAGGACTTCTTCCGTGCCGCGGGCGACGTCGACACGATGGCCGCCACGCTCACCCTCGACGACGACAGCCTCGCGCTGGTCACCAACACCCGTTACAACGGGGCCGGGTGCGACGTCAGGCTCGAGGTACTCGGCTCGCGCGACAGCATCGGCGTCGGGCTCGACGACCGGCTGCCGCTGCGGTCCGCTGAGCCGCATGCGACGTTCCCGGCCGGCCCGCCGTACGCAAGCTTCATGGAACGGTTCGCCGACGCCTACCGCAGCGAGCTGGAGGCGTTCGTCCGGCTCGCCGCCGGCGGCGGGCCGAGCCCGTGCACCGTACAGGACGCGCTGGAGGCGTTCTACATCGCCGAGGCCTGCGAGGTATCCCGGGCCCGGCACCAGCCGGTGCTCGTGGACGAGGTGCGCAGATGACCGTCTCGCCGTGGGACCCGCCGGCAGCGCGCTAGCCGCGCGCAGCGCGTCCGCTGCCGTTATCTCGCTTGACGCTGGTTAACTGCGTATGCGAAGTTAACGTCGTAAGCAGTTAACGGCGTTTACTGCGGTGATCACGAGTCAGGTTTTGTGGAGGCACTGTGTTCGAGAGCTGGGGACGCCTGGTGTACCGGCGCCGGCGGATGGTCCTGGTGACCGCGCTGATCGTGGTGGCGTTCGCGGCCGCGTGGGGCACCGGGGTGTTCGGGAAGCTGCAGTCCGCTGGCGGGTTCACCCCGCCGGCCAGCCAGAGTCAGCAGTCGGCCAACCTGGAGACAGCGGCGTTCGGCCGCGACGCGGGCGACGTGGTGGTGCTGTACTCGAGCCGGGCGCAGAGCGTGCGCTCGCCGGCCTTCCGGGCCGCGGTCGCCCGCGCGCTGGACGGGCTGCCCCGTAGCCGGGTGGAGTCGGCCGAGACCTACTGGTCGACCGGGTCGCCGCAGTTCGTCAGCCCCGGCGGCCGGCAAACCTACGCGGTGATCGAGATGGCCGGCGCCACCGACGACGCGCGGCAGGCCAATTACGACGCGATCAAAAGCCGGCTGGCCGCGCCCGGTTTGCGGACCGAGGTCGGCGGTCTGATCCCGACCGATGAGGCGATCACCAAGCAGGTCAGCTCGGACATCGGCCGGGCCGAGGAGTTCTCGCTGCCGGTGTTGCTGATCGTGATGCTGGTGATCTTCGGCAGCCTGGCCGCGGCCAGCTTGCCGCTGGCCATAGGGGGCATCGCGATCCTCGGCTCGTTCACCGCGCTGCGGCTGCTGACGCTGGGCACCGCGGTATCGATCTACTCGATCAACATCACCACGATCCTGGGCCTCGGGCTCGGCATCGACTACGGGCTGTTCATGGTGAGCCGGTTCCGCGAGGAGCTCCATCATCAGGACTCGGTGGCGGACGCGGTGGCGCGGACCGTGGCCACGGCCGGGCGGACCGTGGCCGTGTCCGGGATCACGGTGGCGCTGGCGCTGGCCAGCCTGATGCTGTTCCCCGAGACGTTCCTGCGCTCGATGGGCTACGGCGGGGTGGCCACCGTCCTGGTCGACGTGCTGGCCGCGCTGACCGTGATGCCCGCGCTGCTGGCCGTGCTCGGGCCGAAGGTGAACGCGCTGCGAATCCGTCGCGCGGTGCGGCGGCCGCCCGTCGCCGAGGGCCAGGGCGGGTGGTACCGGCTGGCCAGCAGCGTGATGCGGCGCCCGGTGGCGTACGCGGTGCCGATCGTCGTCGTGCTGCTCGCCCTGGGCTCGCCGTTCCTGCACGTCACCTGGGGCGGCACCGACGCGACCGTGCTGCCGGCCGGCTCCGCGCCGCGGGCGGTGACCGAGGCGCTGAACCGCGACTTCCCCGGGAACCCGACCGCGCCGATCGAGTCCGTGGTCCGGTTCTCCGGGCCGCTGGCCGGCGCATCGGCGCGCCGCGCCGCGCTGACGGCCTACGTGAGCCGGCTTGACCACGTCCCGGGGATCACCGGCGCCCAGATCACCGGCGTGCGCGGCCAGATTGCGCGGGTGGCGGGGCGTTATGACTCATCGCCTTATTCGTCGCAGGCACGCGCGATCGTCGCCCGGGTCCGGGCCGTGCCCGCGCCGACCGGCGCGCGGGCGTACGTGGGCGGCCAGAGCGCGCAACTGGCCGACGAGCTGGCCAGCCTCGGGCAGACGCTGCCGTGGATGGCGCTGGTGGTCGCGGGGACCACGTTCATCCTGCTGTTCCTGGCGTTCGGCTCGGTGGTGCTGCCGGTCAAGGCGATCGTGATGAACGCGCTCTCGCTGACCGCGATGTACGGCGTGGTGACCTGGATCTTCGCCGACGGCCACCTGGCCGGGCTGCTGGGGTTCACGCCGGACGGCACTATCGACCCGACCATGCCGATCCTGATGTTTGCCCTGATGTTCGGGCTGTCCATGGACTATGAGGTGTTCCTGCTGTCCCGGGTGCGCGAGCGTTACGACGTCACCGGCGACAACGCCGCCGCGGTGGCCGGCGGGCTGCAGCGCACCGGCGGGCTGATCACCAGCCTGGCGCTGCTGCTGATCATCGTCATCGGCGCGTTCTCGGCGTCCGGGATCACGTTCATCAAGCTGCTGGGCGTCGGGATGATCGTCGCGCTGATCGTGGACGCGTCGGTGGTGCGGGTGCTGCTGGTGCCCGCGGTGATGCGGCTGCTCGGCCCGGCGAACTGGTGGGCGCCGCGGCCGCTACGCCGGCTCTACGCGAGGTACGGCATCCACGAGTCGCAGGACCAGCCCGCGGGCACCAGGGCAGCACCCGAGACGACGTCGGTCTAGCGGTCAGCCGGCATCGAGGCGGGCCAGTTCGTCGGCGGACAGGACCAGCTCGTCGGCCTGCGCCGAGTCGATGATCGATTCGGGACGGCTGGCCCCGGGGATCGGGATCACGACCGGCGCCTTGGCCAGCATCCAGGCCAGCGTGACCTGCTGCGGGGAGACGCCGCGGGAATCGGCCACCTCGCCGAACGCGGCGTGGCTGGTGCCGAGCCGCCCGGCCCGGCCGATGCCGCCGAGCGGGCTCCAGGGCAGGAACGCGATGCCCAGCGACGCGGTGTGGCGCAGCTCCGGCTCGCTGGAGCGGAACGCGGGGGAGAACTGGTTCTGCACGCTGACCAGGTTGCCTTCGCCGAGCACCTGGCGGGCGATGTCGATCTGCTCGATGCTGGCGTTGGAGATGCCCGCCATCCGGATCTTCCCGGCGTCGAGCAGTTGCTTCAGCGCCCCGATGGACTCGGCGTAGGGCACCGCCGGGTCGGGCCGGTGAAACTGGTACAGCCCGATCGCGTCCACGCCGAGCGCCTTCAGCGAGGCCTCGGCGGCCTCGTACAGGTGCCTCGGCGAACCGTCCACGGTCCACGAGCCGTCGCCGGGCCGCAGGTGGCCGCCCTTGGTCGCGACCAGCACGTCGCTGGTGTCGCCGCCGTAGGTGGCCAGCGCCTTGGCGATCAGCCGCTCGTTGTGCCCGGTCTCGCCCGCGTGCAGGTGGTAGGCGTCGGCGGTGTCGATCAGCGTCACGCCCGCGTCGAGCGCCGCGTGGATGGTACGGATCGAGCGGTCCTCGTCCGGCCGGCCCTCGATCGACATCGGCATGCCGCCGAGGCCGATCGCGCCGACCGCGACCCGACCGATCTTTCTGGTGTGCATCGAAACTCCTGGTCTCGTTTCGGCGGCCGGGCTTCGGCCGCCGGTATGTGGTCCGTTGTTGTTAACCACCGGCGACGGCAGGTATGTCCGCTTGGTGATGCCGGTTGCCGAGCACGGTCATCTAGCCCGGCGATGAGGCCGGCGGCGAGGCGGCGCGCAGGAGTTCGGCGAGGAACGCGCGGGCCGCCGCGGGCGGCCGCCGGTGGGCCGGGGTGGCGACCGAGATCTCCCAGGCCAGTGCGGCGTCGGTGACCTCGATCGCGGCGAGGCCAGGCAGTTGGGTCGCGACCGACGCGGGCAGGAACGAGATCCCCAGGCCGTGCTGGACCAGGCTCCGGGCCGCGGCGAAGTCGGCCACCTCGAACGGCACCTGGCGGTCGATCCCGGCGGCGGCGAAGGCGCGGTCCACCAGCGCGCGGTTGCCCCAGCCCTGCGGGAAGTCGATGAACGGCTCGCCGGCCAGGTCGCCGATGACGGCCGAGGCCCGCCCGGCGATCGGATGCCCGACCGGGCAGACCAGCAGCAGCGGCTCGGACGTGACGAACTGCAGCGTCAGGCTGGCCGGCGGCGGGCCGGGCAGCGAGACCAGGGCCAGGTCCAGCGCGCCGGCCAGCACCTCGCGGGCCAGGCCGGCCGAGCCGGCCGGGGCCAGCCGCAGCCGCACCGCGACGTCCGGATGGCTGGCGTGGAACCGGCCCAGCAGCCCGGGCAGGTCGAGCGGGCCGGTGGACAGCATGGTCCCGACCGTGACCGTCCCGCGCAGCCCGACCCTGGCCTCGCTCACCGCGTCCCGGGCCGCCTGGGCGGCGGCGAGCGTCGCCCGGGCCTCCGGCAGCAGCGCCTGGCCCGCGTTGGTCAGCGCCACCCGGTGCCGGTCCCGATCGAAGAGCAGGGCCCCGAGTTCGCGTTCCAGGCTCTGGATCGCGCTCGACACACCGGACTGCACCACGTGCAGCCGCCGGGACGCACGGGTGAACGACAGCTCCTCGGCCACGGTCACGAAGTACTCAAGGTGCCGGAGTTCCATCACCCCATTATCTCTGAATCAGATCTCCGTTAGCACTATGTTTCGTTTGCATAGATGACCGTGGTCGCCGAAGCTGGGAACTATTGCTTGAGACACGGGGGGAATTTCCGGTGGCAGTGACCCGACTGACGGGTTCAGTGCTGGACGGCTGGTCCGGACGGGCCGGACGGGCCGGCCACATCTGGTCCCGCTGGCGACGCCCCGGCGCGGCGTTCTGGATCGTGGGCTACGCGTTCGCGGTGACGATGGCGTTCTCGACGATTCCGGCGCCGCTCTACGTGCTGTACCAGGCGCGCGACCACTTCGGCGCGCTGGTGGTCACGGTGATCTTCGCGGCGTACGCGGCGGGCGTCGTGGCCAGCCTGTTCCTGGCGGGCCATCTGTCCGACTGGGTCGGCCGCCGCCGCATGGCGCTGATCGCGGTGGCGGTCAGCATGCTGGCCGGCGTCGCCTTCCTGGCCTGGCCGACGGTGCCCGGCCTGATCATCGGCCGGGTGATCGCCGGCGTCAGCGTCGGCATGCTCACCGCCACCGCTACCGCGTACCTGAGCGAGCTGCATGCCGCCGCCCGGCCGGGGCGGCCGCCGGGCCGGGCCGAGATCACCGCGACCGCGGCCAACCTGGGCGGGCTCGGGCTCGGCGCCCTGCTCGCCGGGCTGCTGGCCGAGTTCGCGACCGCGCCGCTGGTGCTGCCGTACCTGGTCGGCGAGGGGCTGATGGCGGCGGGCGCCCTGGCCCTGATCGTCGCGCCGGAGACCGTGACGCCGCCGCGCCCCCGGCCCCGCTATCACCCGCAGCGGGTGTCCGTGCCGGCGGCGCACCGATCGTTGTTCTACGCGGCGGGATTCGCCGCGGCGGCCGAGTTCGCGCTGTTCGGGCTGTTCACGTCGCTCGCGCCGGGCTTCCTGGCCAGCGCGCTGCACGAGCGTTCGCACGCCCTGGCCGGTCTCGCGACGTTCGTCGTGTTTGGCGCGGCCGCGGCGGCGCAGGCGGCGCTGGGCCGGCTCACGGTCCGCCGCCTGGTCGGCCTGGGCCTGAGCGCGCTGGCCGCGGGCCTGGTGCTGGTGACCGCCGCGGTCTGGCTGCCCAGCCTGCCGCTGCTGCTGATCGGCGGGGCCCTGGCCGGCGCGGGCGCCGGAGCGGCGTTCAAGGCCAGCATCTCGACGGTGATCTCGATCGCGCCGCGGCAGGCCCGGGGCGAGGCCCTGGCCGGACTGTTCCTGGCCGCCTACGTCGGGCTGACCGTGCCGGTGCTCGGCCTGGGCATCGCGACGCAGCTGGTCAGCGCCCAGGTGTCGGTGCTCGGGTTTGCCGCGGTGCTGCTGGCCGTGGTCGCCGTGGTCGCCCGGCGCCTTCACGCGGGCCGGTCGGGCTCGTCGGGCCGGTCGGGCGGGTCGGGCTCGTCGGGCGGGAATCCCGGTGCGGAGCCGGGCGTTCAGACCGGACGCCCGTCCGCGTATATGACGATCAGGAGATCTCCGTGAAGTATGTGAACCTCGGTTCCACAGGACTGCGGGTGTCCCGCGTGTGCCTCGGCATGATGGGTTTCGGCAACGACAGCGAGCGCCCGTGGGTCCTCGACGAGGACGCCGCGGAGCCGATCGTCAAGGCGGCGGCCGACGGCGGGGTCATCTTCTTCGACACCGCCGACATCTACTCGCGCGGGGCGAGCGAGGTGGCGACCGGCCGGCTGCTGGGCAAAATGTTCCGCCGGGACGACGTGGTGGTGGCGACCAAGGTGTTCAGCCCGATGGGGCCGGGGGAGAACAGCGGCGGCCTGTCCCGCAAGCACATCATGTCCGGCATCGACGCCTCGCTGGAGCGGCTGGACATGGACTACGTGGATCTCTACCAGATCCACCGCTGGGACTACCGGACTCCGATCGAGGAGACGATGGAGGCGCTGCACGACGTGGTGCGCGCGGGCAAGGCCCGCTACATCGGCGCCAGCTCGATGTTCGCATGGCAGTTCGCCAAGGCCCAGCACGCCGCCGACGTGCACGGCTGGACCAGGTTCGTGTCGATGCAGAACCACTACAACCTGGTCTACCGCGAAGAGGAGCGGGAGATGGTCCCGCAATGCATCGACCAGGGCGTCGGCGTGATCCCGTGGAGCCCGCTGGCGCGCGGCCTGCTGGCGGGCACCCGGACCCGCGATGGCGAGCGGCGCACGGTCCGGTCCAACACCGACGCGTTCGGCGACAGCCTGTACAGCGAGCGCGACTTCGACGTCGTGGACCGGGCCGGGGAGGTGGCCGCCTCCCGCGGCGTGCCCACCGCGCAGGTGGCGCTGGCCTGGCTGTTGCACCGGCCTGGAGTGACCGCGCCCATCGTCGGCGCGACCAAGCCCGGTCACCTGGAGGACGCCCTGGCGGCCGAGGCGCTAACTCTCAGCGACGATGAGATGAGGCGCCTCGAGGAGCCCTACCTCCCGCACCCGGTCCTCGGCCACAGCTGACCGCTGGGCTCGCTGCGGCCGGGTCTGCGCGCGGGCGGGTTTTCCTGGAGCAGGCGGCGGAGCGCGGCCGGGGTCTGGCCCGCGTGGGCGCGGACGGTGCGGGTGAGGTGGGCCTGGTTGCTGAAGCCCAGGTCCGCGGCGAGGACGGCCAGGCTCGGTTCCCCGGCGGCCAGGCGCTCGAGCGCCCGGCTGACCCGGAACCGGTTGCGCTAATGCGTGAGCGACATCCCCGTCTCGCGGGAGAAGCCGCGGCTCAGCCGGTACGGCGAGACCTCGAGCAGGTCGGCCAGCGGGAACAGGCCGTCGGCCGCGGGATGGCCGGCCGCGATGGCCTCGCGGGCCGCGTTCACCATGGCCGCGTTCACCATGGCCGCGTCCCTGGCCCGGCCGACGGGTGAGCAGCCGGCCGCGTCGGCGGCCGGAGTGGGCCCGGGAACGGTGCGGCGCACCGTGGTCGCCACCAGCGCCAGCAGCTCCTCGGCCAGCCCGTGGGCGACGTCGCCCGAGTCCGCGGCGGCCAGCGTCCGCCGGTGGGCCAGTTCCAGCCGCGCGTCGACGTAGATCTCGGTCCGCGCGGGCCGGGCCGGGTCGCCCGCGCGGTGGCGCTCGGGGCGGGGCGGCCGGGGTTCCAGCCCGGCGGGGCATCCTGGGTCGTGCTCACCGATCCCGAGGGGCATCCGTTCGCCTGACCGCCGCCGACTGCCGGTGCCAGCGCGGCCTGTCCCTCGGCCAAAACCGCCTTGATCCGTTAGAACGGACGATTGTCAGCGCATAGGACTGACAATCGTCCGTTCTGGCGGATCATGCTCGCCGGAGGCGGGGCAGGGCGGGGCAGGGCGGGGCAGGGCGGGGCAGGGCGGGCAGGGCGGGCAGGGCGGGCAGGGCGGGGCCCGGGGCGGGCTGGGCGGGAGCGGGGGCGGGCGGGAGCGGGGGCGGGCGGGGCGGGGGCCTGGGCTAGCCGGTGGTGACGGCGAGGGTCAGGGGGAGGACGGCGGGGGCGCCGGCCTCGCGAAGCAGCTTGGCCGCGACCGTCATGGTCCAGCCGGACTCGACCAGGTCGTCGACCAGCAGCACCGGGCCGCCGAGCCCGGCGACCGCCGCGCCGAGCGGTTCGGGGACCAGGAGCTCGTTCCAGACGGCGCTGAGCCGCTGCGCGCTGTTGTACTGGCGGCGGGCCGGCCCGTCCGGCGACGAGCCCGGGCGGTAAGCGAGGTCACCGAGGTGCGGCAGGCGGCCGATCTCGGAGATGCTCGCGGCCAGGCTGCTGACCAGGCGGGGCCGCGATCGGGAGGGCACGGCGACGACCGCGGCCGGGCGCTGAGCCCAGTCCCAGGCGGCCAGGACCTTGACCACGGCGGCGATCAGGTCGTCGGGGACGTCGGCATCGGCCGCGTGACCGGTGGCGGGGGGCGAGACGTCCGGGGCGGCGAGCAGCGCGCGCAGCCGGGGGCCCCAGCCCAGGTCGGTGAGGCGGCCCAGGGCCCGGCCGGGTTCGGCCGACACCCCGGGGGCGATCTTCCCCGACACGTCGATGCCGAGCCCGGCCATGCCGGTCGGCCACATCCGCCGCGGGGTGATCTCGACGCCGGGCCGGAGCAGCCGGCCGCCCGCCTGAGCCGCGGCCTCCGGCGACACCTCGGACGGCCAGCGCCGGCCGGTGCAGTTGTCGCACCGGCCGCACGGCTGCGCCTCCGGGTCGTCGAGCTCGCGCCGCAGGTACTCCATCCGGCAGCCGCCGGTCGCGGCGTAGCCGAGCATGGCCTGCTGCTCGCGGGACCGCTCGGCCGCGACGCGGGCGTAGCGCTCGCCGTCGTAGGTCCAGGCAACCCCGGTGGCCGTCCAGCCGCCGCTGACCCGGCGCACCGCGCCGTCGGTGTCGAGGACCTTGAGCATCATCTCCAGCCGCCCGCGGGACAGGTCGACCCTGGTCTCCAGGGCCGCGGTGGACAGCGCCCGGCCCGCGTCGGCGAGCGCGGCCAGCGTCGAGCGGACCACCGCCTCGGGCGGGAACGCCAGCGACGCGAAATAGGCCCAGATGTCGCGGTCCTCGCGGCCGGGCAGCAGGACCACGTCGGCGCGGTCGGTGGCCCGGCCGGCCCGCCCGATCTGCTGGTAGTAGGCGATGGGCGACGGCGGGGCCCCGAGGTGGACGATGAAGCCCAGATCCGGCTTGTCGAACCCCATGCCGAGCGCGCTGGTCGCCACCAGCGCCTTGATCTCGTTGGCCAGCAGGGATTCCTCCGCTGCGGCGCGTTCAGAATGATCGTCTTGTCCGGTGTACGCGAGCACGTTATGCCCGCGGTCGCGCAGGAACGCCGCGGTCTCGTGCGCCCCGGCCACGGTTAGCGTGTAGATGATGCCCGAACCGGTCAGCTCGCCCAGGTGATCAGCCAGCCAGGCCAGCCGCTGCGGCGCCGCCGGCAGGCTGACCACCGACAGGTGCAGGCTGCGGCGGTCCAGCGGGCCGCGCAGGACCAGGGTCTCGCCCTGCTGGCCGGTGCCGAGCTGCTCGGCGACGTCCCGGGTGACCCGCGCGTTGGCGGTGGCCGTGGTGGCCAGCACCGGGATGCCGGGCGGCAGGTCCTCGAGCAGCGCCCGCAGCCGCCGGTAGTCGGGCCGGAAGTCGTGGCCCCAGTCGGAGATGCAGTGCGCCTCGTCCACCACCAGCATCCCGGCCGCGGCGATCAGCTTGGGCAGCACCAGGTCGCGAAAGCCCGGGTTGCTCAGCCGCTCGGGGCTGACCAGGAGCACGTCCACCTCGCCCGCGGCCACCTCCGCGTAGACCTGGTCCCACTCATCGGTGTTGGCCGAGTTCACGGTGCGGGCCCGGATGCCGGCCCGGCCCGCCGCGTCGATCTGGTTGCGCATCAGCGCCAGCAGCGGCGAGACGATGACCGACGGGCCGAAGCCGCGCGCCCGCAGCAGCGCGGTCGCGGTGAAGTACACCGCCGACTTGCCCCAGCCGGTCCGCTGCACGACCAGGGCCCGCCGCCGCTCGGTGACCAGGGCCCGGATCGCGGTCCACTGGTCGTCGCGGAGCGCCGCGTTCGGCCCGGCCAGCGCGCGCAGGCAGCTCTCGGCCTCGTCGCGGAGCTTGCCGTCATCGTTGTCGGTCATAGGTCCCTTGCTACCAGCAGGTGCCGACTGTCGGTGCCGGCGGGCATGATTCCTGCTGTGGCCGACAGCGCGGGCTTTGACCGGCGTCCGGTCCGGGCGTTCCGCCGCGATCCCGGGCGGCCGGTCGAGACCAGCCGGTGGCCCGCCACGGTCCCGGCCGTGGCGCAGATGCTACGCGACGGCCTGGAACTGCCCGCCGGGCTGACCGTCCTGGTCGGCGAGAACGGCTCGGGAAAGTCGACCCTGGTCGAGATCCTGGCCGAGGCCTACGGGCTGAACCCGCAGGGCGGATCGGCGCTGGGCCGGTTCCAGACCCGGCACACCGAGCC
>Ga0307474_10002585_pt1 | contig 12991 bp, 9 predicted proteins | sample atmos_gasesECM1C_2_FD_203312 | JGI IMG/M metagenome (GOLD analysis project Ga0307474, IMG submission 203312) | Hardwood forest soil microbial communities from Morgan-Monroe State Forest, Indiana, United States - atmos_gasesECM1C_05 | ecosystem: Environmental > Terrestrial > Soil > Temperate... | reverse complement strand
ATGAAGGGACCAACAGCCTCACCGGCGGCGCGCAATCCAAGCAAACGTTCGACGCGACGCTGTCGGTCGGTGTCAAGCTGTGGAAGGGCGCAGAGTTCTGGGCCAATCCGGAAATCGACCAGGGCTTTGGCTTTGACGGCACCCACGGCGTCGCCGGCTTTCCGAGCGCGGAATCCTACAAGCTCGGCTCATCGACACCTTACGCACGCGTGCAGCGCGCCTTCCTGCGCCAGACCATCAATCTCGGCGGCGACACCGAAACCGTCGACGACGATTTCAATCAGTTCAAGGGGACGCGATCCGCGGACCGTCTGGTCCTGACTGTCGGGCTTTTCGGCGTCAACGACATCTTCGACACCAACCGCTACGCCAACAACCCGAAATCGGATTTCCTGAACTGGTCGCTGGTCAATGCCGGCAGCTTCGATTACGCCGCCGATGGCTGGGGTTACAACTATGGCGCGGCGGCCGAATGGTACACGGGACGCTGGACATTCCGCGCGGGCGTGTTCGATCTCTCCGTAACGCCCACAGGCGGCGTCAGCCCATTGGGGCCGGCGCTCGACCCGACCTTCCAGCAATTCTCGCTGCTCGGCGAAATCGAGCGGCGCTACGACCTCTGGGGCCAACCCGGCAAGATCAAGATCACCGGCTTTCTGAATCGCGGCAGTGCCGGCAATTTCAACGACGCCGTGGCGCTCGCGCAAGTGACGGGCCTGCCCGCCGACATCAACGCGGTGCGCGCCTATACCAGCCGCCCCGGCGTCAGCCTCAACGTCGAGCAGCAGGTGACGCAAAACCTTGGCGTGTTTTTCCGGGCCGGCTGGGCGGATGGTCAGATCGAGCCCTGGGACTTCACCGACATCGACCGCACCGTATCCGGCGGCGTGTCGATATCCGGCAAATCATGGGGCCGGCCCGACGACACCATCGGCATTGCCGGCGTCGTCAACGGCATTTCCAGCGCCCATGTCGCCTTCCTCAACGCCGGCGGGCTCGGCATCCTCATCGGCGACGGACAACTGACGAACTACGGACTCGAGAAGATTTTCGAGGCCTATTACAGCTACGCGCTGACTGCCTCGACCAGGCTCACTTTCGACTATCAGTTCATCGGCAATCCCGGCTACAACGCCGATCGCGGTCCGGCCAATGTCTTTGCCGCCCGCGCGCACTGGCAGTTCTGAAAAATGCTCAAACGCGCCCTCACCTTTGCGGCCGCAACTCTCGCGATGTGTCTTGCCGCGTCCGAAGGAGAGACAATGGAAAAACTCACTGTGATGATTTCCGGCGGCTTCTCGCTCGCGTACAAACAGATCCTGCCGGAGTTCGAGCGCAACACGGGCACGGCGGTGACGACGTTGTCCGGTGCATCGCAGGGGACGGGGCCGAAGACCATCAAGTCTCAGCTCGAGCAGGGCGCCGACGTCGATGTCGTCATTCTGTCGAAAGAAGGTCTTGGCGAATTGATCGCGGCGGGCCGGTTCGCTGCAGGCTCCGAGGTGGAGCTCGCAAGCGTGCCGCTGGGTGCGGCCGTGCGGCTGGGAAGCGCGAAACCGGACATCAGCAGCGTCGATGCATTCAAGCGCACTCTGCTCGGCGCGCGTATGGTCGCGCTGCCCGCCAGCACCAGCGGCATTTTCCTGAAGAACGAGGTCTTCCCGCGGCTTGGGATCGCCGACAAGGTGCCGTCGAAACTCTTTGCGCGCGGCATCGAATCGACGGGAGCGTTGGCGGCGGGCGAAGTCGATCTCGCCATCGGGCCGGTCAGCGAACTCGTCAATCAGCCCGGCATCGAGATCGTGAGCGCACTTCCTGACGACGTGCAGCTGGTCCAGCTGTTCACGGCCGCGATCGTCAAGGCTGCGCACAACCCCGAACAGGCAAAACGGTTGATCGAGTTTTTGGCATCCGACCAAAACACGGCGGCGATCAAAAACTCCGGCATGACGCCGGTCGGAAAGCGCGGCAAACAGTAGATCTTCCGGTTTATCCTCGCGCGCGCAGCTCGCGCCGCAGCACCTTGCCGGTCGCGGTCATCGGAAGATCGCTCGCAAACTGCACGAAGCGCGGATATTCGTGCGCGGCGAGTTTGACCTTCACAAAATCCTGGATCTCGCGCGCGAGTTCGTCACTCGGTGCGAAGCCGGACCGCAGCACGAGCCACGCCTTGATCGATTCGGTGCGGACGGGATCGGGAATGCCGACCACCGCCGACATCGCGACTGCCGGATGTTTCAGGAGGCAATCTTCGATCTCTCCCGGGCCGACGCGATAGCCGGCCGTGGTGATGACGTCGTCCTCGCGGCTCAAATACCAGAAGTAGCCGTCCTCATCCTGCCGGCCGAGATCGCCGGTCAACAGAAACTCGCCGGCATATTTCTTCTTCGTCGCGTCCGGATTCTTCCAGTATTCGATCATGGTGACGGGATTGGGCTGGCGAACGGCGATGATGCCGCGCTCGCCCCGCGGCAATTCGTTGCCCGTGTCGTCGACGATCCGCACGTCAAATCCCGGCGTCGCCTTGCCCATCGAACCCGGCCGGATCGGAAACAGTCTTGAATTGTTGCCGACGGAGAGATTGCATTCGGTCTGGCCATAGCCCTCGTGCACCTCGATGCCGAAGGTCGATCGCACCCATTCCAGCAGTTCCGCGCCGAGCGCTTCGCCGCCGGAGAAGAGGCTGCGCAGTTTTACGCCAGAATGTTTCACCTCGGCCTGCCGCATCAGCTTCAGCGCAGTCGGCGGCAGGAACACGTTACGGACGGCATGATCGGCCATGAGTTGCATCGCCGCGTGGGGATCGAATTTCTTTGCACGATGCCCGACCACAGGCACGCCGTAATAGAGCGCCGGAAACAGCACGTCGAACAGCGCGCCGATCCAGGCCCAGTCGGCCGGCGTCCACATCACGTCGCCTGGCTTGGGGAAGAAATCGTGGATCATCTCGACATTGGGCAGATGACCGAGTAGCACGCGATGCGCATGCAGCGCCCCTTTTGGATTGCCTGTGGTGCCCGAGGTGTAGATAATCATCGCGGGATCGTCGGCCGCCGTGTCGACGGTTGTAAATTCGCTCGAAGCCGCTTGCAGCGCCGGCCAGAACGCTTTCGCACCCGCAGGCGCCTCGTCGCCGACGAGATAGACGTTCTGCAAGTCCGGAAGGCTGGCGCGAATTCCCTTCAGCTTCTCCCAGCCGGCAGCGTCGGTGACGATCGCCTTCGCACCTGAATTGGCCAGACGAAACTCCAGCGCGTCCTCGCCGAACAGCGCAAACAGCGGGATCGAGACCATGCCGGCACGGAAAGCGGACAGATGCGCGAGCGGCAATTCGAGCGACTGCGACAGGAACAACGCGACGCGGTCGCCGCGCTTCAGGCCATCGGCCACAAGCGCGTTGGCGAAGCGGCGCGACATTGAGGCCAGGTCGTCGAATGAAGTGTGGCGCGATGAACCGTCTTCATCGACATAGATCAGCGCCAGCCGGCCACTGCCGTCGGCATGGCGATCGCAGCACGCGGTCGCCAAGTTGAAGCGCGCCGGAATCTCCCAGCGGAAATTGCGGTAGAGCTTTTCGTAATCGGTGGTTTCGGTAAGCATAGGCTCATCTTAGACCCATCGGTCCGACCGCTCAAACCCTCTCCCCTTGCGGGAGAGGGTGGCGAAATCGAGCGCAGCGAGATTGAGCCGGGTGAGGGGTTGCACTCGTGGAGACGACCCCTCACCCGGCTCGCATCCAAGCGATGCTCGCCACCCTCTCCCACAAGGGCAGAGGGTACGACGGAGCAAGCGGGACGAGGTCAAGAGGATAGCGCTGCCTTCACCAAGCCGCTCGCTTTGGCAAAATCCATCTGCCCGGCATATTTCGCCTTCAGGCTGCCGACCACCTTGCCCATGTCCTTCATGCCGGCCGCGCCCGTCTCCTTGATGGCGACAGCGATCGCAGCCTTCACATCGTCGTCAGACATTTGCTTGGGAAGATATGCCGAGATCACGGCGATCTCCTCGCGCTCCTGCGCTGCGAGCTCGGCACGACCGCCCTTTTCGTAGAGCTCGACCGATTCCTGGCGCTGCTTGATCATCTTCTGGAACACGCCGAGCAGGTCGGCATCGGACAGCGGCGGCTTGCCCTCCCCGCGCGCGGCAATGTCGGCGTTCTTGATGGTCGAATTGACCATCCGCAGCGTGGAGAGCTTGCGCTCCTCCTTCGCCTTCATCGCCTCCTTGACCGCGTTGTTGATCTCGTCGCGCAGCATGGGAATCAGTCTCCGTTTCGGCTCGAGTGCCCACTTTCCGAAGTTCGTACACCGCCTCAGCGCCCACCTTCAACGAACTTCGGAAAGTCATGGGCACGAGCAAATTTATTGGTTTTAGTGCCGCTTTCCATTTGAAGTTCCTGGACGGAGTTTGCCGCTAGTGGAGCAGGAACTTCAAATGGGCGGCACTGGAGGGTTGATCTAGGCTGTTCGCCCCACCGAGACAACCGGTCCAACCCTAAAACGGCGCCGGAAAACGCCAAAAACCCATGTGAATCAGCCGTAAGCGGCTTTGACGCGGACCTCGCACACGACTATCTAGAGGCCTCATGACGACATCAGAAAACACTGCCGCCTGGCCGGACCACAAGCCGACCGCGCTTCTCGTGCTGGCCGATGGAACCGTGCTCGAAGGGTTCGGACTCGGCGCCGAGGGCCATGCCGTCGGCGAGGTCTGCTTCAACACCGCAATGACCGGTTATGAGGAGATCCTCACCGATCCCTCCTATGCCGGGCAGCTCATCACCTTCACCTTCCCGCATATTGGCAATGTCGGCACCAACGACGCGGATATCGAGACGGTGAACATGGCGGCGACGCCGGGCGCCCGCGGGGTGATCCTGCGCACCGCGATATCGGATCCCTCCAACTACCGCGCCACGCGCCACCTCGACCAGTGGCTGAAGGCGCGCGGCATTATCGGACTCTCCGGGATCGACACCCGCGCGCTGACCGCGCTGATCCGCTCCAAGGGCATGCCCAACGCGGTGATCGCGCATGCGAAGAATGGCGAGTTCGATCTTCACGGCCTGAAGGAAGAAGCGCGGGAATGGCCGGGCCTGGAAGGCATGGACCTCGTGCCGATGGTGACGTCCGGCCAGCGCTTTACCTGGGATGAAACGCCATGGGCGTGGGACAAGGGCTTTGGCCGCCAGACCGAGCCGGAGTTCAACGTGGTCGCTGTCGACTACGGCATCAAGCGCAACATCCTGCGCCTGCTCGCCGGTGTCGGCTGCAAGATCACGGTGGTGCCTGCAACGACATCGGCCGAAGACATTCTGGCGATGAAGCCTGACGGCGTGTTCCTGTCAAACGGTCCGGGCGATCCGGCCGAGACCGGCAAATATGCGGTGCCGGTAATTCAGAAGGTGATCAAGTCCGGCACACCTACTTTTGGTATCTGCCTCGGTCACCAGATGCTGGGACTCGCGGTCGGCGCCAAGACCAAGAAAATGCATCAGGGCCATCACGGCGCCAATCATCCGGTCAAGGACGAGACCACCGGCAAGGTCGAGATCACCTCGATGAACCACGGCTTTGCGGTGGATCAGGCGACGCTGCCCAAGGGCGCGACGCAGACGCACGTCTCGCTGTTCGACGGTTCCAATTGCGGCATCGCGCTCGACGGCATGCCGGTGTTTTCCGTGCAGTATCACCCGGAGGCCTCTCCGGGTCCGCGCGACTCCCATTATCTGTTCGATCGTTTCGCCGATCTGATGCGGGAAAAGAAGCGGGCTTAGACCGCTTCTTCCTCGTCATTGCGAGCGTCAGCGAAGCGATCCAGCAAAAGAGCAAGAACTGGATTGCTTCGTCGCTTCCGCTCCTCGCAATGACGGGCGCAGCCACTGGTTATCCGACCGGTCAACTGATATGACGTTTATCATCGCATTGCACCGTCCGGCCCGGAGTTTCCCATGACCGACAATCCCCGCAAGATCGAATATGGCGTGACGCCGACCGATGTGATGGCCGCGATGACGGGCATCGACTTCCTGCGCGCGATGTTCGAGGGGAAATTCCCGGCGCCGCCGATCATGCAGAACATCGAGCCGTTCGATTATGCGGTCGAGCCCGGCAAGGTGTCGTTTTCCAGCGTGCCCGGCTTCCGGCATTACAATCCGATCGGCTCGGTGCATGGCGGCTACGCTGCGACGCTGCTCGATTCCGCGATGGGGCTTGCGGTGCATTCGATGCTGCCGGCGGGAAGCGGCTACACCACGCTCGAGTTCAAGGTCAGCTTCATTCGCGGCATGACCAAGGATACCGGCGTGGTGCGCACCGAAGGCCACATCCTCAATGCCGGCCGCCGCGCCGCGACGGCCGATGCCCGCATCACAGATGCAAAGGGCCGTTTGCTCGCGCACGCCACCACGACCTGCCTCGTCTTTGAGATTCCGGGACCCGGCGCCCAGGGCATGTGACACCACGTGGAACGTGACGCTCCGAGTTTGGTTATTCCCACGGTATGCTCATGCATGTCAGCGGGAGTTTCGTTTTGCCGATCATCAAGAATCCGAAACCATCGACCTTCATCTTTGACGATGACGGCCTCGTGCCCAACAACATCCTGCCGTTCGTGATCTACAAGGGCGCGATCGACGTCGGTCGCGAGCGGCCCGAAAGCATCCTCGAAGACCTGTTCGGCAGCAATGGCTGGGGCGACATGTGGCGCAACGGCGTCTACGACTTCCTGCACTATCACGCGACCGTGCATGAGGTGCTCGGCATTGCCCGCGGCATGGCGCGCGTCAGGTTCGGCGGCGACGCGGGCAAGGAATTCGAACTGAGCGCGGGCGACATCGCCATCCTGCCGGCCGGCACCGGTCATCAATGCCTGAAGGCGAGCGCGGATTTTTCGGTCGTCGGCGCCTATCCGCCCGGCGCGAAGATGCAGGTGACGCGCCCGACGCCGGATAATCACGCGAAAGCGCTGAAGACCATTCCGGACGTCAGACCGCCGGAGAGCGATCCGGTCATGGGCGCGGACGGGCCGCTCGTGAAGCTGTGGAAGCGAGCGTAACTGTGCGATCGGGCGAACGCGCCAAAACCCCTCACCCGCCTCGCTCAGGCGCGCAATTGCGCTGCCGAGCTCGGCACCCTCTCCCGCAGGGGGAGAGGGTTAAGAGCTACGCCGCGTTTGAGCCTTCCTGGCGCGACGCCTCGAACAGGAACCAGGTCCGCCGCTCGGTTTCGTCGATGAACGTCTCGAGCAGGCCCGCAGTGCCGGAGTCCTTGTGCTCGTCGCACAGCTCGTGCGCCTTTCGCATGGCCGCCGCGACGTGCTTGTTGTCGTCCATCAACTCGCGCAGCATTTCGCGCGGCGGTACATAGTCCTCGTTGTTGTCCTTGATGGTCTGCAACTTCGAGACCTGTCCGATCGAACGCACCGTGGTGCCGCCGAGCTTGCGCACCCGCTCCGCCAACTGGTCGGTGGTGGCGAAGATCGCGTCCGACTGATCGTCCAGCATCAGGTGATAATCGTGGAAATGCCGGCCGCTGACGTGCCAGTGGAAGTTCTTGGTCTTCAGGTAAAGCGCGAAGGCGTCGGCCAACAGCACGTTGAGCGAGGCCGAAATCTTCTCGACGGCGGCTTTCGGCAAATCGGTCGGGGTATCGAGATCGGGGGAGGTTTTGCTGGCTTTGCTCACGACTGACCTTCCTGTTAGGAACCGAACAAATGGGGATGGCGATGGACATCATTCGCCAGAGCATTTAACGCCTCTTGGGTAAGGCAGTTCCCTGGGCGGAACCGGGACACTAGTGCCGCCGCGAATTCTTCAACGGAACGTCAGAGCCGAAGCGGCACTAGAATCATATGGTTGCTAGTGTCCCTTTGGTTCTGACATTCGTAAAAGTGGGCGCCGCGACAGGATACGAATGTCAGAACCGGGGCACTAGAGGCTATGGATGACTGGATCGACTACTACGATTCAACGCATACGATTTATGCGAGCAAGCTGCACCGCGACCTGCATTTTCAGCTCATCGCGCGCGACATCATTGGATATGTCGGCTCGCCCGAGGCGGTGGTGCTGGACTACGCCTGCGGTGAGGCGCTGTCGGCGGCTGCGGTCGCCGACGCTTGCGGCATGCTCTACCTCGCCGAGCCGGCGCCGGGCGTGCGCGGCCGGCTGATAGCCCGTTTTGCGCCCAACACCAAGATCCGCGTCCGCTCGCTGGAAGACGTGCGCAAGATGGCCGAGCACACGATCGACCTCGTGGTGATGAACTCGGTCTCCCAATACATGACACCGGATGAGCTCGATTCCGCGTTTGCGACGATCCGACGGCTGCTGAAACCAGGCGGGCGCCTGGTGCTCGGCGACGTGCTCCGGCCCGAAGTCGGCATGCCCACGGACATCGTTGCGCTGTTGCGCTTTGCGGCTCACAACGGATTTTTGCGCGATGCGCTGATCGGGCTGATCTCGACCGCCTTGTCCGACTATCGGCAATTGCGCAGCCGCGTCGGCTTGCAGCGCTACGGCGAGGCCGACATGATTGCGAAACTGGCGAAATGCGGATTTACCGCCTCCCGCGTGGCCGTGAACATCGGGCACAATCCGTGGCGAATGACCTTCGTCGGGCGGCCGGCCCTTTCTGCGTAACGCGATTCGCGCCGGGCTCGTGCGCCCCCCCAACCGCGCGGTAGGGTTAACCGCGGCAAACAGTGGCCGAACAGCCGATCCCGGGAGTAGATGGATGCGGCCCGGTGGCGGAAAGCGTCGACGCGAGAGCATCGCAAGTGCTCTTTATCCTGGTTCAAGTCCAGGCCGGGCCTCCAGCCTTCGCAGACTTCGTCTGCTTCGGCTAGGCAAGCCCTCTCGTGGCGAAGGCCGTCCCGCCGTAGCTCGCAAGAGCGCAGACGGACGGAGACCGAGCCAACCCCTGCCCTAACCTCCCAGAAAACCGGGAAAATGCCGGTTGATGGCCCTTTATTGGGGGTTTCGCACTCACGGAATCTGGTCTAAAGACCGCTCGCGCGCGAGGGCCTGCCTCACGCAGTGTTTAGAGGGACGCGCGGAATGCGCGCCCTTTTTTTGTGCCTATTTTCCTGCTGCTAACCGCGAGACTTGATGCCCAAAAGAACCGACATCTCCACCATCCTGATCATCGGCGCCGGTCCCATCGTGATCGGCCAGGCCTGCGAATTCGACTACTCCGGAACGCAGGCGGTGAAGACGCTGAAGGAAGAGGGCTACCGCATCGTCCTGGTCAATTCGAATCCGGCGACAATCATGACCGACCCGGAGCTCGCGGACGCGACCTATATCGAGCCGATTACGCCGGAGATCGTCGCCAAGATCATCGAGAAGGAACGCCATGTCGTTGCCGGCGGCTTTGCGCTGCTACCGACCATGGGCGGACAGACCGCGCTGAACTGCGCATTGTCGCTGCGCCGGCTGGGCACGCTCGCCAAATTCGACGTCGAGATGATCGGCGCCACGGCGGATGCGATCGACAAGGCGGAAGACCGCCAGCTCTTCCGCAACGCGATGGAAAAGATCGGGCTGCAAACGCCGAAGTCGCGGCTCGCCAACGCCTCCGCGCTGAAAAAATCCGACCGCGATACATATCTCGCCGATCATGAAAAGCTCACCGGCGAGGCGCTTGAGGCTTTTGAACGCCAGTGGACGCTCGGCGAGAACGAGCGCCGCAAGCGCTACCAGCAGCAGGCGATGGCCGAAGCGCTGATGGCGCTGTCGGAAATCGGCCTGCCGGCGATCATCCGCCCCTCCTTCACCATGGGCGGCACCGGCGGCGGCATCGCCTACAACAAGGAAGAATTCCTCGACATCATCGAGCGCGGCCTCGATGCCTCGCCGACCAACGAGGTTTTGATCGAAGAATCCGTTCTCGGCTGGAAAGAGTTCGAGATGGAGGTGGTGCGCGACAAGAAAGATAACTGCATCATCGTCTGCTCGATCGAGAACCTCGATCCGATGGGCGTGCACACCGGCGACTCCATCACGGTCGCGCCGGCGCTGACGCTCACCGACAAGGAATACCAGATCATGCGCGACGCCTCGATCGCGGTGTTGCGCGAGATCGGGGTGGAAACCGGCGGCTCCAACGTGCAGTTCGGCGTCAATCCGGCCGACGGCCGCATGGTCGTGATCGAGATGAATCCGCGCGTCTCGCGCTCTTCCGCGCTGGCGTCGAAAGCGACGGGTTTCCCGATCGCCAAGGTCGCGGCGAAACTTGCGGTCGGCTACACGCTCGATGAAATCGCCAACGACATCACCGGCGGCGCGACGCCCGCCTCGTTCGAGCCGACGATCGATTACGTCGTCACCAAGATCCCGCGCTTTGCCTTCGAGAAATTTCCCGGCGCCTCCACCACGCTGACCACCTCGATGAAGTCGGTCGGCGAAGTGATGGCGATCGGACGCACGTTCCAGGAGAGCCTGCAAAAAGCGCTGCGCGGACTCGAGACTGGTCTCACCGGGCTCGACGAGATCGAGATCGAGGGGCTCGGGCGCGACGACGACAAGAATGCGATCCGCGCCGCGCTGGGCACGCCGACGCCGAACCGCCTGTTGCAGGTGGCGCAGGCGATGCGGCTCGGCTGGAGCGATGAAGACATCTTCAACTCCTGCAAGATCGATCCGTGGTTCCTGGCGCAGATGCGCGCCATCGTCGACATGGAAGCCAAGGTCAAGCACGACGGCCTGCCGCAAAACGCCTTCGGCCTGCGCACGCTGAAAGCCATGGGCTTTTCCGATGCGCGCCTTGCGGTGCTTGCGAACGCAACCGAGGCCGAAGTGAAGGCGCGCCGCCATGCGCTTGGCGTGCGGCCGGTGTTCAAGCGCATCGATACCTGCGCGGCCGAATTCGCGTCCCCGACCGCCTATATGTATTCCACGTATGAATCGCCGTTTGCCGGACAGTTGGCCGACGAAAGCGCGCCGTCGGCCAAGGACAAGGTCATCATTCTCGGCGGCGGACCAAATCGAATTGGTCAAGGCATCGAGTTCGACTATTGCTGCTGCCACGCCTGCTTCGCGCTGCACGACGCCGGCTATGAATCCATCATGATCAATTGCAATCCGGAAACGGTGTCAACCGACTATGACACCGCCGACCGGTTGTATTTCGAGCCGCTCACCGCGGAAGACGTGCTGGAAATCATCGCGACGGAACAGCAGAACGGCCGCCTGCATGGCGTGATCGTGCAGTTCGGCGGCCAGACGCCGCTGAAACTGGCGCATGCGCTGGAAGAGGCCGATGTGCCGATCCTCGGCACCTCGCCCGACGCGATCGATCTTGCCGAAGACCGTGACCGCTTCAAGCGCGTGCTCGACAAATTGCGGCTGAAACAGCCGAAGAACGGTATCGCCTATTCGGTCGAACAGGCGCGGCTGGTCGCGGCCGATCTCGGCTTGCCGCTGGTGGTGCGGCCGTCTTACGTGCTCGGCGGCCGCGCGATGCAGATCATCCGCGAAGACAACCAGCTCAGCGACTATCTGCTCGGCACCCTGCCCGAGCTCGTGCCCGGCGATGTGAAGGCGCGCTATCCCAACGACAAGACCGGGCAGATCAACACCGTGCTCGGCACCAATCCGCTGCTGTTCGACCGCTATCTGTCCGATGCGACCGAAGTCGACGTCGATTGCCTCTGCGACGGCAAGGACACGTTCATCGTCGGCATCATGGAGCACATCGAGGAAGCCGGCATTCACTCCGGCGACTCCGCCTGCTCGCTGCCGCCGCATTCGCTTGATGCCGCCGTTATCGCCGAACTCGAACGGCAAACGCGCGAGCTTGCACTCGGACTCGATGTGGTCGGCCTGATGAACGTGCAATACGCGATCAAGGACGGCGATATCTATGTGCTCGAAGTGAACCCGCGCGCCTCACGCACGGTGCCTTTCGTCGCGAAGGTGATCGGCATGCCCGTCGCCAAGATCGCAGCCCGGCTGATGGCCGGCGAGAAGCTCGCTGACTTTAATTTGAAGAAGCCGAAACCCGACCATGTCGGCGTCAAGGAATCCGTTTTCCCGTTCGCACGCTTCCCCGGCGTCGATACCGTGCTCGGTCCCGAGATGCGCTCGACCGGCGAGGTGATGGGGATCGACCGCACCTTCGAGCTTGCATTTGCCAAGAGCCAGCTCGGCGGCGGCACGCGCGTTCCGCGCAAGGGCACCGTGTTCGTGTCGGTGCGCGAAACCGACAAGACCCGCATCGTCGATGCGGTCCGGCTGTTACACTCGCTGGGCTTCAAGGTGATGGCGACGTCCGGGACGCAGCGCTTCCTGACCGATCACGGCGTGCCGGCGGAGAAAGTCAACAAGGTGCTGGAAGGCCGCCCGCATATCGTCGACGCCATTACCAATGGCGACATTCAGCTCGTTTTTAATACCACCGAGGGACCCCAGGCATTGGCCGATAGTCGCTCTTTGCGGCGCGCTGCCCTCTTGCATAAAGTGCCGTATTACACCACTCTTTCGGGTGCCGTGGCGGCTGCCCAGGGCGTCCTCGCCTATCTGGACGGAGACCTTGAGGTCCGCACCTTGCAGAGTTATTTTTCCGAGAACTGATCATTAGCGGGCCATAAAGCGCCCGCAAAATGATCGGCAGTGAACTCACCGCCCGATTCGAAGTCGAGATGGGCCCCTTGGGGGGCCGAAATTAATGGGCTTTTGGACTGTTCAGCAGCGAAGCCTGATCTGGAAGACGTTTCGCGCGTGCCCGCGTCTGGCGCGCCCGCGCGATTGAAGGACGAAGAAGATGATGGAAAAGGTTCCGATGACGGCTGGCGGCTATGCCGCGCTCGAGGAGGAATTGAAGAAGCGCCAGTCGGTGGAGCGCCCGCGCATTATCGAGCATATCGCGGAAGCACGCTCGCACGGCGACCTTTCCGAAAATGCGGAATATCATGCTGCGAAAGAAGAGCAGTCGCACAATGAAGGCCGTATCGCCGAGCTCGAAGACAAGCTCGCGCGCGCCGATATCAT
>Ga0307474_10002584_pt1 | contig 12996 bp, 9 predicted proteins | sample atmos_gasesECM1C_2_FD_203312 | JGI IMG/M metagenome (GOLD analysis project Ga0307474, IMG submission 203312) | Hardwood forest soil microbial communities from Morgan-Monroe State Forest, Indiana, United States - atmos_gasesECM1C_05 | ecosystem: Environmental > Terrestrial > Soil > Temperate... | reverse complement strand
TTAGCCGACCCTACTCACCACTCTCCCTTTCGGACCCTGGGTAAGTGGAATCCCCGGATTCTACCGTGGGTAGTTCGTGGGAAGGTTCAAGCCAGAGGCGGATGATCCCCGTTTTTTCGCATTCGTGGAAAAGCTTATCGCCAACGAGTCAAGTACACTTCCGGCGAGGAGGGTTCTCCCGTGGCAGGCAAAAGAGCCCATCAGAGCCACTTTCATCGCTCGCAGATCGGCCGCGCACAAAGGTACATTCGGTTGCATTTGGCTGAGCCACTCGCCCTGGCACGGATTGCGCGAGAAGCCGGTTCGTCGTCCTATCACTTCGCACGACTATTTCAAGCCTACGTGGGAGAGACGCCATTCGACTTCATCCGGCGGATTCGCCTTGCTACAGCACTGCGACTCCTTCAGGAGGACCCGGATGTAAGCGTAACTGAGGTCGCGCTGAGCATCGGGTATGAAACGTCCGCCGCCTTCAATAAGACCACTCGCAAAACACTCGATTTGACACCTGGAGATTTTCGCAAGCTGGGAAAAGACGAGCAAAACACGTTGATCTACGATTTGAGTCAGCCAAGGCATCTCAAGGAGGTTAACGTGAATCTGACATCCGAATTCGAATCCGTAGTACGTCCCTTGACACATTATGTGTTCCTTGAAAAGCGAGGGCCGTTCGCCGAAGTTGCTCCTCCCCTCTGGAGCGAGTTAGGACCGATCACCGTGCGTCTCGATCAACAGCAAATTCGCGAGTATCTTGGCGTGAGCGGAATCGACAAAAGCAGCCCCAGCGAAGACGCGATGATCTACCAGGCCGGCGTCTCATTGGCAGGCGTGCCAGCTGATCTGCCTTCGCAACTCCAGCAGAAGTCGATCAAGAGCGGCAAGTATGCACGGTTTCTTTTGACAGGGCCGTATACGCAGATTTGGCCCGCCTTCGACCGCATTTTCAAGACGCTGGCAGAGGCCAAGGTCACATTGCGACCAGAGTTCTGCATTGAGAACTACCTCAACGATCCTCGTGTAACTCAAGAAGCTGAGCTCAAGACCGAACTCCTCGTTCCAATCGAGTGAGATCGCGGTTGGGCGAGTCACGTGGGGGCCGGAAGGCTGGCGGGCGCTACGGGGCATGATTTACCCTTGTGCTGGCATGAATATCCAGCGCGCGCTTCTGGCCTTGTCAATTACTGCCGCTTTCGCGGGCACCTGCTTCGCGCAACAATCGGCGCAATCCCTTCCCGACGGGCCGACTCCAACGGCCGCGGCGATGATTCATCCCAATGGGCCGATGGCGGTGATCGACACCTCAATGGGTCGCATCACTTGCCAGTTTTTCGAGAAGCAGGCGCCGGCGGCGGTGGCGAATTTTGTTGGCCTGGCGAACGGCGCGAAAGACTACACCGATCCGACGACGAACAAGAAGGTGCACGGGAAGCGCTACTTCGACGGCACAACGTTTCACCGGGTGATTCCCGAGTTCATGATCCAGGGCGGCGATCCGACGGGCACGGGGATGGGCGATCCCGGCTACAGCTTCAACGACGAGTTCGATCCCAATCTGAACTTCGACGTTCCAGGGCGGCTGGCGATGGCCAACAGCGGACCAAACACCAATGGAAGCCAGTTCTTTATCACCGAGCAGGCGTATGACTCACTCAACCAGCACTACACAATCTTTGGACAGTGCGACGACTCAAGCGTGACGGTGGTGAAGGCTATCGCCCGCGTGCCGACCGGCCCGAACGACAAGCCCGTAACCCCGGTGATTCTGAAGACGGTGACGATTGTCCCCGAAGCCGGAACGCCGCCGCCACAGGCGGATGGTGCGCCGTCAAAAGTGGAGCGGCCAAAGCGGGTTGCGATATCCGCGGGAGTCGTGGCTGGGATGCTTCAAACAAAGAGCCCACCCCCTTATCCCCTCGATGCGAAGAATGCGCGAGTTTCCGGGACAGTGGTGCTGGGCGCTGTGATTGGGGCGGACGGGACAGTAAAGGAACTTCACATCGTGAGCGGGCCAGAACCTTTGCAACAGTCCGCATTCGAAACCGTCAAGACGTGGCGCTACAAGCCCTTTCTCCTAAACGGGGAGCCAATCGAGGTTATCACTCAGATCAATGTTGTCTTCACGCTTGGCCGGAACTGATCCGTTGGTGCACTTCGCCGCTGGCAGACCGGCATTCCCCATTCACAATAAAGCATTCGCAACCCAGGAGTCTTTATGTCACTCGCCCCAGGAACTTATGCCGTGTTCAAGACCTCGGAAGGCACGATCACCGTTCGACTTTTTGAGGCGGATGCGCCCGTTACGGTGAAGAACTTTCTCGAACTCGCCGAAGGCAAGAAGGAGTGGACGCACCCCGGAACGCACGCGAAGTCGAGCGACAAGTTATACAACGGCACGATTTTTCATCGCGTGATTCCGGATTTCATGATCCAGGGCGGCGACCCGACGGGCACGGGCATGGGAGGACCGGGGTACCGCTTCCAGGATGAGACGAGCGGTTCGCCACACCGGTTCGACAAGGCGGGCAAGCTGGCGATGGCCAACAGTGGACCGAACACGAACGGCTGCCAGTTCTTTATCACCGTAGCGCCGACGCTGTGGCTCACGGGCCGGCACACGATCTTCGGCGAGGTGCTGGAAGGGCAGGATGTGGCAGACAAGATTTCAAAAGTGCCGCGCGGTGGACAGGACAAGCCGAGCAAGCCGGTGGTGCTGGAGTCGGTGACGATTGAGCGGGTAGCGTAGCCGGAAAAGGGCGGCGGAGTTAGCTGAGTCAGCCCGCCGGGGAGAAACGCTTTTGTTCAGCACGGCGCATGAATCCGATCGGGATTCGGGTTCGCGATCCGCCTCGATGCATGGCCTTCTCTCGATACTCAAGCTGGTGGAGGTAGGACCTTTGAAAGCCCTTATCATCTCGCTTTCCCTGGTTGTCACTACGCTGGTTCCTGTTCCCGGGGCGCAGTCAACTGCGGAGTCGGGGGGCAAGTACAAAGGCGCTCCCTATCGCGACACCCGCTACCAGAGAGGCGCACAGCGCATTCCGGGTAAGGTCCTGTGCGCCTATTACGACCTTGGCGGGGAAGGAATTGCTTATCACGATACGGACGCGAAGAACAATGGCAGTGGAGCCCTGAACCCCGCCGACGGAAGTTATCTCAACGAGTTTCGGATGGGCGAGGGCGTCGACACTTCGTACACGAAGTTTGGGCGGAAGCCGCCGATCGATGACAGTCCGTTCAACCAGGTGGTTCCACCGGCCGACCTGCTTTACGTGGGCTGGACGGAGCCGGGCGAGTGGTTCAATATTAGCGTGGATGTGGCGGAGGCCGGTGAGTACACGGCCGACGTGCTGTATACCTCGAACCGCGGCGGCGGCATTTCATTCGACGTGAACGGAACGCCGGCGACCGGGGTTCTGGCGCTTGCGACCACATACGATGCGGCCGATGCGGTGGCCTGGCGGCAGTGGCACCACTGGAATGTTGCGCCAGCGATCGCGACACTCCACCTGGACGCCGGACGAAGCGTACTGACCGTTCACATTGTAACCAATGGCCAAATGAATCTGGCAACGCTGGACTTCAAGCGGGTGCGCTGATATTTCAGCGGCCCTGGCCTCGCTCCGGCGAGCAGCAGAGTTCCAGAATCGCTGCGCCGAAGCGGCCGACCTTCGACGGGCCCATGCCTTCGACGTCAAGGAGCTCGGACGGGTTGCGCGGGCGCGATTTGGCGAGGGCGTTGAGGGTGCGGTCGTGCAGGACCACGTACGCCGGGACGCCGAGGCGTTTGGCCTCCGCGGTGCGCCACTCCTTGAGGCGCGCTGCGAGCGCGAGGTTTGGGCCTTCCAGGATGATGGGTCTTTCAACGTCGAGGCCCGGTGGAGGCGTGCGGCGCGGCAGAGGCTGCTGGAGCGGATTTCCAGCCGGCGCTGTTGATGCGGGCGCGGGTTCCGGTTTGCGCCGGGAAGTGGTTGTCTTCCTGGCGCGCGACGTGGGCGCAGGACTGAATTCGTCAACGATGCCGTCGCTGAAGAGGAGGGCAAGCGGGGTGGTGGCGCGTACATCGAAGCCCTCGTCAGTAAGGATGATTTTGCGGAATGGGATGACCTTGCCGTCCTTCTCGAACTCGGCGTTCTCGACTTCGATGAGGCCCGCGCGCTGCATGGCGCCGATCAGGCCCTCGAATTCGTCTCGGTCGAGCGTTTCGGCCCAACGCAGTTCGGTGCGCAGGCCTTTCGGGGTTTTGTAGGATGAGCTGCGGAGAGCCTCGATGACATCCTGTACCCAGCCGCGCTCCTGCGGCGTGGCGCGGCGAAACTGGCGCAGCTGGGCTCCTGCCGGATCGCAGACGTCGCAATGACCGCAGCCGCAACCGGCATCGGCAACGTCGCCGAAGTGGCGCACGAGAGAGCACATGCGGCAGTCGTTTGAGTCAACGTAGGTGAGCACTTTGTCTAGTTGTTCGCGGCGATAGGCGGCCTGCACCGCGTAGGTCTTCTTCCATGCGGCGGTGCCTGCGGAGACGTTGCCGCCGAAGTCGACGCGCGCGCCGCCGTGAATCTGAAGCTTCTCGAGGGCCTTGTCGAACTCCTCAGGGCCGAGTTGCGATGCTTCGCGAAGTTCTTCGGCGGGACGCGACTCGGGGCCGAGCATGGCGAAGACCTGTGCGAGGTCGTCGACCGGCGGATAGTCGCGCGCGAGGAGGAAGTCGTGGGTACGCTGGTCGGCGTAGGAGTGCATGAGAATGGTACGACTGGGCTTGCCATCACGGCCGGCGCGGCCGATCTCCTGGTAGTAGCCCTCGAGCGTAGCGGGCAGGCCGGCGTGGATGACGGTGCGCACATCGGCCTTGTCGATTCCCATGCCGAAGGCGATGGTGGCCACGACAACCTCGAGTTCGCCGGACTGAAATGCGGTCTGCACGCGCTCGCGGGTTTCCGCAGCGAGGCCAGCGTGATAGGCGGCGGCGCGGATGAGGCGCTCGGGCGCTTGCGAGAGCTCTTCGGCGAGCGCCTCGGACTGCTTGCGCGATTGAGCGTAGACGATGGCAGGGCGGCGTTCCGGATTTTTCAGCAGATTGCAGACGATGCCGGCGCGCATGGGCATGGGCACTTCGACGACTTCGATGGCCAGGTTGTGACGACGGAAGCCGTGAATGAATTTTGCGGGCGCAGTCATGCCGAGCTGTGCGATGATGTCGGCCTGAACGGTGGGCGTTGCGGTTGCGGTGAGGGCGAGAACGGGTGCGGGGGTTTCGGCGCGGCCATTGCGCAACGCCGGCAGATGCTGGCCGAGCATGCGGTAGTCGGGGCGGAAGTCGTGTCCCCATTGAGAGATGCAGTGCGCTTCATCGATGGCGATGAGGGCGAGCGGACGCTTGGCGAGCATCTCGGCAAAGCCAGGGACGCGCAGCCGCTCAGGGGCGATGAATAGAAACTGCAGGCTGCCGTTGAGGTAGGCAATGCAGGCCTGGCGGGATGCAGAGCGATCGAGGCCGGAGTGGATGCGCGCCACGCGAAGACCGAGGGCGGTGAGCTTGGCAGCCTGGTCTTCCATGAGCGCAATGAGCGGCGAGATGACCAGCGCTGTGCCGCCGCGGGCGAGGGCGGGAAGCTGGTAACAGAGACTCTTGCCGGATCCGGTGGGCATGACGAGAAGCAGGTCGCGGCCGGCGACCGCAGCGCGGCAGACTTCCTCCTGGTTGGCGCGAAAGGCCGTGAAGCCAAAGACCGCTTGCAAGAGCTTGTAGAGGTCGCGCGATGGAGCTGAAGAGTTCACAGGTGCGAGGTCACGGCCTGATTCCACTCTACGGCAACCGGGCGCGGCCGGTTGGCGACGGAGCTTGCAACGGAGCACGCGCATCAGCCTTGTCAATGCGGGTGCGGAAGGCGTTGCGCAGGGTTTACACTGGTGCGGATTCGCCGCGCGATACCACTCACCACCCCAAGAAGGAATTTGCCATGAAGGTCATCTCGCTCTTGACCTGCGGTCTGCTTTCGACTGCCTTCCTCGCCAACGCCGCCACTGCTTCAGGAACCGGCGCTGGAGACAGCGCGCGATTCGCGCAGCTCAGCGAGCAGTTCATCCATGAGACGCTGGCGCTGTCGCCGTCGTCGGCTTCGCAGGCGGGTTATCACGAGCACTTGGATCCCAAGACGGGCAAGACGATCGAGCTTGATGCTTTGCTTGACGACGTGAGCGAGACCGCAGCGGAGGAAGAGCGCCGGGTTTACGTGCACTGGCGCGAAGTTTTCCGCAAGGAGACTCCTCTTGCCTCGCTCGATGCGGAAGACGCTGCGGATTGGAGGCTGATCGACGATCAGATCGGCTTGCAGCTGCTGGAGTTCGACCGCATCCAAAACTACCGGCACAATCCCACCGGGTACGTGGAGTTGCTGGGCAGCGCACTGTTTCAGCCGTTGACCGATGAGTATGCTCCCAAGAATGTGCGGCTGGGGCATATCCTTTCGCGCATCGCCGCTACGCCACGCTATTTCGAGCAGGCTCGCAGCGTCCTGGTCGATGCCGACCCGATCTTCATCAAGGTGGCGATTGAGGAGAACGAGGGAAATCTCGACCTGATTCAAAACACCATTGCTGCGGAGGTAAAGGACGATGCCAAGCTGAAGGCCCGCTTCGACCAGCTGGCGCCGGCGGCGATCGAGGCAATCAAGAACTTCTCGGGATGGCTGGGCAATGATCTTGCCATGCGCAAAACGGATCGGACCTGGCGTCTGGGCAAAGAGCTCTATGCGGAGAAGTTTCGCCTGGTGATGGAGACGGATGTCGCGCCGGAACAGGCGCTGGCAGATGCGGAGCGCGAGATCGAGAAGACACGCGCGGAGATGCTGGAGCTGGCGCTGCCGCTTCACAAGCAGTACTTCCCCGACCACGACGAGCATGCAAGCCTCAGCACGAAGGAACGTGAGAACACGATCATCGGCGAAGTGCTGGGGAAGATTGCCGACGATCATCCACGGCGTGACGAACTGATGCATGCGGTGACGGAGGACCTCGCCGGAATCCGGCAGTTCATTGTGGACAAGAAGATCGTCTCGTTGAAATCGCGGGACAACCTGAAAGTTATCCCCACGCCGCCGTTCGAGCGCGGAATCTATTCGGTAGCGGGGTTTCACTCCGCGCCGCCTCTCGATCCCAACGGGGATGCGGAGTTCTGGGTAACGCCTATCGATCCCAAGACACCGCAAGAGAGCGCCGAGTCAAAACTGCGCGAGTACAACGACTGGGTGCTGAAGTGGCTCTCCATTCACGAAGCGCTTCCCGGGCACTACGTGCAGGCCGAGCACGCCAACGAGATTCAGCCGCTCACCCGGCGGCTGGTGCGAGCGCTTTACGGGAACGGGGCCTACGTGGAAGGCTGGGCCGAGTACATAGCGCAGGTGATGATGCAGCAGGGATTTGCCAACGGCGATCCGCGCTATCGTCTGAGCTACCTGAAGATATGGCTGCGCGCGGTCGGGAACACGGTTCTGGATGTGCGGATGCAAACCAAGGGCATGACGGATCAGGAGGCGATGGACTTCATGATGAAGGACGCGTTCCAGACTCGCGCCGAGGCGGAAGGAAAACTACAACGAGCCAAGCTGAGCTCAACACAACTGCCGACGTATTTCGTCGGTACGACAGAATGGTGGCGGATGCGCCACTCCTACGAGGCCACAAAGGGCAAGGACTTCACTCTCGCAGAGTTTCATGATCGCGCTCTGGACGCCGGAGCGCTGCCGGTGCCGTGGCTAAGCGATCTTCTGCTGCCGAAGAAGTGATGCGGCGGCTAGAGCGGATTTTGGGAAACCGGATTTCGTGCAGTCCCGTCCTGCAATAACAAGAATCGCAAGGACGGGGCGCAGGCGTGATTTAGCTTCCTCTGGCTTTGCCGAGTGATCGGACCTATCACTCGATGCGGTTCAGAATGCCGGCGGGTTGCCCATCACCGGGATGGCGACGGATCCCTGGTTCGCAAGCGCGGTGGCCAGCGAATAGCCCGGTCCGGTGCTCGGGGACAGGAAGGGCGTGAGCGCCGCAACCGCTGACTTGGGCCCGTTATACACGGCGTTTAGGCCATCAGTTTGCTCGTAAGCAAGGTTGTTTGCGGGGTTGGTGTTGCTGATGACCCGGCCCAGCACGCGATGCTCCGCCTCGACTCCCATGATGGTTGCCGAAACCTTGGCGAAGTAGTCGAGTTGCTCCGCGGAGTACTTGTTGCCGTCGCCATCGTCAACGCGTGAGGACTTGACCGAGAATTCCTGAATCGCGTTGAGGTACGCGCCGATGAAGGCGTTCTCGAGCACATCGAGCAGGCCGGTGAAGGCAGAGAGCGTGTCGAATGAGCCCGCCGGAAAGTAGAAGGTTTGCGCGGGGTCGGCGCCGGGGCCGGAGATTCCCAGCAGCGACCGAAAGAGATCGGCATGGGCGATCTCCTGCGTAAGGGCAGCCTGTAGATAGTTCACATTGCCTGGGTTGCCGGTGCTTTGCACACTCGTGGCCGTGCCGCCCGGGCCAGCCAGGTTCACGTCCTGTATGACCGGGCCGACGAGGGCATTGTAGTAAAAAGTAGTGGCCAGGTCTTCGGCGATCAGCGCGGCAGTAAAGATTTCCCTGACGGTGTCCATCGCCTGCGCTTTTTCCTGCGCACGTTCTGCTGCGGACTCCGCGGCTACCTGACGGCTGCCGAAGGCGAGTGTTGAGGCTGCGCCCAGGCCGACCATCCCCGCCCGGGTAAGGAAGCTGCGGCGCTCACACCGCGTCTGTGCCATCGTTTCGATGAGTTGGGCCGTCTCCTGAGACTTCATGGGGTTCCTTTCACTGCTTGGGAATTGAGCAAATGACATCGAGGCTGGGGAAAGCGAAGTCGCGTCTTGCGAAACGACAGGCATTTGCCATCGTGTCTGCAGGAGGAACGGATCGGATTGCAATTTGGATTGTGAGAGTCTTTGATTTTGATTTCAGGAGGACGCACTTCGCGTGCGAGGGTCCGTTGCAGAAAATGACGTTCCCGCTTCGCCGCAGTACAGCACAATCAGCAAGGGCCGCTGGGTCTGGTTGCTGTGCCGGATTCTTGTGTGGGCATCGCCTGCGGCGTAGGCAACGTGAATCCGATGAAGCCGGCGAGGTTGGCGGTGCACTCGGTCAGGTCGGCGGGGATCTCCGACGCGGTGTTGGGCAAAGTGGGGATCGTGTAATCAGGCTTGGTGAAGTTGAAGGCGCTGGTCATGTCGCCCACCGTCGCGCGCCGCCACGCGGAAAGATTCGGCACCTCCGCACCGAAGCGCGTCTCCAGGAAGCGCAACATTGAGGTGTGATCGAAGAGGTCAGACGAGACGAAGCCACCACGGCTGAACGGCGAGATGATGAGCATGGGCACACGGCATCCCAGACCGATGGGTCCGCTGATGCCGCCCTCGACCGTGGGATCAGGCACAGCCGCCGCAGTGACGTACTCCCCGGCCGTGCCTGGAGGTGCGGTGACGGGAGGCATGTGATCGAAGAAGCCGCCATTCTCATCGTAGGTGGCGAAGAGTACGGTCTTGGCCCACGTTGCGGGATTGGCCATGAGCGCGCTGACGATAACCGACAGCGTGGCTTCACCGAAGACTGACGGTGATGGAGGGTGATCCGAGTCCACGACAGATGCGACGAGCCAGGAGACCTGCGGCAGGTTGCCGGTGGCCGCGTCGGAGATAAAATCCACGGGAAACTGCGGGCTGAAGGCATTCTTATACAACGCGGTTGACGGATCCTGGAAATTCTTGAAGTACGAGAGCACGTTGTCAGAGAACAGCCCGTTGAGGATGTTCTGATCCGGCGAGGTGTATACCTTCCACGAAATGCCGCGCGCTTGCAGCTGTTCCGGCATGGTGGTGTAGGTGAGCTTGCCGAAGAATGAAGAGCGATTGGTGACCAGCGTCTGCAGCAGCGGGCCGCCGTTCTGCCCCGCGGGATCGATGGAGGCGGCCATGGAGTAGAGACGGTTGGGATCGGTTGGACCGATCACCGAACAGCAGTAATTGTCGCAGAGGGTGAAGGCGTCGGCGGCAGCGTAGTAGTAGGGCAGATCGGCGCGGGTGTAGTAGCCCATGGTGAGGACGGCGTCACTTGCGTTGATGGCCAGGCGCGAAGTGATGAAGCCGTTCATGGCGCCGTTGTTCCAGCTCTGGTGCATCGGCACCCAATCATGGGTGATGTCGTGGGTGCAGGCGGCGTTGGTCTTGGTGGTGTCGAGGTGAAACGGAAGCAGCACGCCGTTGGGCGGGCTCGAGGTGTTGCCCGCGTAATGCTGCTGGAAGGCTGCGCTCTGATCGCTAAAGCCGCGGACCCCTTTGTAAGCGCCGAAGTAGTGATCGAAGGAGCGGTTCTCCTGGATGAGGATCACGACGTTATCGATGTCAGTGATCTTGGCACACGTGCCGGAGCCCGATCCGCTGATGATTTTGCCTGCTCCGCCGCATCCTGCCAGCAGAGAGCCCGCGCCTGCCGCCGCTCCCATCTGCAACAACTTGCGGCGCGTAAACCCGCTCTTGACCATGAAATAAGTCCTAGGTGCCTTCCTCCGGGTTGGATGCCGGACAGTCGCGCGGAAGGCGCATCGAGAGCAAAATCGTACCCGCTCCCTGAGCCTTCAGTACCTCAGACCCAGCTTCATAGGAAAATCCTCTTCGCCCTCCTCAAGTTCCTGTTGACCACAATAAAGCCGCACTTGATCGCGATGTCGCTGGCGCAGCCACAGGTGAATCACCACAATGGTGACCGCCACAGTTCCGAACGCCCGCGCGCCCTGCTCAACCGTGTGGTGGGCAATGACCGAGGCCCCTGTGACCACCGGAAAGAAGGTAAAGTAACGCAGCACGGTGAAGGCGAGATTCGATTCCTGGCTTCCGGGCTCGCCGGTAAACGCCACCGAGGTCACGTTCAGGAAGGAGGCGTCTGTCAGCAGCAGACAGATGCCGCATGCCACAAGCAGTTGCGCAGCTGTTGCCTGCAGCGTGCGTAGCTCGGGAGGCGAAAACATTCGCAGCACCACGATTGCGATCAACGTGACCGCGAAGCCGCACAGCCCTGCCCACAGTTGCGCCGCACGCAATTGGGCGAGACCGATGTCGAGATCCGGAGGCCGGCCGTGGATGGTGCGCAACACCCAGCTTCCCCGCTGATTTCCCGACGAGACGAACGCCGTGCGCAGTCCCGCAATCACCCAGAAGGCCACAATTCCGACGGCGGCGCGAATACCATCCTCCGACACCACGGCATGCACCTGGCCACCCACGACATCAAACCGCAGAATCGTGGCGATCACCACCGAAAGTCCCACGCCGCCATAGAGCACAAGGTAGATGCGGTAACGCGGCACGCGGAACATCGTCTGCCCGATGAAGTGAAAGATAGCCCGGCACACCGGCGCACGCACCACGGTTGCGTGCAGAAGCCTCATGAATGGCAGCGCCACGCGAACGCGAATCGAACGCGAAGCCCCGCCGATGATCACTTGCCGCACGCGTCGCGCGTACGCCACGGGGTAAGCTGCGAGCGCAATCACCGTCACCACCAGCAGCGCCAGCCAGCCTCGCTGCGCCATCTGGCTCCAAACCGGCAACGCCCCGGGCCCGTCAATGATCCCCTGCTCCATGCCGAGAAACCAGAAAGGCGGAAACCATCGCGCGTAAACGCTGTCCGACTGCAGCAGCGCGGGCGCAACGCCGGAGAGCACCGGAAACAGCAGCATGGCCATGACCAGCGCTGTTACGGCCAGTCCCTGCGCGGCCAGCGAAATCTTGCGGAACAATCGCTCGCCCGCCACCGCCACCAGCAGGCCCTGCGCAGCCAGCACCAGCAAGCCGGCAAAGACCCCGCTCGCCATCACGGCCAGCACATCGCCGGCTAGAAATCGGCCCGCATCCGGCGGATCAGTCGAAATGACCAGCATCAACGGCGGAAGGGCGTTGGCATCGACGAGGAACCCCCCCATGAAGATGCCGATGGCCACCACGCGCGCCATGAACACACGCCGCGCCGGAGCCGGCAACGTGCCCAGCACCATGACATCCAGCAGATCGGGAAAGAACAGGTCCCACTCCCACACCGCTGCAATGCCCATCGCCACAAACGCGTAGAGCACAAAGAAAAGATGATGATTCACTTGCAGCCAGTACGGCGGTGGGCCGGGAATCTTGCCTGGATGCGGCGGGTACACGATCACCGGGTGATACACCGGCCACAGGTAGATGGCCACCACCAGGCCTGGCAGTCCGGCGGCCACGGCGATCTGCACCATCCGCGTCTTCGCATCGCCGTCGGGCGAGGCCGTCTCGTGATTGAAAAACCGCTCCAGAAAATGCCGCGTCAGCAGCGACAACTGGCTGCGCTTGGGCACGCGCACCGGCCCCATGGCCGCCTGCACATTGAGCGACTCCACCGTAAAATCGGCGCGCTGAAAGATCCGCTGAAAAGCCTCAGGCATGGCTCTGCATCACCTCGACGATCTGTTGCGCCGTGCCCCGCGTGTCCTGCTGCTGCACAAGCTGCGCGAAGACGCTCTCCAGGTTTGGCAGGTGCATCAGGCTGGTCAGCTCCGTTGGCCGCGCATCGGCCAGTACGCGGCCATTGGCGATCACGATCACGCGATCGCAGACCTGCTCCACTACCTCGAGCACGTGCGAGATGTACAGGATTGCCTTGCCCTGAGTGGCCAGCATCTCGAGCAGGTCTTTGAAAAGACGGCCTGACACCACGTCCAGCCCCGATAGTGGCTCGTCGAAGATGAGCAGCCTGGGATCGTGAAGGAGAGCCGCGGCGATCAGAACGCGCTGGCGCATGCCTTTTGAATAGGAGGAGACCGGCGTGTGCTGCCATCCCTCGAGCGCTAGCAGTTTCAAGAGCGTCGTTGCCTTGGCCTCGAGGAGAGCTTCGCCGATGCCGCGCAGACGGCCCACCAGTTGCAGATATTCGAGGCCGGAGAGGTAGGTGTACAGGTGCGCCTCCTCCGGC
>Ga0307474_10002583_pt1 | contig 12996 bp, 5 predicted proteins | sample atmos_gasesECM1C_2_FD_203312 | JGI IMG/M metagenome (GOLD analysis project Ga0307474, IMG submission 203312) | Hardwood forest soil microbial communities from Morgan-Monroe State Forest, Indiana, United States - atmos_gasesECM1C_05 | ecosystem: Environmental > Terrestrial > Soil > Temperate... | reverse complement strand
TGAATTTTCTTGTATTGGTATTAAAATTAAGGAACCTATTATGGGTATAAGAAGAAGTAAAGTTATCATTTGTTATTATTAGTTATGTTTATTTTATTAATAAAATTTTTTTAATATAATATATTTTTATTTAATAAAATATTATACTATATTACAGTATAGTTGTAATAAACCTTTATTTAATTAATTATTTATTTATATTTTATCAAACTATGTTAAGCGAATAAGGGTTTCCGATGTACTCCCCCTATAAATTTATAATAAATAATTTATAAATTATATTATTTTAAACTATTAAATAATATTTAAAATTAATATTATATTAATTTTTTTAACTATTCTATTAATATTAATTTTTTATTATTTTTTAATATTTTTTTAATATTTTTTAATATTTTTTAATATTTTTTAATATTTTTTAATATTTTTTAATATTTTTTAATATTTTTATTACTAGTTACTATTTTTTTTTATATTTATATTTATATTTATATTACTATAACTCTTGTTATTTTTATAAATAAAACTATTACTATTATTACTATTATTATAACTATTATTATAACTATAATTATTTATATTACTATTATTATAGCTATTACTAATATTATAACTATTAATATTAAAATTGTTAGTTATAAAAAATATATTTATTACTATTACTTTAATTATAACTATTAAAATTATTATTTAATATTTGCTAATTTAATTTTTATTTTACATTTTACCATATTACGTATAAATTTATAATACACATCAATTGCAATATCTTATTTTAATTAAGTTATTTAGTTATTTATTAATTTATTAATTTATTAATTTATTAATTTATTAATTTATTAATTTTATTAATTTATTTATTTATATAAATTAATTAGTTACTTCATCCTATTCCTTAAGATATTTAAAATATGTTAAAACTTTACTAATAAGTGCTATTAAGATTAATTAAAATAACTTAATATTAAAAAATAACAATAAAAATAACATAATTAAATATTTATAAATAAATAAAATTAAAATAAACTAAATTAAAGTTAATTAAAGTAATAAAAATTAAAAATAAAAAATATTTATTTTATTATTTAATTAGTTAAAAATAAATAAAGTATAAAAATAATAAATAATTTATGTTATGTAACAAAATAAAAATTAAAATAAAAATATAAATAAAAATATAAATAAAAATAAACTAAAAAGTTAAATATAAATAAAATATAAATAAAATATAAATAAAATAAAAATAAAAATATAAATAAAATAAAAAAAATATAAATAATAAAAAATAATTTATTAAAAATATAAAATAAATAAGATTAAATAAAATTATAATAAATAAAATATAAAATATAAATAAAGTATAAAATATAAATTATAAACTATAAAAAATAAATAAATATAATGTTGTTTTAATTATGGGGTTATAAAAATATTTTATATAGAATAAAATTAAAATTAGATTAATAGGTATATTAATAAATTAAATAAATAATTTTAATTAAATAAAATTAATTAAAGTTAAATTAAATTAAATTAAATTAAATTAAATTAATAAATTATTTATTACTTTTTATTATTTAAAAATTTAAATTTTTATATCTCTTAAATTTAAAATTTAAAAAAGCATACTACTACTATGACGATGTTTGGTTTTATTTGATGCAATTATTTAGTTATTAAGGGAGGAAATAGAGTTTATTTTATTAAATATTTTATCTTTTTTTAAACATTTTTATTTCTATTGATTAATAAATGTAAAATTAGTAAAATTTGTTATATTTGTAAAATTTATTATAATTATAAAATTGTTAAATTTGAAAGTCAATAATAAAAACTATTAATTATTATTATTTATATTTTTTATATTATATTTTATTATATTATATTATATTATATTAAATTATATTATATTTATATTATATTATTTTATATTATATTAAAATAATATTTAAATTTTAATACTAATAAATTATAATATTAATTAACTATATTATGAAATTTAATTTATTAATTATTTATTATCTAATTAAGTATATTAATTAACTATATTATTAATTATATTTATTAATCAATTAATTAAATAAATTGTAATATTAATTAAATAATAATTATTAATTAAATAAAAAGTATATTAATTAATAATATTATAGATTAATTATACTATATAATATTATATTAAAGTATATTATACAATATTTTATTTTATTATATTATATTATTATTATTAAAATAAAGATATTAATTATATTTAATAGTCAATTAATTATCTATATTAGAATTAGATGGAATTAATATTAAAACTAAAGTAGCAAAATATATAATGATTAATCTTATTTCACTTAATAAAGATGTATCAATTAAAATAGTTGAAAAAACTAAAAATAATAAAGATAATAGACCTATAGTTATATAAATTGAATAAGTTGTAATTATTCCAGTATCTAATTTAGAAATTCCAATTCCGGTGTCAGTTAAAGTAGTTGATAAACCATAAGGTCCTACAAGTTCAATAACACCTCTATCAAATATTTTAGATATAATATAACCAAATTTTAAACCACAACTAATAATATAATGATTATAAATTACATCAAATAAATATTTTTTATTTAAAAATGTATATATTTTACGTCCAAATGAAGTTTCTGTTAAATTTATTAGTAATTCAGGATTTTTATTATATAATAAAATAGCTAATATAGTTCCTAATAAAGTAAATATAACAGGTAATAATTTAATAATTAAAGGTAAACTAAATTCTGCTTCAATAATAGACATATTATTAGGATGAATAAATAAAGAATTACCGAAAAAATCTGACCCTACTCCAACAAATAAATCTGAGAATAAATATCCAAAAAATATACTAAATAAAGCTAAAACAGATAATGGTATAATCACTGAAATATTAGCATCATGTGAATTTAAATAAGTTATTCGGGAACCATTTGGTTTTGTTAAAAAAACAAGACTTATTAATCTAAATGAATAAAAAGCAGTTATTCCTGCCGTTAAACTACCTAAAATATAAGCATAAGTTCCACTAAAACTATATTGAACATAAGATAATTCAATGATTAAATCCTTACTGTAAAAACCTGTTAACCAAGGAGTAGCAAGTAATGATAATGTACCTACTAATATTACCGAATATGTAAACGGTAAAAAATTAATTAAACCACCTATTCGTCTTACGTCTTGTTGATCAGAAAAACTATGGATTACTGCTCCAGCACCTAAGAATAATAATGCTTTAAAAAATGCGTGATTCAAAACATGGAATAAAGCTACATTATATTGACTTAGACCAACTGCCATCACCATATAACCAAGTTGACTTATTGTACTATAGGCAATAATTCTTTTAAGATCATTAGCCACTAAACCACAAGTTGCTGCAATAAAAGCAGTTGAAGCACCAACTAAAGTAATAATTAACAATGCAGTTGAACTAAATTCTAATAATGGTGAGGATCGAAGTAATAAATATATTCCAGCAGTAACAAGGGTTGCTGCATGAATTAAAGCACTAACTGGAGTAGGACCTTCCATACTCGCTGATAGCCAAGAGTGTAAAGGTATTTGAGCCGATTTAGCTAATGCACCTGAAAATAATAATAATGCAATAATAGTTATAGCACTTTCGTTAAAAAAAGGAGCAATACTAAAAATTGTAGCATAATCTAAAGATCCAAATAATGCAAATATTGCAAAAAATCCAATACTCAATCCCATATCACCTACTCTATTCATATTTAAAGCTAATATTGATGCTTTATTCGCTTGTATCCGAGTGAACCAGAAGTTAATTAATAAATAAGAAACTATTCCGATCAAATCTTAAAAATAATTAATTTATTTTTATTTTTATTTTAATTTTTTATTTTTATTTTTATTTTTATTTTTATTTTTATTTTATTAAAATAATGTGTCACCATAAATAAAATATTTTATATTTATAATATAACTAAATTTGACTATATTTACAATATTTTTTAAAATAAAAACTTCCTATTTTATTTTCCTGTACATTTAATACCAATAAGGATTTAAATAATGCATTAGCACCGATAAACGGTGAAGATTCTGACTATACATTAAGCACCATTTCAGGCACCCATTATTGTTCTAGTCGATCGCGATTATAAAATGTCACCGACGATCTATAATTAAAGTTAAATTAGTTGATCGTTTTCAATAATGTCGCAAAAAAATGTAAATTATAATTTGAAATTCTATAATCAATATTTATCATTATGTTACATATAGAATTAAACAATAATTTGATCTTTATTCTTCATTTAAATTAATTAAAAATTTGACATTTTTTTACTATGGTAATAATAATGAATAATTTTTTATTTTATTTATTACACTATTTTGAAAAATAATATTAAGAAGGTTCCATATAAGGTGTTTTTAATTTAGTAAAATATTTTAAAATATTTTTTAATTAACACGACCGTTATATTACCAACATTATTTATTTTTAAAATAAAATTTTAAACTTCAAATAGAAAAATAAATAAAAAGAACCTCTGTTAATCTGTTAATCTGTTAATCTGTTAATCTGTTAATCTGTTAATCTGTTAATTTGTTAATCTGTTAATTTGTTAATGTAAAACAATTAGTATCTATTCTAGCACTTTTAATTCATTTAGAACAAATAAATAAAAATAGCTAAATCTAATGGTTTTATGTTTTATTCAATATTTAAATAAATTATCTTTATTTATTTATTTTAAACTATTTTTAAAGTATAAAACATTTAATAAATTAAAACTACTGTAAAAATAACAATTTACAATTAAATGACAAAATACTTCACCATTTTAATTATAATTTAAATTTTATGATGTTTAGATGTTGGAGGGTTATAAATCCACTATTAGATAGATATAAATAAAAATAAAAATATAAATAGAAATAATTATTAAACTACTTTAAAGATTTTACATTTTAATTTTATTTTTCAATTTTATTAATGAACAATACAATACAATACAATATAATACAATATAATACAATACAATACAATACAATACAATACAATATAATACAATACAATACAATACAATAAATTGTTACTATTCCATTTATTATTTTTTCTAAATGTATCTCACCCAATGTGGTTTCTATAATAAGTTAAATTAATATTTTGTGGACACCGATATGAAACTAAATATATACTCGTTTTAAATTTAAAATATCGAATTATAAAAAATTTATTAATTTTAAATCCAAAAAGAAATAATAAACAATTATTAAGATTTTCATTTTATACCATTTAAGGCATTCATTCACACCTTCCCAACCTACAAACATAACAAAAAAATTTGCACCAGAAACTAATAATAACATAAAAAAAGTGAAAAGGGATAGATATGAAAAAAACCTTTGATTGTGAGGATCTGAAGCCATGTAATCAGTAGAAAAAATATGAATTAAGGAAGAAATATAAAGAACAGGAATAAACATCGAAACAGTTAATTGATCGAATAAAAATTCCCAAGAAATAGACATAAATTCTGAATCAACCCAACTTACTAAATTAATATAAACAGGTGATCCACAAATACCTACTTCATAAAATGCTACAGTTGATAAAACAGAAGCTAAAATTAAACAAGTACATGTAATAAGATGTGCACCTGTAACACCCACCTTTCTACCCATGAAACCTGAAACAATTGAAGCTAATAAAGGTAAAATTAAAATTGAAAGATACATTATGTTCTTAGTGAAATATTTCCTCTTACAAAATATTAAACATAAAACTTTCGAAATATGATTGGACTATCTCATTTTCCTTATTCAATTTATTTTTTAGTAAAAGATATGCAATTAAATAAAGAAATTTGACGTATAGTCTCTGAGGCCGCTTCGTGGCTTTTTTTTTAACTTAAAAATAGATATGAATAAAATTAATTTATACGCCAAATCTAAACTAATTGTTTTCAATTATAGAGGAGAGAAGCATAAAATTCAAATTAAATATTTATTACATATTAAAAATAAGTATAAAATGGTTTCCTGCTTATTATCCATTTAAAAATACTTGAAAATTTTACACTGTATTAAGGTATTCAAGTCTTTAGGATGTTCCAGCATACAGTAATATGCATAACTTTTTCTTAGGCCTCCACTTTTTTAAATAAATAAAAACTCAATCAATCACTCCCCTTCTCTAAAAACTAAAGAAGAAAATGAATATGTGTTAGAAAAATGATAAAGTGAAATATTTTATATAATTAATAAAGTATTAGAGGCTTAAATTTATTAATAAAAATACCATAAAACCGATCATCTACCTTCTTTTTAACTTTTTTAATTTAAAGAAAGGATTGAATACTGGTGATATTAAATATGGAATAAGTTAAGGACCAAGAGTTAAATTTTCCCATTTATTTTTTTAAGGAACTAAATCTATCCGTCAACGGGTTATAAAAAGAGTTTTAATTTAATTAGATTTAGGAAATAATTTATAATAAAAAAATTCAGAAAAGTAAGGTAATACTAAAGATCTAAAAATTTTCATATTTTTAGATTTAATTTATATTTATATCCGTGTCTATGAATCTTTGTTTCTAGATTAAATTTAAAATTTTAACCTCTTTTTAGTTTTACATTTTCTGCTAGAAAAAAAGATAAAGTATCTAAATTAAAACCATTTTCATGAAAACTTCCATCATCCAAACTCAAGAAAGCTTAAGAACGAGGATTAAGCAACTCCATAATGTTATATGATATAGTTTTTTTTACCATTAATAAAAAAAGATTATAAAAAGGAGTTAAACATAATAAACATCTAGTATTTAATTGTAAATAAAATGAAGCATCACGTTGTCGAATTAAAGAAGGATAATGAGCACAAATTGTGTTAAAAATTAAAAAAAAAAAATAAATAAAACATAAGGTAAATGTTTGAAACCTTGATTAAATTTTAAATTGAATCATAGCTTGACCATTTACACTCATTTTTTTTTTTTATGTTTATGTGAGCATCACCTAATAAAATTCCAATTATAATATCTTTTAGTAATTGTGTCAATAAAATAGAATTTAAAGAAGTTTGCGATAATATTAATCCAATTCTAATTCCTTGATATTAACCAAAAACTAATAAATATTTACAAATAGTGTTTACTTCTATTTTATTAAATTACCTGACCATATTTTAATAGTTAAGGCTTTAGGATAAATATATTGACTATCACTAATAAGTTTAAACATACCAGATCAAGTAGCATAAAATCTAATTCTACTAAAATTTGGTTTGCTAATTTTTGGTCTACTTAAATTTTCTACTGCTGAATATTTAAAATTATAAAATTTATTATTAAAAATGGGAAAATTAAAGCCTAAAATAGGCATTGATCTATAGAAAGCTACAAGAATACTTAGACCAATAACTGATTCTGCACCAGCAATTGATATTATATAAATGCTAAAGGTTTGACCAACATTATCATCAAAACCAAATGAACTAATTAATACTAACAATGTTACAGCAAGTAACATTATTTCGATGGCTATAATCATTAAAATTATATTTTTTCGGTTTAAAATAAAACCAATAATACCAATTAGAAATAAGAATAATGAAAGATTCATAGTTATATTTATATTTTTGTAAAAACCTTTTAGTTCCTGTAATAATTTGAAATATATATTATTTTATTAATTTAATTATTTATTTAAATTTAATTATTTAATTATTAATATTTAATATTTGTTATTTGAATAAAAAAAATTTTTAATAGTATATTACTACTATATTATTAAAAAAAAATATATATTTTTTTTTTAATTTATATATTTAAATATTTAAATTTTTAATATATATATTTATATTATTTATATATTTAAAGTAAAATAATTTAATTATAGTTAATAAAAACAATTTATAATAAGATATTAAATATTTAATAGAACAAGTAAAAATTAAAATGAAAATAATGACAATTCAAATAAATTAATTAAAAAACCAAAAAAATAATTAAAATAAATTATTAGTATTCTTGTTTAACAACTATCAATTAGTATCGTAAATTTTGTTTACAATTAAAACAATAAAAATATTATTTAAAATATAATTTATTCAATAAAGTTGCTAAATAAAAAAAAAAATATTAATAATAAAAAATAATAGAAATATTGTATAATGAATCATCATTAAATAATATTCTTCTAATTTATAGTAGTTATAAATTTTTAATCTAATTTAACAATAAATATATGGCTATATTAAGTATTATTATTAGTTTATGATTATATTTTAACACGTTCAAATTGAATAAAATAAAATTATATTAATAATAAAAAAAAAATATTTTAATAATAAAGTATATTTATCAATTAATCATATTCTGTTTTTGTTTTTATTAATTTTTAATAGTAATAATAATAATTATTATTAATAAAAAGTTATACTAATTAAATTTTATATAAATATATAAAAAATAGTCTTAAAATACTAATAATTTAAATTTTTAATTAAATCGAATTAATAACTAAGCACCACCCCAAAAATAAACGGCTAAAAATAAAAATAACCAAACAATATCAACGAAATGCCAATATAATATTCCAGCTTCGTGTCCTTGATGATGTGTATCAGTTAAATGATAATTTATCATTCTAATGAAACCAACTAAAATAAATATTGTTCCAACTATTACATGTAACCCATGTAGACCAGTTGAAGCATAAAATGCTGATCCATATACACCATCTGACATTGTGAATGCTGCTTCAGAATATTCATAATACTGTAAAGCTGTAAAAATTAAAGCCAAAACTATAGTAAGAAATGTTCCAATTATAGCACTTTTTCTATTACCAGCGATTAAAGCATGGTGACCCCAAGTAACAAAAGCACCAGATGATAATAATAATAAAGTATTTAATAATGGTATTGCAAATGCATCTAAAGGTGTTATACCAAGTGGAGGCCAGACACCACCAATTTCTATTGCAGGAGTTAAGCTTGAATGAAAGAAAGCCCAAAAAATAGATAAAAAAGCAAAAACTTCACTTACAATAAAAAGAACTACACCTATAATTAAACCATTTTTAACTTCTTTAGTGTGGCAACCAAGTAAAGTTCCTTCAGTTATAACATCTCTGAACCAAAGTGCCATTCCAGAGGCAGTTAAAACGAAACCTAGGTTTAATAATAATCCACCATTAACAAAACCGTGTAAATACATAACAGCACCAATTGTCATAGTTAGTAATGAAAAACTAACTAAAATAGGCCAAGGAGAAGGTTCTACTAAATGAAATGGAAAAAATTGAAATTTACTTCTTAAATTAATTGAATTCATATTTTTAAAAATTTTTTATTGAAATTTATTTATTTTTATTGACACCAAGGAGTAGATTAACTATTATTAATGAGGGAGTATCGATCAAAAGGATAGTTTCATTTAATAAATATAAATTATAATTATAATTTAATAAATTATTAAAATGAATTGTTTATTAATAATAGATCAATATAAACATAGTAATGTTTAATGTTGGTTGCTTAAATTAGAATAATAAATTATTCTATACTTTTATTAACTTTAATAATAATAAAATTTAAATATTTATTTCTAAGTAAACATTTAAGAAATAAATAAATAAATAAATAAAGTAAAAATACTAAATAATATTAAACAAATAAAATAAATGATGTATTTTTATTTAATATTTATAAAAGCATTATTTGATTATTTTGTTAAAATAATTGAAGTAAAGTGAATAGTTAAAATATTTTGATTGAGTATAATTAATATAATAATAAAGAATTAATTATTAAATAATTAATTAAATTTAATAATATAAATATGAATATCTAATATTAAAATAACTATTATAAATTTTATTAAAATCAAACTTTTAAATATATGATTTAATATTATTAAATATAATATAATTTAATATAATTTAATATAATTTAACATTTTTTAATATTTAATTTTATATTAAAATAATTAAAATTAGTATAATATAACTATTAAAATTAATATACTATTATTATAAGTAATAGAATATAATATAAATTTTAATATAAATATAAATATAAATATAAATTTAAATATAAATTAAATTATTAATATTAGTATTATAATAATTATTAAAATTAATATTTAAAACTTAAAGTTAACATAAATCATTTTTATGACACCAAATTAAAATCAATTTAATTCAATTTGTGCATATTAAATATTTTTTATTTGAAGATAAAATTAAATAAAACCTAAAAATAAAACCTAAAAATAATACATCACGTTGTAATATTTATAATCTAAATTTAAAAATATAATTTAATATCATAAAATAAAAAATAATATAATATAATATTATAATATAAAATTTTTTATATTAAAAAAAATATCATTTAAATATCATTTAAAAATATTTGTGATGGAAGTCAAATACAAATATTTGATTATTTATTTAAATAAATATTAAAGACCGAATACCTTATAGAATTAAATTTATATATATTTTTTTTTAATTTTTAGTAGTTTACTATTTTTACTAGTTTAATTAAAAAAAAAAGATATAAAATAGCCTAATTAAAAAAAAAATAATTAAATAAAGTTTAGTCTAATTAAAAACATAAAATGAAAAAATGAAATTAGTAAAAAAAAATAATAAAAAATTTAAACTAAAAAGAAATCAAAAAATATTTATATTCAAGTTATAATAAATAATATAAATAAATAAAGGGGTTATTAAACATAGTATAAAATTTATAATAAACAGAATAAAATACTCGTAAATTATGAGTAAAGTAATAAGAAAGCAATCATTAAAGAAAACAATCCAGTAGCTTCAGCTAAAGCGAAACCAAGGATAGCATAAGCAAATAATTGTCCTCTTACTTGAGGATTTCTAGCTGTAGAAGCGATTAAAGAAGAGAAAATTAAACCAATTCCGGCACCGGCACCAATTAAACCTGAACAAGCTAAACCTGCTCCAATATATTTTGCAGCTATTAACATTTTAAATTTTTAAATTTATAACAATGATAGCGTCTAACGTAAAAATCAATTAATAATTATACACTTTTAGAAAAAAATTTTTTATTTACCTATAAATGACTTAAGTTTTTATTGTTTAGATAAAATTATATATATATATTAATTTTAAATATTATTTATTTATATTTTACTAAAACATAATCATAAAATAGGTAAAATTTTGTTAACTAAATATATGTATCTAATTATTTAAAAGCTATTTTTATTGAGTATAAACAATAAATTTTAATTCAAAAAAATAAAAGTTTATTAATATAATTAAAAATATAAAATATTATTTTAAGATAAGTTAATATAATTTACTCTTATTTTATTAATTTCAATTTAAGATATAATTATTTAACTATCATATTATTTACATTAAATGCAGAAACTACTAATGATTTAAAACTTTAAGATTTAACTATTTCATAATTTATTATTTAAAAGTCGAGTATTGTTAAATTATATAAATAATTTAATTACTAATAATTATACCTATTAAAAACTAAAATATTAATTTAAATTATTAAATAAATACTATTAACTAAATTTACTTAAAATATAATTTATTTATTTTAAATTTTTGATAAGGATATTTTTAATTATTATAATTTAATATTAAAGTTAAACACTAATTATTATTTTAGATCTATTTAACTAAATTTTACTATTAAATCCATTAGAGTAATAAAAAACTAATAAATAAATTTAATAAATAAAAATAAAATATTTTGTTTTTTAATTAATATTCCAACTATTATTTAAATTTTGTAATTATAATTATAATTATTAATTGTTTATTTTATTATTTAATAGATTTAATTTATAAATAGCTTTATTTATATTAATTCATTAATTGATATTTAATAATACATAATAATTAAAGTTTTAGATAATACAAATAAGTTTTAAATTTATAGTTTTAATAATGTTAATCAAATACCATTAATTCAGATACTAATTTAAAATTAAAAAGATAAAGATATCCAAATTTATAATTGAAGTTATATTAATAATTAATAGTTTAATTATAAAATATTGTTTAATTTTTTATAAAAAATTTGTTTAATTAGTAATTAATTATTGTTTAATTATTTAAATTCTTTTGTTTAATTATGTTAGTATGATAAAAATATTTTAATTATTTATAATATAATATAATTTATTGGTTTAATTAATTATAATTTATAATTTATTATTTAAATAGTTGGCTAGTATAAAAATTTAAAATTTAATTAAAAAAAAAAATAAATAAAAAAAAATAAAGGCCCAAGAGAAAGAGCAAAATTTTAACTCTAATGATTAATTTTCACCAAAATAATTAAATTTTTATAATATTAATTAAATTTTTTTTACTTAATAAAAAAATTTAATTAAAATAATAATTAATAAAAAGTAATTTAATAAGTAATCAATAATAATAATAATAATAATAATAATAATAATAATAATAATAAAAATAATAAAAATAAAAAGTAAATCTTAAATATAATGTCCGTTAAACAAATTATAATTATTTATTACCCCGATTCAAATTTTAAATTTTGTTTTCCCATTTTTATATTTATTTTTTTTTTTTATAACTTTTCATTACATTAGTTTATAAATAAATGAGTGAGGGGAGTATTATATTTAATATTTAATTAAAACTAATAAAACTACTATTTATTTTTTTGGGTTTATTATAATATACCTAATTAGTATTAAAAATAAAATGGTTATACTCATCATTTGCCAATTAAATTAAATTTAAATTTAATTTATTAAGTATTATATAAATTAAAGTAAAATTTTAAGTTATATAATTATAAATTAATAATTAATAATGGTCTAAATAATTAAAAAGTATTTGTATTATTAAATAGTAACGACTTACAGATTGTGATTTATAATATTTTATGATATTAAATAGTTTGTTTAAGGATATTTTTCATCTAATATATTAATATTTATATATATAATATATTAATATTTA
>Ga0307474_10002582_pt1 | contig 12997 bp, 9 predicted proteins | sample atmos_gasesECM1C_2_FD_203312 | JGI IMG/M metagenome (GOLD analysis project Ga0307474, IMG submission 203312) | Hardwood forest soil microbial communities from Morgan-Monroe State Forest, Indiana, United States - atmos_gasesECM1C_05 | ecosystem: Environmental > Terrestrial > Soil > Temperate... | reverse complement strand
AGTAGAGGACGCGGAACAGCAGCATTCCCGCGAGCAGGTCTTCCCGGTCCATCTGCCACAGACCGACCAGCATGGCGGCATCGAACACGCCGAGCCCGCCCGGCGAATGACTGGCAAAGCCCAGCAACGTCGCCGAGACGAAAATCACCGCCACGACGACGAAACCGAGGTTGGGGTCATCCGGCACAAGCACGTACATCGCAAGCGCACAGAAGCCGAGATCGACGATACCGATCATGATCTGCAGCAGCGTCAGCGGTCCGCCAGGCAGCACCACGGTCCAGGGCCCGCGGCCGACGTGGCGCGGTTTCACCCAGACCCAGGCCACATATGTCAGCAATGCGAAGATGGTGGCGACCGCAGCCGTGCGGTTCAGCCACGGCGGAAGCTGATCGATCGAGGCGGCTGCTTCCGGATGATAGGCAATGCCCAGCCCCAGGACGGCGGCGTTGCCGAGCCAGAAGGTGAGACCTGCGAGAAAGCAGATCTTGGCGACGTCGATCGCGTTCAACCCCCAGGCCGAATAGATGCGGTAGCGCACCGCCCCGCCGGTAAAGACGCTGGCCCCGACATTATGGCCGATCGAATAGCTGGTGAAGGCTGCAAGCGCGTTGATACGATAGGGGATGTCTTTTCGGCCGATCGCGCGAACCGCAAACAGGTCATAGAAGGTGAGCGTGAAATAGCCGGCCGCCACGAACACCGCCGCCAGCGCAATCGAGCGCGGCTCGGTACCCTTGATGGCCTCGACGACCTCGTTGACGTCGATGCCGCGGAGCATGTGGTAAAGCACGTAGCAAGCGATTCCGATGACCGTGACGCTGATCGCAACGCCCATCTTGTGCAGGATTTGCCTGTGGCGCAGAAACGAAACCGTTCTGCGTATTGATTCCAGCATCTGGACCTCGAATTACGATCGCCGGCGCGGTCATTGCCGCCGACGGAACCAGGCTCGCGCTCCGGCCTCCTGTGGTAGCTTGTTTTGAGGCTGAGTGGAATTCGGTTGATAGGAATAAGGGGCGCTCTTCAAAATATTAGACCGATTGGCGACGGCGGAATGCGCCCTTTTGCTGCATTAACGCCGGTGAATTCCACTTCCGCGAGCTTGCGCTGAATGGAAGGTTTGCGCGAGTTCATGCGGCCGGTCTTGCGGTCAGGCCAGAAAATCAGCCGATCGAGCATACGGCACGGAGCCGTCGAAGTGATGGCCATGTCGGCTGCCCGCGATCATCCGAAGATCAGGCTCCCTTCGCATTGCCGGAAAGTACCCGATCACGCAGCCACGATCCCGCCGAACAGCCGACCAGGTAAAGTGCGAACATGATCAGGCCGAGGTCGAGCCAATAGCCGGGGCGGCCGGGGACGATGTGCCCCAGCGCCGCTCCGATCAAGACTGCCACCAGCACCGCCAGCACGCGCGCGGTCCGTTTCGATACGCCCTGGCCACGATGAACCACCGCGATCCAGCCCATCGCAAAGCCCAGCAACAGCGATCCTACGAGCCAGCCCCAATAAAATGTCGCCAGGTAGAGCATCGCTATTCCTTCACCACGAATTCGATGCGGCGGTTCTGCGCCTTGCCCTCTTCGGTGTCGTTGGTCGCAACAGGCTGCGTGCCGCCGTAGCCGACCGCGGTGAACCTGCCCGCGGGCAATCCGGCCTTTACTAGATAGTCCACAACCGCCTGGGCCCGCTTTTCGGACAGCGACTGGTTGGCCGCGGGCTCGCCAGCGGCGTCGGTATGTCCCTCAACCTCGATATTTGCGGTCGGACAACGCAGCGCAATCTCGATCAGGCGATCGAGCAATCCGGCGGAATCCGGATCGAGGGTGGACCGCCCGGTTTCGAACCGGATGGTTCCCTTTCCGAGCAGTTCTGAGAACAGCTGCTGACAAACGGTAGCATCGACCGGCGCGGCCGCTGGCTTCACCGAAATGTCCACCTTCACCTGCCAGCCTTGCGGAAAATCCTTGAGCAGATTGGCGCGGATCAAGGCCGGTGCCGAATCGTAGAATGCATCGCCCGCTACTTTCACTTCGCGGTCTGAGACGACCAGCGTGCCGGTCGACAGGCGCGACAGCGCGGCGAGCGATGGCACCACGGCGCCGGCGAATCCGGAAGGCGCCCCGACGCTCGTCTTGAGATTGTCGACGACTTTTTCGCTGAAGAATTTGCGGCCCGCCGCCGCAACGATCGTGCCGTGGGCATTGTTGTCGGGCACGTATCCCGTGAGCGTCAGCGTTACCGCGACTGGATCCTTGTAGGCCTGAAAGATGTAAGGGGGCGCCTTGATTTCGTTGGCGGCGACCGAATATCCCTCGGGGAGATTTTTCAGCGCCGCAGCCATCGCTTCCCGGCCTCCGAGGTCGCGCGCCATCCCGGAAAGGCTGACCTTGTTGTCTGAAATCGTGATCTTGCCGTCTCTGAGCTTGGCTACCTGATCGACCAACAGCAGAGCGGCGTTGTCGAAGCTTTTCGGCGCACCCCGCGCCAGGTTCATCTGATCGACCACCTCGACGCCGCCAAGGGATGCGCGCGCGGCCTCCATCAACCTGCTTCTGGTTGCGGGCAAGGGTGAACTGCCTGACAGCGTCACTCTTGCGACATCACGTTCGGCCGACCAGACGAAGGGTGTCGCTTCGGGAACAAGACGGGTTTCGTCATTGACGAGCCGCACACCGGGCACGGCCTTGACCGAAGCCACCGCGCTGAGACGGCCCTGTTCGGAGAAGGCATCCGCGGCAAAGGTGACGTCGCGTCCATCGACCGCGATCCTGCCCTTGTCGAGTACGCTGTCCTTAAGGGAGGCGGCGGAACGGGCGGTGAGGTCGGATTCCAGCGGCGCGGTGCTCGTCCATGCCGCGATAGCCCAAAGGATAACCAGCGGAATCAGGCCCGGCCACCACTTGCTGCTCCACCTGAAAAGTCCGCCCATTCGATGTCCCGCGGAGCCTTGACGCCCCATTTTTCGAAGTTTTGGCGAAGACATCCCCGACCAGAACTTCGTTAAACGGGGGCGCTGGCAACACTATGATCCCGCGCCGTTTTTCCGGCCCGAAGCACCACGCCAACTCGGTGAACAGGACGAGGGACTTCAACCGGCAGCACCGGAAACAGAGAGAAAACAAACCGTTGCAGGGCTGTCAAACCCGAAATCACCGGGAATGGTAAAGCAATCTGATGGTCCAAATAACCGTTTGTTCAGTGGTGGCCCGCTAGTGTCCCGGTTCCGACGTTCGTATGACCTTGCCGCACGCACTTTTACGAACGTCAGAACCGAAGGGACACTAGCAACTCTCGGATTCTAGTGCGGCTTTGGATTTGACGTTTCCATAACGCACGCCCGAACCGGCAAAACCCTCACCTATGAAGCAGTTACGCAACAACGTCATCCGCGCCGGGCTGGAAGCACTTTATCTCACCGGTGCCCATCATCTGCTTCGCCCGATCTTTGCTGGCGTCGGCACCATCTTCACGCTGCACCATGTCCGGCCGCCCCGCGACGGCGAATTCCAGCCCAATCGTCACCTGGAAGTTGCGCCGGAATTTTTGCGCGCGATGCTTTCGCATGTTCGCTCGCGCGATATCGACATCATCACGATGGACGAATTGCATACGCGACTTTGCGAACGCAATTTCTCGCGGCGCTTTGCCTGTTTCACCTTCGACGACGGCTACCGTGACAACCGGGATTTCGCGCTTCCGATCATGAAGGAATTCGAGGCTCCGTTTACGGTGTATGTCACGAGCGATTTTGCCGATGGTGTCGGCCGCCTATGGTGGATCGCGTTGGAGGCCGTGATCAGGAGGGCCGATTCGATCGAAGTCGTCATCGCTGGCCTCAGCAGCCGCTTTGACACATCAACGCCTTCCGCCAAGCGGGCCGCATTCGACCGCCTGCATGACCATCTGCGCAGCTTGCCCGGCCAGCATGATCTGAAGCGCGAAATCGACGCGCTGTGCGCGCGCCACGGCGTTGACCAGACCGCGATCTGCCGCGAACTCTGCCTGTCGTGGGATGAGCTGAAATCGATGGCAAACGAGCCCCTCGTGGCCATTGGTGCGCATTCCGTGTCGCATTGCAATTTGGCCATTGAGCGCGAAGAGGCCGCGCGATGCGAGATGACAACGAGCCGCGCGCGGATCGAAAATGCGTTGCAGCAGCCCGCCCTCCATTTCGCCTATCCCTATGGCAACAAGCACGCCGCCGGGGCCAGAGAATTCGCGCTCGCGCAGGCGTGCGGCTTTTTGACCGCGGTGACGACGCGGCCGGGCATGATCTTTGCCGAAAGCGCGGGACATATGACCGCGCTGCCGCGGGTCTCGCTCAACGGCAACTATCAGGAGGTACGCATCCTGCCGGTGCTCACCTCGGGCGCGGCGACCGCGATGTGGAACGGCTTCCGGCGCATCGACGCGGCTTAGCTGCACGTCAATGCCTGTTGGCCGTCGTCCTGAGGAGCGCACCGTTGTGCGCGTCTCCTTAGGCTGAGGGCGGAATTGCTATTGCTTGACTTGAACGTCTCCTGCGATCAAACCTCGGCCAAACCAAGGGAGGAGCGCATGTTCAAGGATCTGTTTTCGCTTCACGGCCGCGTCGCGCTGGTGACCGGCGGATCGCGCGGCATCGGCAAGATGATCGCGGCGGGATTTCTGAGCCAGGGTGCAGCAAAAGTCTATATCACGGCGCGGAAGGCAGGGCCTTGCGAGGCCACGGCAAAAGAACTTGCGGCCGAATATGGCGGCGAGTGCATCGCGCTGCCGATCGATATTTCCACCAATGCCGGTTGCGAGCTGCTCGCCTCCGAGATCATCAAGCGCGAGCCGAAACTCGACATCCTGGTCAACAATGCGGGTACTGCCTGGGGCGCGGAGTTCGACGAATTTCCCGAGAGCGGCTGGGACAAGGTGATGAATCTCAATGTCAAGTCGCTGTTCTTCCTGACCAAGGCGTTGCACAAGCCGCTGCGCGCGGCGGCAAGCCGCGAGCGGCCCGCGAAGGTAATCAACATCGCTTCCATCGACGGCATCTTCGTCAATCCCATGGAGACCTATTCCTATGCCGCGAGCAAGGCCGCGGTGATCCATCTCACGCGACGGATGGCGACCAAGCTGATTAAGGAGCACATCAACGTCACCGCGATCGCGCCGGGCGCGTTCGCCTCCGACATGAATCGCGCCGCGCGCGACCATGGCGACGTGCTGTCTAAACGCATTCCGGCCGCACGCATCGGCACCGACGAGGACATGGCGGGACTGGCGATCTTTCTCGCTGCACGCGCCGGCGACTACGTGGTCGGCAACGCCATCGCGATCGACGGTGGCGTGGTTTACGCGAGCGCCGGACTCGAGATCGCGGGGTAGGACGCGGCACGGACGATGTGCTCCTTCGCCCCGCTCTTGCGGGGAGAGGGTTGGGATGAGGGGCTTCTCTCCGCAGGAGATTGTTGAACGATCTGTACCCCCTCGCCCGCCGCGCTGTCGCGCGACCTCTCCCCGCAAGCGGGGAGAGGTGAGAAAGGCTCAGCTTTCGATCTTCACGTATTCGAAATCGCCCGGCTTGTTGTCGATCCCGACCTTGGGTGGCGAAATCCAGGGTGCGAATTCGCCGACGTCGCGCACCGGCGTCATCAACGAAGTAATGAAGTCGCCGTCATCGGTGGACGGCAACCACTCGTTCCTTCGCCTGTTCCAGGTCGCATCGTCGACCAGCACGCCGTCGGGAGAGGCGTGGACGTCCTTGAATTCGCCGATGGCGCGGTGGAACGCCACGTTCGGCAGTGCCAGCTTGAAGTTGTAACCGGCGAGCGAGATTATCTTGTTCCAGCGCAATAGTCCCTTGACGCAGTCCTGCGTGTAGTCGTCGCGCAGGCGCATGTTGAGCGCGGTGAGCGCCGGTTCGTCGACCCGCGTGATCTTGCCGTCCACGAGCTTGAGCACCGGATAGGTGTCGCGCTGCAGGCGGTGATCGTCCTTGATCTGGGTCTCGTGGTAGCGGCCCTTGATGCCCGCGTTGAAGGAATTTGCCGCATTGGTGGAGACTTCCGAGCCGAACAAATCGAGCGAAAGCGAATAATGCAGGTTCAGCTTCTTCTGGATGGTCGGAAGATCGATCACGCCAAGCGCGCGGACCTTTGCGATATCGTTGGGATCGCCGATGCCGGCGGCCTTCATCGCCTCGCAGGTTCGCTGCACCACGCGGCTGATGCCAGTCTCGCCGACGAACATGTGATGGGCTTCCTCGGTCAGCATGAAACGGCAGGTGCGCGACAACGGATCGAAGCCGGACTGCGCCAGCGAGTGCAACTGCATCTTGCCGTCGCGGTCGGTGAAATAAGTGAACATGAAGAACGACAGCCAGTCCGGCGTCGCCTCGTTGAAGGCCCCCAGCATGCGAGGGCTATCGGCGTCGCCGGAGCGACGACGCAGCAATTCGTCGGCCTCCTCGCGGCCGTCACGGCCGAAATATTTCTGCAAGAGGTAGACCATCGCCCAGAGATGACGGCCTTCCTCGACGTTGACCTGGAACAAGTTGCGCATGTCGTAAAGCGAGGGCGCGGTCTTGCCGAGATGGCGCTGCTGCTCGACCGATGCAGGTTCGGTGTCGCCCTGGATCACGATCAGGCGGCGGAGCATCGCGCGATATTCGCCGGGCACTTCCTGCCATGCCGGCTCGCCGTAATGTTCGCCGAACGGAATCACGCGATTCTCTTCCTGCGGCGCGAGCAGGATGCCCCAGCGGTACTCCGGCATCCTCACATAGTCGAACTTGGCCCAGCCGCGCGGATCGACCGAATAGGCGGTGCGCAAATAGACCAGCGACTGCTGGAAGCCGGCGGGCCCCATGTCGCTCCACCAGTTCATGTAACCGGGATGCCAGCCCTCGAGCGCCTTGAGCACCTGCCGGTCCTCACTGAGATTCACGTTGTTGGGAATCTTGGTCGAATAATCGACGTTCATGATGTTCACGTTCATGGCCTGCTCCCTTTCGGTCCCGTGTCCCGGACGCGATGCACCGCGAAGTGGTGCGGCGCAGAGCCGGGACCTGTTTCAAAGAAGGCGTGGGTCCCGGTTCTGCAGCGCATCACTGGCGATGCGCTGCGCCCGGGACACAAAAGTCACACCCGCGTCGTATCGAAATGCGCCTTCTGGCCGGTGCCGTAGCGGCGCAGCGCGCCGTCCTCGCCGACCGCATTGGGACGCTGGAAGATCCAGTTCTGCCACGCGGTCAGGCGCGAGAAGATCTTCGATTCCATGGTCTCGGGCCCGACAAAACGCAGATTGGCTTCCATGCCGGTGAGGCCGTCGGGCGAGAAGCTGGTGCGCTCCTCGAAAAACACCCTGATCTCGTCATCCCAATCGATGTCGTCGAGTGCGAAGGTGACAAGGCCTGCCGCCTCGGCTTCCTCGGCGTCGAGTGTCTCGCCGATCCGCGCTTGCGCGCGCTCCAGGTCGGAGGCTTGCGCCTGGAAGCGCGATTGCAGCCGCGTCAAGCCGTGGCTCATCGGGTAAGGGCCGAAATTCATCGCCGTGAGTTCGATGGTCGGCGGCGGGCGGTTGTCGCCCTGGCGCGAGCCGATCAGCATGTAGGAGCGGTCGGCCGCGAACACGAGTTCCGCCAGCGTGCCGACGAAGCAGGAGCCCGGCTCGATCAGCGTCACCAGCGTGCGCGAGGTGACGTCGATACGCTTGAGAACGCGTTTGAGGTATTGCCTGATCTCGTTGACCAGCCAGTGCGACTTGTTGGCTTCCAGGAAGGCGTCGCAAGCGAGCACGCTGGCACGATCGCCATGCGATTTGAACACCAGCATGCCGATCTCAAGCTCGTTGAGGCGCAAATGCAGGATGGCGTCGTCGAGTTCGCGCGCCACCTGCAACGGCCAGAACGAGGCGCCTTGCGCGATCAGACGATCAATATCGGCTGGCGGCGGCGCATCTGGCGCCTTGATCGAAATGGTGGCGATGCGCGCCGCACGGTCGATATCGACGCTTACAAAGCCGTAGCGAATGCCGTTCTCGTCGATGCTGCGCGCAAGCGGCGTCAGTGAAATTCCCTCTCCCCCACCGTTGCGGCTGGAAGCGGCGGCGAATTCTTTTGCCCGCTCGGCAACCTTTGCCTCCAGTTTGCTGTTCGGCACGATCTCATCCACCAGCCGCCATGCGACAGCCCGCTTGCCCTTGATGCCTTCTTCGATGGTGCAGAAATAATCGGCGTGGTCGCGCCGGACCTTGCGCTTGTCGACGACACGCGTCAGTCCGCCGGTGCCGGGCAACACCGCCAGCAGCGGCACTTCCGGCAAGGCGACCGCAGCCGAGCCGTCATCGGCGAGGATGATGTGATCGGTGGCGAGCGCCAGCTCGTAACCGCCGCCGGCCGCACTGCCGTTGACCACGGTGATGAAGCGCTGCCCGGAATTTTCCGATGAATCCTCGAGACCATTGCGGGTCTCGTTGGTGAATTTGCAGAAATTGACCTTGTGAGCGTGGGTGGCGCCGGCCAGCATGCGGATGTTGGCGCCAGCGCAGAAGACGCGGTTCTTGGCCGAGCGCAGGATCACCACCTTCACGCAAGGATGTTCGAAGCGCAGGCGCTGCACCACATCGGCCAATTCGATGTCGACGCCAAGATCGTAGGAATTGAGTTTGAGCTGATAGCCCTCGAACAGGCCGCCATTCTCGTCGACGTCCATGGTCAAGGTCGCAACCTCGCCGTCGACATCGAGCTTCCAATGCCGGTAGCGCGACGGATCCGTCTGAAAATCGATGAAGCTGGCGCCGCCAGCCAGAACGCGATCTTCACCGGCCATGAACCGTTCCCTATGCACGGATGAGGTTAAGGAATTTATGCACAATAATGCATATTAGCCCGGGCGTCCAGTGCCTCTTGACACCAAAAATCTGCATTTTGCTTCATATTTTGACCCCAAGCGCGATCTAGAGCTCCGATTCCGAGGTTCGCAAGCTATCGCGGCGGCCTCTGATGCGAACTTCGGAATCAAATGAGCTCTTGTTAATTCTAGCGCGGCTTCGAATTGAAGTTCCTATCACGAACTTGCCGCGATCCTGATAGGAACTTCAAATTCGCCGCGGTAGTCGGCTTCGGACAGCGATGCCTGCGCCAATTTGTCTTCCAGACGCGCCGCTAGCGCTCGAAGCGGAAAACTGTCGGCAAATCCGCCCCTGCCCGTGGCCGTACGCTTCAGCAGCGGTTCGACCTCGGCCAGGGCCTCACCGAAATGGCGCGCTGCCGCACGGAGCTTTTGCGTCCGGAGTTTCAGATTGGCGTTGGCGACCTGGATCAAGGCACGCAGCAGGATTCGCTCGCGCCCGCCTTGAGGTGCAGCCGCCCACACCGCCTCCAGGACTTCCTGCGCTTCCCAGAAATAACCGGCGTCGTTGAGCGCAATGCCGTAGCGTAGCGCCGGATGTCGGGCGGGGACGAAGTCGCAAAATCGCGACGGCACCAACGCCTTCGCTCGCCACAACGCATCGTGGTCGGCTTCGGTGGTTTCGCCAGGCACATGGGCCCAGCGTGGCAGCGGCAGATCGGCCGCACTCGAAGAAAAGGCCATTAGCGAGAATGCCAAAAAAATTCAGGCGGCTCGGCCTTCCGAGCTTTCGTGCAGAAACAGAATACGTTTAGCAAATTCGGCAATGAAATCGAGGGTCACCTGGGGTGCCTCGCGATGCGGCGAGTGTCCGGCGCGGGGGATCATCGTCGCATCGACCGGACAATAGCACTCCTCCTTCGCGATCTCGATCTGGCGAATTGTCCCATACTGATCGTCGGACCCCTGCACGATGGCCACGGGAACGCGGATATAGGCGAGATGGTCGCAGATGTCCCAGTCATGAAACTTCGGGTCGAGCCAGGCGCTATTCCAGCCATAGAAAGCGTTGTCGACATCGCGATGCCAGCGCGAAAGCTTTGCCTTGAGGCCTAAGGTCTCGTAGGCCTTTTTGGCTTCCGCAATCGCCGCCAGCCCCATGTCTTCGACGACGAAATGCGGCGCGATCATCACCACGCCACGCACACGGTGATCGACCTTGCCGCCGGCATAGATCGCCGCAATCGATGCGCCATCGGAATGGCCGAGCAGCAGGCCGCGGCGAAAACCAATTGCATCGAGAATAGCGGGCAGCACCTCGAGCGCCTCGACGCTCATATAGTCAAGCGGACGCGGCAGAGGCACGGCCGTCGAAGCGCCATAGCCGGCGCGCGAATAGACGAAAATGCCGGCGCCGGTCGCCTCCTGCAGGCGGTCGGGAAAATCCCCCCACAGCGCCGCCGAGCCGAGGCCCTCATGCAGCATGACGATGGTCGGCGCGTCGGAAGGCGCAGGCCCGATCATCCGGTATTCGAGCTCGGCGGCGCCGATGCGCAGAAAGCCTGAGGGCGAAAGCGTGGTCATTTCTCCCTCCGCACTTGCCGCACGATGTGGTGAGCTCCCTTCCCGCCCGCTCGATCGTTTCCTCCCCCCTTGTGGGGGAGGGTCAGGGAGGGGGGTAAGCCAAAAGCGCTGGGGTTCGTGATACCCCCCTCTCCGCCTCTCCCCCACCAGGGGGGAGGGAGCCGAGCCTGGTTTGTGGTGAACCCTCGAACTTCAATCGACGAACGCATCACGACTTAGAGGAATGCTCCTCCCGCAACTTGAATCGCTGGATCTTTCCGGTTGCGGTTTTCGGCAAGGCATCGACGACCTCGATCCAGCGCGGATATTTCCAGACGCCGATCTTCTGCTTGACGTGCTCCTTGAGCGCGTCCTGCAAGCCAGCGTTGTCGGCATTGGTGCGCAGCACCACGAACGCCTTGGGTTTGAGCAGCCCTTCGGGATCAGCCTCGGGTACGACAGCCGCTTCCAGCACGGCCGGGTGCGTGATCAGCGCGCTCTCGACCTCGAACGGCGATACCCAGATGCCGCTGACCTTGAACATGTCGTCGCTGCGGCCGCAGAAGGTGTAGCGGCCCTCCGCATCGCGCACATATTTGTCGCCGGTGCGGGTCCAGTGTCCCTCGAAGGTGCGGCGGCTCTTGCTGCGCTGGTTCCAGTAACCTTCGCCGGCCGAAGGTGCATCGACCAGAAGCTCGCCGACCTCGCCATCGGCAACTTCAAGACCGGACTCGTTGACGAGCCGGACCTTGTAGCCCGGGACCGGGCGGCCGGATGTGCCGTATTTGATGTCATCCGGCGCATTCGACAGAAAGATATGCAACAGCTCGGTCGAGCCGACGCCATCGAGGATATCGACGCCGAAGCGCGCCTTCCAGGCGTTGCCGACCGACTCCGGCAGCGCCTCGCCCGCCGAGGTGCAGATCCGCAAGTTGGTGCCGGCACGCTCAGACTTCAGCGTCTCGTCATTGAGCATCGCGGCGAACAGCGTCGGCACGCCGTAGAAAATCGTCGGATCGTACTTGTTCATCAGCGCGAACATGGTCGCCGGCGTCGGCCGTTCGGGATTGAGTATCGTGCTGGCGCCAACCGACATCGGGAATGTCAGCGCGTTACCCAGCCCATAGGCGAAGAACAGTTTGGCCGCCGAAAGACACACATCGTTCTCGCGAATGCCCAGCACCTGTTTGGCGTAAGTGTCCGCGGTCGCGGCGAGATTGGAATGCAGATGACGCACGCCCTTGGGCATGCCGGTCGAACCCGAGGAATAGAGCCAGAACGCCGGCTCGTCGGGATGCGTCGGCGCGGTCGTAAAGGCCTCGCTCTCGCCTGAGAGTTCATCAGACAGCTTTTTGTAGCCGTGCGCATCGTTGCCGGAAACGACGACGTGATCGAGATCGGACATCCGTCCGACCATGTCCTTGACCACGGGCAGCAGCGCTTCAGATATAAACAGCACCCGCGCGCGGCAGTCCGCCAGCACATAGGCGTATTGATCCGAGGTCAGAAGCGTATTCAGCGGCACCGGCACGATGCCGGCGCGGATCGCTCCCAGAAACACCGCCGGGAAGTCGACCGTGTCGAGCATGATCATCGCCACGCGCTCTTCACGGCGAACGCCGAGGCGACGCAGCATGTTGGCGACGCGGCGGGTCTGCTTTTGCAGCTCGCCATAACTGACTTCGGAAACCGTATCGTGATAAGCGAGCTTTCCGCCGCGGCCTTCATCGACATTGCGGTCGAGCAGAAAGGTCACCGCGTTGTAGGAACCGGATGTGTCGCTCATACCGTATTCCCTTGGCCACTTCCCTCAAGCGAAAGCATGCTACGACGTTTCTCCCGATTATCAAGAATTATAATTCATAGAGAGCCATCGGCCGCGCTTGCTGTCAATCCTGATCGGCATTATGTTTCCAAGGAGGCGTTTTCTTCACCAATCCATTTCGCTCAAAAACACTTTGGACGCGCGCTCTTCAAACGAGGACCATGACCAGAGATAGCGAAGCCGGCTTTCTCGAACAGCTCGGCCAACGTGTGCGGACCATGCGCGCGCTGCGCGGCATGTCGCGAAAGGTGCTCGCCAAGGTCTCCGGCATTTCCGAACGCTACATCGCCCAGCTCGAAGGCGGCAAGGGTAACGTCTCGATCGTGCTGTTGCGGCGGGTCTCGAACGCGATGGGCGCGCATCTGGAAGATCTGATCCCTTCAACCGAACCCTCGCCCGACTGGGCTGTGATCCGCGATCTCATGCGCCAAGCCTCGCCGGGCCAGATCGTGCAGGCCAAGGACATTCTTGCGGGACAATCGGGGCTATCGCATCGGCGGAAATCGTTTGCCGGCATCGCCCTGATCGGCTTGCGTGGCGCCGGCAAGTCGACGCTCGGCAAGATGCTGGCCAAAAAAATCGGCTGGAAATTCGTCGAGCTCAACAAGGAGATTGAGGCCGAGAACGGGCTGTCGGTCGCCGAGATCATCGCGCTTTACGGCCAGGAAGGTTTCCGCCGCATGGAACAGGCGGCGCTCGGACAATTGCTCACCGATAACGGGCTGACGGTGCTCGCCACCGGCGGCGGCATCGTTTCCGAACCGCTGACCTTCGACCTCGT
>Ga0307474_10002581_pt1 | contig 13001 bp, 12 predicted proteins | sample atmos_gasesECM1C_2_FD_203312 | JGI IMG/M metagenome (GOLD analysis project Ga0307474, IMG submission 203312) | Hardwood forest soil microbial communities from Morgan-Monroe State Forest, Indiana, United States - atmos_gasesECM1C_05 | ecosystem: Environmental > Terrestrial > Soil > Temperate... | reverse complement strand
CCCGTAAAACGTATCGGTCGGCATGGCCACCACGTCCCCTTTGCGCAAACAGGAGACAACATAATCGATTCGCTCGGGCTGAGGCTCGTCGGGATGGACGCGCAAGATCTCCGCGGACAAGAAGGTCTACCTCAATTCACAGACCAACACCGGCAGGCAAGAAACTTCCACAAGGATACGCTATCTCTGATGATGCCTTAAGTGCCGTAAAGACGGAAACTAACACACGGCCAGCCTCAGTGCAAGTTTGCTCGAACGCCACTTCACCTTGTCGGGATCACCTGGCCACTCCTCCGCGCAGAGCGACTAGAATCGCCTTCAGTGCGAGACCTCGCTCCCATGCCCCCGCGCCTCATTCAGAGCAAGCAGAACGCCCGCCTCAAAGAACTGCGTCGCGCCTTCCTCAAGCCCGGCCGCGAAGCCAAAGGCCTCGCCGCCATCGAAGGCCTCAACCTCCTCGAAGAAGCCCTCCGCGCCCAGCTCCACGTCCCCACCGTCTTCCTCGCCCAAGACGCCGACTCCCAGCTCGACGGCCTCGCGCTCCCCGCAACCACTGAAGTCCTCCTCGTCCCCCGCGCGCTCCTCGACTCCGCACTTCAGACCGAGACTCCCCAGCCCGTAGCCGCCCTCGTCGAGATCCCCGACTGGACCCTCGCCCACATCCTCGGTCCGGCAAGATCGCCCACCCTCATCCTTCTCTTAGCCGGCCTTCAGGACCCCGGCAACCTCGGCACCATCCTCCGCTCTGCCGAAGCATTCGGCGCCACCGGCATCCTCGCTCTCCCCGGCACCGTCAGCCCATGGAACCCGAAGGCCGTCCGCGCCTCCGCCGGCAGCATCTTCCGCTTGCCGTTCCTCCCCATCACCGCCGACGAATCCTTCACCGCACTCCGCGAAGCCGGCGTCCGTATCCTCACCACCACCGTCCACGCCGCCCAGCCAATCGACCTCGTTGATCTCACCGGCCCCATCGCCTTCCTCATCGGCAACGAGGGTAACGGCGTCCCCTCCGACCTCGCCGCGCACGCCGATCTGGTCATTACCATTCCCTGCCCTGGTCCCGTCGAAAGCCTCAACGCCGCCGTCGCCGCCAGCATCCTCCTCTACGAAGCCTCCCGCCAGTGCCAGGCCGTCACCGGCGGTCCGCAACAACATCGAGGCAGCATCCGATGAGCCTCTTCGACCTCCACCCTGAAGACCAAGGCGCTTCGCCCAAGCGCTCCAAAACACCGCGCCACGAAATGGCGCCGGGAGCCCCATTAGCCGAGCGCATGCGCCCCCGCACCCTCGACGAGTACAGCGGTCAGGAACATCTCCTCGCCCCCGGCAAGCCCCTTCGCGTTCAGATCGAGCGCGACGCTCAAGGCGCCGGCGAGCTCGGCTCCATGATCTTCTGGGGACCGCCCGGCGTCGGCAAAACCACCCTCGCCAAAATCATCGCGGAAACCACCCAGGCCAGCTTCATCGAGTTCTCCGCCGTCATGAGCGGCATCAAGGAGATCAAGCAGGTCATGGTCCAGGCCGAGCAAGCGGCCCACATGCACTCCCGCACCATCCTCTTCATCGATGAAATCCACCGCTTCAACAAGGCGCAGCAGGACGCCTTCCTCCCCTACGTCGAGCGCGGCACCATCCGCCTCATCGGCGCCACCACGGAAAACCCGTCGTTCGAAATCATCTCCGCGCTTCTCTCCCGCTGCCGCGTCTATGTCCTCCAGGCCCTCAGTGAAGACCGCATCGCCGCCCTCCTCCGCCGCGCCCTCGACGACAAGGAGCGCGGCCTGGGCAGCATGAACCTCACAGCCGACGAGGATGCCCTCCAACTCATCGCCTCCTACTCCAGCGGCGACGTCCGCGCCGCCTACAACACCCTGGAAGTCGCCGCCCAGCTCGCCGCCGAGCCGTCAAGGGCCGCTCCGGCTCCGGCAGGTCCGGGGTCGGTAGGTCCGGGTTTTAACCCGGACATTCGAGCGGCAGAAAAGGTAGCTCCGGGGTCGGTAGGTCCGGGTTTTAACCCGGACATTCGCGAAGCGAATAACGAAGGGGTTTTAACCCCTGAGCCACCCCGCCGCCCCAACCACATCGACCGCGCCCTCGCCACCGAAGCCGTCCAGCAGCGCGTTCTCATGTACGACAAGTCCGGCGAAGAGCACTACAACCTCATCTCCGCCCTCCACAAAAGCGTCCGCAACTCCGACCCAGACGCCGCCCTCTACTGGCTCGCCCGCATGTTTGCCGCCGGAGAAGACCCCCTCTACCTCGCCCGCCGCGTCGTGCGCATGGCCGTCGAAGACATCGGCCTGGCTGCCCCCGAGGCCCTCAACCTCTGCCTCTCCGCCAAGGACACCCTCGACTTCCTCGGCTCCCCCGAAGGCGACCTCGCCCTCGCCGAGGCCGTCGTCTATCTCTGCCTCGCCCCCAAGTCCAACGCCGTCTACCTCGGCTACGCCGCCGCCCAGGACGAGATCGAGCACACCCGCCAGGAGCCCGTCCCCCTCCACCTCCGCAACGCCCCCACCCGCCTCATGAAGGAGCTGGGCTATGCGAAGGGCTACCAGTACGCCCACGACGAAGAGGACAAGATCGCTGGAATGGACTGCCTCCCCGACTCCCTCAAAGGCCGCGTCTACTACCACCCCACCCAGGAAGGCCGCGAAAAGCAGCTGGCCCAGCGCTTAGAGGAAATCCGCAAAATCCGCGCCTCCAAACGAGCGGCCGAATAGCTGAACCTAGCCACTACATATGTAGCAAGATCAGGCTCACTCTCATGCCCGCGTCCATTCCCCACGGAGTTGTCATCCCGTAGCGGAGCGGAGGGATCTGCAGTTGCTCTTGCTTTGTTTTTTCCGTCCATCGCGGCACACAATGTCCTCGGAGACTGCGGGTCCCCAAAAACGAACTGCCTTTCACATTCTGATGCATGCAAGTCGTTTAAGATGATTCGCGAGGACGAACTCAATCCCCAAAACCAGGAGCCGCACATGGCCGACGAACTCAACCCCGGTCTGAATTTCCTCAGCCTTACCAAGTCGCAACAGGAATCCTTCCGGCCATCCCCGCTCCCCGTGCTCACCAGATTCGAGGCCGGCGCCTGCGTTTACAAGTGGACGTCCTACCCGCTGGTGAATCCAAAATCAGGACGAATCACGGAATACTGGTCCACCTGGGACAGTCTCAAGGTCGGCTCGCAAGTGGTTCCCGGCTTCAAGGAGTTGAGAGCCCGCTACGCCAACACCGGAGGCAGCGTCGGACGGCCTCAGGAGTTCGCGCGTTCCAGAAATGCGGTCACAGAACAGTGGAACCCCATGGATTCCCTGCTCAAGGCCCAGTTCCTGAAGCCCGTATGGGGATTGGTCGGCGTCACCGCCGGTCAGCGCAAGTTCGACGATCCCGCACATCCAACCGAACAGGACAACGTCTTCTTCATCGGCGGCGACTATCAGCTAGTCATTCCCAACCTGACCACCGACTGGATCAAGAAGCTCTAACCGAATGCTCCAGCGCCGCAAGTCACATTCGTCATCCTCTCAGGACAGCGCAGCGGAGCCGAAGGACCTGCTGTTGCCTTTGATCCCGGATCCTCACCCCTTCCACGGATTCACAACCCGCTTGCAAAGGTCCTCGAAGGGCCGCACATTCCGCGTAGCCAGCGTTGCATGATTCGCCAGCACAATCCCCGCAATCATCGTGTCGCGCGCATCGCGAGGCCGCCCTTGCATCTGCCCGGCAGCTTCTAACTCCGCCGCTTCTTCGGCTGCAACCTTGTCGAACACCGCGACATGCCCTTGGATCTTCTCGCTCAATACATATTCGAACAGTCGGCTGAACGCACTCTGGCGCTTACCCGCGGGCATCCTGAGAATGCCTGATCGAGATTCAAATACAGTGATCCGATCCCTGACCCCCTGCACCCTCCTGGTCCCTTTTCCCTGTCCCTTTTCGTGTCAAGCCCCTTCCCTGTGGAAAACCGACCTAACTCCCTGAAAACACGCGCAAAATAAATCTCTAAAATTTGGGGGTTAATTATTCGAACCTGCTACGCTGGACTTAATCGAGACTCATCTCGCAAAACGCCCGCCTCCGCGGGCGTTTTTCATTTTTGGGCGAGAAACCAGCGCCAAGGAGTGCAACATGGAGCAGAACCAGCAGACCCGCATCCCGAGACCACCCCCTGTTTCCACCTGATTTTGTGCAGACAAGCGTGGTTTGCACCAGAAATGGTGCACTCTGGGGGGGGGGAGGGGTGGGTCGATTCTTGCCATGTCTCCGCCTTTGCGCGGGGAGGGTAGCTGGTCAAGAGCCAGGCCCGCTCCCGCTCATAAGCCACCTGGCTCCGCTGGCTCGACAATCCGTTTCGTCACTCTTTTACCGTGCCTTGCTCGGGCCGGTGGTAGACTCGCCGCGCAAGCCTTCCGGCCTTGCGCAACTTCCCCAACAATTCCGCAAAGGAGATCCACCATGAGTGACCGTCCGAGCTTCGCACCCTATCTGGTCGTCAGCAACGCGTCCGCGGCCATCGACTTCTACAAAAAAGCCTTCGGCGCCCAGGAGCTGGCGCGCCATCCTGCCCCCGGCACCGACAAAATCATGCACGCCCAACTCATTCTCAACGGCGGCCACGTCATGCTCAGCGACGACTTCTCTTTCATGCACGGCGGCAAGAGCGAGACGCCTCAAGCCCTCGGCGGCAGCCCCGTCACCTTCAACCTGCAGGTCGATGACGCCAACGCAGCATGGGACAGGGCCCTCGCCGCAGGCGCCGCCGTAGCCATGCCCCTCGCCGATCAATTCTGGGGCGACCGCTACGGCGTCCTCCACGATCCCTTTGGACACAAGTGGTCCATCTGCCAAACCATTCGCACTCCCAGCCCCGAAGAGCTGGAAGAGGCCGCCAAGGCCGCCATGCCCGCATAACAACGCAGCATCAGCCAGGAACCAAACAGGGGCCGTCAAAGGCCCCAGTTTCGTTTTGAGCCTGCGCGCCGGGTGACCCATGTCTCCTGATTTCGGAGACATGGGAGGGCGCATGCACATCACCGAACCCCGGCATCATCTCCGCAGCATCCGAGAAAAACCGATTCAGTGACTATATTTCATCGTCGTGTCGGCATTTCGTCACGTGTCACTCGTCGCTTCGTCACGGCCGCTTCGTCTCGTCACCGCTAATCTTCCGCTAACTCCTCCCGATTCAATAGGTGAAAGTCGAAACAAGCGTGCGCTCGCGTTTGGCACGCTGGTTGCTCAACATCAAGGCGTACGCAGGGTACTCAAAGTCACGAATCGCAACCGCAAGCTCGAATCCGGGTTCATGCGGTTGGAAGGGCGATTCAAGAACGAGTCAAAGCCGAATCCACCGTACCTGGTTGTAATCGGCAGCGCCTGGCGTCGTTAGTCCATAAATTAAAGGGTCCCTACATATTCGACGACGTATTCAGCAACGGGCGCCTTGAGCTGTTAACGCGGAGCCCCAGCGACGCGGGCCCCATTGAAGCGAACTTTGCTTCATGAGGTGGAGCAACAAGTCTTCGTCGCTGGGGTGCTACGGAACTTGGATTCGCAAGAAACGTAGATTCTTAGTAACGCATTTTGTCCGCGCGCAACGATTGGTGTGGCCTTATTGGAGCAGTGTTGTCCAAATACAACTGGGTGATGGGGAGGTCGATATGTCGCAGGGTAATAAGTTCGAGTACGCAAAAGAGTTCGAAGGCGATCTGCACAGCGCAAGCGAGCCTGTGCCGGTCCGGGTCAAAACCAGCCTGCGCGTCATGAGCAAGGAAGATGCGCTCCAGGCTTGGATTCACCGGCTTCCCTACGGCGTGCCGCACTACACCTTTAAGGCGGGAGAGACGAAGGTCGGAGAGCAGCTCCCCATGCACCCCAGCCTCGAGGCCACGGGCCGTCACTACTTCAACTGGTAACAACCCACGCGCTCGCGGTTGCCCGCGCGGCTCTAGTCGCGATACTTCACCGAGCAGCCATACGAGCGCGTGAACGGCTTGGCGACGGGCTTACCGGCCATCGCCGCCGTCAGCGCATCGGTCACGTAATTGTCCGCGCCCTTCACATCATCCAGATCGGGCGTGGGCCGGTCGTCGATAGCTCCCTCGTAGATCAGCTTGCCCTGGGGATCGATGACAAACATCTGCGGCGTCGTCCTGGCGCCATACAAATGTCCCAGCTTCCCATCCGGATCCAGCAGCACCGCGGTCGGCGCGGCGTGCACCTGCGCCACGTAGGTATTCTCGCCTTCGGCCGTCACGTAGCCCTGCTGTCCGGGTGCCGACGAAATCACCGTGAACCACGCCACACCCTGCGCGGTCCACTCACTCTGCAACTCCTGCATGTTCCCGGATGCGTAGTGCTTGTGCGTGTAAGGGCACCCCTGGTTGTGCCACTCCAGCACCACAAACTTCCCTTTGTATTTGTCGAGAGTTTGCGCCTGGCCGTGCGAGTCGGTAGCGGTGAACGCGGGAGCAGCGTTGCCCACGCGCGCCTGGCTGAATACGGGAAGGACGGAAAGGATGCCAGCGACGGCTGCGCAGGAAATACGAGACTTGAGTGTCACGAGAGTCAACCTCCTCAAGGGGAATGAGAGGGACTTACTTCAGATTGGACGAGGCAGCGGCGTTCTGTGTTGCTACGCGTGGCAAACCGTTCACCGCATCCAGCACCACTCCGGGCGTGAGCGCCTCGGGCAGAAGCTTCGGGGAAGCCTGGCCGGGCACATAAAGAGCATACGTCGGGACGCCATTGCGGCCAAGCTTTTCAAGCTCCTGTGCGATGGCGTCGTCGTGTTGCGTCCAGTCGGCGCGCAGAAGCACCACGTTGGCCGCGGCAAGTGCTTTGCGTACTTCGGGTTGATTCAGCGCCACGCGCTCGTTCACCTGGCAGCTCAGGCACCACTTCGCCGTGAAGTCCACGAACACAGGCCTGCCCGTAGCCTCGTACTTCGCCACGGTGGCGTCAGACCACGGTTCCCAATCGCCACTCTGAGCGCTGCTGGCGGCTGCGGGAGCCTGCACGAAATTCTGCGCGGAATAGACGCTCAGTCCGATGACGCACAACGCAATCAAACCCGCGAGCACGGCTGACCAGCCCTTCGCGGGCCATCGGCCCAGGAACCATCCGGCGATCGCCAGAAGCAGGAAGCCAATCAGCAGCGCGGCCAGCATGGCGGCGCCATAAGCCTGCGCCACGACCCAGGCAAGGTAGATCACGGTGCCGAAGATGGGCACCGAAACGGCCTGGCGCAGCACCTCCATCCACGCACCAGGCTTGGGCAAGACGCGCGTCCAGGCCGGCTGCAGCGTGAGTGCGAGATACGGCGCAGCAAGTCCGAGTGCCAACGCCGTAAAGATGGCGAAGGTCACGATCGCTGGCGCGGCAAGTGCGTAGCCGATCGCCGCTCCCATGAACGGAGCGGTGCACGGGGTGGCCACGATGACCGCGAGGACGCCGGTAAAGAAGCTGCCGGTGTAGCCCTGCTTCGCCGCCAGCGAGCCGCCCGCGCTGGTGAGCGAGAGCCCGATCTCAAACTGTCCTGCGAGCGAGAGGCCGAGGAAGAAGAGCAGGCAGGCCATCAGCGAAAGGAAGGTTGGCGACTGAAACTGGAATCCCCATCCAAGTCTTGCACCGGCCGTCCGCAGTGCCAGCAGCACGCCGACCAGCGCCCAGAACGAAACCACAATTCCGGCCGTGTAGACGAGCCCATGGGCGCGCAGCTTGTGCCGCGCCTCGCTGCCCGAGTTCACCAGCGCGAGGCCCTTGAGAAACAACACCGGGAAGACGCAGGGCATGAGGTTGAGAATGATGCCACCAAGAAACGCCAGGCCCACGACGCGCAGAAAGCTGGTCGAGCCAACAGCTGTCGGCCCACTCGCGGCCGATCCACCTGCTTGTGGAGGCGCAGCCGGAGACGAAGACGACGCAGCGGGCGTCTGCGCCGAAATTTGCGCCGGAGCCTGCAACGCCTGATTATCCGCAAGCGCCTTAGCAGCGACCGGCGGTCCGGACGGCGCGATGATCGCGTAGGCGCGCCCGCCGGAGAGCTCCAGCAGCCCGCGGAGTTGCGCCGGCTTTGCGGGCGGCGCGTTGGGGTCCTTCTTGAGATCGAGGGTCAGGCCCTTAGCCGTTGGCGTCACCGTCTGCGGTGCGGCGTTCAGAATGATGTCGCCATCGGCCGGAAAAAACTGCGCCTCGGTCTCGCGCTGGCCGGTGTTCGCCGTCAAGCGATAGCCATCAGCGGTGGTCACAAAGCCGAGCTTGCTGCCATCTGGCATAGGCTTCGGCAGCAGGGCCGTGAATTTGCTGATGAGCGCGGCGTTGGCCGCGTTCGCGGGCGCGTTGCTGCTCACCGGCAGATCGAGCTCCAGGTTCGCCTTGCCGGGAATGCACGTCTCGCGGCAGACAAGCCAGCTCACCTTGCCTGCGAGGTGCACGACCGATCCGGTGTTTACCGTCGAATCTGCGTTGAGCGTGAACGGAAAGACCACCTGGTCTTCGTAGCCGAAGTCCATCAGCGGCCCGAGCGGCAACCGCTTCGGCGCGGGAAACTGCATCGGCCCTGCGGCCAGGCCTGCAGGAAGGGTCCAGACGATCTTCGGCGCCTGCCCGGCATCGCCGGGATTCAGCCAGTAGACGTGCCAGCCGTTCTCCAGCTTGAAGTAGAGGCCCGCGTCGACCTTTCCGGGCGCAGCAATGCCATTGGCTGCGGTCATCAGCTGCACGTGCACATGAGGCGCGTCGGCAGCATCCGACGCCGCCCGCGCAGGCAAGCCCGCGGCAAGCACCAAAACAATCGCGAAGATCAGACGCCAGACTCGCATGTTACGCAATGCACATTCCTTACTTTGACTCGATCAACCTCGCATTCGTCGCAAAGGTTCCAATCACTTTGTTGTCTATTCCCTACTGCCTATTCCCTATTCCCTGTTTTCATCAATCTCCCCGCATCTGCGCATGCCGGCGGAAGATGCAGTCGTTCTGCACGCATTTCACGCCCGCGGCTTCGGCCTTGGCAATCGCCTCGTGGCTCACAACACCATCCTGCAGCCAGAGAAAGGGAATGCCAAGCCGGATCACGTCGTCCGCGATCGGCGGAACATGCTCGGAAGCGCGGAAGACATCGACGAGATCAATGCCCTTGCCGCCATTGAGCTGCTTTGCCGCGGCCTGCGCCGCATCCAGATCGGGATAGCAGGTCAACTCCGCCACAACTGTGAGCGCGGGATTGACCGGCAGCACGTCGTAGCCGTGATCCGCAAGGTATTTCCCGATGTGGTGGCTGGCACGCGTCGTCTTGTCGCTCATGCCCACAACGGCAATTGTTTTCGACTCCCGCAGCATCTCCGCAATCACGTTTGATTCATTCATCCACAAACCCCAAAAACTCTTCAACCGTTCTGGCCTTCCCTGATCTGATCTGCTTTGCCCCACGGCCGGTGGCGTACGCCGTACATGTCCAGCCAATCGCCGAAAGGCTCGTCCTTTCGGGATTCGCCACCGAGACGCAACACGTTGCCGTCCAGATCTTCAACCTGCATCTCCAGCGACCACTCATAATTGGTGGGCGGGTTGCGGATCTTGGCGCCGGAAGCGCGGTACTCCTCGTAGAGTGAATCGACATCCGCGGCGATCCACACCCAGCTGCCCGGACTGCCCTGGTCGCCCATGGAAAGGAACAAGTGGCAGCGGCCGCGCGAGACGCTGGCGAAACCGGGATGGCGCCAGTTCACGGTGAAGCCAAGAACGCGCGTGTAGTAATCCACGCTGGCATTCATATCGCCCACGCGCAACACTGGTGTTACACTGCCGAACGCGATGGCCGCCTGCTTTTCAACGGATTCAGTCGCCATGCAAAGCTCCTTCCTTTGAGAGTGCCTCGAGGGGCGATTCGTTACACTTCGATTTCGTCGTCGCCGCTGGACGCCGTGCCGCGCCGCTTGGCCAGCAGATAGCCGCGCAGGAACGGTTCAAGGTAGCCATCCAGCACCTTGTCCGCGTCGCCTACTTCCACCTTGGTGCGGAGGTCCTTGACGATGCGATAGGGCTGCAGCACGTAGGAGCGGATCTGCGAGCCGAAGTTGATCTCGAGCTTCGAGTCTTCGAGCTTCTTGCTCACGGCGCGTTTCTTTTCGAGCTCGTATTCATAGAGCCGCGAGCGCAGCATCTTCATCGCCTTCTCGCGGTTCTTGTGCTGACTGCGCTCATTCTGGCACTGCACGACAATTCCGGTCGGCAGGTGCGTCATGCGCACCGCGGAGTCGGTCGTGTTCACGTGCTGGCCGCCCTTGCCGCCGGAGCGGTAGGTGTCGATGCGCAGGTCTTCGACCTTCACGTCGACGTGAATGGTCTCATCGATCTCCGGCGACACATACACCGATGCAAACGACGTGTGCCGGCGCTTGGCTGAGTCGAAGGGCGAGATGCGCACCAGGCGATGCACGCCGCTCTCGCCGGCAAGCAGGCCAAAGGCATACTCGCCGGTGATGGTGAAGGTGGCCGACTTGATGCCCGCTTCTTCGCCATCCTGGTAGTCGTTCATTTCGGTCTTGAAGCCCTGCTGCTCGGCCCAGCGCAGATACATGCGGAGAAGCATCTCGGCCCAGTCCTGGCTTTCGGTGCCGCCGGCGCCGGGATGCACGGTGACGATGGCGTTGAGCGCGTCGGCCTCGCCGGAGAGCATCGTCTTCGCTTCCAGCTCCTCCGAAAAAGTGGCGAGCGCCTTGATGTCGCGCTCCAGCTCGGCCACAACGTCCTCGCCTTCGCGCGCGAGCTCGAAGTAGGCCTCCACATCGCTCGAGCGGCGCACCAGATCCTCGTCCTTGGCGATCAGTTCTTCCAGACGCTTGCGGTCGCGCATCAGCGGCTTCGATGCGGTGGGATCGTTCCACATCGCCGGGTCGGCCAGCTTCTTTTCAATGTCGGTTAATTCCCTGCGGAGTCGGGCAGGGTCAAAGATACTCCCGCAGGTCGCGCACCTGGTCGCGCACGGGAGCATAGGCGAATTCGAGATCTTGTACGGATGCCATTGCTTTGCTCTTAGGACCTGACTTGAATTGCAAGTTGGCGAGTCGGATGATCGGGAAAGCGACTGCGACTGCGCCTGAGATTAGTATAGCGGAGTCAGCGGGGTTAGCAGGGTGGTTAGCGGAGTTAGGGGGCCCAGCCAACCCACTAGCTCCGCTAACCCCGCTATCACGCGCGAAGCGCGGCTAACTCCGCTTTAACTGCTTATTGACCGCCCAGACGAGAACGCCAGCACTCATCACGGCACACAGCCAGGCGAAGACATCGCCGTGCTCGGTGTAGAACGTCACGTCGTCGCGGAAGCCGAACTCTGCGGGCAGCGCGTCAACCGCGTGGCGCGGAATGCTCTGGCGCACACCACCATTGGGATCGATCGCCGCGGTGACGCCGTTGTTGGTGTCGCGCAAAATCCAGCGGCGGTTTTCGATGGCGCGCATGCGCGCCATGTTCAAGTGCTGCCAGGGCGCGCTCGTGTCGCCGTACCAGCCGTCGTCGCTGATGTTCACCAGGACCTCGGCGCCATTGCGCGCGAAATGGCGCACCTCGTCGGCGAAGACGGCCTCGTAGCAGATGAAGATGCCGTAGCGATGCGCCTGGCCGTGTTGGTCGACAATGCGGAAGAAACTGCGGTCCGTGCCGCGGGAGAACTCGCTGACCCGGCCGGTGAGCTTGTGGGCGAAGGTGAGCAGATCCTTGAAGGGAATGTACTCGCCGAAGGGGACGAGGTGGATCTTGTCATAGCGGCCGATGCGAGAGCCGTCAGCTCCATAGACCACGGCGGAGTTGTAGTCGCTGTACTGGTTGTTGCCGGCGGAGAAGTCCACGCCCACGCCGCCGACGATGTATGTGGCCTTCTCGTTGCTCGCGAGCTCGGAGATGGTTTTGCGAAAGCGCGGGTCGGACTCAAGGAACGAGAAGGCGGGCGCTTCGGGCCAGACGACAAGATCGGGATGCGTGAGATACGGCGGGCAGACGATCTCGCCCTGCGGCGCGCCCGTCTGCGGGATGCCGGCGATGTAGGCCTTGCACTGCTCGCTGGCAAGCTGGCGGAACTGCACGATGTGGGCGTTCCAGACTTGAGGCGCGTCCCAGATGTTGGCCTCGTCTTGGGTGACGTCGAGGTTGGGCTGAACGAGGACGGCGCTGGCGGAGGTCGAGGGTTTGGCTGGGGCAGTGAAAAGCCCTGAGAGGCTGATGGTAACAAGCGCGAGACCTGCCGCAGCCGAGGCCATATTCCTCTTGGGTGAAAGGACGTATGCGCCGGCCAGCAGCGCATTCACCACCACGATCACAAACGTGATGCCATAGACGCCGGTCCAGGGTGCGAGGTGCGTGACGAGCGCGTTGTCCACCTGCGAGTAGCCGAGCTGATCCCAGGGAACGCTGGTAATCCGTGCGCCGGCGAGATCGAGCGCAACCCAGAGGAAGGGCGCCGAAACCAGCGCCCACACAACACCCAGCCGCCGCGCAACGAACGCCACACCCAGTCCGAACAGACCGAAGTAGAGCCCGAGCACCAGGCTGAAGCCGAGCAGCAGCAGCGCCGACACGACCGGCGGGAGTCCGCCGTGAAGCAGCATCGTGGCATAGATCCAGTAGCAGTTGCCCGCGTACCAGAGGACGCCGCAGGTGTAGGAGATGAGAAAGGCGCGCCGCAACGGCCGGCGATCCTCTTGCGCCAGGCGCAGAATGGCCCAGATCAGAGGCATGAGCGCGAACCATGCGAAGACGCTGCGCCCTGGCGGCATGGGGCCGGCCAGCGGAAAGGGAAGCTCCAGCAGTCCCGCGGAGAGTCCCGCCGCGGCCCAGTATCTCCATGCCTTTGGGTGCATACGGGTCAGAGTTTACCGCACGGAGTTTGCTGGGCTTGTGGTGGGTCTCTTAACCGAGCGGATTTCAAACCGCAAAGCTCCTTATACGGTCCTGATTTTCGCGGCTGGGGAATCGCGCTAGAATCTACGCATGCTCATCGC
>Ga0307474_10002580_pt1 | contig 13001 bp, 10 predicted proteins | sample atmos_gasesECM1C_2_FD_203312 | JGI IMG/M metagenome (GOLD analysis project Ga0307474, IMG submission 203312) | Hardwood forest soil microbial communities from Morgan-Monroe State Forest, Indiana, United States - atmos_gasesECM1C_05 | ecosystem: Environmental > Terrestrial > Soil > Temperate... | reverse complement strand
TCAGCCCGTCCGTCAGCAGCAGGGCCAGCCCGGTGATCCCGAAGCTCGTCGCCAGGGTGGCGATGAAGCTGTTGACGCCGATCCCGCCGATGATGATCCCGTTGATGAGTCCGAGCGCCAGCCCGACGGCGAGTGCGGCGAGATAAGCGACCGGGGTGCTGGCCGGGACGGCGAGCTTGATCGCCACGATTCCGGCCACCGCGTAAACCGACCCCAGCGACAGGTCGAACGCGCCGGAGACGATGGCCAGGGTGACGCCGCAGGCCGCGATGCCGGGGACGCTGGCCTGGTCGAGCACGGACACCAGGTTCGCCTTGCTCAGAAAGCTGCCCGATGAGATCGACAGCGCCGCGAACAACGCGACCAGAATGGCCAGGACCCCGTAATCGCGGATCAGGAACCGCCGCGGCCGCGCGCGCAGCAGGGGGTGCGTGGCCGCAGGCACCTCGACCTCAGCGTTCATCAGATCCGGTTTCTCCTTCTAGACCGAATGCGGCCGACATGACCGCCTGTCTCGTGGCCTGTTCCGCGTCGAGGTCGCGAACGATCGAGCCGTTGCGAAACACGAGGACGCGGTGCGACAGCCCGAGCACTTCGTCAAGCTCGGATGAGATGAGGATGACGCCCATGCCCCGGCCCGCCATCTCGACCACGACCCGGTGCAGCTCGACCTTGGCGTCGATGGACACGCCGCGCGTGGGCTCGTCGAAGATGACGAGTTTCGGCTCGGTCGCGAGCCGCATCTTCACCAGCACCTTCTGCTGGTTGCCGCCGGACAGCGAGGCCACCGGCCGGGACGGATCAGGCGGGCGGACGTTGGCCTGCCTGACCCACGCCGAGGCCAGCGAGCGTGCGCGCCCCCGTTCCACGACGCCGAGGCGCGTGATGCGGTCCAGCGATGGCAGCAGCAGGTTCTCGGCCACCGACCGGTTGAGGACGAGGCCCTGCGTGCGGCGGTCTTCCGGGACCATCGCGATGCCTGCGGCGGCCGCCTGCCGGGTCGATTTCGGGGTGAACCACGACCCGTCCCCGACCTTGATCTGCCCGCCGGCCGGCGGCCTGGCGCCGTAAAGCGCCCGGCCGAACGAGCTGCGCCCGGCCCCGACGAGCCCCGCGCAGCCGACGATCTCCCCCGCGGCCACGGTGACGCTGAGGCTGGGGCTGCCGGGATAGCACCGTAGGTCCCGTACCTGCAGTGCGCTCGCAGCGCCGGCCGGGACGACGTCGGGCCGCGGATAGCCGGCGGCCACCTCGTATCCGACCATCAGCTGGATCAGGTCGGACTCGGTGAACTCCTCGGCCGCGCCGCCGCCCACGACCGATCCGTCGCGCATCACCGTGACGCGCTGCGCGTTGCTCCGCACCTCGGTGAGATCGTGCGAAACCCACAGCACCGCCACCCCCTGCCGCGCGAGCTCGCCGATCAGCTCGGCGAACCTGGCCGACTGGTCGAAACTCATCGCGGTCGTGGGCTCGTCCAGCAGCAGGACCCGGGGCCGGGCGGCGAGGGCGCGCAGGATCTCGAGCTGCTGCCGGTCGGCCTGCGACAGGGTGAACACTCGCGCGCCCGGATTGAGCCAGATCCCGGTCTCCGCGCACAACTGCTCATAACGGGCGCCGAAGTTGGCTCGTGCGGTGCCGACCGGCTTCGTCCGGACGCCGAGGTACACGTTCTCGATCACGCTGCGCGACGGGATGGCCGCCATCTCCTGGGTCACCATCGCCACGCCCGCCTTCAGGCTGTGCGGGGTACCCCGGCCGCCGATCTCCTGCTCGGCGACCGTGATGGTGCCGGCGTCGGGCCGGACCAGCCCGGCAATCATCCGCAGCATGGTGGACTTGCCGGCGCCGTTCTCACCGACGAGGGCGTGTATCTCGCCGCTCGCGACCTCGACCGAGGCCGAGTTCACGACCTTCACGCCCGCGTAGCTCTTGGTGAGCCCCGACGCCGACAACATCCGCTATAGCTCCGTCGTCTCAGCTGGCCACATCCCGGTGGTCATTCGATCAGTAGTCGCTGTAGGAACCCTTGACTCCCTGCAGGTGTGCTTTAGTGCCGTCGCCCAGGTATTTGCCGACCGGCCCTACCGAGGCGGAGTTAACTGCCGTGGGCACGTTCTGCCCGTTCGCCTTTTCAATGCCGTAGGTGGTAGCCAATTGAGCCGAGGCGGGCTCGTCCTCGTAGTACGTGCTGTACCACTGACCGGCCTGCACCGCGTTCACCGCTTCGATAGAGCCGCCATTGCCGACAAGCTTGATGCTGCCGAGCTTGCCCGCGGCCTGGAGTGCCTTCTGCGCACCCTCGATCGCCTGCGACGACCCGACGATCACGTTGACGTTCGGATGCGCGGCGAGCAGCGTTTGCGTCACCGAAGTGCCTGTCGACTGCGCGTATCCCGCGGTCGGCGTGGCCACCAGGTCGATTTTCTTGTCCGCGTGCAGGACCTTGTACGCCTCATTGGTGCGGGCGACGTCCAAAGGCGACGTGGGGTTGCCCACGAGGAACGCCACGTTGCACGGAGACAGGCTGCCGCAGGCGGCAATCGCCATCTGCCCCAGCACCTGCCCGTTGTGGGTGGGCACGTCGACGACCGAGATCTCGCCCGGCACCTGCGGTGCCACGGTCGTGTAGTTCGATCCGATCGGTGAGTATTCCGCGACGACGGTGATCCCGGCGGCGATGGCCTGCTGGACGTAGGGGACGATCGAGACGCTGTCGTAGGCCTCGACGATATAGACCTTGTACTTCTTCGAGGCCGTCGCCTCACGCATCTGGCTGTTCTGCGTCGGTCCGTCAAAGTTGCCGTTGAAGAACGTGGCCTGATCGTTATATTTCTTCGCCGCCGCCTGCACGCCCTTCCATGCCGCCTGGGTGAATGAATTATCGGTTGCGAAACCAAAGAAGGCGATATTGAGCGGCTTGTTCGACGAGCCCGACGCACTATTCGACGTCGCGGACGAGCCGCCGCCCGACGGACTCGATGAAGTGCCTGAGCTACCGCTGCCGCAGGCCGCCAGCAGACTTATTGCCCCGGCCACGCCAAGGGCCCGCCAGAATGAGCGCGCAAACGTCTGTTTCAATCTTGCCCAGCCTCCTTAGTTACCCGTGGCCGTGGCCCGAAAATAGTTGGGTCAAATGTAGACGTCACCTGCGGCAAGGGGCAATGGAGTCACAACCGCATTGCATCGCTATAAATATCGAGGCGGTTTGCATTTGCGAATCTCCTGGCCGCGGCCGGATCCGCCCGAGTCATCCGCCCGGCGATCCGGCGGGGGTCAGCGGACCAGCCAGCGGGCGCTGAGCGCCAGCGCGGCGAGCGCGACCAGCCCGAAGATCATGACCCATGCCCCGCCGGGCAGCGGCGTGAGCCGGGCCAGCTGGTCGGCGTCCGAACGCCGGCCGCCCCACCGGCGCTCGCGGGCCAGCTCGATCACCGGCCGGACCCCGCCCAGCAGCAGGAACCAGGTCGCCACGTACCCGAACCCCGCCTGCACCACCGGCGACCCGTACAGGCAGACCGCGGCCACGGCCACCAGCGCGGCCAGCACGGCGAGCATGCCGTAGACGTTGCGCACCGCGACCGCGAGCCCGGCCAGCAGCAGCATCGCGAGCAGCAGCATCCCGGTCACGTGCCCGGTGGCCAGCAGCGCCGCCGCGCCCAGCCCCAGCAGCGGCGGGGCCAGGTACCCGGCCACGGCGGTCACGACAACCCCGGCGCCCGAGGCTCTCCCCCGGGACGCGGTCTCGCCCGCCGTGCTGCGATACACCCGGACCCCGGTCAGACGCCGCCCGGTGGCCAGCGCCGCCAGCGCGTGGCCGCCCTCGTGCACGATCGTCACCACGGTCCGCGCGGCGGGCCAGACCCGGGGCGAGCACACCACGACCAGCGCGAGCACGCCGCCGCCGAGGACCAGCCACCGCGGCGGGACGGGCTGGGCCGCGAACGCGTGGTGCCACACCAGGCCGGCCCGGTGCCAGAGCCCGCCCGCTCCCGCGGCGTCGGTTCCTGTGCCTGCCATCCGCCCCTGACCCGGAGTTCCGGCGGGCGCGGCGGTCCCGGCGCCCGACGTGGTCCAGCCAGGGTAAGCCAGCCGCGGGGCGGTTACGCCTCGCTCCGGCGCCGCGCGTGCTCGCTGATGGCCGGCACGACGCGGGCGAACGAGGCCAGGCTCTTGCCCGGCTCAGCGGACAGCACGCGCACACAGCTCGAGGCGCTGACCCGCGAGCGGCCCGTCGGCGACGAGCTCCGCGCAGACATCGTCGAGCACGCCGAGGCTCGCCAGCGACCAGTCCAGCTCGCGGCCGAACTCCTCGCCGACCAGCCGCACGCACTGGTCGGCGACGCCCTGCAGCATCTCCGGGCCGGGACTGCTCACGGAAAGCGATCCTCCCACGCTCCCCCGGAATCAGCCGACGTTCCGGAGTTCGTTACGCCCCGTCTCGCACCGGCCTGGCCCCCGAGCGTCGCGGCGGAGCAGGCGGAACGCCCGGTCGCTGAACTTCTCCGGGCCGAACAGCGCGGTGAGGACCACGATCACGACCAGCAGCACCTCGACGGCGGCGAGGACGGCGGCGATCACTTCGGGCATAATCGCACGTTAGAGGCCGTAGACCGAGTCCAAAAGGCGCGTTGGAGCACCTGGACGAAATGGCTCGTGCGCTGCTGGCAGCGCGCCTGCTGGTATACCTGAAAATGTCCAACCCCATTGGACAGATTGGACACCAGGTCACGACGACCCGCTGGGTCGCAGCAGCGAGGCAGCGTGCGATGGCGGAAACCTCGGCATCATCGGAGTTCAGCGAGCGCCTGGCAGAGCTCATAAACGGCACCGGCGTCAGGCCACCCAGGATCGAGAGGCTGCTGCGCGGCCGGGCGGCCGCCGTCCGGCGTACCACGATCTACAACTGGCTGGACGGCAGCAACCTGCCGCTCAGTCTCGAGTCCCTGCTCGCAGTGGTGCACGCCTGCGCCGACCATGCCGAGATAAAGGTCAGCCGGGCGGCGTTGCGAAGCGACCGCGAGTGGACGGCGCTGCTCGCCGATGCGAAGCAAGAGCGCGACTCGCAGGCCGGGCGAGCGGCGCAGGCGCACCAGCGCGGCCCGGGCGAGCGGAGCCGGAATGAGCGCGGCTTGGCTGCGTCCAGGTCGGATGCGCCCGGCCCGCCGCCCAACTGGAAGGCTCTGCACCCGGCCGAGGCCGCTGACCGACTGACCCAGATGGACCGCCGCGATCCCGATCGCGCCGTCGCGGAGATCTACGCGATGGATGCCTTCCTGGCCAACGCGGTGCTGGAGCGTATTGATCACGCGCGGGCCCTCAGCCTGCTGGCCCGGGTGCAACCGGACTGGGTCGCCGGACACGCGGCCGAGGCCGGATGGTTTCGTAACCAGATCCTGCTGATGCCGTCCGACCGGGGCGCCGAGGTGTTCGACGCCCTGTCCCGGAAGTCCCCGCAAGCCGCGGCGTGGACGCTCTCGGCGATGGGCCCGGACGACGCACTCCGCTTCCTGAACGCGGTCGAGTACCGGCACAAACCCAAGGTGCTCCAGTCCATGCGCCGGGAAGACGTCGACCGGTTGCTGGACCAGATGACTCCCGGATGCGCGACCGCGGCACTGGCCGCGCACACGCAGTGGGGCGCCTACATGCTCATGGTCGAGATGGACCGGCCGCGGGCCGAGACGATCATCACCCGGATCGGGCCAGACGGGCTTGCTGCCGTGCTCGACTGCGCGACCGCGAAGTACGTCGCTGAGCTCGTGGCACACATGGATCCCGATGAGGCGGCGGGCTGGCTGGAGCGTATGGAGGCCTTTTACGTGACCGCGGTCCTTGGCTTCATCGCTCCCCGGCGCATTGCCGGGCTGATGCGGGACCCCGGCCGCGGACCCGGCTGGTGGCTGGCCCGGATGAAACCCGCCGACGCCGCGAAGGTCCTGGAAGCGATCGCGCCGGACGAGGCGGCCGCGGCCATCGGCCGCCTCGAGCCGGATCTCGCCGCCGGGTGCCTGAACGAGATGTCGCCCGACGCGGCCGGCCGCGCGCTGACGGCGGGCCCGGATTCTCTCGGCCTGCCTCGAACGGCGGAGCTCGTGTGCGGGATGGACCTCCCACACGCCGGGGCGGCGCTGGTGACCATGGAGCCGGACACGTGCGTGCTCGTGCTAAAGCGGGCCGGCCCCGACCTCCTCGACGCAGTTCTCGCCGCGCATGTGCGTTCAGACTCCGGTTCGAAGATCGCTCAGATCATCCAGGCCGTGTGCGAACGGCCCGGCGACCTCGCCGGTCTTCTGACTAGGAACCCGCAGATCGCTGAGGCGCTCCCCGCGCCGCGGGCCGCGGCCGCGCTCGCCTTGTTGGACGAGGACCACGCGCATCAGGTGCTCCGCCGGCTACCGCGGGCCGAGATGCGCTACCCGGACCAGAGCAGCATCGGCGGGTACGCCGGCCAGCAGATCATCGTCCTGAAGGCGATCAGACAGCTCGACGAGGCCATGGCCGACCGCCTCGAGATCCTGCTGGGCCTCCAGGAGCGCGGCTGGGGCGACTCGTTCTAAGCGGCATTCCAGAAGTTCTGCTCGTGAGCTTGCGGCTATCCCGCTTTGCTCGCCGTGCCGGCCGTGTAGCTGATCGGCGGCTGGTGGTGATCGCAGACCAGGTCCATCCCCTGGGTGCTGCACCACAGTTCACCGCCGGGCCGGAACTGGCCGACCCAGTGGTACTGGGTGTTGAGGCCACGCGCCCCGCCCGGTGGCTGGCTGAGCGGGTTGAGCGGATGGACGCTGATCGCGGATAGCTTCGCGGTCGGGTTGAGCAGCGGGAACGAGAACGACCGGGGCGCCGCGCCCCGTTCGACCCACTTCTGGAGGCTGCTGAGCAGCATGCTCATCGCCTCCATGGGATTCACCTGGGGACTCCCGTTGGTCAGGCAGTGGTTCTGGTCGGGGATCATGTACAGCCGCGAGAAGTCCTGGCTGGCGGCGAATCCTCCGGCGTGCCGCACGACGGCGTGGTAGTAGTCGACGGTGCCGAACGGGGAGATCTTCTCATCCGCCCATCCCTGGTAGATGATCAGTTTGCCGCCCGCCTGCTGGAACGCGGACAGGTCGGGGGCGGTGGCGTCGTAGATCCCGGCCAGCGGCAGCAGCTTGTCGTACTCGGCCACGGTGAAGTGGAAGTCGGACAGCTTGAACGAAGCCGGTGGATTCTGCCAGTAGGCCAGGTACTTCAGGTAGTTGGTCCCGATCTGGTAGGCGAACGTGTCCTGTGGCCAGTTGGTGTCGGCGGCGGGATCGACCCCCACTCCGGCCCAGGCCAGCTCGGAGCCGTAGGGCTCGCCGCCGGGGTAGAGATAGTGCCCGTGACCGTCGTTCGGTCCGAGATAGAACTCCCGCACGACTGTGACCTGCGCCGGGGTGAGGCAGGAGGAGTTGTCGACTCCGGCCGGGCACTGGATCGCGGCCGGGTTGAAGTTGCAGCTCCTCGGGTCCTCGATCAGGCCCTGGGCATTGCCGCAGGCCTTGATGACGGCGGCGTGGAGGGCGGGGAGCTTCTCGCTGGTGAGAATCTCCCGGCCATCGGTCCCGGTGTTGACCGCGACCAGCCAGGCCGGCACGACGCCCAGCAGTTGGGCCTCGATGTTGCCGGGTGCGCCGGCCAGGATGCCGTTGAAGTCGTGTGGGTAGCGCTGCGCTTCGACGAGTGCCTCGTGCCCTCCGTCGGAGCAGCCGTTGTAGTAGGAGTACGCCGGCGGCTTGCCATAGTAGGCGGCGATGATCGCCTTGGCCGCCTGGGCCAGGGCATGCTCGGATGCGTAGCCGAAGCTCACCCGCAGCGCCGGGTCGTCCTTGGCCCACACCCCGTCGGTTTCGCCGCCGATGTGGCCCTCGTTGTCCATGCCCATCGCCATCCCGCCGTCGGCCGCCGCGTGGGCACTGACCGTGGCGCAGGTCGCGGCCGACGCCGCGGACGCGGAATCTGCGGACGCTGGATCCGCGGAACTCGCGGTATTCCCCGACCCCACCGAGCCGAGGTAGTCCTGGCCGCAAAGTCCCCCGCAGCCCTGCTGCAGGTACTGGCCGGTGTACCCGCTGACCGGGAGGGCGAGCAGGAACTGCTCCTGCGGCGCGATGTATCCAGCCACCTGGCAGACTCCGGAGGCATGGGCAGCGGAAAGGATGACCGTGGGCGCGTCGGGAACATTGCTGAAGTCGTCACTGGCGAGCTGACCGCAGGCGACGACCGGCGCCACCGTCGCGGCGGCGGACGCCCGAGGCGCTGTTCTGGATCTTGTGGCCGCCGTGGCCGTCCGCGGCGCGACAGCCCCGGTGATCCCGGCGGCGGTCAGCACGATCACTGCCGTTACGAGCACAGGCTTGAGGAGATCTCTCATCATCTACCTCCAGTGTGGGGAGGGATTTGCCGCCAGGACGGCGATCAGCTCGTCATCGTCCACACTTCGTCTATTGCATCCAAGGCCGGTCCGGTTCACGACTAGACGGCGCCAAATCCGGACGATCTCTAGCGCGGTGCGAGGCCAGGATTGCGGTGAAGTATTTACGCGTAACCCGCGGGGCCGCTGAGGGTAACCGTCACATCCTGCGTATGAGCATCGACCTGGACTTGGAAGCCCAGGCTGTTCGCGACGCCACTGCCGGGAGAGTCCGGGACGGCGGCACCGCCTCGACCCGGATAGGAAAGGATGACGCCGGTCAGGTCGCAGAGAGCATGCAGCACCGTAACGGGAACCGTCTTGCCCTGACCCTTCCCGGCCACGATGTAGCCGCGCTGCTCCAAGCGGGCGCAGGCACTGGCGTAACGCTCGGCTTCCTAGCCCAGCTGGCCCCGGATCTCATTGCTGCCAGCCGAAGTTCCGTCCGCTGGAAGCAGGGCGAGAAGCGCCACCTCGTCCTCGTCTGGTGCGCGACCGGGCTGCCCCACATCAGCAACCTATGTTTCTCCATGCTTCCCGTCTATCTCCCCGGGATACAGATGACCGCCCCGCCTAGCGCGACTTCACGCCGACGGCGGCCAGCGCGTAGACGGGCTTTTCCGCCGGCTCGCCGCCTATTCCGGCCATCCACCGGTGCACCTCGCACACTCCGGGCCCGACGGGCTCCAGCCCGCCCAGGATCGACGCCAGGTCCGCGGCGTCGTGGTTCCAGAACCGGGCATGCGTGGCGGTCTGCTGCAGCCGCCCGGCGAGTTCTTGGTCCTCGTAGTGCCCGGTAGACACGATCAGCCACGAGCCCGGGGCGGCCTGGCTCATGTACCGGGCACACACCGCGGCCGCCTCGTCGGCGGGCAGGAAATGCAGCACCGCGGCCATGATGACGGCGACCGGCCGGGACATATCGATCACCGCGCGCACCCGCGGATTTGCGAGCACGGCCTCCGGCTCGGTGAGGTCGGCCTGCACGGCGCCGAGACCTTCGCTCTGAGCCAGCAGCGCCTGCCCGTGCCGCACGGCCACCGGGTCAACGTCGACGTAGCACACCCGGGCGTCCGGGATCACCTGCCGCACCGCCTCGTGCACCGCCGGGTGCGCGGGCAACCCGGAGCCGAGGTCGAGGAACTGGGTGATGCCATCCGCGGCGGCGCGGGCCGCCGCCGCGCAGATGAACTCCCGGTTGTGCCGGACCAGTTGCGGCAGCGCGGGGTTCACCTCGGCCATCCGCTGGCCCATCGCCCGGTCGGAAGAGAAGTTGTCCTTCCCGCCCAGCCAGTAGTCGTAGACCCGGGCGACGCTCGGCCGGGTCACGTCGATGCCCGACAGGGCCTGCTCCTCCGTCACGAGCACAGGCTACTAAGGCCAGCCGGCTAGTGCGGCGAGCCGCTGGCTTGCCGGCCCGATCCGGCAGGTATACATTCAGCGCCATATCGGCGGCTATTGCCTCGATGTCGCTTATTACCATTTCACCCGGGGAGCGGGAATGGCGGGTCTCAAGCCTGGCGCGCGCATGTTCGCCGCGCTCACGGTCGCCGCCCTGGGCGCGGCCACCGTGATCCTGATCAGCGGCTCCGCGGCCGACGCCGCCGTGACCTGCCCGACGGTCGGCTCGGGCGGAGTAGTGACGCCCGCTCCGGCACCCGGGGTGGACTGGCAGGCCTGCAGCCTTAAAGGCGCGGACCTGTCGGGGGCGGACCTGTCCGGGGCCAACCTGATCGCTGACAACTTCACCGGAGCCAGCCTCACTGATGGCAACCTGACCGAGGCCAACCTCAGCGGGGCCAACCTCACCGGGGCCAACCTGACCGGCGCGAGCCTGACCGGCGCCACCCTGGTCCGGGCCAACTTCAGGTCGGCGAACCTGTCGTCGGCCGACCTGACCGGCGCCACGATGACGTCCGTGTTCTCGGGCCTGGTCACCGCGAGCCCCGCACCGACGCTGCCGCCGGGCTTCCAGTTCCTCGACGGTTACCTGGCCGGCCCCGGCGTCAACCTGAGCAACGCGGCGCTCAGCGGCGTCGACCTGTCCTCGGCCGACCTCGAGGGTACGAACCTGTCGATTGCCAACCTGACCGGCGCGAACCTGGCCGGCGCCGACCTCTCTGGCGCGCTTCTGGTTGATGCCAACCTGGCCGGCGCGGGCCTGAACGACACGAACCTCACGGGAACTCAGCTCGGCGGAGCCGAGTCCGGCGGGATCACCGGCACGACCACGATGCTCCCGGCCGACTGGCAGCTCAAGAGCGGCTACCTGGCCGGCCCGGGCGCCAACCTGGCCGGCGACAACGCATCCGGCGCCGACCTGTCCGGAACCGACCTTGACGGCGCGTCCTTCTACGGGACCAACCTCTCGGGCGCCAACCTCAGCGCCGCCAACCTCACCGGCATCGACGGCGCAGGCGTCATCCTCGAGAACGCCAACCTGACCGACGCCAACCTCACCGACGCCAGCATCGCCCTGGACGCCTTCGGCAGCGGAGCGCCGACCCTGCTGGGTGCCGACCTCGGGGGCGCCACCATGACCGGACTGATCACCGCGGATGTCGACGGCGGGCCCGCGGTGCTGCCCGCGCACTGGATGTTCGCCGACGGCTTCATGCTCGGGCCTACCGCCAACCTGAAATACGCCGAGGGGCCGATCCAGGGCCTCGATCTCGAGGGCATGGACCTGGCCGCCGCGAACGTCGGCAGCGCCGAGTTCGAGCAGGACAACCTCACCAGCGCGAGCTTCGCGGGCAGCAACGCCACCGCCGCCAGCTTCTTCCAGGACACCTGGTCCAACACCATCTGCCCGAACAACCTCAGCTCCAACTACTACGTATCCGGCTGCTTCAGCGCCCGCCGGTATGAGATGACCAGCATCGTCACGCCCCGGCCCGGAAGCACGCTGAGCAAGTCGCCGTCCCACATCACGGCCGAATTCCGGCTGGCCAACCCGGGCATCAGCGTGATCACCGGGTCGGTGGCGCAGGCACTGGCCGCCGGGCACGACGTCCGGGCCATCCTGGCCGGGCCCGTGATAAAGACCCAGGTCGTCAACTGCGGCTGGAACAACAGCGCCGGCTACTTCACCTGCACCTTCGCCACGCCCCCGCAGGCCCAGACCGGCGCCAGCCACAACTACACCATCACCTTCCGCGTGAATCAGGGCAGCGGCTTCATGAGCGCGATGGCGATCAGCGGCGTTCCCAACCCGGAGACGATCCACTTCAGCTAGCGGGCCGCTGGCGCCGGGGGCCACCCCGACTTTGACCACCCCGGAGAATGAGCTGGTGAGGACGCGACGATCCGGGGGCATGCGCGCAGCGATGCACCGCGCGTGGCGCCGGAGCACCGAGCGGGTCTGGTACGACCTTCGGCTCAAGGACCTCTACCGGAGTGGCCGGGAGTTCGAACTCATGCACCGGGCCCTGGGCTTCGCTGCCCTGGCCATCCTCACCGTGATCCCGCTGCTCATCCTGGTCGCCGCCGCCAACCCGGCCCCGAACCGCGGCGTGGCCGGGTGGGTGGTCTACGGCATGGGCCTGAACGGCCCCTCCGCCCGCGCGGTGACGCGGCTCTTCACGACGCCGGCCCGGGTGCTGAGCACGACAAGCGTGTTGAGTGCTCTGGTGCTGAGCATCTCCGGGGTAGCCCTCGCGGGCAGCGTGCAGGCCGGGTTCGAGAGGATCTGGGGCCTTCCCGCCGGGCCGTGGCACAAGATCTGGCGTCAGGCCGTGTGGCTGGTCGCCCTCGTCGCCTACATCTACGCGGCGGCCACGGTCGGCTCGGTGACGAACAGCGGGCCGGCCGAGACGGCCGGCCGGCTCGCGGTGGCGGTGGTGCTCGGCATCGCCTTCTTCTGGTGGGGGCTGCGCTTCCTGATCGGCGGCCGGGTGAGCTACCAGGCGGCGATGCCGGGCGCGGTGGCGACGATAATTGGCCTGACCGGGCTGCGGGCCTTCTCCGGCCTGGTCTTCGAGCCGCTCATCGCCCGGAACGCGGTCAGCTACGGCGCGCTGGGCACCGTCCTGATCGTGGAGTCGTGGCTGATCGGCGTCGGCTGGGTCCTCTTCGCCGGCCAGTTGGCCGGGCGCTGGTTCCACGACGCCTGGCTGCAGGCCTGGGTGCAGCGCCGCTCCGGCCGCCGGCCGCCGGGCGGCGGGGAGGAGGACGGGCCTGACCGAGCCTGACGGCCGCCGGTCCGGTCAGTCGAGGTAGTCCCGGAGGATGTTGGACCGGGACGGGTGCCGCAGCTTCGACATGGCCTTGGACTCGATCTGCCGGATCCGCTCCCGGGTCACCCCGTACACCTTGCCGACCTCATCCAGCGTCTTGGGCTGACCGTCGGTCAGGCCGAACCTCCTGGACACCACGCCGGCCTCGCGCTCGGACAGGGTGTCGAGCACCGAGTGCAACTGCTCCTGCAGCAGCGTGAAGCTGACCGCCTCGCCCGGCTGGATCGCCTCGCTGTCCTCGATCAGGTCACCGAACTCGCTGTCGCCGTCCTCGCCGAGCGGGGTGTGCAGGGAGATCGGCTCCCGCCCGTACTTCTGGACCTCGATGACCT
>Ga0307474_10002579_pt1 | contig 13006 bp, 7 predicted proteins | sample atmos_gasesECM1C_2_FD_203312 | JGI IMG/M metagenome (GOLD analysis project Ga0307474, IMG submission 203312) | Hardwood forest soil microbial communities from Morgan-Monroe State Forest, Indiana, United States - atmos_gasesECM1C_05 | ecosystem: Environmental > Terrestrial > Soil > Temperate... | reverse complement strand
CCCCGCGATTTCTTCATCCCTCCCCCAGAAGACGCCGCCCCCACCAGCCCCACAAGTCCAAGCAGCCCCACCACCCCAGAACCCGCCGTCTAACCCCGGAACCCGCCGCCACCGATCCGCCGGGAACCTCGGTTTAAGTTGTCATCCCGACAGAGGCGCGCCTTCTGCGCCGACGAGGGACCTCTCTTCGATTACCACGCCATCGACACGTCTCCGTGCCCTCACGCCTTTGTCCCGCACTTCTCCGCGCACGACCACACGAAAACCAGCGCCGGAGGCGCGGCATAGGTTAGCCCGGCCCGTTAGGGCCGGGACAACAACAGACACAAAACCCGAGCACCGGCGGTGCGACACGCAACAAAGCACATTCTCCTCGCCGCTTCCCCAACGGAAATCATCGCCCCCACACTCTCCTCTTGCACTTCGACAAGAGTCACGCTATATTCCTGTAGAAGTACAAGGGGACAACGCCGTGCCATCATCGCAATCCATCGACCTCCCGCAAGGCACTCTCGATCTCCTGATTCTGCGAACTCTCGCCCTCGGCCCCGAACACGGCTGGGCCATCTCCGAACGCATCCATCAGGTTTCCAGCAGCGTCCTGCAGATTCAACAAGGCTCGCTCTACCCCGCCCTCCATCGCCTCGAACGTCGCGGCTGGATCAAAGCCCGCTGGGGCACGTCCGAAAATAATCGCCGCGCTAAATTTTACGAACTCACCAAGGCCGGCCTGAAGCAGCTCGAAACTGAAAAATCCGAATGGAAGAAGCTCATCACCGCCGTCACTCAGGTCCTGGAAACCACCTAAGGAGCGCCCGATGCTGAGCGACCTGCTGATCCGCCTGCGCGCCATCTTTCGCCGCACCCAAGTCGAAGCCGAACTCGACGACGAACTCCGCTTCCACTTCGACCAGCACGTCGCCAAACTCATCCACTCCGGCGTCTCGCGCCGCGAAGCCCTCCGCCGCGCCCGGCTCGAATTCGGCGGCGAAGATCACATCAAAGAAGAATGTCGCGAAGCCCGCGGCGTCCACTTCCTCGAAACTCTCGTACAGGACATTCGCTACGGGCTGCGCACCCTGCGCAAAGCTCCCGGCTTCACCGCCGTCGCCATCATCACTCTCGCCCTCGGCATTGGCGCCAACACCGCCATCTTCAGCTACGTAAATGCCTGGGTCATCAAGCCTCTTCCTTATCCGCAGGTCGATCGCCTGATGATCTTCCTCGCGCACGATTCGAAAAAGGGCTGGTCCTACCGCGGCATCGCCTCCGACGCCGATTTCTTCGATTACCAGTCGCAGAACGCTACCTTCGAATCGCTGGTTCCCTATTCATCCGAATATTTCAATCTCACCGGTGACGGCACGCCCGATCGCATCCTGGGAGGCCTGGTCGGATGGAATTTCTTTCAGGAACTCGGTGCGAAACCGCTCCTCGGCCGCACGTTCTTGCCGAACGAAAACGATCCGGCTGCGAGTCACGTAGTCATCCTCAGCCGCGGCTTGTGGGAGAGCCGTTTCGCCGCTGACCCGCGAGTCATTGGCCGCGCCGTCACCGTTCAGGGCCAGACCTACACCGTCGTCGGCGTCATGCCCGAGCGATTCTTGTACCCGCTGATGGGCATCGCCAATATGTGGGCTCCGCTTCCCATCACCGATAAAATGCGTCACGACCGCGAGAATTCTTCCTTCCAGGTTTTCGGCCGGATGAAACCGGACGTAACCCAATCGCGAGCCGCCGCCGATCTCGCCGCCATTGGCGCCCGTCTCGAAAAGCTCTACCCACTCACCAACGCCCACCAAAGTGTTTTGCTCAGCTCCATGTTCCACGAAATCGGCCAGAACGAAGGCTCGGAGCAAGTGCTGGTGGCGTTCGTTATCGTAGGTCTCGTTCTGCTCATCGCCTGCGTCAATGTTGCCAATCTCATGCTCGCGCGGGCCAGCCGCCGCACCAAAGAATTCGCTTTGCGCGGAACCCTCGGCGCCACTCGCCCTCGACTCATACGTCAGTTACTTACTGAATCCGCTCTCGTATTTCTGGGTGGAGGAATTGCCGGCGCCTTCGTCGGCGTCTGGGGCGTCCACTGGATCGAAAATCAGATTCCCGACCACGTCCGCGGCTACATCGTCAATTTCGGTCAAGCCGCGCTTGACCTTACGACCTTCGCCTTCACCTTTGGCGTCGCCTTGCTTTGTGGAATTATCTTTGGCCTCGCTCCGGCCTTCAGCAATTCCGGGCTGGATGTGAACCGCTCGCTCAAGGAATCCTCTTCGGGCCACGTGGGTGGAACGCGTTTCGCCGCACGCATGCGTTCGCTATTCGTTGCCGGCGAAATCGCCATGGCCGTGGTCGTTCTGGTCTGTTCGGTCCTGCTGGTTCAGGACTTCACGCGTATGATCAATCGCGATCTCGGATTCCGTCCCCATAACCTGCTGGTCACTCAACTCGTCGTTCCCGAAACAAAATACAAGACCGCCGCCGAACTGCGCGTGTTTCACGACGAAGTGCTGACCCGCGTCAACGCCCTTCCCGAACTCGCGGCCTCGGGCTCCAGCGAATTCATCCCCTTCGGTGAGTCCAACCGCGTCGACGTCATCCACATCGTCGGCCGCCCGCCCGCCGAACCCGGCGAAGAACTCGGCGCCGAACGCACCGCCGTCTCGCCCTCCTATTTCTCCGCCATGCAAATCCCACTGATCCAGGGTCGCGTGTTCACCGCCGGTGACGGCCCCGATTCGCAAAAAGTCGTCCTCATCAACGAAACTCTGGTGCACCAACAGTTCCCCAATGGCGATCCGCTCGGGCACCAGCTCGACATCGGCGAAACGCACGACATTTGCACCATCGTCGGCGTGGTCCGCGACTTGAAAATCAATCAGTTCGCCGAACGCCCGCGCCGTCAAATCTATTTGCCCGAATCGCAATTTCCTAGCGCTCACTTGGCGATCGTCGCGCGCACCGCTCCTGGCTCGTCCTCGGACATCCCCGCCGCCATTCGCAGCGCCGTGTGGTCCGTTGACGCCGACCAGCCCATCCTGCCGGTTCGCTCGCTCGAAGACATCATCGTCGAAAGCACCACCGGCCAGCGGATTCTTGCTCAATTGCTCGGTTTTTTTGCCGCCCTCGCCCTGCTCCTCGGGTCCATCGGCATCTACGGCGTGATGGCCCATTCCGTCCAGCAACGCATCCACGAAATCGGTGTGCGCATGGCTCTCGGCGCCAGCGCCCGCGACGTGATCCGCATGATCGTCGCCCAGGGCCTGAAGCTCACCCTCGCCGGAGTCGCCGTAGGAATTATTCTCGCTTTCGCAACCGCCCGCGCCATGGCTTCCATCCTTACCACCGTAAAATCCAACGACCCGTTAACCTTCATCGCCGTCCCAGTCTTCTTCACCGCCGTGGCCCTGGCCGCCTGCTACCTCCCAGCCCGTCGCGGTGCCCGCACCGACCCCATGCGCGCCCTAAAATACGAATGAAAACCCAGGCACCGCTCCGCGAAGGTTTGGTTTTCGTTTCGGTTTAAGTTGTCATCCCGACAGAGGCGCGCCTTCTGCGCCGACGAGGGACCTCTCTTCGATCACCACGCCATCGACATGTCTCCGTGCCCTCACGCCTTTCTCCCGCACTTCTCAATGTTTAATGTTCCACGCCTTTGAAGTTGCCTTTCCCACGCACCCACCGAGGAAAACCAAAAGAAGCACCACCCAGAAGTATCAACACCACTAAATCACTGCCCTGCAGCAGCCCCCTTCACCTGCACGCTCTGCAATATCGTCATGAACTCCGCCTTCTTGTTCCCATTCGCTCCGACGCCGGCATAAGCCACATGAATCAATGGCTGATTCGCCCGCGGCGCATCGCTTACAAACGGAAACGGCGAAATCGCCCCGATCGCCCAGAAATAATCCGACTGCGCTCCTTGCATATTCCCCGGCAAACTGAAGTTAGTTGACGCGTTCGGCCCCACCGGATCGGTGCGCTGCGCCTCGAAAATGAACCAGGTCATTCCTCCAATCGTCTCGCGGTCCATCGGCGCCAGATAAAAATTCCCAATCCGCGCAAACGCTCGCGGCCCATCGTTGGTCTGCGCGAAGGTAATCCCGCTGCTCACCTGCGACGCAAAAAAACCCGCCATCGTCGCCGGCGGCTTGCACGCCAAAGAAACCTGCAGCACTGGATCGGTGCTGTTGTTCGATCCATTCGCGGGAATCGGCGCAAAAGTCGCCTTCGGATCCTGCGTCAACACCTGCTCGATGCACGCCGAGGAAGGAGGGAAAAAATAATAAAAAATCAGATCCAGCAGGCTCATGCCCGACCCGCTAGGCAGGTGCATCTGCGCATCGAGCCAGCTCGAATCGTGTCCGATCAGCGGGTTTGACGACGTCGCGAATTGCAGCATCGCCACCTGCTTCGTATTTTGCAGCGCCAAAATTCCAGTCAGATGAAACGGCGGCGCGAAATTCGCAATCGCCGCAGGCGGTGGCATGCTTCCAATATCGACTTCCTGCCACGAGGGTCCCAGCGCCACCGCAACATCCGCCGCCAAGTGATGCACAATCCGCGCATCCGCAGGATTCACCGCGGCGCTCTGCGCCGGAACTTGCTTCGCAGCCGGTTTCGACGTGGGGGTATTTGTAGAGGCCGGGCCCTGGCTCTGCTGCGTCGCCGCCCCTCCCGAACCATCACCGCTCTGCGGCGCCGCCTCCTGCGCCCACGATGGAAACGTCGCCATCGCCAATCCCGCCAGGATCAACACCACTTCTCCAACCCATTTGTTTCGCTTCATGAAGTGTCGATCCTCGGAGGCCCGCTTCACAATTTTTCGCAAATCGCGCGCCGAAACCGGGGTTATTCTAGCATCCCGCCCCACCTGGCCGTGCCAACGTAGAAACCTGCAGCAATTCATGCAGTCGGATCTGTATTCGGCGCTCGCCCAACCCTTCCCCACCACATCCACATTCCGAACGCCACCAAAAGCAAAACCGGGAACAAAAATAAACTGCCTTCCGGCCCCACCGTGCCCCCGCTCCACAGCGTCCGCCCCACCGCGTGTTCCTTCAAAAAATGATCCGCAACCAACAATCCGCTGTCCGGCGTCCCATAAAAATACGACTGCGCCCAATCCCATCCCGCATGAAATCCAATTCCCCACCACAACGATTTCGTGTACCAAAGGCAAAGACTGAAAACTAGCCCGCCCACAAAAACTGCCACCAGACCCATTCGTGATTCGCCCGAATTACCCAAGTGCCCTAACGCGAACAACACCGACAAAATCAACGCCGCCCACCAGAATCCCACTCCTCGCGCCAGCGTGAATTGCAGATACCCGCGCAGCAGCGACTCTTCCACTAATCCCACCACCAAAAATCCAAACGCCCAGATCACCCCATACTCCAGCGCCGCAAGGCCGCCCAAATCGCGGCCATCGAATACCAGAAAACCCGCCGCCCACAAAACGCCCACCAGCACCGACAGGCACGCGAAGCCGATCCCCGCGCCGGTGGCCAGTCTCTTGATCTTGTCGTTTGCGGCGTAGCCGTAGTCCGCCACCCTCCGTCCCTCGATTGCCGCCATCACCGCCGTCGCCGCCAATATCACCAATAACGTGCAGCCCTCTTGCAGGATTCCGATTCCCGGCGTAATCGGATCTGGCAGCGTCAGCGACGGAAAACGGTCCAGCACGGCTCGCATGCCGCGATTCATTAGCATAAAAAACATGACGAACAGCAGCACGCTCCAACCCGCCCGCAACCCATCGTCGCCCACAAAAATCGAATAGAATCGCGGCACCCTCGTTCGTTTCGAGCTGGCGCGCAATTCATTCTTTGATTCGTCATTCCCGAGAACTTCATTGCTGAGGTCATCGTGCATTGCCTTCACCTCCGGTCCCGCTCAAAATCGTCGTCTTCGTTCGCCGCGCTTGCGCCCGAGCACCTCTGCGTCTCGCATTGCGCGCGCCGCATTCATCCAGGCACCCAGTCCGAATTCAAAGCTGCTGAACGGCTGCTCTTCGCCAAACGCATCCGCCGATTGCAGCGCCGCCATCCCGTGCAAAAAAGCCCAAAACGCCATGGTCGCCTCGGCCGCCCGTGCTTCGCCCGCCACGCGCGCGGCGTGTTGCATCGCAAAACGCCACAGCTTTTCCGGCGCCACCGCCTCCTCGCCCGACGCCGGTCGCGGCACCAGCAGCGCCTCGTACAGAAATTTTCGCTCTCGCGCAAATTTCAAATAGGCCTTCGCGATCGCCCGTATGGATTCTTCCGGTCCCTTGTTCCCCACCGCTCGCACCAGCGCCGCGTGAAACGTTGCAGCCACGTCCGCGGCGATGGCCTGCTCCAGGCTCTTGCGGTCTGGAAAATATCGATAAAGCGCGTTAGGAGCCAGGCGCAACGCGCGCGCCAGCGAGCGCAATGACACCGCCGCCAGCCCGTCGCGCGCCAGCAGTTTCAGCGCAGCCACCACAATCTTCCGCCGGCTCGTCTTGGACGGATACGCCATGGTGTACAGCGTACACCTTAGGGCTCGGAGAATTCAAGGCCACCCTGAAGTCGATTCGGAGCTTGCCAGTGCAAAAAAAAAGAGCCGGGCTAAACCCGGCTCTTCAAAAACCAAAGTCCAAAAATCTCCCGAAGCGAACTCTTACGCCGCTTTCTTTACGGACTTGCGTCGTCCCCGGCGCTTGGTCGGCGGCGTCGCCGGCGGTTCGCCAATCAACTCCGCGGACCAGATCGACGTCACGAATTTCTTCACGCCGTGATCGTCAAAATCAATCGTGGTGCGCTCGTGATTCGATTCCGTAACAATGCCCATGCCGTACTGCTCGTGCCGGATGGATTGCCCTTCGACTAGTGTTTGCATTTGCCCTCCGTAAGGCGATGAGTGATGCGCGTAACTCGCGATTATGAATGACTGCCTGCTAGCGACTCTGGACGAACGAACCAGCCGAACCAAGACCGTCCTGAACACACATCTACAACTACCTGAATCGCGAAACTGGGCTTCCAATCCCGGATTCTTCCGCGGTCGGAGAATCCCTTAAAGGACGAAGGCTGGGTCCGCCCTTCAAAGGCCTTACCAAACTAAACTCGCAGCACTGCTGCCGCGCCAGCCGGCGCGTTCAGAAGCGCGCGTTCGTACACGTCCACCCAAGCGCAATCACTGCGCTTCGCTGACGCGGCAAAATTGGGCGCTTCAGAATACGATCAGACGGGGTTACAGGCCGACGACGTTCTCAGCCTGCAGACCTTTCGGTCCCTGCTTGACTTCGAATTCCACTGCCTGGCCTTCGTTGAGCGACTTGTACCCTTCCGACTGGATCGCCGAAAAGTGCACAAACACATCTTCTCCGGACTGGCGCTGAATGAAACCAAAACCCTTCGCTGCGTTAAACCACTTCACTGTTCCCTGTTCTTTAGCCACTTGGACTGCTCCTAATTGATTCATAAGGCGGCTTTTCGCCACCCCGTAAGCTATCTGCTGCCTGACTCGACCCTCGCCCGTTCACAAAAAAAGGCCGCCGGGCATTGTGCCCGCCAGCCTTCGCCGAAACAAGCTAAAATGAACTCATAAGCAACAAACGCACCAACAGCTTACCACGCCTAGTCACCTTTCGCAATGCCTTCCATTCCCTGCTTCTGCCATTTTCGAAGCGAACCGCCACGGTCGAGTTTCGTCGCAACTCGATCCCCGCCCAAAATCCGCCCTTGGCCGTCATCCTGAGCGCAGCGAAGGACCTGCCTTTTATTATGAAAATCCGCGATCGTGCCGAAACCCTCCGACATAGCCCGAGATTGAAGATCCCTCCGTTAGGGCACGGCTTCAGCCATGCCAAAAAGCAAAACAATGGCGAGGGCTTCAGCCGCTGAGGAACTTTTTCGCCAACACACCGCTCGTCCAAGAAATCCCTTATTTTTGAATCGTCACGTTCAACGACGCCGTTGCCGTCGCGCCACCCGGTCCAGTTCCCACCACTGTAATCGTGGTCCCAGTGCCGTGCCCTGGATTTCCGCTGCAGCCACCAGCAAACGTCGCCACCGTCAAAAGCAACACCACCCCAAACGCCGCCCCCCAACCGCGCCCATCAGCGAATTGCTTCCTCCGCCACAATCCCGCCAGCGCCATCAACTCGATGCCCAGCGCAATCGCAAATGGCAGTTTAATCTGCCCTCCGGATCCGCCGCGATTTCCTCCCGCCCACCAATGACCAATCCCTGCCTTTCTCCCGCGAGCCCCGTCGTTCTCCTGCGCCTCAGTCACCGAAAGCATCGTCGTAACCGGCCCGCCATTCGGCGTCACCGAGCCTGGTTCGAACTCGCAATCGATCCCTTCCGGAACATTCGTGCACGAAAATTGCACGGCCTGGTTGAATCCATTCGTCGGTGTCACGGTCACCGTCGCGGTTCCGGGCTTTGCTGCCGTCACCATCACACCTGTCGGCGCCACCGAAATCGTGAAGTTCCCCGCCGGCGCGGCAATCGTCGTCGCCACCGCGTTCGACGTTGAACCCGAAAAATTATTATCCCCGCCATACTGCGCGGTGATCGAATGCATTCCCGCCGCCAGCGTCATCGTCGAGAACGTCGCCACCCCCGAACCATTCAGCGAGCCATTCCCTAAATTCGTCGCCCCATCGAAGAACGTCGCTTTCCCCGTCGGCACCTGCGTTCCGCTCGCCGCAGTCACCGTTGCCGTATAAGTCAAATTCGCCCCCGGAGTCCCAGTCGCGGGCCCAGTCAGCGCGGTCGTAGTTCCGGTCAGGCCGGCCGCGTTCACCGCCTGCGTCAACGCCGGCGAAGTGCTCGTCGCGAAATTCGCGTCGCCACCATACTGCGCCGTGATCGCGTGCGATCCAGCCGTCAGCGCCGACGTCATCAGCGTCGCCTTTCCCGACGCAAGCGTTCCCGCACCCAGCGTGGTCGCTCCGTCCACGAACGTCACCGTCCCGGTAATAGTCCCCGCGGTAGCCGATGTCACCGTCGCCGTGAACGTCACATTCGCGCCCGTCGTCGACGGATTCATCGACGACGCCACCGCCGTCGTCGTACTCGCCTTCCCCGCCCCGTTAATCACCAGCGTTACCGGTGCAGGCGTCGCCGATCCCGCAAAATTTGCATCACCGCCATACTGCGCCGTGATCGCATGTGACCCGGCCGTCAGCGCTGACGTCATCAACGTCGCCACGCCTCCCGCGCCCACCGACCCTGTTCCCAGCGACGTCGCTCCGTCTAGAAATGTAACTGTTCCAGTGATCGTACCTGCCGTAACGGAGGTCACCGTCGCCGTGAGCGTCACCGTCGCGCCTACCGTGGCCGGATTCGGCGCCGCCGTCAAACTCGTACTCGTCGCCGCCATACTCGGAGGAGTCTGCCCCGATACATTCAACAGCACAGTCCCGCCGGCGATGACATCCTGTTTGCCGTCGTTTTTCAAGTCCACTGCCACGGCGCCCAAACCGATCGCCAGCGTCACCTGTTCGGGTGGCGAGACCGTCCCATCTGCGTTCGAGATTGTCTGAAATGTTCCGTCGCCATTTCCCGGCAGAATTCCAGGACCCACGCCTTCGGTCACCTGATTCAAGAAAATATCCGGCTTCCCGTCGCCGTCGAAATCCGCCACCGCCGTCGCGCTGACGAACCCGAAACCCTCAAACGTCAGGAGCTTCGGAGCCTGGAACGTCCCATCCCCATTTCCCAACGAGATCGACAGTGTGGGCGTGCTTCCGGTCGTGTCCGAACCCGACGTAACCAAGTCCATTTTCCCGTCGCCGTTTAAGTCAGCAAACGTCAACGGAGAGCCACTCGTGGTCCGCTTTGGCACAAGATTGGGGACGACTGTCAGTGTGTTCACCGCTTTGAAAGTTCCGTCACCCTTGCCCACGTACTCCTGCAATTCCGCCTGCGCCTCGCCGTTTGTGATCACCGTCGGCACCACCAGGAAAACATCCGGAAAATCATCCCCGGTCACGTCGACCACGCCACTCAGCTCATTTTCAAAGAAAAATAGTGGCGCCGTCTTGCTCGAGTAATTCAAAGTGATGATCGGCGCGCCGAACGTGCCGTTGCCGTTCCCCAACTGCACCGCGAAACCCTCAGTAAAGTTCTGCGATGTTCCATCCTGATCCGAAAAGCTGTAAATCAAATCGAGCTTCCCGTCGTGATTGATGTCCGCCAGCTGCACACCCGTCACATTTGGGTTGATGTCCAGTCCAGAGGGAACCAGGCTCGGCACCGGAGTCGCCGTGGGCGTTTGAAAGCTCCCGTCCCCTTTGCCGATCGCCACGTAAAACGACTGCACCTGCGGCGCGGCGCTGACGAAAACCAAGTCTTGGACCTTGTCGCCCGTCACGTCACCCACCGCGAAAGAATCGACGGTTACGCCTGCGGGCACCGCCAGCGTTGGGCCCGTCACTGGAACTCCATTCGTCCCGGTCAACAACGTCTGAAAGGTATTCTGCGACGGGCCCGTCAACCCCACCAGGTCCGGACGTCCATCGCCATTCAAATCCGCCAAATTCGTCCCGCTGTAGTTCACCGTTAAAACCGGCGCCCCCTGAAACGTTCCGTCTCCATTTCCCATCAGCGCATACGCCACGTTCGAATCTAGGTCGTCCCCGTAAAGTCCTTTTCCCGCAAATCCCGACCAAATATCTACGTTTCCGTCGCCGTTTAAATCGATCGGCAGAATGAACCCAAGATTTCCAATTGTGGCGTAAGTCGGCCCGGTCTTGAACGTACCGTCGCCGTTTCCCAGAAAAATATGAATGGCCGACCCATCGTCGACCGCCACGTCCACTTTCTTGTCGTTGTTAAAATCCGCCGAAACAATCGTCGGAGCGAACTCGCTCGATCCGCTGAATAAATTAAAACTGCGGGTCGGCGCCAGCGTAAACGTCACGCCATCGCCGGCGCCCAGAAAGACCTCTCCGTCCGCGGCAATAATGTCTTTCTTGCCGTCGCCATTCACATCCGCAGTGATAAAGCCGGTCATAAAGAAAAGGCTGCTGCCCGCTGGAACCACGTTCTGCACCGGCTGGAACGTGCCGTCTCCTTTGCCTAGAAAAATCGAAAAGCCGCTACCCGAAATCGCCACCACATCCAGGTTTCCGTCGTTATTTAGGTCGTCGATCACCGCGTACTGTGTTTCCTCGTTCGGCAACGCTAGGTTCACACCCGACTGGTAGGTTCCGTCGCCATTCCCCAGGAAAACCGTGATCGATCCCTTCAACCCATCTGAGTTCACCGACACGATATCCGTATTCCCGTCCCCGTTCAGATCCGCGCTGGTTATCGTTAGCGGAGGAACGTCTGTCATTTGAGAAGTCGGCATCCCGTAGCTGCTTCCATCGGGTTCCACTGCCTGCGTAAGCACGCCGGTGTTCCCCACCGACGCCAACAGCGTTTGTCCGCTTTTTTCCTGACCCAGAAACTGCCAAATATTCGAAGTCGTCCCCAGCGTTGGATCTACGCAACCATTCGGAAACTGGTCAGGCGTAGTTGTCAGGAATGCGTTCGCAGCCAAAACTTTTTCGTAATGCGGAGTTGACGGCAGAACCGTAAGGACCGGAGTGCCCTGCCCATTTACCGTATACGACGCCTGCATCAGAGTGAGAGAACAATCGCTTTGGCGCTCCAAACCGGCAAGAATCGCCGCAGTGGGGTCCGCCGGTAGCGGCACGGTCGAAAGGTTTCCAAAAAAGGGCGCGATGGAAGGTACCGTCGGCGGGACGGCCGGCTGGGCCGCCGCACGCGGCCGAAAACCCGTCGAGTTCCGTCGCATCGCTCTAGCCACCGGTCTGGCCGTTGATTTGGGAATTCCGATGAAGTCGCAAACCTTCATTTCCAGCAAGCCCTTGTCACAGCATGCCGAAAGCGACACGCACGCACATATCACAGCCAGAACCTGGCTAAGCATCCGGCCTTTCGACAATTTCATCTCTGGCGATTTCATCAACGCTCCGCTTAACCGTTCAATGATTGGCGCAACCTGGACCCGCTGATTGTCAGCGGGATATATCCCCGAAGTTCTACCAATTGAGTGTGATAGTTATCCTCCAAATATCACGCCGTGCACAAAAATATTTTGAGTTCCGAGACTACCATCACTTCCCGTGCAACTTTCGCCCTTCTTAAGGTAAGCTGTCCCCGAATCTTGAACGCCACTCCTATCCCCGGCCCGATTAACCGTCCTTCCCAGGTTCTTTTCGCCAGCCTGATCGGCACCACCATCGAGTTTTTTGATTTCTACATTTACGCCACCGCGGCCGTCCTAGTTTTCCCTCGCCTCTTCTTCCCTAAAGAAGATCCCGCCTCGGCCACTCTGGCCTCGCTGGCCACTTTCGCCATCGCCTTCATCGCGCGGCCCTTCGGCTCCGCGCTCTTCGGCCATTTCGGGGATCGCATCGGCCGCAAAGCCACTCTCGTCGCCGCACTGCTTACCATGGGAATTTCCACCGTGGCTATCGGCCTGTTGCCCACTTACGCAAAAATCGGCGTGGCCGCGCCGCTGCTTCTCGCGCTCTGCCGCTTCGGTCAAGGTTTAGGCTTGGGAGGCGAATGGGGCGGCGCCGTGCTGCTCGCCATCGAAAATGCTCCGCAAGGCAAGCGCGCCTGGTATGGAATGTTTCCCCAGCTCGGCGCGCCGGTCGGATTTCTTTTTTCCGGCGGCGTTTTCCTGATTCTTTCTAAGCAGCTCTCAAACGATCAGTTCTTCGCCTTCGGCTGGCGCATTCCTTTTCTCGCCAGCGCCGCCCTGGTGCTCATCGGCCTTTATGTCCGCCTGACTATCACCGAAACGCCGGTCTTCCGCGAAGCCCTCAGCCGCCAGGAACGCGTCAAAGTCCCCATGCTCGACGTCTTCCGCAAATTCCCCGGCCCGCTCTTGGTCGGGGTCCTCTGCTCGCTCGCCGCGTTCGTACTTTTCTACCTGATGACCGTCTTCGCTCTCTCCTGGGCCACCACTGTCCTGCATTACACGCGCGATAAATTTCTGCTCATCCAGCTCTTCG
>Ga0307474_10002578_pt1 | contig 13010 bp, 13 predicted proteins | sample atmos_gasesECM1C_2_FD_203312 | JGI IMG/M metagenome (GOLD analysis project Ga0307474, IMG submission 203312) | Hardwood forest soil microbial communities from Morgan-Monroe State Forest, Indiana, United States - atmos_gasesECM1C_05 | ecosystem: Environmental > Terrestrial > Soil > Temperate... | reverse complement strand
AACGAGAGCGCTGATAAACCTAACATGCCTCACAAGAAATTCAATCAACTTCAAGCCAAATTTCTCGAACTGTCCAAGCAGATGCACGAATCAGACAGTGTCGCTGAAAGAGTTGCGCTCCTAAATGAGCTTCAGAGCATTCTCAAAGACTCGAAGACTGTTTTGAACGAGATTCATGAAAAACAGTCACACTAACGATCATACCTAGCGCAAGAACCTTCGCAGCCTTCGCTATCGCGGCTCTTCCCGCAGGCGCGACGATTTCCTCGAATCAAAACTGTCACCCCGTAGACACCGACAATCCTACGTCGCACATACCCGTGTTCGTCACGCCGTAAGATAGGACGTTAGGGTATGACTGTTGACGCCGGGCACAGATTTCACCTGAGCAATTTCGGTGCGGTCTCCCATTGTCGGTGAAATGAACCTCCATAAGCGCGAATGAGAACCCCTCGTGAAAACATCGGCGTACTTTTGCATACGGTCTAAGACCAGTTGTTCGTCGATGACCAGCAGCAGTCCAACTTGAGACGAAAACCCTTCCTCGTAAAGTGCGGTTCAACAAATCGGGCAAACTGCACGAGGCAACTTACTCGTTTTGCGCGGCGCTTCTTATTCTGATCTTTTGCATCATTCGTCTCACGTCCGGAGGGAGAGGAATTCTCTTTATTTTCGGAGCGGCACCGTTTCCGCCCCGCACACGAAAGTGATCTTCTCGACGAGAGGCCGATAGATGAGCGATTCTCACCATACGGCACCGTATTGACAGTCCGCACGGTTCGGTCTACCATACGGCACCGTATGGATAAAGATTTAGGGCGAGAAGATTGGCTGCGCGCGGCTCGGCTCGCATTGCTGCGAGGTGGCGTCGAGGCTGTGCGGGTGGAAAGACTGGCACGCCATCTCGGTGTTACCAAGGGCAGCTTTTATTGGCATTTTAAGGACCGCGATGATTTGCTCGAATTGCTGCTCCGCGAATGGGAAAGCGAGGTGCCGCAGATGCTCTCTGAAGTGAGCCGCGGATCGAGAAGGGAAAAAATCCATGCGCTGGTGCGCTTGGTGGAGCGGCGTGTAAATCTCAGCGAAGAGGGGGAGGTACCGTCGGATGCGGCGATTTTTGCGTGGGCATCCATAGACCAGAAGGTGGGTCGCCGGGTAAACAAGGCCGAAGAGTTGCGAATTCAACTGTTGAATCAATTCGTCGGCGGTCGCGACCGCATTGAACTTTTCTATCTGTTGTGGCTGGGCTTTGTGGCCCGCGGACAACGGGTACCCGAGTCGCGGAAACGGTTCCCTGAGATCGCGCGCTTTCTGGTTGAGGCGCTTTCGAAACCAAAAGCCAAACTCCAAAGTCAACAACGACCTTGAGAATGAACGAATCATGCGGTGAAACGAGTTCAAAGCCAACACGCCAACTGAGGCGAAATTTGTGGAAATGGATAAGGCGCATCGGTTTGAGCGTAATGTGCACGGCTCTTGGCGGCGTTGCATTCTTAGCCATCGTCGTCGCCGCCACAAGACTCCCCGGCTCGGAAATGACACCTAGCGGAAACCGCCGAAGCACCTCGTTGTACCTAAAGATGCGCGACGGCGTGGAAATCGCCGTGACCATTTCCCTTCCGCCCGGTCTAAAGCCGGGTGAGCGTGTGCCTGTCCTGATGCGGACGACGCGGTACTGGCGAACCCAACAGATAGGGTGGGGACTGCGTGTCATGGTGGCGTTACACCAGTTCAACCCATCGAACCTGGTGGACAGCCAAACAGCGTATTTTAATGATCGGCGATTCGCCGTGATCGTTGCCGACGCGCGGGGAAGCGGAGCGTCAGGTGGGCGCCGGATTGTGGAATATTCGCGCGCAGAAATCGCAGACATGGGTGAGGTCGCGGGCTGGGCAGCGCAACAACCTTGGTCGAACGGGCGTGTTGGAACCTTCGGAGTGTCGTATGACGGCAACACAGCCGAACTTGCAGCCGCCTCAGGCCAGAAGGTGATCCAGGCCGTGATGCCTCTCTATGATGACTTCGATTCGCAGGCGCTAATCGAGCCCGGCGGAGTTGTGCTCCGTGGAATCCTTGAGCGGTGGAGCAGCCTCGTGACAGCGTTGGACAAAGACGACGTGTGTGGCGCCGATGAGGTGAAAGGGTGGGATTGCTGGAAGGATCGTCAGGTGAATCCAGGAGTCGAGCGTGTCGACGCGGACCAGAGTGGGATACATCTCGCGCAGCTAGTGAGAGAGCATTACAACGTGAACGTGGCCGATGCCGTAGGCAAGGCGGTGTTCCGAGATGATCCATTGACCCCCGAGACGGGGGGGATTCGCTTCGTGGACATCAGCCCTTACGGGATGCGCAGACAGATTGAAGGGTCGAATGTCCCGATGATGGTATGGTGCGGCTGGCTGGATGCCAATTCATGTCAAGGCGCCCTGGGTCGGTACCGCACGTTTTCGAATCCGCAACTGGTGGTGATCGGGCCTCTCTCGCATGGAGGTGGTTTCAACGCAGATCCATTTGCTGCGAAGCACCTACCTCCAGTGCCGACGGAGGAGGAACAGTTCAAGAGAGAGGCAGATTTCTTCGAGTGGACACTTCGCGATGGGACACCTACCAAGTTCGAATCTTGTATTCAGTACTACACAATGGGCGAGGGAAAGTGGCACACAACCACAGTTTGGCCGCCCGAAGGCTTGGCAAATGAGCGGCTTTATTTTGCCGAAAACAAAACTCTGACTTCGTCTGCTCCAACGACTCGAGGAGCAGCAGATTCCTATACTGTCGACTTTACTGCGTCGAGCGGCGCGCAAACCCGTTGGCACACGCAACTCGGAGGCGGAGATGTGGTGTATCCAGATCGGGCTGTAGAAGACAAGAAACTTCTGACGTACACAAGTGCTCCGCTCGAGACTGACGTCGAGATCACCGGTTCGCCAGTGCTCACGCTCGAAATGTCTTCTACGACGAGCGATGGCGCGATTCACGCTTACTTAGAAGATGTGGCGCCTACAGGACGCGTGACCTATCTCGATGAGGGAATATTCCGTGTTATCGATCGAAAGGAAGCGGATCCGCGGAAGTTGCTGTATGAGCCGCTCGGTCCGCCACACAGTTTTTTGCGAGGAGACGCAAGACCCATGATAGCCGGTGAGGTCGCGATGATACGGTTCGCGATGCTCCCGACATCGCTGCTACTGCGGAAAGGGCACGCGATTCGAATTGCTCTAGCGGGCGCGGATGCCAATCTGTTCCAGAGGTATCCTGCCACGGGCATTTCCACCTGGACCGTGTATCGGGAAACGGTGCGGTCATCATTTCTGGAATTATCCGTGAAGAATCGTTAGGGTTTGCCTCACGATCTTCCGTGACGCGATTCCGGCGAGCATCACCGATGTCTAGCGCGGTAGCGCGACCAAGGCAATGGAACACCTATTCAACGCCATTGCGTATTTCAGGACCACCATCGGGTCGACGTTCATGGCGCGACGTGCGGGAATGTAGCAGGCCGCGTTTCAATTCGCGACTCGATAACCTGGTACGCTGATCCTGCGAGCGCCAACAGGATCACCCATCCAATCAGCGCCCAGGTAACAGCGGAGTCCACCAACGTCAGTTTCCGACTAAGGCATTCGTTACTTAGTCTGGACGGCGCCTGTCGCGGTCTTGTCCAATCGCTTTGAGGTCGAGTATTTGGGAAAGATCTTGGCAGCCTCCAAGTTTTGCGACGCAAGACAAATCGTATCCAAATGCGTGAGCTCGCTCTGAAGGCGTTGCGTCGGCGGGGAGCGTAATTGCCTTAACCCTGGAAAAAACATAGCGGCTGCCACCGGTCACGTGGCCACCGGAAATCACAAACCTGGCGTCTGCGGCAGATGATTGTCGCGTCGATAAGTCAAAACCCATTCTGTTTCCTTCGACCTTTTTCGTTTCCAAGAAGAGCGCGATTCTTAGTTCGCAGATTCGGTTATTCCTAAAATATATTTCCGCGTTTTCGGCCCAAGGTGCCAGTCCGATATAACGTAGGAAATAGAACCGGTCACCCATTCCCGCGATGAACTGGTTGCCGAAACCTAGATAGATACCGGTGTCTGCGGAGTATTGCTTGGCGACCCACGGCTCAGCAACGTAAGTGCGGTAACGTGCCAACATAGGCCGGACTTCCCCAAGTGTGGAAGTTCCAACGTGCATGGAATTCACCGCAACGACAAGAGATTGAGCTTGAGAACGCTCGCGCAGATTGATGCCAACGAGCGCGGCCCATACGAGGACAACGCCAGTAACCGGCAAGGCTAGCGCAACAATCCAAGCGACACGAGGAGTCATGGCTGTACCGATCCTTGCAAATTAGACACCAGCGTTTTCGCGTTGGTGCCAACAAGGGTGGTTTCGATCAAGTCTCGATAGGTCGCGTCACCGAAAACTTGCCATGCGAGTAGTACTGATTGACGGGGAGGGCGTGGGCATTCTGCTGCGCCCTCCTTTCCATTGTGCTTCACTTCGAAAAGTCTGTAACCTCCTTCGAAAAGTCTAGCGAGTGAATCACAGGGCCATTTAAGAAGATCGCACGGGGAAGTTGCTCATCCCAGAATGCGTTCGGGGAGTAAACGGCAACTTCGTCCCACCGAATGCCCTTGCGAGTGCAGCAAACAGGACGTGATTGACCCGGATCAGCAATTTTGTGTCCCAGTTGTTCTGCGAACAGGTGGTCCTTATCCCAGTACTGAAAGTAAGCAGCGAAGTGACCACTGCGCCCAGCGAAGCACCTGTTTGTCTTCCAGCCAGCCATTACGCTCCTACATCAAGCGCCTTTGCGATTGCAGCGCGTAGTTTCCGTGTAGACGGAATACCGCTGCCATCCGAGTACAAGCGGCACATTAGTCCGAACGCAACGGCTTTTTCGCTCTGGGGTTCAACATCGTGTCCGTTTATGCGAATCGTTGGCGAACCCAGAAACTTGAGCGATTGCGCCATCTCAGCATCTCTCACAAGCACTTCGTCAACGCTTTTCTGAAAACTTTCAGGTGGGAGGATCTCACGCAGCCGCTCAAGGGCTACGGCGTGATTCGGACAGTTAGGCACATACAACACTTCGATTTTCATTCCAGAGCCTTGTGCTTGGATTTGTCAAAGACCGTCAGAACTGGACAGCGACCATTCTTCTTTTCATTTGAACGCTTGAGTTGGGAGTTGCACTTTGTCAGCGCGGACTTCAGTTCATTTTCCAGCGTTGCCAACGCAATTCTCTTTGCGTGAATGGCTCTTAACTTCTGATCAAGCATGTTCCGCACTGCGGAGCAGGCGCGAAGATCATTAGTCCTCAAAGACAAAAAGTCACGAATTTCATTCAGCGAGAAACCCAGCGTCTGTAAACTGCGAATGAACTGCAAAGCAGCAAGGTCATCCGGGGAGTACAAACGGAAACCGCCTTGGCTGCGTGTGGGCATTGCGAGCAGCTTGTTCCGCTCATAAAAGCGTATAGTGTCTACACTCAAGCCCGTTTGTTTGGCAACGTGACCGATCAGCATTCTCTTACCCACGTTCGGCATCGCGTACTCCTCAACATACACCCTGGAGTGTAGTCCGGAGTCAAATGCCATCCAGGTGGGGTCTGATCGGTGACCCAGCGGCATTAAGTATCGGAAGTGCGCGCGTGAAGGCGGTACGTCGAAGCCGTTGACGGTGACGCTACAAGAGTCAGTTCTCGGAACTTGGCAATCCTGTCTGTTGAGCCGCCCCTCGCGAAGCCGTCGTCTGATACGCAGTACGCCATCAAGACTACCTGGCCCCGAGGATTCAGGTACTGCACCAGGTCCGAACCGTCCTTGCTTTTAAACTTTGCTGCTACTGCTGTTGCAGTTGGTTTGTTGCTGGATGATCCTTCCTTGTCCCTGTGCGAGTTCTTCAGTCACCGCAATTCATCGAGCGTTTATGTGCCTCTGTATATTTTTTGTCTCTTCGTATTGGGAAAGCCTCGTCATAGGCGATACTGCTGCAGCGAAGAAGTAGGTAAACCGCGCATGACTCGATGGAAGTTGTCGGTGCCGATCTTCGGCACAATTGCGGTCGCCGTCGTCTACGGTGCATTCCTCATTCACCGTGGCTTTAGTGCTGCTTCGGAACCCTCCGCCCCTGAGCGCGTCATTGCGCGGCTCATTCGGAATTTATCGATTCCTGGTCGATCCGCTCGTGAGATGAATCCATGGGAACTGACGCCAAGAAATTTGGAGGAGGCGCGAGAAATATTCGCCTCGCGATGCGCTGTGTGTCACGGCAACGACGGTACGGGCCAAACTCTGATGGGACGCAATCTATACCCCAAGCCGCCAAATCTGGCGCTGTCGCCAACACAGAATCTCACTGACGGTCAAATTCATTACATCATTGCGAACGGCGTCCGACTCACTGGCATGCCTGCATGGGGAAGCGTGCATGAAGAGCGGGGCGATGCGAGTTGGAAACTCGTGTTTTTCATTCGCGACCTTCGGCAACTCAGCGAGCGGGAAGTCGCTGAAGTGCAGCAAATCGCAAAGTCCGCGCATTATGTCGGTTCCAAAGTTTGCGAATCTTGTCACGCGGAACTTTACGCCCGGTGGAAAAAGACGCCGATGGCGAACGTCGTTCGCGATCCGCACGAGCATCCTGACGCCATCATTCCAGACCTTGCCACGAACACAGTCGCGAAGTTTTCCAGGGACCAGGTTGCTTTCGTTTACGGAAGTGTCTGGAAACAGCGGTACTTCGCCAAGATCGGAGACGACTACTTTCCGTTACCCGTGCAGTGGGACGTCACCAACAAAAAATGGCTACCATACTTCGTCAAGCCGGGAACCGATTGGTGGGAACCTTTCTATCCGCCCGACAATATGAAGCGCCCGACTGGACCGACGTGTGATGGATGTCACTCAGTCGATTACAACATTCAGACCAAACAGGTCGCGGAGTGGAACGTCGGATGCGAACGTTGTCACGGACCCGGAAGCGAACACGCGGCCCATCCCACACGAGCGAATATCCTGAATCCGGCGCACATGGACTTCGTTAGCGCAAGCGACACCTGTATTCAATGCCACTCGCAGGGGCGTCCGCTCAAAATTCCGATCGAGGGCAAGTATTACGACTGGCCTGTTGGGTATAGCGTCGGCCTTCACTTGAAAGATTTCTGGCAGCTTGAAGAACACACGCTAGGTGAAACCACGTTCACACACTTCGCAGACGGGACCGCTCACAAAAACCGTATGCAAGGCAACGACTTCGTACAAAGCATCATGTACAGACGGGGGGTGACCTGTTTCAGTTGCCACGATGTTCATGGAACAGACAACTATGCACAGCTACGGAAGCCAGCGGAGAAGCTTTGCTTGGATTGCCACGGACCGATGTCGTTGAACGGACCGCGAACGGCAACGATAGAGGAGCACACACATCACAAGGATGGATCGGCGGGAAGCCAGTGCATTGCCTGCCACATGCCTAAGATCGAGACGACCGTTGCTGACATTAAAGTTCGCGCCCACACCTTCACGTTCATCACGCCAGCGATGACCGATCAATACAAAATTCCAAATCCCTGCACCTCGTGCCACGGCGACAAGAGCACAGCATGGGCGACCGATGCAATGCGCAACTGGCCAGAGCGTTCTCCTTGGCGGTTGGAATAAGAGGCGGCGACCGCATCTCGCTTCTGCAGAATCACGGTGGACCTTGTTCACCGAAGTTCGCCCATCTAATCTTCTTCAGAGCTTGGCAATCCCATCTGTAGAACTGCAAGGTCCAAGTTGGAATCAGCCTGGCTTACGACGAGCGGCGTGATCGGATCAGGCTCTTGGGGATGCGCGTTTGAGACGAGAATGTTTACTAGGCGTTCGACAAACAGGAATCTGGCGACGCGGGTCTCCGACTGTAACTCTCAACAGCATCAGAACTATTCGAACAAATCAGTCACGACTATCAGTTGCCGGTCCATTGGCACAGGCTCGGAGCAGTCGCGTTCACCGGACAACCTATCTTGCGGGCATCATCTGGCTCAGGCAACGTATCAAACCCCTCTGGATTTTTGGATACGTAAGCAAACAGCAAGTCGGTTCGGTCATGCAGGCATGCCATGAACTGTTCGTTTCAAGGGCTTCCACCACGAATGATGCAGATTCCGCACTGTCGTTGGAAAAGTATTGGCCGAATTTCCGATAACGGCGCAACTCGGGACTTGAGCACCGCGCGGAGGGGCCGATCGCGTTGAACGATCCTCGCTTTATTTAGCTAATGAGACGAAGTGCCGCCGCGAACTTCCATTACGACCTCGTGGAGAGAGCTGATGATCAATTCTTGCGGGATCGACCCATGGTTCGCGTTCGGGACAACGATTTGCCTTCCGTGCGAAGAAAGCCCGACGAGCTTCGGTTGTATTTCGTGAATCCAGACTTGCTGATACGCTGCTGCCTCTCTATTCAATCCGGGATCTCCGAAGTCGAGTGGCTGACCGGCCGTCAATACAACTAAGGGAAAGTCTCCCATCCTCGTTACACCCGAAGCCTCGGCATAGCTCTCTGACAGGACGATCCCTGCTGAGATGTTCCCAACAATAGATTTCGGTCGAGATCTCAGGGCCGCAATAAACTCTTCGGGCCTCAATTGCGACGGATCTTTTCCTCGTGCAGGAGACACCTGTGTAAGTCGCACCAAGCCAATGAAAGCGGCAGCCTCCAATGTAAGCTGAAGTGAATGCCAGAGGGATCGCGGGGCCGTGCGACCCAGATAGAAATTTGGCGCACGCAGAAGTTCGTCTTCGTGCGCAGAATCAATGAGCACCATTCCGGCGACCTCCTTCGGGTACAGCCCCCCATATACCCGCGAGTTCAGACCGCCGATGGATGCGCCGGTGAAGACGTATGGAGGCGGCACGCCTGCTCGTTTCAGGAGCGCATGAAGATCGTTGGAAATCGCCACGCTGGTTCGAGGAAAAGGGCCCAAATCGCTCCAACCCTCGCCCGCGCGGTCGTACCAACACGCCTGTGTGAACTTGGCGGCTTCCGACTGGAATGCTGCCCATCCGAGGCCAGGTCCGGGTCCGGCAGACTCAAAGATCACTGGGGGCGCACCAACCCCCGAGCAAAAGATATTGAGAGTCCTACCACCGATGTCCACGGACCTGCCGATTTGAGGGAATCGTGCGCGGTCACGTCTCCGTCCAAGTTGCTCGTATACGATCCCTGCAACGAGCGCCGTCACGATCAAAAGCGCTAGGCTCTTTAGAACGATCCTAATTCGCCGACTCAAAGGGAATTCTCCTTTCCGGCGAAAACTTGAAACGGCCAGCTCGGTCACTCGGAGGGTTAAGGGCGCACCGGTCTGTCCCACGGTAGGAAGCTTCCAAACGCAATCACGAGGAGAAGAATTCCCCCGATGCTCGCGGCTACCCACCTCCAGAGATCTCGGTTCTTAAGCCACTGCCGAATTAGCGAGACGCACGCATCACCCACAAGGGAGGCCGACCCGAACCTACATTCTGCCTCGTCGAACACCCAAACCAGTTCCTCTTCGAATCGCACGCGAAACGGTGAAGGATGCAATCGAACGAGACCACGGTACAGGTTGCGGAGCATCAAGCTCTCCTTGGTTGAGTTCTCAAGTGGGCTTTCGCTTTGAGAAAAACTCTTTCCAGCCGGGCAATCTCAGTCGAAAGCAAACCTCGTCCGAATTTAGTCAGCTTGTAATAGATACGCCTGGAATCGTCGTCTGGGATGTGTGGCGAGGTCTCTGCCACAATGCCTTGCTCTAATAGCTTCTGGAGATTCTCGTACAAAGTCGCAGGCCACAGCTTGTACCGCCCGGCCGATTGTCGGGCAATCTCCTGCATGATTCCATACCCGTGGCGGTTTTCGCCTGCGAGCGCGAGCAGAATATGCAAGACCGTCGGAGAAAGCGGAAGGAGTTGGTTAAAATCTTCTGACATGATCGGAAGTCGTTATATCGATTTCCGATATAGTCTGGCAAGTGCTTTCTGCAAGGATTGCTTGTCTAGCGCCAGGACAAGCGATCCAGTTGAGTGGCTTCCAGACGACGAACACCCTGCACGGAATATTGCATCGCGGCCCTGATCCGTGTGAGCGCCACCGAACAAAGCATTTTTTAGTGTTTTTCAGTGTCTTGCTTTTGCAAGCAGGGGGTCGCAGGTTCGAACCCTGTCACGTCCACCAAACTTCTTCTTTCGTTAGTCGCGCTGACGTCACAACTTCATCTGCGCAGTCTTCGTGACGTCCGGCAGAAGGCTCCTCAGACGGCGACTCAACAAATTCTGTATAGCCACCGATCTTGATCGATTCGTGTTTAGTGCTTACGACAAAAACCCCGCTTCAGACTGTGATGAGCTTTCTTTCACGGCGCTGCAATCGGTGAAGGACAGACTCACGGTTGCAGTGAGGCGATGTAGGCAGTGAGATCGACGATGTCTTGATCTGTAAGATTGGCAACAACGGGTTTCATGGCGGCGGCATTATGGCCGTCGCGACTGCCACTTTTGAAGTCGTATAGTTGCCGAGCTGTAGCAGTGGGAGAGCGCCCTGCCAAAGGCGGGAACAGATCTCCTTTTCCCGTCAAGCCATCTCCATGACAAAAGGCACAAGGTAGGGTCTTGCCAGCACCAGTTTTCGCCAGCATCTCGCCCCTCTTTATGCTTCCGCTCGGCACGTATGCGACAAACCCGGACGTGGCATCGCGCAACAACGTCCGGTTGACGTCCTCAGGGACCTCGATGATACGAAGCCCAATCGGCTCTTTGGCTTCGCTGGCGTCGACCAGCTGCACGTTGTGCGGGCCCGGGCGGGTGACAGGGACGGCATCCGTTTCAATGACTCGCGTATTTCTAACCGCTGGCATCGAGTGAAAGTAGTCCGCGGCGAGCTTCGCGTCGGCATCGTCGATCGCTTTCGCAATTGGGATCATGTCGTTAACGGTTGCGCGCGGTACCGAACCATGTCGCTTGTCGTCTTTCATGTCGGCGAGTTGCTGAAGAAAATACGCAACCGGAAGCCCTTGGAGGTCTGCCGTATCGGGTTTGCCTCGGCCGTCGATAAGGTGACATTGCCCACACGCGCTGTACGCGCCGCTCTTACCTGAAATTACCGGAGCAGGAGGTGCCGGGTGTGTCTCCGGAAACCAATCGACCGTGCTGGTGCTCCTGTTTATCTGAGTGTCGGTATAGCTCTTCGAGCTTCCGGGAATATGGAAAAGCTGGCCATCATCGGGTTTGGAGGGTTCGTGTACCCCCTTCGGGTAAGGCCAGTCGGGATAGTCAGTTTTTGCGAGGTTCATCGATGGATCGTCGGTCGGCTTGGTTGCTGTTTGGTGGGCAGGAGACATCTGGCTCACCGTGACGAGAAGGCAGCCTGCCGAGATAACGCATAAAAACAGCCGCGATTTTCGATTCATAAGATAAAATTCAGCATTGCGTCGTGATGCGTTGTTTTTGATTCTAGTTTAATGTTGCGTCGAAACCGCAATGTTATTGACCACGTTCGTCCCGCCGGCCACATCTGCTGCCTTCGTAAAAATTGATGTCCGCTCCGCTTGTGAACCAACCGTCCCTTGCAGCGTGACCTTGCCGCCCTGCGTCGAGACTTTGACGCGGCGTCCCTCGGCGGATAGCGACTTGTCCGCCGCGATCGCCTTGCGGATTTTCTCATTCATAGTGCGGTCGGCAGCTGTGGGGGTCGATTTCGCCGGCTTCTGCGCAGGCACACCAGAGTTGCTGTTATATGAGTCCGGCTGTTGTGGATCCTGCCAGGCAATTGCGCGAGCCGAGTCGAGGCCCAGGGCGAGGGTAAAAGTGCACATAGCAAAAACACCCCACCGAAGCTTCCGTGCAGGTCTTCGCATCGCTTCCTCCCAGAGACGACAACAAGGTGTCGCTACGTCAACAACCCTTTAAACCTCGTCGTAAGAACTTCGCGTGCTTTCTCTTCCGAAACAAACCGCTCAAACATGCCGAGATTGGCGTCGATCGTCACATCACGGTCAGTGACCTCGATCGTTCCCTTGATCGGCGAACTCAGGAAACCCATTTTCGCGCTCAGAGCGAAAGTCAGCGTCGAACCTTGCCAATTCTTTTGTGCCAGCACGAGTTTTAACGGCAATCCTTGCATCTGAAACACATCGTCGAATCCGCGATCGATCGAGTCGACAACCTCTTGTTTCGGCTTGTTATGGGCAATTGTTATGCGCATGCAGAGATTGTCCCATGGGTTTCGATGCGAGCTGGGGTTGGAAGGCTTCGGCGGGACTCGTTACAATCGACAATCAAATAATGAAACGGCGGGGTTGAGTCGGGAAACCTATCCTAATTTCAAGCGCAGAGCCTCGAAAAGCGCCGCCTGCCTCTCGACACCCAACTTCTTGCCTTGCTCGGTGAGATAAAAAACGTCGATGACCTTCTGCCCCTCGGTATCGATCAGCGCAACTTCGATGTTGCACCATAGCCGCGCGAGCGTCGATCCGATGTCATAGAGCAATCCGGGCCGGTCCTGCGCGACAATTTCAAGCAGTGTGCTGTGCTCCGAGGAATTGTCATCGAATCCAAATTTCGTTTCGATCGCAACCTTCGGAGGACGTTCGCGGCTGGCCTTATCGCGCCCTTGCAGCAAAGGCTGTAACGGCGCCTTGCCGTTCACAACATCAGACAAGCTGCGCCGAAATCGATCGATCTCCGTCGGATTCAACTCCAGCGTCCGATGCAAATCGGCGAAGTGGAACGTGTCGACCACCGTGCCCGCCGCGTTCGCGAATGCATCGGCCTTAATAATGTTCATTCCCCATCCGGCCAGTACTCCCGCGATCGTTGCGAAAAGCGATGGCCGATCCGCCGTCATCAGCGTCAACGAAAACGCACGGCCCGTGGAACGCAGCTCGATCTGCACCGGCTCGCTCTTCAGCTTCCGGTACATCGCGATGTGTTGCGCGATGTCGTTCGCAGAGTGAACCGCAAGATATCGCCGCGGCAGCCCTTCAAGAAACCGCTCGATTTC
>Ga0307474_10002576_pt1 | contig 13015 bp, 11 predicted proteins | sample atmos_gasesECM1C_2_FD_203312 | JGI IMG/M metagenome (GOLD analysis project Ga0307474, IMG submission 203312) | Hardwood forest soil microbial communities from Morgan-Monroe State Forest, Indiana, United States - atmos_gasesECM1C_05 | ecosystem: Environmental > Terrestrial > Soil > Temperate... | reverse complement strand
ACGCCATCTTCCCCAGTCTCTCGTGAAGAACCAGTACTCCCAGGAAGGCACCCACTACCGGCTCCAGGTTCAGAAATACGCTGGCGCGCGATGCGGGAATATGGGCCAGACCCCAATTCCAGCCAAGGTGTGCGCCAGCTGTCGCCAGTAAACCCTGGGCCAGGACAGCAGTCCATGTCCTCAATGAAAAATGAAACCGCAATGGTTGGGATAATTCCACCCAGATAAATATCATAATCGTTCCCAGAGAAATGATTGTGGCGGTGACGTGCAGCGAATCGTATCTTTCGACCAGGCGCTTGCTGCTGAGAATCATAGCAACCGCCGCGAACATCGAGAGCAATACGAGCACGTCGCCGCGGAGGCTTGGCTGCGGGCCAGTCATCTGGCTCCGACCGGAGAGAGCGATGAGCACCGCACCGATCGCGGAGAGTGTGAGAACTCCCCATTCGAGATAATGGAGTCGCTCGCTTAAAAACAATGCTGAACCCAAAGCTAGGAGCACCGGCAAACTTCCTACAATCAACGAAGCGTGCGAAACGGTGGTTGACTCGAGTCCCTTGAATTGCACGAGGAACTGCAGCGGAACACCGATCACAGCCGCTATTAGGACGAGCAAGAAGTCTTTTGGCCGGTATATTCTCCATCGCCTGAACAGAATCGGCGAAAGTGCAATCGTGCCTGCAAGAAAGCGGAAGGCCACGTTCTCGGAGACGGTCATTTCACGGAAGGCGATTTTTCCGAACAGGAAGCCTGTGCCCCACAAACATCCAGCGAGAGCAAGGGAAAGGGCCGCCAATAGCGGCCGTTTACCATCGTTCATGTTAGGTTCGATTCCTCCTGGGGCCTCTCGATCGGCAGAATATCAAGCTGAGTGCTCGGAGCCTGCCTCGCCGCTGATTTGTTCGGGGATCGTTATAAACATTCGTTTTATGTTTTGTTAGGCCGCAGATGGTGTATCTTCCTCAGTTCCCCGTTGGGAGCGGCAACGATTGAGTCTGTCTTTGGGGCGGCGTCTGGAGATAACGCATTCTGTGAGATTGCCGATCCTGGCCGTCATGCTGTCCTGCGGGTTTGCGTCGAATGCTTCAGCTGCCTCCTGGCTGCAGGTGGCGTCTCAGGCAGTCTCTTCTGCCCAAGATCCCGCTCAAACGACTCCGCAGAATCCATCTCCGCCGTCGGAAGCGAATCCTGTCCCGCCGGGGCAAAACCCTGCACCATCGCCGCAGAATCCGGCACCCTCGGCGCAGTTGCCAGAGCCGGCCATCAGAAATCCAGAGGTGCGGCCAGCGCCAAGGCCAGAAATCGCTCCCCCGACGCTTAACATTCCCCGACTGACCCACGCGCCCGCGCTGGAGGATTTCCTCAACATGAAGCCCCAAGGGGAGGGTGCCATGCAGATGGCGAAAGTGACGGGCTTCGTACAACGCAATCCACATGATGGCGCGAAGGTTTCGGAGGAAACGGCAGCCTATCTCGGCTACGACCAGAAAAATCTCTATGTTGTGTTTATCTGTTTCGACGATCCGAAAAAAGTGCGGGCACGCATGTCGCGTCGCGAAGATATTTACGACGACGACGAAGTCGAGGTCATGCTGGACACCTTTCACGACCTCCGGCGCGCCTATGCATTCCAGACCACTCCACTCGGCGTACAGTGGGACGCAATCTGGAGCGAGGCCAGTCGAGACGAGATAAGCGGCAATTTCGATACGTCGTTCGACACGGTCTGGGACTCAAAGGGGAAAGTCACCAGTCGCGGATTCGTGGTGTGGGTGGCAATTCCATTTAAGAGCCTTCGCTTTCCCTCGACGAAAAAGCAAGACTGGGGAATCATTCTGTATCGCGGAATCATCCGCAAAAACGAGGATGCATTCTGGCCAAGTGTCTCCTACAAAGTGGCGGGAAGATTGGGGCAGGCAGCAACTCTTTCTGGGCTTGAAGGAATCTCGCCTGGCCGCAGCATTGAGCTGATTCCTTATGGAATTATGCGTGGCTTCCGCGCCCTGGATACCCGCGATCCGACGAACCCGTATTTTCAAAACGCTATAGCGCAGGGACAGATTGGCATGGATGCGAAGTTCGTGATCCGCGACCACTTCGTCGTCGACATGACGGCGAATCCTGATTTCAGCCAAGTGGAGTCGGAGGATCCGCAGATCACTGTGAATCAGCGCTTCGAGGTGTATTTCCCGGAGAAGAGGCCGTTCTTTCTGGAGAACGAAGACTACTTCCGCACACCGCTGGATTTGTTTTTCACTCGGAATATCGAAGACCCCTCCGCAGGCATTCGACTGACAGGTAAAGAAGGACCATACTCGGTCGGCCTAATGGCAACCGACGATCGCGCTCCCGGGCAAGCGGTCTCGCCCTACTTCCCGCTCGCCAGCACCCGCTCCTACTTCACTATCGCAAGGGTGAGCCGCGACATTTTCAAGGAGTCAAGCGTCGGCGCGCTCTACACGGATTGGGAATGCCCGACCACGGGCGAATTCAATCGGGTGGGCGGTGTCGACACCCGGCTGAAGTTTAACGTCAACTGGAGCCTCGATGCCCAGGCGGTGGTTAGTTCAAGCAATCTGGCGGGCAATTTCTACGCCGCATCCGGCTATTCGGGCAACAACTGCGAGACCAACCTGTTTCCCTTCGATGCCGGCAATGCCGGGAAAGGCGATCACTACGCGGGCCCCGCCGACAAACTGCACCTAAAGCGCGACGGGCTGCATTTGTCGTACGACGGAGTGTACGACGACATCAGTCCGGGATTTGTCACCGTACCCGGATTTGTGAACCGAGTCGACATTCGCGGACTCTACCAGATGATCGATTACCGGTTCCGTCCGAAGAAAGGCTGGATTGTTGACTGGGGTCCTTCGCTGAATCAGCGTTACGTTTTCGATCACGAAGGCAATCGCCTAGATACGGATTATCAACCGTACCTCGCGATCCAGGGGCGCGGGCAAACATTTATCTACTTATTTCCTTATGAAGAATTAAGGGAACGGCTGCGGTCCCAGGATTTTTGTTTTCTGGGGTTTTCCTGCCAGTCGCAGCCTAACCGGGACTACCACGAACACAGCAGCGGAGCATCCGTGCAGACCAGCATTTTGCCGGAAGTGACTGCCGGGGCCAGCTATCATTGGGGGGACGGCGCAAACTTTGTCGCGTCTCCCAACGCCACTGCACCGCTCAACGATCCGTTTCTTGCACGGCAGGACACGGCAACCGGGACGCTAACAATCCGTCCCATCAAGCCATTGAAGATTGACAATACTTATCTCTTCGAGCGCCTGCGGACGATTGGAACCAATCGCGGCATCTTCGATGACCACATTGTACGCAGCAAATGGAACTGGCAGTTTACGCCCCAACTCTCGCTGCGCTTGATTCTGCAATACAACTCCCTGCTGGCAAACACGCCCGGCACCACCGATCTGTATACCTACCTGCCGACCTCCCGGCAGTTCAACGCCGACTTCCTGCTTACTTATCTGGTGCATCCGGGCACGGCGGTGTATGTAGGTTACAACAGCGATTTAGAGAACCTGAAGGTGGTCCCGGGCGTCGGCGTGTTCAGTGCCGCCAAGGGCTATTTAAATGACAGCCGCCAGTTTTTCGTGAAGGTCTCCTATCAGTTCCGGTTTTAAGCAAGCCAAGCCGCTCTGGGATTGCTGAATCCTGGGGCATTCCGGTAGAATCTAAGGATTCGTATTGAGGTCTGAACTCTATGAAAGCAGCCATTCATCCCGCTTACAACGAAATTCGAGTACATTGCGCGTGTGGCAATGCCTTTGTCACCCGCTCCACTCATAAGGGTGACATCGGCGTAGAAATTTGCTCCGCCTGTCATCCGTTCTTCACCGGCAAGCAGAAGCTTATGGATACCGCCGGACGGGTTGAGCGTTTCCGTCGCAAGTATGCCAAAAACACGCCCGCGTCCGCGCCCGCCAAGGCTGAGGCATCGAAGAACTAAGTTCTTGGCTGCGGTCTAACGGTTGAAGATTTAGCCCTCGCCGCGCGGCGGGGGCTTTGGTTTTGGAAGGCCAGGTAGAATAGAGCCGTGCGCAAAATGTGGGACAACCCGGTCTCGGGTGGGGCGGACACCCGCTTCGACAGGCTCGGGGCTGGCTTTGTCCGCCAACTTCCATCCCGGAGGCCGGTTCCCGCAGGCCTTTCGATCGGCAGCGTCAAAATTGCTCCCGCCACAGTCCTTGCACCCATGGCGGGAGTCACTGACACGGTTTTTCGTCGCTTCATCCGAAACCTCGGCGGCTGCGGTCTCATCATGACCGAGTTCACCTCGGCTGACGGCGTGCTCCGAAAGAAAGATCAGAAAGCCAAGCGCTATCTTCATTTTTATGAAGACGAGCATCCGATTTCGGCGCAGCTTTTCGGCAGCGATCCGCAAGTCATGGCGGAGGCAGCGCGCATGGTCGAAGGCCTAGGCTTTGACCTGGTGGATTTGAACCTGGGCTGTCCGGCAAAAAAAGTGGTGAAGTGCAACGGAGGGTCCGGTCTGCTGCGCGATCTACCCGCCATTGGCCGTATCTTCGAAGCGGTGCGCGCCGCGGTGACAATTCCTTTCACAGTGAAGTTCCGCGCCGGTTGGAGTGATGACGAGATAGTGTGCGTGGAACTGGCGCGCATGGCGGAATCGTGCGGGCTGGCGGCGGTCGCGTTGCACGCACGCACCCGCGAGCAAGGTTATAGCGGCCAGGCGCGCTGGGAGTGGATCACCGCGGTAAAAGATGCAGTGAAGATTCCGGTGATCGGCAACGGCGACATCCGCACGCCGGAAGATGCCTGTGCCATGGTCACGCAGACGGGATGCGATGCGGTAATGATCGGACGGACCGCGCCGTCGAACCCGTGGATCTTCCGGCAAATTCAGCAGTATCGCGCGGGGATGGAGGACGACCGCAATAATATGACTTTAGTAGGGATGGATGGGGAAGGGCACGACTTTCGCCGTGCCGAAGACTCCGCGAATTCTTGCACAGCTTTAGCCGCTAAGGTCGCCTTTGACTCGGGGGCATACGTTTGCTCAGGGGCTGAAGCCCCATCCGTACCCTCATCCCCATCACCGTTGCTGGGTAAACCCTACGACCACCCCACCGAAGCCGACCGCTATCAGATGATTCGCACCTACTTCCAGATGCTGGTCGAAGAAGAACTTCCCGACGCCGTTGGCAAGATGAAGCAGTTCGCCTCCTGGTTCACGCACGGCGTTCCCGGAGGAGCGGGTCTGCGCAAGGCGATCTATGAGTCGAAGAGCGCGGTGGTAATCCTGGGGAGGGTAGAAGATTTCTTCGAAGCCAGACTGCAGCCATGTGGCGCGGGCGCCCCTTCGACAAGCTCAGGGCAGGCCCTCACCCGCGAAACGGCCGAAGCGATCTGGCAATCTTGATCCAGCGCTCTCAATAGAAGCGCCGCCTACTTGATCTGATCGAGAATCGATCCGACGATTCCTCCCACCACCCCGCCCTGCACGGTTTCTCTTCTTGTCTCGTGAGGCATGTATTCGGAGAGGGCATGCGCGAGCTTGGATATCGGAAGCGTTTGCAGCCAGATTCTTCCCGGACCGGTGAGTGCGGCGAGAAAGATTCCGTCACCGCCGAAGATCATATTCTTGATGCCGGGCACAGTCGTGATTTGAAACGACACGCTGGATTGAAAGGCTCCGACGTGGCCGGGATGAACGCGCAGAGTCTCGCCCGGCTGAAGGTCGCGCACCACCAGTTCGCCGGAGAGTTCGAGCCATGCGATACCCTGCCCGCTGGCCCGCTGCAGCAGGAAACCGTCGCCGCCGAAAATTCCCGCACCCAGCGACTGCTGGAAGCCGACGCCGATTTGAATCTGCGGCGTGGCGCAGAGAAAGCCGTGCCGGTGAATCATATATTCATGTCCGGGCGAAACTTCTACGGGAACGATGTGGCCGGGAAGTTTGGTGGCGAAAGCGACCTCGCCGGCAGCGCCAATGGCGCGGTATTCGCTCATGAAGATCGATCCGCCGCCAGCCACGCGCTTGAGTACGCCAAAAAGTCCTCCCCCGCCGCCGAACTGAGTGTGCGTGGTCATCTGAATCGAACTGCCCATCCAGGAGAGTTCTCCCGCCTCGGAGATGATCGATTCGTTGGGTTCGAGGACGAACTCGAGTACGGGCATGGTGGTGCCGGTGATGCGGCTTTGCATGGGATCTCCTGAGTAGCAGTGTCTGGGATGGCTTCTCGCCGAACCTCGCAGGCCCAGAGTATAAATCACTTGCCAGCGGGTGTGGTGTGAAGCGAGCGAGGGAAGCCTTTCCGTGGCGCCGTTCCTATTCCGGCCAGCGAATCCGATCAAATATCATCCGAAGACGCCTGCCCTTGGTCGGATTGATCATTTCGACGAACGCCACGCGTCCCTCAAGGCGTGGACGGAATCGGGAACGGCCGTCGCGATTTTGGCTTTCCGGACCTGACCGAACGCAGTTGGTCAGCGTGGCCTTAAGAGATCGAAGCCGCGTCGCGGAACGTTGATCCCCTGATTTGTCGCAAGACCAGCTAAGTGTTGCCGTACGCACTGGCGCATAACGCGCATAACTCGCGTCTTGCGGTGATGCACGGTGAACCCTTCTTCGAGCAGAACAGCGGCTACATGGACGGCGAACCGCTCTGCGCATTTCTCAAATTCCTCACCGCCGGAAAATGCGAGGTCGTCGGCGTATCGCGTGTATGCTGCTCCGGCGGACTTCGCTAAAGCTATTAACCGGCAATCCAACCGATAAGAACAAAGGTTGGCGAGCGCCGGCGACGTAGGTGCGCCCTGCGGAAGGTGGGGTCGAGAATACAACCGGCGAGCTTCCCTAGCGCAAATAGGATCGATAACGGAGGCAATCTCGTTCCAGACATTCCGCGCCGTAGCGTTGGTGCAAATACCACCGGGCAGGTCGGCGACGGACTCATAGGCAAAAGTGCAAAAAACCGTTTGAATCCTCGCGTCCCCGAAGGTAGGAAAGAAATCTCGCAGATCCATCCGTCCAACCGAGCTTGGAGCATTTCCACCGCGCGGAAAACAATATATCAGCTTTCCCTGGGCTTTCGGGCTTGGTTTGGCCTCTCTGGGGTTACTCCAGGGAAGCTTGAGTAGTTGGGGTTTTCGTCGCGTGAGCTATACTGCGCGACCTGCGCAGATCCGTTCTGGTTCCTATCCTGAACTAAAACCCCTAGCCACCATCTTCCCCGTCTCATCCCTCTCCACGTGTGCCCAAGGCGTCTTCGGATCATGCGTGAAGACCGTCAGCCATTTCTCCGGAATCGCTTTCGCGTAGTACTGCTTCTTGCTCTCGATGGTCTGCAGAGGGTAGAGATCGAACGCCATGCCCCAGGCGACGTCGATGTGCGCGGTGGTGGGGATGAGGTCGGAAATGTAGGAGGCAGTGTGGCTTCCGCTTTCGACGATTACGGCTTGCATGCTCGCGGTATGGCCGGGGAAGGTTTTCACCGAGATGCCGGGAACGATTTCCTCGGCGCCTTTGAGCAGCGTCATCTGGCCGCCTTGGACCAGCGGGTCGTAGTTGTCGGGGATGTAGCTGATGGAGTCTCGCTCGCTGGGCTTGCGTGCGTATTGCCATTCGCCTTCCGGCGCGTAATATTTCGCACGCGGAAAGGTTGGCACGATCTTGCCAGATTTATCGCGCATGGTATTCCAGCCGCAGTGATCGAAGTGAAGATGCGTGTTGATGACGATGTCGATATCTTCAGGCACGATTCCACCGGCCGCGAGACTTGTGAGCAGCTGCGCCGGCTGGCCATAGAACTTGACCATGCGCTCCGACAACTTATTGCCCATGCCGGTTTCAACCAGCACGTTTTGCTTCCCCGTGCGGATCAGCAGCGAGTTCAGTCCCGCCTGCACGCAGTTTTTTTCATCGGCAGCCGCTTTGCGCGACCACATGACCTTGGGGATCACGCCGAAAAATGCGCCGCCATCGAGCGGGTAAGTGCCGTCGGAAAAGATGCTGAGTTCGAAGTCGCCGAGAGTGAGCCTTGGCATACAGACAGTGTGCCACAGCGCGCCCGGGGCTGAAGCCCGCTTATCGATTGGCACCTGGTCGGCTCGGCTAAAGCCATGCCCTACCCAAAACGTTTTACGACCAAGGTCCGCTAGCCCCCGGGTCCGTCATTGGAGACATACTGTTCGAGCGATTCCAGTTCTCGGCTGAGATCCTCGACGCGCCACTCCAGCAGATTACGAATCGAAAGAATTCCGAGCAGCTTGCCATTGTCATCGGCGACGGGCAGATGGCGGAAGTGGCGCTCGAGCATAGTATGGAGCGCTTCGCCAGCACCAGTGCGCCGGGTGGCCATTTCGACCGGCGTGGTCATCAGTTCGCGGACTGACGTGGTCTCCGGGTCGGTGCGGCGGAGAGCCATTTTGCGGAGCACGTCACGCTCGGTAAAAATTCCGGCTACCCGGTATTCGGAGTCGACGACGGCGACAGCTCCGACGTGGTGGTCGAGCATTTTATTGATGGCGTCGGCTACGGTAGCGTCCAGAGAAACGGCCGCGATTTCCCGGTCACAAAGCTCTAGCACACTCATAAAACCTCCTCTGGCTGCGGAATGAGCCAGATTCCCCAGACCAAATTCAGATTGATGAATTATGCTCGTGACGAAGCTGATGTCAAGGAAATTGAAACAAAAAATCAACAAATCTTTATTTCGCTAACGCTCGCCGGAAATTTGCTCTTATTGGTTGGGTTGCTTCTCGTTGTCGCTCTTGAAGACTTTTCCGTCCTTCATTACGAACTGCACATACTCCAGTGCTTTAATGTCGTGCAGTGGGTCGTTGCTGACCGCAATCACGTCGGCAAAGGCTCCCGGCGCAATCACTCCGATCTTTCCATCCATGTCGAGCAGGGTGGCGGCGCGCGAGGTTGCGCTCTGAATCGCATCCATCGGCGGCATGCCCAGCTCGGTCATGCGCGAAAATTCCTGCGCGATGGGCTCGGTCCAGGGAATTCCGCCCATGTCGGTTCCAAAGGCGATCTTCACTCCCGCCTTGCGCGCTTTCTTGAAGGACGGCTCATGCAACGAAACCCGCAGGCGGTCGCGCTGCCCGGCGGAAGTGTCGGCCGGAGCCCAATCGTGGTAGTAGGCGCTGATCGTAGGCACATACCAGGTGCCCTGCTTCAGCATCTGGGTGATGGCTGCGTCGTCGAGATCGAGGCCATGCTCGATGGAATCGCATCCGCCATCGAGGGCTCGGCGCAGGCCGATTCCGCCGTAAGCGTGGCACGCGACTTTCTTACCCCAGCCGTGAGTTTCATCCACGATCGCCCGCAACTCCTCAACCGTCAGCGTGGGCTGCGAGACCAGTTCGCCATTCCTGCCGACCCAGGAACGATGTGTCATGTAGACCTTGATCCAGTCAGCGCCATGATCGAGTTGCTCGCGCGCCGCTTTGCGAGCCTCGACTGGCCCGTCGACAATCTGGGCGCCTTTGGGCATGTCTAGTTCGGGAGCGTAACCTTCCAGGGGATAACCACCCGTAGTCGAGATGGCGCGGGTTGAGACGAAAAGACGCGGGCCAGGAATATATCCCTGTTCAATGGCCTGCTTAATACCCACGTCGCCATAACCAGCACCCTCGGTCTCCACATCGCGCAGGGTAGTAAAGCCCTGTTCCAGTGCCCGCCGCGCTGCAACCGTGGCTCGTGCCGCGCGCAAGGCGAGCGGAGCATTCAGGAGGTTGACATCGTAGCCACCCTGCGCAGGATCTTCGCCCTGCAGAAAAATATGCGTGTGAGAATCGATGAGACCGGGTAGGACGGTCGCTTTGGACAAATCAATCACCGTTGCACCGGTGGGAATCTTGGCGGCCGCTGTATCGCTCACGCTCTCGACGCGATTTCCCTTGATCACGATCACCTGGTCGTGCCTCGGTTTATCGGACTTGCCGTCGATCAGAGTGCCTGCCCGGATGACGGTCCAAGATTCAGAGCTATGACTGTCCTCCGGTTGCTGTTGCGCGGCTGCGGAAATGACGAGGGCAAAAACAATGATCCACGGATGATCCTTCACGTTCGCTCCCAAAGTGGCTTCGCAGAATTTGGAATGAGGAATTCTACTCTCACTTCCCGATTACGTAAGCATCGGCTTCGATCTCGATCAGGATTTCCGGTGAGATCAAAGCGCTCACCTGTACCATCGAAGTAACGGGGCGAATGGAGGAGAAGAATTCCCCATGAGCCTTGCCGACCTTCTCCCACTCCGCGATGTTTGTTACATACATTCGCGTTCGCACCACGTCGCTCAACGTGGCTCCGGCCTTCTGTAAGGCACTTTCAATGTTCTTGAGGACTTGCACGGCTTGGGCGTAGACGTCGCCCACGCCGACGATCTTGCCGTCGGGCCCGGTCGCGGTGGTGCCTGAGACATGCACGTTGGGCCCAACTTTGACCGCACGAGAGTAACCGACAATGGGCTCCCACGGTGTGCCGCTGGAGATGTTTGTTCTTTCCATGGTTGGCTGATTTCCCCCTATCACTCCATTCTAGCGGGCTAACACGATGAAATTAGCAGCCAATGCGGGGGTGTGCCAACAGAAACGTGAAGACAAACTTTGGGGGCGCAAGTGTCTTCTAATGCATTGATGAAAATGATGTGCTGGATATACAAAAGTCATTTGCTTTTGTAGTGTAGCTGAGGTAACTAGTTACTTAACATCGTGCCAGAGTGATTTGTAACGCGGCTTTTAAGGAGGCCAAACAAATGATTCCGGAATCTCATCCACTGCGTCAACTTTTCCAGGAATTGGTGGGACGCCATTATGCCGAGGAGATCGGTATCCGCGATCCGCAAGTTGTGGCCTATGTCTCGCACTTGCTCACCGAGTTCTGCGAAGCCGACCAGTTGTTCAAGATTCACGATGTGGCCGAGCGGCCCCTCGCTGACCTTGGCGAAATGATTCTGGAATCCGACCCCGTCTACGGTCCGGCGCCTTCGTTCGATCGCGAGCGTCAGGTGCGGAAGCATATTGGAGACTACGCACTGTTTTTCGCCGGGATGTTTCCCGAAAGCATCAACCAGTTTCGGCTCCGCCGCCATCGTATCGAGAATTTTGTGGAGTGGATGAAAGCCGGGAAAGAAAGCTATCGCATTGTGTCGAAGTTCGAACACTTTGAATATGCCAAAGTGGCACCGCTCTTCGCTCACCTTTCACGGGAGTTTGAGGGCTGCGTTTACGGCCTCAATATGGTGAAAAACGATCTGCAGGAGATGCAGCATCCCATCGTTCACCGCGGTAATGAACTGCTGATGTAACCTGGACCCCACTTACTCGTTCAAGTCCGGGCGTCCGCCGATGCGGTAAAAACTGAGAGCGCTATTGCCTTGCAGTAATTTGCGGACCCTTCGCAGCGATCCGAATTCGGCGCGTGGATTAAACTTTTTTTCGTGCTCCGCAATCACCAGCGACATGGCCCACACCAATGAGGAATCGGCCAATGCGGTAAGGCTCCGTTCATAAGCGTCCTGCATCTGATACGGTGGGTCGAGAAATACAACGTCGGCCGCGATGTGTTCGCGCTGCAGGCGCCAGAGGACTCCAGAAAGATCATCGCGCAGAATTCTGTATCCATCCGTGATTTTCAGACTCTGCAGGTTTTGCTCGATCACCTTCGTGGCTTGCGCGGAGGTCTCTACGAAGAAGACTTGCTTGGCTCCGCGGCTCAGCGCTTCGATCCCCACCGCTCCGGTCCCTGCAAACAGATCCAACCACACGCTCCCTTCCAGTGCTGCGGGATTGCCGGCAGTAAGCACATTGAACAGCGTTTCGCGAAGGCGATCGGAGGTGGGACGGGTATCCTTACCATTCAAGGAACGCAGAGGGTGCCCCCGATATTTGCCGGCGATCACGCGCATGGCTCTGAACCTTCGGGTGTCGAGCCCAATATATCCGACCATGTAAAATAACTGTAGTAGTCAAAACCTATGAGAAGTTTTTCGGTCCACGTCGGGCGGCTGTTTGGTGTGGAAGTGCGCATCCACCTGACCTTCCTGATCCTCCCGTTATTTGTTTTCTATACGGAATACAGCGTGCACCCGTCGGCCAATGGGCCGCGGGATCTCGCGCTGGTTACAATCGTGCTGGCTTGCGTTGCAGCTCATGAAATCGGACACATGCTGGTAGCTCGGCGCGCGGGGCTGATTCCCAAGGCGGTTATTCTTCTCCCGCTTAGCGGGGTGACGGTGTTCGACGAATCGCGCGCGGGAACTCCGCAGTCGGTGACAGCGGTCTGGAAGCGTGAGGTCCGCATCGCTCTCACCGGACCACTGGTAAACCTGGCGTTCGCAGGCATTGCGGCCGCGGTGATCTATGCCACTGTTCCTGGAGCGAATCTGGGCCAGTGGCCTTGGCTTCAGTCGGCTAACCTGCCGCGGAGCCTGGTGTGGGCTAACCTTTATCTGGCAGGCTTAAATCTTCTGCCCGCCTATCCTCTGGACGGCGGTCGTATCCTGCGGGCTTACTTCGCGCGAGGTATCGATTCTGCTGCTGCCACCCGCCGTGCAGTCTCGATCAGCCATGCCCTGGCAATGGTCCTGATGATCGCGGGCTTGTTCAGCAACACCTGGCTTACCATGGTCGGTGTCATAATCTTTTCGGCGGCACAGCTTGAAGAACGCGCGGTCATCTTCCAGTCGGTATTGGATAATGTTCGGCTGGAAGAAGTGATGCTTACTGATTTCTCGACCCTCTCGCCTGCGGACACGCTCGAAGACGCCCTGGATAAAGCGGTACATTCTCTGCAAGATGATTTCCCGGTCGTTCGCGGCAGCGATATGGTGGGCGTAATTTCACGGCAGCGCATTCTGGACGCGCTGCGTGCGGAAGGCAACGGATATGTTCAGGCGGTGATGAACAAGCTCTTCGAAGTTTCCATGCGGCAGGAGTCTCTGGCTTCCGCTTTCCGCAAACTTACGGCGCGTAATCTGAGCATCATTCCAGTGGTCGAGGATCAGCGACTGGTGGG
>Ga0307474_10002575_pt1 | contig 13019 bp, 7 predicted proteins | sample atmos_gasesECM1C_2_FD_203312 | JGI IMG/M metagenome (GOLD analysis project Ga0307474, IMG submission 203312) | Hardwood forest soil microbial communities from Morgan-Monroe State Forest, Indiana, United States - atmos_gasesECM1C_05 | ecosystem: Environmental > Terrestrial > Soil > Temperate... | reverse complement strand
TAAGCGCACGGAAGACTACATCACGGGCAGGTTCGGATGACACGAATTCGGTTTCACCAAAGCCTCGAAGACCTGAAGGAGAACCTTCTGGTGATGGCTGGTCTCGCGGAGCAGGCGATTCAGCGGTCCATTGAAGCGTACCGCGTGCGCGACATCTCCATCTGCGACCTGGTTACGCGCAGCGAGGTCGCCATCAACCGCATGGAACGCGACATCGACCAGGCGGCTCTCGACCTGCTGGCGATGGAGCAGCCCATGGCCAGTGACCTCCGCTTTATTCTGAGCGTCATTCGCATCAACGCCGACCTGGAGCGGGTGGGGGACGCGGCCAAGAGCATCAGCGACCGCGTCCGGCAGATGGACCAGATGCCCCTCGTCGATCTCCCGGTGGATATCCCCCGCATGGCGACGCTGGCCGGCGACATGGTGCGGAGGAGCCTGCAGTCCTTCATCGAGGCGAACGCCGAACAGGCACGCGCCGTTCTCACCATGGACGACGCAGTGGACGCGATGAACCGTGCCGCCTACAAGTCTCTGACCAAGGTGATGGAGGAGCAGAGCCATCTCGCACCGCAGGCGCTTGGCGCGCTGATGATCAGCCGCAGCCTGGAGCGTGTCGCCGACCACGCCACCAACATCGCGGAAGACGTGATCTTCTGGGTGCAGGGCGCCGACGTCAGGCACTTCAAAAGCGTGAATGCAAAGCAGGGTGCGGGGACCAAGGCCGAACCCCAGGCAAAGGCGGACTGATTCCGCAGAGCAGCCAACCCACAAAATAGCGACCGGAATGCGGGCTGTAGTCTGATTAGGGACGAGGACCCGCCGGCATGAGTGTGCCTTCAGAGAATGCGTCCACACCGCCGGCGGCGGAGTACGCCCGGCAGCTCGCGAACCTTAACGATATCCAAAATGCCGATCGCCGCCGTGACCGGGTCTTCGGCCTCACCAAGCTCGCGATTGCGGCTGGCGCCTTGCTTGCGGCGGGCTTTGTGATTCGTTACGCCATCGCGTTGGCGCCGCTCTTCGCGTTGATCGTGGCATTCCTCTTTCTTTTCGCCATCCACGAGAGGCTGCTCGAACGAATGCGGCGCCGGGGCCGATCCATCCTCTACTACGAGAACGGCGTTGCCCGCCTGAACGGGAGATGGCAGGGGCGCGGGGAGACCGGGGAACGCTACCTCGATCCCACCCATGTCTACGCGCGCGACCTCGACATCTTCGGAGACGCCTCGCTCTTCCAATATCTGTCGACCGCGCGGACACGCTCCGGCGAGGACACGCTTGGGCGCTGGCTCCTGGAAGCGGCGGCCGCTCGCGAGATTCTCCCGCGGCAGCAAGCCGCGCGCGATCTGGCAGGCAAATTGAAGTTCCGCGAGGCGATTGCCTCCACGGGTGAAACCGTGCGCAACGCTGTGCACCCCGATGTGCTCTCGGCTTGGGGAGAGAGCGTCCCGATCCTCTCGACGAGCCTCACACGAGGCCTCACAACGGCATTGGCAACGGCATGGATCGCGGCCATCGTTTTGTGGATCGTTAGCGGTGTATCTTTTCCCGCACTGGCCATCAGTGTTCTGAACTTTGCATACGCCCACCGGCTGCATGCACGGCTCGATCGTGCGGCCGGGCAGATCGAGAAGGCCGCGGACGATCTGCGTCTGATCGCCGCGGTGCTTGCGATCATCGAGCGCGAATCGTTCACCGCGCCCCTGCTGATGGAGTTGCAAGCGGCAATCAAGCACGACGGAAAGCAGCCTTCCGTCGCAGTTCGCAGCCTGGCGCGGCTCAGCGAAACCATTCAGTCCCGCCACAGCCTTTTCGCACGCCCGCTCGATCTCGTTACGTTCTGGAGCGCGCAGCTCACCTTTGTTGCCGAACGATGGCAGCGCGAATTCGGCCCTTTTCTCCGCAAGTGGCTGGATGCCATCGGCGAAATTGAAGCGCTGGCATCTCTCGCGACCTTCACCTATGAGCATCCCAACTACGCCTTCCCCGAGTTCACCGCAGACACGCAGCTCTTCGAGGCAACCGGCATCGCGCATCCGCTTCTTCTGGCGGGCGCCGTGGAGAACGACGTAACTCTCGGGACTGGGCGCCAGCTCATGATTCTGAGCGGCCCCAACATGGCCGGCAAGAGCACGTTTATTCGCAGCATCGGCGTGAATGCCGTGCTGGCGCAGTGCGGCGCGCCCGTTCGCGCCTCGCGTCTGCGCCTCTCGCCCCTTCGCGTGGCAGCGTCCATCTGCATTCTCGATTCGCTGAGCGGCGGCGTTTCGCGCTTCTATGCCGAGATACGCAGGGTCAAGATGATCGCCGATCTGGCTGAAGGCCCGGTGCCCGTTTTGTTTCTTCTCGACGAGTTGCTTTCCGGAACCAACTCGCACGACCGCTTCATCGGAACTCGATTTGTGTTGCAGCGCCTGGTCGAGCGGCGGGCTATCGGTGTGGTCAGCACGCACGATCTGGCGCTGGCTCGCATCCCGGACGATCTCGGGTCCCACGCGTTCAACGCGCACTTCGAGGATCGGGTGGAAGAGGGAGAGCTGATCTTCGACTACAAACTGAAGCCCGGCGTGGTGCAGACGAGCAACGCGCTCAAACTGATGCGATCGATCGGGCTTGGCGTTTCCGAAGAGTGAATCACGGCGCATGCCCGCCCCCGCCGTCGACTTCCCACCAATCGAAACGCAGCATGCGCGGATAGTAGAGCCCTGCGTAGACTCCCGCTTCCGCCCCATGCAGATCGCGCAGCACCTGCGCATAGATCTCGAGCTGCGGTGCAAAGAGCGCGCGAAGTTCGGCGAGAGCCTGCCCCAGATCTGCCGCCTGCGCGTGCGCGGTCTTGTAGTCGACGATCCACCAGGCGTCGTCGCCTTCAGACGACGGCGTCGGCCCGGCGCGAAAGACGCGATCGACGCGCACGGTTCGCAGAGAACCGCCGATAACTCCTGCCCATCGGGCCTCGCTGCCGGCGTTCGGGCGGGGTGCCAGAATCCAGGAAGCCACCGGATCGTGCGACGCGCGTAGCGCGATCTCCAGAGCCTGGCTTGCGATGCGGTCAGCTTCCGCGCGGGGAATTCCGGTGGCGCGCGTCTGCGCGGCGATCCGCGTGCGCGCTGCGGGGAGAGCCAAACGCGCCGCGTCTAGATTCATTGACATCATGAGTTGAGCCAACTCCTCAAAGAATGCGTGCACTGCGGAGCCCAAGGCACGCGACGCAATGCCGCCTTCGTGCCGCTGGTAAAGCTCATCAGCCTCGCCGCCGGCGAGGTCGAGTTTCGGCCTGCCGCTCCAGCCATACGCAATGGGCGCCTGGTAGCCGGGCGGGAGCCGCCGCAGGGTCGCGGGCTTGGCATTTGGGAGCAAGAACGGCAGCGCCATCTGGATGAGGTTGTTTTCACCCGCGGCAGCGAGCGAGACAAGCTCGGCTGCTTCGCGCCCGCGCTTCCAGGCTTCGAACTGCGCGTGAATCTCACTTTGAAGCGCCGGCCATGCCGTGGACAACAGGCTCTCCGGAGGATTGCACAAGGTGCGCTCTCCGCTGCGCGATCGTTTGACCGCGGGCCGCGCAAAGAAGTGCAGTTCCTCGCGGGCGCGCGTCGCCGCCACATAGAGTATCCGCCGGATCTCCTGCTTTTCACGGTTACGGTAGACGCCATCAACCCAGCGCTTGGCTCGGCCGCGGTCCTCTCCTTTGGGCTGCATGGGCGCAATCAGAAACTCGGTAACCTCGCGGGAGTCGCCGGGTTGGTCGAGTCCGCGCTCAAGCCAGGTGAGCATCCTTCGCGTGACGCGGACTGTCGGCGCCTGAAGCTCCGGCACAATCACCACCTCAAACTCGAGCCCTTTCGATTTGTGAATGGTCATCAACTGCACGCCGTAATCGCTTGCCGCATCGGGATCGGGTTGCGCTGTGAGAAACGCAAGCGCGGCCGTCAGCGAGCTTCCCAACAGATCCGGCTCGCCGCCGGGGAGCGCGTCCAGGCATTTCCACAGCAGGTTGAGATTGACCAGGGCTGCGGGTGTAACGCACTCAGCGCCGCCAAGGCGCTTCCACACGGCCTGGAGCCAGGTGCCGACGGCCGCTGTGGGCAAGCCGGCTCGAAGGGAGCCGGCTGCAGCAAGAGCGGCAGTTACGCGATCGACAGCGGAGCGTCCGTCGCGGCTGAGCCGATGCGCCCGTTCCTTGATCAGGGCGGGCATGGGGAGCCGCAGGCTCGCGGGATCATCCGCGCCTGTCAACAGGTGCAGGTCCTTCAAAGAGAGCCCGCACCACGGCGCCCGCAATACGCCTAGCCAGGCAACGCGATCTTCCGCATTCAGCAGTGCCCGTGCGAGCGCGAGCATGTCGAGCACTTCCTGACGTTCAGCTAGCGGTTCGAGGTCTACGGCGCGAAAGGGAATGCCCACATCGCGCAGCTTTTGTGCAATCGGCGCCAACGCGGCACGGGTGCGCCCGAGCACGGCGATGCGAAACTTTTCACCTCGCAGACGCGCTCGCTCCATGCGTTTCATCTTCCTGCGAATCAACAAAACGATTTGCCGCAACTGCGCTTGCTGGGCCTGCTCGCGCTCGGTTGCAATTGCTTCCTTTTCCCGCCTGACGTCTGGACTGGATCCTCTTCGGATCACCGTCTGGGGGACGAACTCCAGGTGCAACGCAAAGTGTGTCCCCGGTCCCGCAGCGCTGGGTCGCATCGGCCGCGAGGGGGAGAAGAGCACGCGGCTTCCATCGTTTGCGCGGAATACCTCGGCGAAGATGTCGTTCAGCTGATCGACAAGCTGCGGCGTGGTGCGGAAGTTCGACGCCAGCGGCGCAGATTCAAGCTGGTGCCGTTCGCCCGTTGACAGGTCCAGTCCGATCCGCTGCACGCGCGGAAACAACTCCGCATCTGCGTCGCGGAAGAAATAAATGGACTGCATGGGATCGCCGACCACAAAGACCGTCCTGCCAGCCGAATCCGGCCACGCCGCAACAAGGCTGGCAATGAGACTGTGCTGCCTGCGGCTCGTGTCCTGAAACTCGTCGACCAGCAGGTGATGAATCCCGTCGGCAATCGCGAGGGCCGCGTCGGTAGGCAGTCCATCGGGGTCCTTGAGGATGCGTTGCGCCAACTGGGCCACTTCAACGTAGTCCACCTTGCCTGACTCGGCAAAGATGACCTGGAGCTCGCCGGCTGCCCTTCGCAGCAGAGTGAAGCACGACCGCACGACGATCCACTCTTCTTCCGTGTAGCGCGCGGCGGGTAGAGTTTTAACTGCGGCAAGGGCGGACTCCAGGCCTTCTACGTTTGCGAGCGCGCTGGCAAGATGAGCAAATCGCTGCTTTTCGATGTCGAAACCGCGGGGGAATCCATCTGCCTTGGTGACCGATTGCCGGAAGGCGCCGTCTTTGGTCAACAAGAGATCGGCCACGCACGTCCAGGCCAGCCGCGCCTCGTCGAGCCCTTGGCTGTCCGCGAAGGGTCCGCTGGGGAAATCCGCCCGCTCCGCAAGATCCTGGAGTCGGCCGCCTTCGCAGTTGTCACACGCGAAGCGCGCCAGGGACATGACTCCGTCCAGCGAGCCAGGCTCTTGCGCGAAGAGCGATTCAAGGCGAGCGAGCGCGTCGGCTACGGCTTGCGCGAAGGGTCGCTCCAGCCGTTCGCGCAGCTCATCCCAAACCGGTTCGCGCTCCAGCACAAACTCGTGCATCCATCGATCGCGCTGCGCAAGCATTTCAACCAGCTGGCCTTCAATGTCCTGCCAGTTGTTATCGCGCCACAACAGCAGAGTTTCAATGGCTTGCTGCAGACGGGCCGCGGCAGGAGAGGTGTCACTCGAGCCGATCTGCTCGAGGGTGCGACGCGCGGCGCGGCGATAGAGCTCCCGCGGTTGCTCCGCGATGTCGAGACCGCCGCCTAGTCCAGAGAGAAGCGGCTGCTGCAGGGCCAGCTCGCGGCAGAAGGCGTCGATGGTTGAGATGCGCAGCTGGCTCGGCAAGTCGATCAGGTTCCATCCCAGCGCACGCGATCGCTGCAGCGCCCGGCGAGCCAGTGTCTCGACGGAGAACTCGTCGTCCGAAAGAGGTTGAGATTGCAGTGCGGCCTTCTCGATCTCCGCAACAATGCGGTGGCGCATCTCCGCCGCCGCAGCCTTGGTGAAGGTGATGGCCACGATGCGCGATGGGTCGTCCACTTCGGAGAGCAGGCGCAGGAAGCGTCGCGTAAGCAGGTCGGTTTTGCCGGACCCGGCGGGGGCTTGCACCAGGATCGAACGCAGCGGATCGAGCGCTCGTTCACGCTGATCCTGGTCGGGCGGAGCAATGCGATGCTGGCTACTCATCCGCGTCCTCCACCTCTTCTTCTTCCTCCGTCACCGCGACTTCCTGCTCCTGAATGCGACAGAGCGAATGCAGGCCGCATCGATCGCAGGTCGCCTTCGCGTCGCGCGGATCCACATCGGCTCGGCCCTCAATGTAGTCCCGTGTCAGGCGCAGGATCTCGTCCCGCCATTCCATCAGCTGTTCGGCTGTAAACGGCTTCTTCGCGAGCGCGGGGAGATTTTTCAAGCCGTGTCCCAGCGTTGCGGCAGGGTCGCCGAGTCGCCCCGCGAAGCACACATCCCCCGCGCGAACCTTTGCGAAGGCCAATCCTCCAAGCTCGCCGCCGGGCTCAAGCGCGAAGCTGCCGTAAAGCGGCAATTGCACATCCTCAGGTCGAGGCACGTCCCACACCTTGGGGTTAATGTCCCCTGTTTTGTAATCCACCACAAGCAGTGAGCCGTCGTTCAGGCGATCGATGCGGTCGAGACGCACTTCAAACCTGAGCTCTCCCACCTCGACGAGCGTCTTCAACTCCGTGCCCACGACGGTGAAGGGAAGCCGAGCCGCTTCGTAGTCGAGCCACGCCGTAACCAAACGCGTGAGCCGCTTCGCTTCAAGTTGCAGATACCGTTGCGGCATCTGCTCACGTGCAGCCTCGGGCAACTCGTTCCGCATCACGTCGTCCACGCGCTCGGCGACGAATGCGCGGCGATCGGGAATGCTCCGCAACTCATCGAGGGTTCGGATACCGCGCGGCGGACCTCCCCAGATCGCATGCATCACTGCGTGCAAAAGGTTTCCGCGTTCCAATGCGGTGAGTCCGGTCTCCGCAGCTTCCCACTCCTCCGCGCCAAGCCGGCTGGTGGCAAACGTCTTGAACGGGCAATGCGATTGCATCGTCAAGATCCTGGCTCCGCCGCGAAGCGCATAAGGCGGCCCGCCCTCTTCGGAGCCGCTCTCGCCGGGGGTGCGATCCCCCTTCGGAAGAGGAATTTGAAATTCATCTTCGAAACGAATGGTGAGCGGAGCCGCAATCGGCGGCGCCACCAACTCCATCGGCACCGGTTCAGGCATGCCCGCAATCTGCCTGACAAGGCGCGACGGCCGAAGGTCCGCGCCCTCCACTTGCAGCGGATAACTGAAGAAGATCTCCCGAGCGGAGGCCGACAGACGCGTGGTGACGGCTTGCGCCAGTTCCCAGTCGAGTTGGGGCGAAGCGTGCGGCATACTCGCCTCGCGCTGCACGCCCGACGGCAAGAGTGGGTGCAGATTCCCCCGCGCCGGCCACGCATCTTCGCTGACGCCGAGAAACCAGATTGCGTCGGCACTTAGGCCGGCAGACTCCGAGGGCCCCGCAATCAGGATCGGCGCGTCCTGCGACTCGGTCGAGAACAGCGTCTCTTCCAGGGCGCGCTCCAACTCCGCAAGATAATCCCTCCACGAAACCTGCCGCCCGTCGAAGCCAAGCGATCCGCACAGATCCACAACCTGTTGCAGCCGCCGTGCCGCCTGGTACTCCGCGCTGGAGCCGCTGCCTTCACCGGGCCACCGTAGCTCCGCGAGCAGTTGAGGCGCAAGCTCGGCCCGTTCCAGCGGGCTGCGATTCCGTGCTGCAGCCGCTTGCAACCTGACCTGCGCCGCCCGCATGCGGGCACTCCATGTGGCGGGAACAGCCGGCTTGGCGAATTGTTCCGTGAACGAGCGCAACGTCCAGTGAGTGCGCTGCTTTCTGTGACGGCGCAGATCCCGCATCCGTGCCTGCAATGCATCCGCCTCTGCCGCCGACGCCACGGCGTACGCTGTCGACAGAATCCAATCCAGTTGATGCTCTTCGAGCCCGCTATCGAGCCAGCGCAGCAGGATGATAGCGCTCCGCGCAATCGCGATCTCGCCCAAGGGCACGCCCAGCGAAAACTCGAAGGGCAACGATGAGTCCGGTCCCAGGTATTCCAGGAGCGTTCGTTCGATCTCGCCGCGCCGCGTTCCCGCATCCTGCGTCACCACCAGCAACTTGGCTTGCGGATTCTCTGCGAGGCGCGCCCTGCACCACAACGCGCACGCGGACAGTTCCGACTCCGAATCCCGCGCCGTATAGAAGCGGGTCTCTCCATGCTCGTCATCGACCCGAATACGCCGGCAATTGCCCCATGCCTCGAAGAGCTCATGCTGCACCGGCAGCACGCGGTCAAAGCCCGCGAGCAGCAGGGGCAGCCGCTGCCGCGCGTCGCTCTTCAGCTTCTCGATCAACTCAAGCGGCACGCGGCTTTCGCTCAGCGCATCAGCTTCCCCACACGCCTCATCAAAACCCGTCAGCCACTCACTGAAAGCCGCCGCATCATTTGACCATCCGCGGCGCGCGCGCGCATCCAACAATCTGTCCGCGTACGAACAAAGCAGCGCATGGGCCTCCATCGCCATCGACGCCAACCGGTGACGCGATGCCGACAACGTTGCTGCCGCGTGTCCTCCTGTTACCACCAGATCCGCCCAAATTGCACGCTCCTGGATCGCATTCAGCACCAGCCGTCCGTCGGCAGACCGTCGCTCCCACTCCCGGCGTGCAAATCGCTGCCAGCTCAGAACCTCGGGAGCGACCCATGCCTTCAAACCCTCATCCAAACGCGCTCGATGATACGCCGAGGCAATCGCGCGCGCGGCTCGGTCGCTGGCCGTAACCACAACGCCGCCTTCGCGCAGCCATGCGTCGATTTCGCGCGCTCGATTTGCTCCCATTCCAGCGTTATACCCCCTTTCGCTGTGTCCCGCCAGCCGGACCGTCTGCCCATTTCCGCGGTTGTACACTGAGGAGTGATTCGTCGACTCCTCCGCTGCTCACTCATCGTCGCGCTCATGGTCGCGGGATGCCACACCGGCTCTAAATCCGACGCCGATTCAGCAGCCTCTTCCTCTGTCAAGACCTACAAATTGCGCGGCAAGGTCGTCTCCACCAATGCGTCCACAAGTGAGGTCACCGTCAATCACGAAGCTATCCCCGGCTTCATGGACGCCATGACCATGCTCTACAAGGTCAAGGACGCGAATATTCTCAGCGAGCTTCATCCTGGCGACGTATTCACCGCCGATCTCCTCGTCTCGCAACGAGCCGAGGGCGATGTCCTTCTCGATCACATTGTTGTTGTTGGCCAGGGCCGCCCCGACTACCGCCCCACTGTCTCCTATCACGTGCCGGCCCCCGGAGACCGCGTTCCCGACTTCCGGCTGCGCAATCAGGATGGCCGCGCAATCTCACTCGATCAGTTTCGCGGCAAGCAACTTCTCATCACCTTCATCTACACGCGCTGCCCGCTACCCACTTTTTGCCCGCGTGTCACGCGCAACTTCGCCAGCATCCATCGCCAGCTGGCCGCCGATCCCGCACTCGCCAGCAAGACCCACCTGCTCTGCGTGAGCTTCGACCCTGAGAACGACACACCCGAGCGGCTGCGTGCCTACGGCGCCACCTACATTGGCAGCGACGCCCACGACGCTTTCACCCGCTGGGACTTCGCCGTCCCCGACAAGCCGACGCTCAATAAAATGGCGCAGTGGTTCGATGTCGGCATGACACCCGAAGCCGACTCCACCATCACGCATACGCTTTCTACTACGCTGATCGGCGCCGACGGCAAGGTGGTCCGCTTCTATTCCGGCAGCGACTGGACAGTTGACCACGTGCTTGCCGACCTCAAACAATCCGCCCCCAAGGCGTGAGGCACGCACACCAGCAGGAAACACCGAACACCAGGGATCAACAAAAAACTCGGAGCGACGACGATGAGCAACGGACTGCAGATTCGAAAAGACGGAGAACTGGACTTTCTCTCCCTCGGAGCCCTGGTTCATCGGCTCGATACCGGCATCATTCCCTTCCGCAAAGCCACCGAATGCCAGATTCACGTCAGCGGCGGAGAGTTCAACGTCGCCGCCAATCTCGCCGACTGTTTCGGCATGAGGACCGCCGTGGTCAGCGCCATGTCGGACTACCCCATCGGCGACCTGATCGCCGAGCGCGTGCGCGCCATGGGCGTCAAGCCCATCTACAAGCACTTCAAGCACAACGGCGTAAACGGCCCCAACATGGCCACCGTCTACAGCGATCGCGGCTTCGGCGTGCGCGCGCCCGTGGTCTTCTACAATCGCTCCAACGAGGCGGCCGCGCAGCTCAAGCCCGGCGACTTCGACTGGAAGGCTATCTTCTCCGGCGGCGTGCGCTGGGTTCACTCCGGAGGAATCTTTGCGGCGCTCTCGCCCACCACGGCCGAACTCGCCGCTGAAATGATGAAGTCCGCCAAACAAGCCGGCGCTGTCACCTCCTTCGACCTCAACTTCCGCGAGAAGCTGTGGAAGGTGGCGGGCGGGGAAGAGAAGGCGGTCGAGACCATTCACCGCATCGTTGAAAGCGTCGACGTGCTCGTAGGCAACGAGGAGGATCTGCAGAAGGGCCTCGGCATCCCCGGCCCCGAGGTTGCAGCCAAGTCCAAACTCGATTCCAGCGCCTTCTTCGGCATGATGGACAAGGTCACCAGTAAGTTGCCCAACGTGAAGGTGGTCGCCACCACCTTGCGCGAGGTGCACTCCACCAATCGCCATAGCTGGAGCGCCGTGGCCTGGATCAACGGTCACACCTACTCCGCGCCTACCGCCGAACTCGACGTCTATGATCGCGTCGGCGGTGGAGATGGCTTTGCTGCCGGTTTCATCTACGGTTTGCTCACCGGCGAAGCGCCGGAGCAGGCTATCAAGCTCGGCTGGGCTCACGGCGCGTTGCTCACCACCTTCCCGGGCGACACCACCATGGCCACGCTCGATCAGGTGCGAGCCTTTGCGAAGGGCGGCTCGGCGCGTATCCAGCGCTAGTCTTCCGGCTAGGTCAGAATCAGAATCGCCGCGCGCCGTCTCCCCATCTCAACTGGTATCCTGACCGTGAAATAGACGGAGAGGTACGCATGGCGAAAGTCACGCTGGTATTCGCGGTCCTGTTGATTGCGCTGGGGTTGGGTAGCTACCTCGGCACGGGCAGCCAGCACCCTACAGCATTGATTCCCACCTGGTTCGGGCTCGTCCTCGGGCTCTTTGGCCTCCTCGCCATGAGCCCCGACGCGGGCCGCCGCAAGCTCTACATGCACATCAATGTGACCATCGGCCTGGTGGGCTTCCTCGGTGCCGCCGGCCGCGCCGTCACGTCGTACGGACACGCGCGCTCTGCGGGAATCGAGCCCGACAAGATTGCCCTCGGCGCGCAGGGTGTCATGGCGGGGCTTCTTCTGATTTATGTGTTGATGTGCGTGCGCTCTTTCATTGAAGCGCGCCGCGCCAGGATGGTCTAAGCTCATGGGCACAATGCGCGGAGGCGGAATGGGAATGGGCATGCGCGCCGAGCGCACGCCTCAAGGACGCAGCGCGCGCCCCGGCCAGGCCGAGCCCCCCAAGAAAAAACCGAACCTGAAAAAGCTGTGGCCGCAGATCAAGGCCCTTGTCATCCCCCGCAAAAGCCTGCTCGTCATCGGCCTCCTGCTCATGCTCATCAATCGCGTGGCGGGTCTTGTGCTTCCGTTCACCAGCAAGCCGCTGATCGATAAGGTGCTCAACTCCGCGCACCCCCGCGCCGATCTCCTCGGTCCCTATATTGGCATCGTCTTCTCGGCCATGCTGGTGCAAGCCGTTACATCCTTTTCGCTCACACAGTTGCTGTCGAAAGCCGGCCAGCGCCTCATCGCCGAGATGCGCCGCCAGGTGCAGCGCCACGTAGGACTTCTCTCCGTGGCCTACTACGACGAAAACCGCACCGGCACGCTTGTGGCCCGCATCATGACCGACGTCGAAGGCGTGCGCAATCTCGTCGGCACAGGCCTGGTGGAGTTTCTTGGTGGTCTCGTTACCGCGGCGCTCGCGTTTGTCTATCTCCTGCACCGCAGCGTCACGGTTACGCTCACCGTCTTTACCGTCGTCGGCGCTTTCATCTTCGTGCTGCAGTACGCATTCAAAGTCATCCGCCCCATCTTCCGCGAGCGCGGCAAAATCAATGCCGAGGTCACCGGCCGTCTGACGGAATCGCTGGGCGGGGTGCGCGTCATCAAGGGCTACCATGCTGAAGCGCGCGAGGCCACGGTCTTCGCCGGTGGTGTAGAGCGGCTGCTGCAGAACGTGATGAAGTCGCTCACCATGACCAGCGTCCTCTCGTCGGCATCCACCACGGTTCTCGGCCTTGTCTCCGGCCTGGTCATGTGGCTCGGCGGTCACAGCGTGCTCAATCACTCCTGGACCACCGGCGACTACTTCAGTTACAACATGTTTCTCGCCTTCATGATCGCGCCTGTTTTTCAGATCGTGAACATCGGCACGCAGCTCACGGAGGCCTTCGCCGGCCTCGACCGCACCAACGAGATCATGTCGGAGATCGAGGAGAACCAGGTTCCCGGCCGCACGGCAAAGGTGCCGCCCATCGAGGGCCGCGTCCGCTTTGAGAACGTCGAGTTCTCTTACGAAGCCAACAAGCCGGTGCTCCACGGCATCAGCTTTACGGCCGAATCGGGCAGCGTCACCGCGCTCGTCGGCTCCTCGGGCTCCGGCAAATCCACCATCATCAGCCTGGTTTGCGCCTTCCACACCCCAACCAGCGGACGCGTGCTTGTCGATGACGTCGATCTCGCCCAAGTCGACCTCAACACCTTCCGCTCCCAGCTCGGCGTCGTTTTACAGGACTCTTTCCTCTTCGACG
>Ga0307474_10002574_pt1 | contig 13022 bp, 13 predicted proteins | sample atmos_gasesECM1C_2_FD_203312 | JGI IMG/M metagenome (GOLD analysis project Ga0307474, IMG submission 203312) | Hardwood forest soil microbial communities from Morgan-Monroe State Forest, Indiana, United States - atmos_gasesECM1C_05 | ecosystem: Environmental > Terrestrial > Soil > Temperate... | reverse complement strand
TCCGGCGTGGCGGCCAATACTGGATGGCATGCGCGAGGTGCCGGGGGCGGACGAGTGGGTCATGCGGATGCGCGCACTGGCGCGGCAGGACGCCGAGGAGATGGTGCCGCGGCCGGACTTCCCGGTCTTCGGAGTTTCGTCGCCGCGGCTGGAGCCGGCCGCGCTGGCGGCCTATGAGCAGGTGAACGGGTCGTGGGAGGCGGTAACGCTGGCGTACGGGCCGTGGGACGCGACACCGGGATCTTACGTGGCCGTCAAGACTGAGCGGGCGGACCCAGAGCTGGCCGGGGCGACCGGGCGCGGACCCGAGGCGGCGCTGCTGCGCGCGATCGACGCCGAACGCGACCGCCTCGCCGCGAGCACCGGCGTGGACGAGGACGAACCGGCCGGACCGCCGCAATACTCGCGCGAGGAACTGCCCGCGGGCGCCGCGCTGGTCGCCCGGCATGGGACCGTGTGGGCGGCGCGGCTGGACCGCTCACCAGACGGCCCAATGGATGGCGCCGCCGAGGTCACGGTGACGATCACCGGGCGCGGCGCCGGCCCGGAGCAGGTGCGGCTGTCCCCGGTCAGCGACCTGCGGCCGCTGTTCGAGACCAGGAACGAGATCCTGGGCCGGCTGACAGAACGCCGGCGGCGGGAGCCGCCGCCGGCCCTCGAGCCGGCCGAAGGAGTGGCGGCGTTCCACGCGCTGGCCGAGTTCGAGCTGGAGGGGCACGCCAGGATCAGGGCGTCCGCCCGGCCGGGCGGACGGACGCTCAGGCAGCCGGCGAACTGGGGGCGGCTGCGCAGCGCGCTCTGGCAGCGGGCGGTCAGCGAGCAGCAACGGCTCAGCGGGACGTCCAAGGGCGCCGCGAACGACGTGGTGACGTCGGTCATGAACCACCTCGGGCAATTGGCGGAACGGGCCACCTGGTTCACCGCCGACCCCCGGCTGCGCGCGGCCGCGCTGGACGAGACCCTGCGGCACGCCGTGCTGGGCGAGGCCGTGCCCAGCCTTCCGGCGCAGCAGGCCTGGGAGCGCTACTGGTCCGACCACATGGGCCGCGCGCTGCGCATGGACCGGGGCAGCAGCGCGTTCGCGGAGATGGAGTCCCGCCGGGCGCTCACCGACGGCTGGCTGGCGGCCTGGACCGCCTGGACCACGCGCGCTTGAGCGGCCGACAGGCCGCGCTCATTCGCCCGCCTGGCCCGCGTCGCCGTGATCCTTGTCCGGCTCCGCCGGGTTCCCGGCGTCGCCGGCCGCGGCGAGCAGGTCAAGGAACGGGCCGACCCGGTGTCCGTCCTGGGCAGGGTGCCGGAAGATCATGTCCGGATCCACGGTGTACGTGGTGCGCCGTCCGGTCCTGGTGCGGGTGAGGTAGCCCGCGGCTTCCAGGTCGGCCACGATGGCCTGGACAGCGCGTTCGGTGAGCCCGGCGACGGCGGCGATGTCCCGGATCCGGGCATCGGGGTTGCGGGCGATCTCCACGAGCACGCGCCCGTGCCCGGTCAGCAGCGTCCAGGTACCCGCGCGCTCGTCAGGCTCGCTCATCCTCCTGACTATATATCTCGCGGGACTATTATCGCGAGATTAAATACGTGAACTTTTCTTCCCGTATCTATTGACGGGCTCCCGACGGGCGCCGATCCTAGGAGTACGCGGCCGGTGGGTGTTTCGCGCAGGAGGTGGGCTGCGATGCTTGAGGTTGACATGGTCGGGTGCGTGCCTGTCGTGACGGTGCCCGAGGAGGTCGACATCACTAACGCTCCCGGGCTGCGGGCGGCACTCCTGCAAGCGGCCGCGGACGGGTCCCCGGCGCTCGTGGTCGACATGACCAGGACCAGGTTCTGTGACTCCGCCGGGCTTCGCGTCCTGGTGGACGCGCACAAGCGGGCCGTCGCGGAGGGTGGTGCGCTGGTGCTGGCGATGCCGACCGCCGCTGTCCTGCGCGTTCTCGAGATCACCGGGATCGACCAGGTGATACCCAGCTTCGCCAGCCTGGACGAGGCGGTGGCGCACGCCACCGAATCCCCCGGTTAGGGCGTCAGCACGATCTTGCCGGTGTTCTGCCGGGACAGGATCCGGCGGTGGGCGTCGGCCGCCTTGGCGAACGGGTACGTGGCGTCGATCCGCGGCGTGATGCGGCCCGCTTCCCAGAGCGCCAGCACCTCTCCCAGCTCCTGGCTCAGCATCGGGATCTGATCCCACAAACGCCCGATGTGGACGCCGGAGACGCTCTTGTTGCGGTTCATCAGGTACACAGGGGTGAGCCGCGGCATGCTCGCGACCTGCGATAGCACGTGCACCGGACGGCGGCGCTGGCCGCTGGCCAGGTTGGCGAACCCGTAGGCGACCAGGCGGCCGACGGGGCGCAGCAGCTTCAGTCCCTTGCGCCAGTCCGCGCCGCCGAGGGAGTCGAGCACCACGTCCACGCCTTCGCCGTTGGTCAGCCTGCGGACCTCGGCCGCGTAGTCGGCCGTGTGGTAGTCGATCGGGTGCGTGCAGCCTTCGGCGCGCAGCGCCTCGTGCTTCGCGGCCGAGGCGGTGCCGAACGTCACCACCCCGTCGACGGTCTGGCACAGCTGGAGCACCGCCGTGCCGACCCCGCCCGCGGCCATGTGCACGAGCAATCGTTCGCCGGGGCGGAGGCAGGCGACGCGGAACAGCATGTGGTAGGCGGTCAGGTAATTCACCGGCAGCGCGGCCGCCTCCTCGAAGTCCTTGCCGTCCGGGATGGGCAGCGCCTGCCCCGCGGGCACGCACACCACGTCCGAATGGCCGCCGTACCTGGTCAGCGCGATCACCCGCGAGCCCACGAGGCCGTCAGCGACGCCGTCGCCGGCCGCGTCGATGACGCCCGCCACCTCGTAGCCCATCACGCACGGCGGCTTCGGCCGGTCGGGGTACAGCCCCTGAGCGGCCATCACCTCGGCGAAGCACAGCCCGGCCGCGCGGACACGGACGCGGACCTGTCCCGGCCCTGGCTCGGGATCCGGCGATTCCCGCACTTCCAATCCGGCGGGTCCTGCTGAGCTCGTGATCCATATCGCCCGCATGGCCGGCCCCTCTCCGATCGTTAGCCGACGAGAGCCTGCGTGCCTAGCACGGTGATCAGGGCGAGGCGGTCGGCGTCCTCGGTACCGGGCTCGGCGGTGTAGATCATTATGCGCAGATAGCTGCCCTGGACGGTCAGCACGTCGCAATCAAGCGTGAGGGTGCCCGCCTGCGGGTGGTCAATGGTCTTGCGCTCGGTGGCCTCGTGGCGGCCGACCGCGCCGGAATCCCACAGTTCCGCGAACCGGGGACTGTTCGCGTGCAGGTCGGCGACCAGCTGCCTGAGGTGCCGGTCGGCCGGGTAGCGGGCCACGGCCGTGCGCAGGTCGGAAACGATGGCGGCCTCGAATGCCCGGCGGGCTTCCGGCGGCTGCCTGACCCGGCTGGACCGCGGCTCGACGAGGTTGCGCCACGCGCCGTTGCGCTGGTTGCCGCGCCATTCCGACGGATCGCCCATCAGCGCCGCGTACGGCTGGTTGTACGTGAGCAGCGTCCAGGACGCGTCGGAGACCGCGACCGGGGTGCCTGACAGCCGGTCGAGCAGCCGGTGCACGCTCGGGGTGATGTACCTGGGCACCGTGTCCGGGGCGGGCAGGACCAGGCCGGCCAGCCGGAACAGGTGCGCCCGCTCTGTTTCCGACAGCCGCAGCGCCCGCGCCAGCGCCTCGACGACCTGGGCGGACGGGCTGGACGCGCGGCCTTGCTCGAGCCGGGTGACGTAGTCGACGGAGATGCCGGCCAGCATGGCGAGTTCCTCGCGGCGCAGTCCGGCCGCCCGGCGGCGTCCGCCGGCGGGCAGTCCGGCGGCCTCGGGCGAGCTCCGGTCACGCCAGCGCCGCACCGCCTGGCCGAATTCACCGGACGTCATAGCCCCACAGTATGCGGGCCGACGGGCGTTTTCCTGGTACCGGCAGTCCCAGGAAAACGGGCCGGCTGGCTGCCCGCGCCGCGCGGACGCAGGCTGGCAGCATGACAACGACACTGATCACCGGGGCGAACAAGGGCCTCGGGTACGAGACCGCCCGCCGGCTGATCGCCGCGGGCCACACCGTTTACATCGGCAGCAGGGACGCCGGGCGAGGGCATGACGCCGCGGCGCGGCTCGGACCGGGCGCGCGGCTAGTCATTCTTGACGTCACGGACGACGCGTCCGTCGACGCGGCGGCCAAGACCATCGAGGCCGGCGGCGGGCTGGACGTGCTGATCAACAACGCCGGGATCGAGCAGCGGACGGCCACCAACGCGGTCCCCGGTGCCGCGGAGATCACCGCCGATCAGATGCGGCAGCTGTTCGAGACCAACGTCTTCGGAGTCGTGCGCGTCACGCACGCGTTCCTGCCGCTGCTGCTGCGGTCCGCCGCGCCAGTGGTGGTCAACGTCAGCAGCGGCCTCGCCTCGATCACCCATCTCACCGACCGGGACTCGCCGGCCTACGCCTACCCAGGGGTCGCCTATCCCGCGTCGAAGGCGGCGGTCAACATGATCACCGTGCAGTACGCGAAGGCGTTCCCCGGCATGCGGATCAACGCCGTCGAGCCCGGGTTCACCGCGACGGACCTGAACGGGCGCACCGGCATCCAGACCGTCGAGCAGGGCACGGAGATCATCGTCCGGATGGCGGAGGCCGGGCAGGACGGCCCGACCGGCGGCTACTTCGACGCGAACGGGCCGCTGCCCTGGTGAGTGGTCGCGGTTACCTGAGGAAGAGGCAGAACGGGTGCCCGGCGGGGTCGAGCATCACCCGGACTCGCTCCTGCGGCTGATGGCCGGCCTCGGTCGCGCCCGCCCGCTCTGCCCAGGCAACCGCGGCGCCGAGATCCTCGACCGCGATGTCCAGGTGCTGCGTGATGTGCTGTCTGCCCGGCTCGCTCGGCCAGGCCGGCCGGGTGTACAGCGCCTCGTACTCAAAGTTGAGCGTGGGGCCGGTCGCGCCCGCCGGGGGCCGCACCTGCGCCCAGCCGTCTTCCGGCGGTGACCCCGGTCGCGGCGGTTCCTCGGCGGTGACCGGCCAGCCGAGCAGCCTCGCGTAGAAGGCCGCGAGCGCCCGCGGGTCGGGCGCGCCGATCGTCACCGACGTGACATCCATGCGCAGTGGCTGAGTCATCTAATCCTCACTACAAGCGAAAGCGGCGGCGCGTTCCTGCTACGCTCCTGACGCCCCGAGCATAAGGAGAAATCAGCGACCATGGCTGCCACGCTTCGCGACACGCTGCTCGCGCCGGAGGTACGGCCGCAGGTGGTCGCCGACTGCGAGGCACTCGTCAACGGCGAGGTCGCCACGATGTCCGGCATCTCGGGAACCGCGGTCAAGCTCGCGTACAAGGCCGTGCGGACCTATGACGCGGGCCACATCCACTACATGATCGAGACGCTGCTCCCGAACCTGGCCGACGCGCTGCAGCCGTACTGGACGGACTTCACCGCCGCGGGCGGCGGGGTGTTCGGCGACTACCTCGCCAAGAATGAGGACGAGGTGTGCGAGGCGCTGCTCGCGATCACCGACGAGCGCGGCAGGAACTCGGGCCGGCCGGTGATCGTGAAGGCCTACAACACGGTGCGCGGCAGCGCCGCCAAGCACGTGAAGTCCGCCCTGCCCGCGGTAGGTGCCCTGGTAGAGCGATACACGTTCTTAGATCTAATGAGTTTTGGCGATATTAGCGTTTGACTAGGTTACTAATTGGTAGTCTTTGTTGGTTGTGACGCGAACTGGCCTCATACTCGATGACCGCTACCAGTTGGCTGAACCGATCGCCGCGGGCGGCGTCGGTCAGGTATGGCGTGCGGCGGACCTGCTGCTTGACCGGGAAGTCGCGGTCAAGCTGCTGCGTCCCGAGTACGCCGATCACCCCGACACGCTGGAACGTTTCCGCGCGGAAGCCAAGCACGCCGGATCGCTGACCCATCCGTGCGTCGCCCGGGTCTACGACTACGGCAACGCCGGGCCGGCCGTCCCGCCGTACCTGGTGATGGAGTACGTCAACGGGCCCTCGCTCGCTGACATGCTGGCGGTCGACCCGGTGCACCCGGTGCTCGCCCTGGACGTGGCGGCGCAGGCCGCCGCCGGGCTCGACGCCGCGCACCGCATCGGCCTGGTGCACCGGGACGTCAAGCCGGGCAACATCCTGGTCGGCGCTGACGGCCTGGTGAAGATCACGGACTTCGGCATCGCGCACGCGGCGGGCTCCGCGCCCATCACGGGACCGGGCCTGGTGATGGGCACCACGCAGTACATGGCGCCGGAGCGGATCGCGGGCGGCCAGGCGACGCCCGCGAGCGACCTGTACGCCCTGGGCATCCTCATCTACGAGTGCCTGACCGGCCTGCCGCCCTACGACGGAGGCACCGCCGAGGTGATGGCGGGGCACTTGTACCTGCCGATGCCGCCGCTGCCGGCGGGCGTGCCACCGGAGCTGGACGAGCTGATCACCAGGCTCACCGCCAAGGATCCGGCCGCCCGGCTGTCCGACGCCGCGGAGGTCGCGGCCATCGCCACCCGGCTGCGCGACGCGCTGGCCGCCGACGCGGGCCTCACGGTGGCTGCGCCGGCGTTCGCCGGGGCGGCCACGGGCTCGCGCGCTTTCGCCGGGGCGGCGCCGGAGCAGGCCGGGCCGGGCATGACCGGGGAGACCGCCCTGCTGGACGACCAGCCCTTGCCGCCCCCGTCACCCCTGGCGCCCCGGCAGCCCGGCGCACAGCCGCACTCGCCCGGGGACCGGCCCGGCCGGCCCGGACGGCGGCGCGCGACGACGCTCGCGGCGGGCGTGACCGTGCTCGCGGGCGCCGGGGTGGCCTGGCTGCTGGCCAGCGGGGCGCTGCACGACTCGCCGGCCGCGGACCACCGGACGGTGTCGCCGCCCGCCACCACCGCGCCCGGGGGAACGGCGTCGCTGGCGCCGCCGGCCACGAGGCCGGCACCGAGCCATCGGGCGGGCGGGGCGTCCGCGCGGCCCGGCAGCTCCGCCACGGCCAGCGCTAGCCGCCAGGCGACGCATAGTCCGGGCACCAACCCGAGCAGTAGCCCGGCAAGCAGCGCATCCCCCAGCCAGTCCAGCTCGAGGCACTCCCCCGGACCGACCCCGACGACCACGTCGCCGGCGCCCTGGCCGACGCTCCCGCTGCCGCTGATCTCCCTCGGCCTGTAGGAACCGGGGCCGCAGGGGAACCACGGGCCCGTTCCGGATAATTCTTACCGGCCGAACGACCCGGGGCCGCTGGATGTGGGCGTACGCGAGGTCGCGGCCATCTATCATGTGCCGATCTCCAATACGGCGGCCGGCATGATGCTGCTGTAGCCGGCGGGGTAGATAAATCACTTCCCGGTACGCGACACTTTGCTTATTCCGTCCCCACTTCAAGGCCGAGGTGAGGTTCAGCGTGCCATCTCAGGACGAAGCAACGCGCGTCCCTGTCGATGATTTCGTCAGGGACGAGCTGTACCCCGGGTACAAGCAGCCCTTCGGCGGGCAGCCGTTCGTCGCCGGGCCGGTGCGCCCGTTCAGCCGGGCGGACAACGCCCGCTACTGGCTGCGCGACTCGCTGCACTTCAGCGAGGGCATGGTGCCGGCCTCCATCGCCACTCTCGACGATGCCCAGACCTGGGGCGCCCAGCTCGGCGCGGAGATCGTCGGGGTGCCGCCGACCCGGGGGTCGGTCAACCGGCTGGCCGGGACGCACGTGTACATCGGCACCATCGACGTGGACACCGAGTGGCAGGTGCAGGCCCGCGCGGCGCGGTTCGGCCAGTACGTCACCCCGATACTGCGCGACTTCGACAGCTACTGGGCCATGCGCGCGGGCGAGCTGCAGGCGGCCTACGACCACCTCGACAACCTGGACCTTTCCGCGATGGATCCGGCCACGGTGTGGACTTCCTTGAAGGACGCGTACGCGTTCCACCGCAGGGCGTGGTTCATCCACTTCGAGGTGATGTACGTCCTGACCGCCAACTACTTGGCGTTCTACGCGCTGGCCGAAGAGATCGGGCTGGCCGGGTCGGCCGTCTCCGGTTTCCTGGCCGGGCAGCAGACGTTCTACAGCAAGACCGACGAGGAGCTGTGGCGGCTGGCCGGCCGGGCGCGGGAGCTCGAAGTCACCGGGCCGCTGCTGCACGCCTCGCCGGATTCGATGCGCGCACAGATCTCGGCGCTGCCGCACGGCGCTGGCTGGCTGGACGAGTTCGACGCGTTCCTGGAGGTCTACGGGCAGCGGACCGAGGAGACCTGCCGGATCGACACGCCGTCGTGGATCGAGGACCCGTCGGCGCCCTTGTACGCGATCGGCGCGTTCCTGTCCAAGCCGACCGGATTCGACTTCTTCGCCGCTCGCCAGCAGGCGATCGCCGTGCGCGACGAGCAGATCGAGGCCGCGCGCCGGTCGGTCAACGGCGCGGACCTCGCGCGCTTCAACGAGGCGCTGGCCAGCAACCAGGCGGCCAACTTCGCCTGGTGGAACGAGGAGCACAACTACCTCATCGACCGGCGTGCCGCCATCCCGGTGCGCCGCGCCACCCTGGAACTCGGTGCGCGGCTCGCCGCCGACGGGCGGATCGAGCGGCCTGAGGACATGTTCTTCCTGTTCAAGGAGGAGCTGTATGGGCTCATGGAGGGCGGCCTCACGGCGGCGGGCGCGACGTGGAAGGACCTGGCCGCGATGATCCCGGACCGGCGGGCCTACTTCGAGGACTGGAAGCGCCGTGGCCCGGAGCTGCCGACCATGCTCGGCACGATCCCCGATACGGTGCCCGACCCGATCATGATCGAGGTATTCGGCCTGTCCGGGCGGTTCCTCGAGGCGCTCAGGGGCGGCGCGGACCGGGGCGGCATCGCGGAGATCAGGGGTTTCCCCGCCGCCAAGGGGGTTGTCGAGGGAGTGGCGCGGGTCATCACCACGGTGGCGGACATCCACCTCGTCCAGCCTGGCGACGTCCTGGTCTGCGGCGGCACGACCACGGAGTGGACACCGGTCTTCGGCATCATCGCGGCGTGCGTGTGCGACACCGGCGGCTCCCTGACGCACGCCGCCATCGTCAGCCGCGAGTACGGCATCCCGTGCGTGGTCGGCACGGCGCTGGCGACCCAGACGATCAAGACCGGCGACCGGGTGCGGGTGGACGGCCGGGCCGGCACGGTGCAGATCCTCACGAGCGGCCAGTGATCCTGGACCTCGGCGACATCCGGGCCGCGGACGCCCCGCGGGTGGGGCCGAAAATGGCACGGCTCGGCGAGCTGGCCGCCGCGGGATGGCGGATTCCCGACGGGTACGCGGTCACCGCGGACGCGCTCGCTGACTGGCTGCCCGCCCCGGCGCGCGCCGAGCTCGACGGATTGCTCGGCGCGCTGATCCCTGCGCAGGCGGCGGCCGATCCGGGTGCACTGGCCGGGGTCTCGGCACGGGCGCGCGAGCTCGTTGAAGGCCAGCCGCTGCCTGCCGCGCTCGCGGAGGCTGTCGCCGCCGCGCACGAGCGGCTCGAGCGGCGCGCCCGCGCCGCCGTCGCTGACGCCGCTGCTGGCGACGCCCGCGCTGGCGCTGGCGGTGATGCGGCGCTGCGGGTCGCGGTCCGGTCAAGCGCGGTGAGCGAGGACGGGGCCGGGGCCAGCTTCGCGGGCCAGTACGAGACCTACCTCGGCGTCAGCGGGATCGCGGACGTGCTCGACCACATCAGGAAATGCTGGGCGAGCGGGTACTCGGCGCACGCGCTGGAGTACCGGCGGCGGCTCGGCCGCGGCGGCGCGGGGGCCCGGCCGCACGCCCTCGACCTGGCGGTCGGGGTGCTTGAGCTGGTGGACGTGCGGTCGGCGGGCGTGGCGTTCACCCTCGACCCGGTCACCGGCGACAGGAACACGCTGGTCGTGGAGGCCAACTGGGGGTACGGCGAGTCGGTCGTGTCCGGGCAGGTCTCCCCCGACCACTGGACCGTCGACCGCGCCACCGGCGACATCGTGACCCGCCGGACCGGCGACAAGCGCGTCTGGTCGGTCTTCAGCCCCGCGGCCGGCCGGGTGGTGCTCGAGCCGGCCGCCGCCGACCGCGCCGCGCGGGCGTGCCTGACCGACGACGAGGTGCGCCACCTTGCCCGGCAGGCCACGCGCATCGAGGCCGCCGAAGGGGGTGCGCCGCAGGACGTCGAGTGGGCGATCGCCCGCGGCCTCCCGTTCCCGGACAGCGTCTTCATCCTGCAGCACCGGCCGGAAACGACCTGGACCGCCGGGCCTCAGGACGCGGGCGACGCCGAGCCCGCGGCCGGGTTCGATCCCGTCCGGTACGCGCTGCGCAACGTCTTCCGGGTGCCCGGCGCGTGAGCCCGGTGCCCCCGCGGGACGGCGCGGCCACGCCGGCGCACGGCCTGCCCGCGACGCGAGCGGCGGACGTCGCGGCCGCGGCCGCGCGGGCCGGCGGCGCCGTGCTCCTCGCCCGCTGGCACGTCGGTGACCTGGAGGTCGCCTACAAGGACGGCCGCGCGAACCTGGTGACGGTCGCGGACAGGGAATCGCAGCAAGCGGTCACCGATACGATCCTCGCCGCCTTCCCCGATGACGCCATCGACGGCGAGGAAGGCTCGGCGGGAAACCCCGCTGCCGACAGCGTCTGGTACGTCGACCCGCTGGACGGCACCACGAACTACGCGCACGGGCTGCCGTTCTTCTGCGTCTCGGTGGCGCGGCGCTACCACGGCCGCACGGTGGCCGGCGCGGTCTACGATCCGGTCCGTGACGAGATGTTCGCGGCGGCCGCTGGCGCCGGGGCGAGCGTGAACGGGCAGCCGCTGCGCATCTCGGCCGTGACCCGGCTGGACCGGGCGCTGGTCGTCGCCCAGGCCCAGTCCGTCGACGAGCGTGAGATCCGCGCGTACGCGGCCCTGGCGGAGCGGCTGATGGGGGTGGCCGGCGGGGTGCGCTCCCTCGGCTCACCCGCGCTGACGCTGTGCGCGATCGCGGCCGGCAGGCTCGACGCCTACTGCGAGTACGCGATGGACGCCTGGGACATCGCCGCCGGCCAGCTGATCCTCCAGGAAGCCGGCGGCACGCTGACGTTGTTCGACGGGCGCCCGCATGTGACGGCGGACCGCGCCGACGTCGTCGCGACCAACGGCGCGATCCATGCCGAGCTGATCACCGCACTGAAGGGCCTGGGAGAGGCGCAGCCATGACTGACTACCAGTACCCGGCGGAACTGCCGGTCACGACCACCGGCGGCTGGGCCCGGCCCGGCTGGTTCGACATCCTCGCGGACGCCCAGCGGGAAGGCCGCTTCGGCCCCGCCGACCGCCAGGAGCTGCTCGACGACTACTGCGAGCTGGCCATCCACGACCAGGAGGCGGCGGGCCTGGACATCCTCACCGACGGGGAGCACCGCCGGGGCGGCTGGATCGAGGGCATCACCGGGAAGATGGCCGGCCTGGCGCTCAAGCCCTCGCCGCGCAAGCTCGGCGCGATCGGCTGGGACATGCTCCCGGTCTACGAGGTGATCGAGCCGCTCGACCAGGTCGAGTCGATCTGGGACTACACCGCTGAGTATGAGTTCCTCCGGGCGCGCACGGACCGCCGCCCGAAGATCGGCATGCCCGGCCCGTACGGCATCACGACCGAGCTCGACTTCAGCCCCACGTACCGCACCCGCCGGGAGTGCGCCGACGCGCTGGTTCCCGCCATCCGCGCCGACATCCAAAAACTCGTCGCGGCCGGCTGTGACTGCATCCAGATCGAGGAGCCGCTGACCCCGTCGCACGCTACCGAGGACCGCACGCCGCAGAACCTGGTGGAGACCATCAACGCCGTTGTCGACGGCATCACCGGGTGCACGTTCATCGTGCACATCTGCTTCGGCTCGTTCCGCCGCCTGCCCTACGCGAAGCGGACCTACCGGTGGCTGTTCCCCACACTGCTCGACGCCCACGTGCAGGGGTTCAGCCTGGAGTTCGGCGCCCGCGAGATGTCCGAGATCGATCTGGTCGGCGGCTGGGACCGCGATCGCATCCTGTCCGCCGGGCTCATCGACATCAAGACGCACTACTCCGAGACACCGGACGACATCATCGAGCGGGTCCGCGCCTGCCTGGAGTACCGCGACCCGGAGCGGCTGGAGATCTCCACCGACTGCGGCCTGCGCCGGGTGCCGCGGTCCCTCGCGATCAGCAAGATGTCCGCGGCCGCGGAGGCCGCACGAAGGCTGCGGCTCAGCGGCTGAATCTGTTTCTTTTATGTTTCTTATAACGGAACATGATATCTCACGCCCATTGACAGCACTTATGCAGGGCCATCACGCTATTGCTTATTACTGTCGTGAAACCAGGAGGTTTCGCAATGAGTACAGTAAGCGGCGCTAGACGTGCGCCCTCCCTCATTACCCGCATTCCGACTGACGATTCTCTCCCCCGCTGGCGCGCCTGGGCAGCCAGCCACCCGGTCGGCGCCTCGATGCTGGCAGGCGCCGTCGCGACCCAGTTCGCCACGGTCTTCGGCATCTGGTTCGGAGGCTTCGGGCTGCCCCAGCTGAACTGGCCGGTAGCCAATGGCGAACTGATCCTCGGCATCCGCGTCGGCACCCCTCCCACCGCCGCGACGTATTTCGTCGGCGAGGTCTCCCACTTCCTCGACGGCGTCTTTTTCGCGCTGCTATTCGCGCTGCTGTTCCACCCGCTGGTCCCGCTGCGCAATACGCTCCTCGGAAACCTCATCAAGGCACTGCTATACGGCACCGTGCTGGGACTCATCAGCGCCGCCTGGTGGGTGCCGGCTGTGTACGTTCCGCACCACGCCGGCTTCCTCAGCACCAGCCTCGGCTGGAAGCTGACGTTCGGCATCTTCCTGTGGCACTGGATCTACGGTTACTTCCTCGGCACCGTCTACTGCCCCCAGCCGCAGGACCGGCTGGAGGCGGTGCCTGAGCAAAGCGCGGCGCCGGAGACAGAGACGATTCACGCGCCGGCACCCGGGCCGGTCTAGCGGTCAGCCGTCCATAGTGGTCTCGGCCGCGGCCCCGGCACAGG
>Ga0307474_10002573_pt1 | contig 13026 bp, 11 predicted proteins | sample atmos_gasesECM1C_2_FD_203312 | JGI IMG/M metagenome (GOLD analysis project Ga0307474, IMG submission 203312) | Hardwood forest soil microbial communities from Morgan-Monroe State Forest, Indiana, United States - atmos_gasesECM1C_05 | ecosystem: Environmental > Terrestrial > Soil > Temperate... | reverse complement strand
AGTTTCCGTCCCCACCCCCAACGATCACTAACGGTGGAGTGTTGTTGCGGTTGATAGTGATCGTTCCATTGTCTTGTAGTCCGCTAATGCACTCATCTGGCTCATCGAGCGAGCAAGCAAGATCGCCTACAGCTCCGAATACCTGCTCCGCATTCAAACCCGTAGAGTAGTTCAGGGCGCCAGAAACGTTGAGAGTTGTTTTGTCCAGTACGTAGACGCCGCCGTCAGTTGTGCTTATGACATTGTTGGTGCCCTGCTCGAATGTGTAGCCGGTATGATCGGCATGCCCCTCGTCGAAGCTGCCAGAGTAGGTCCAACTGGGACTGGCCGCCGTTGCGTTAAACGTCACCTGGCTGTTTGCCATGCCGGCAAAGACTAAGTCGGCATTGGTCGGGTCGACGTTAATCGAAGTCGTGTGGAATGCCTGATTGGCCCCGCTGATGTGATCGCTGGACTCAATCAGATTCCATGTCCCGTCACCATAGTCGTCTGAGCGCCAGATGCCGGCGAGATTGGAACTCACACCGTTCGAGTTCAGCGTGGCGCTGATGGCATACACATGCCAGGCGGCGGCTGCCGATACCGCGACGGAAGTGCGTCCCGGGGCCACCATACCCGAACCAATCGGAGCAAAGCTCCCGGCGGTTCCCGATCCGGTGGAACGTAGCACGCCGCTTCCGGGCGCACCCGCGTACCAGATATAGGTGTTGACAGGGTCCTGCACCAAATCCGTCACCCAACCCGAATACACCTTGAACCAGGTGCTCCCGAAGTCAGTCGAGCGCCAGATACCGGTATCGCCTTGAGCGAGAACGGTGTTGTTGGTGCTGTCACTGAGGTCGATCAGTATCTTTTGAAAGGCGGATGGCCAAGACGTTCCGTCGGAGGGCTCGACCGCGTGCCAGGTGGTGCCTCCGTCGGTGGTCTGGTACATGCCCGTTCCGCTGTACCGGTAGCTGTCGCCGGTACCGATCAGGATATTGTTGGAATTGCCGGGCTGAACCAGGAACGCGCCAACCGAGGGAGACCCCGGGAGGTTATCGCTCATGGGGACGAATACGGCGGCAAAGAACAAGTCGACCGCCTTCCACAAACCGCCGCCGGTTGCTCCCAGCCAAAGCACGGTTGAGTTCTGGGAATTGTCGTAAGAATAAGTCGCCTGGCGAATGCGACCCGCCTGATAGTGAACCCCGTCTGAGTTGTAGTCACCGTAACCGATCTGCTCCCAGCCTGAGGTGCTCAGAGAAGAGGTCACGCCACTGGCGGCCCGGGCAGCCTCTTCTCTTGAGGGCAACTCACCCTTCACCGGTTCTGTCGGCATCGCCATCGACTCTTCGACGGCCCGCTTTCTTTCTTCCATAGGGCGGCGGTTTTTCCAGTTCCGAATCAGATTATCTGGATCTTCTTTTTCCAGGTTTGCCGGAATCTGGTGCGGCAGCGATCTGGGCGCTCCTTTGGTGGATGGCGCCTTCGGTCCGGCGTGTGGCGCTGGCGCCGGGTGAAGCGGATCCCTATGCGGCACGGGCGCTACCACGTTCGCTGGAGGATGAATGTAGCTGATGTTCCGGCTCTGATCCTCACTCGGGCTGTGAGCACTTGCTGTTTGTGCGGTGCAGACGGAAAGAAGGAACAGCAGGGCCGCCCCCAAGGCAAATAATGCGTGGAAGGTGGAGGTTGAGCGCAGTGATGTGACGTTGGAGCGCGGGTTCATTTCAAATTCTCCTTTTGTTGGAGAGCGGGTCGGAGCTAGGTGTCTTCTATGTAGTGCAAAGTATCTTCAAGTCGTTTCATTCAGACATCCCCGATTTCAACGCAAGGCATATCCCACACGTAGGTCGGAGGGCTGGAAGTTCGAAGTCCCGGTTCAAAGATGCGAACACGCTGCGTCCTTGCCAGTCGGTGCGATCGACCATCAACAACAACGTGCCGTGTGGTTTCGGGCCAGCCAGCGCGTGTCTGGCATCCGTAATGAAAACCATGGACATAAATATGTGAACACTGACATGCGCTATCTACATCCGGAGATTGAAATTATGCGCACGGCCCTGAATCAGGGAAATGGAAGCGTAGCGGTGACGAAGCCGTGTTCTTCACACGCCAAGGCTGGGAATTTTGGGGCCACAATCCAATTTCCTCGGGCTACCACTTGAAACGGGGGAACGAGAGGTCCGGGCAATGGCGCGGGCCTCAGTGCAAACGCCAGAGATCTCTCCTTGTGTTGTCACCGAAGAGGTCCAGTTGGGGCTTTCGCAATTGGAGTTTCGGGACCAATCGTCGAGGAAGATGCTGAAGAACGAGCTGCGCGTGTTTGAAGAAACGGGCGTCTCCTCATGAGAAACGGGCGGGAGTTTACATGGGACCGCTGGCCGCCATCACCGTCAAGATGGGATCGAAGGACCCCTGGTGGCGCCTGGAAGTAGACCTTCCGGCGACCCTGGACGTTTATGGGAACTTATCCAACGGACGATGGATGTTTCGGACTCTTTCCACGAGGCCGGCGAAGTCGATCTCGTTGACTACTCCGGCAGTCAATACATGCTGCCTTTGTGCTCTCGAAAAGAAAAATCGGAGAGTCCCCTTTGCTGCCTTCCGGTCTGTCTTCTCCAGTCCGCGTTGCACAGTAGATCTGTTGGCTAATACAACGTTAGAGCTCGTCATCATTTGCTCGATTGCAGCGCATGCAGGGCCGCGTGGCTCTGTGCAATTGGCGGTCGCGTATCACCCTTCAGCATCAGCCACAGAACGCGGTTATAGAGCTGATCGTCCGCGCGATCGGGCGCACTGAGGTCCAGCCCCTCCGACATGCGTGCGGCTGCCGTATTCAGAGGATTCTTCTCATTCAAATCTTGCGTGGGGATGATTGGGTCATACAGCGCGAGGTCAGGCGCTGATGCAAAGATGTTCGTCAGGGATCGGCTGAAGTAATCAAATTTCGAGAGCCGCCCCATGCCGAGAATGTCCTCTATCGCTGCGACCACGTCCGTAGTGTTGATGAAGCGATGCACTGTGCCCGGCCGGTTATAGGCGGAGATGGCGTAGAATGGCGCGCGGTGCGAATCGGTATGGTCGGGCCCAGCCTGCGCGTCGTCTTCAACGACGAAGATCACCGTGTCCTTCCAATACGGGCTGTTCGAGAGCGCCTGGACGACCCGCCCAAGCGCGAGGTCGTTGTCAGCCATGCACGCGCGCGGCGTGCACTTGCCTGGACGCCCGGCGGCCAGGTGGTCCATCGGCAGCCACATGAGTTCGAGCTGGGGCATATTGCCGTCGCGCACGTAGCGCTGGAGTTCAGCGATCCACACATCAGCGCGCTTCTGATCTTGCGTGATCAGGTCCATCGGGACGTAATCAGGATTTACGTCGCCACCTAAGTCGTGTTGCGTCACCGGCCAGCCAGGATTTCCCTTGACCATCTCTCCGTAGTCGCGGAAGGTGATGCCCTGTTGCATCGCGAGCGTCCAAAGAAAGCCACGTTCGGGCTCATCGCTCTCTTCTCCGTCCACGTCAGTGCGCTTGCCAGCGTAAGCCGAGGGCACGGTCTTCTCACCGTAATTGGTGACGTAGGCGGCGGTGGACCAGATGTGTCCTTGCGAACTGACCTCGGCATTCACGAAGAAGCGATCGAAAAGGCCGAACCGTCGTGCCAGCGCGTGGTGATTTGGAGTGACGGCGATGTCGGGGAAATACACAAGGCTGGCATCTCCATCGGCTTCTTTCATGTCTCCGAGCACCTGATCATAAGTGCGATTCTCTTTGATGATGTAGACCACATGGCGGAACGGGGGATAGCGGCGCGCCACGAGCTTGTGCTGCCAGTTATTGGCGGTTGCAACCCGCTCGCTGAAGCGAGCCAACTGCAGCGGCGTAAGGGATGCTGAGAGCACGCGCATTGTGCCATTCAACTGTCCGAGCGCGTACGCTGTCGGCTTCTCGTTCGGCCAGTTCGTGAGCGGTACGGGGCCGTCGAGGTTGGCATGCGTGCCGTGGCCTTTGCCTGAAAGGACGAGGAGTTGATCACTGACTTCGGCGACCGCAGTGGGATACCAGTCGCTCGGAACGCGTCCGATCACCTTGCCTGCAGCTAAGTCAAAGACGGCGACTGCATTGTTGTCCGCTTCTGCGACCAGGAGCCGCTTGCCATCGGAGCTGAGTGCGAGGGCGTTGGGCGTACTGCCCTCGGGTGGTGCACCGGGCGCTACATCATACAGACAGCGCACCACCTTTCGCAGCTTCGTGTCGACAACCGCAACACGATCGCTACCTGCGAGCGTGACGTACAGCTTCGTTCCACTCACGGCCAGCGCCGATGGATGCCGGCCGACCTTGATCCGGCCGAGATACGCCAGCGTCCCGTCCGCCAAAACCCGGAACTGGGACACCGTGCTACCGCCCCAAGCCGAGACGAACACCTGACCTCCCGTCGTTAGAGCGACGCCATAAGGATAATGATCGGTAGAAAACCGTTGTGTGATCTCACCGGTTGCGGCGTTCACCACCGCAAGCCGGTCTCCGACATTTTCGGCGACATAAACAAATTTCCCGTTGGGTGCGACCGTCACGCCTGCCGGATAGCTTGTGCCCGTGCCGTCCGCAGTTCTTGCTTTCGCTAGTTCGAACTTGTTTTCCAGTGTCGCCGCTCCATTCTTCCAGGAATAGACGAAGAGGAAGTCGGCGTCGCCGCCTGAGACGTAAAGACGGTGGCCGTCGGGCGAGAAGGCGGCGCCATAGAATGCGCCATCTTGGAGCACCGTCTGTGTGACCTTCCTCGTCTTCACATCAACCACCTGAACGCCCTGCTCGCGCCACCCGCTGAGCACGACCACGGCTTTGTCCGCTTCGGGCGCGAGCACGAGGTTGATCGGCAAACTGCCGAGGTCGATCACATCGCCGGCGGGATCAAGTCGCACACCTGTGGGCAGCGGTGAAGTGAAGGGTTGCTCGTTTTGTGCGAACACCAACGTACACAACAGTGAAGCGAGCGAGAGACCGAGTCGGCAGATACGGAGCGAATGCATAATAGGCATTCTCACAGAATTCTTACGATGCTTAGACAATCGCAAATCAGATCAGGCCTGCCTGGGGCGAGCGCACTTGGATGCTCTGCCAATTGCAATCTCCATTTTTTGGATTGCTACTGGATCAGAATTCAAGCGGAAGACTCTCACTCGGACAGCACTGAGGATCTTCTTGTCTACTTAGCAAACGTTATCACGACGATCCTCGACATGTTCTACGGTGTTTTCATCGGCCAGTCCGTCTCGTCGTTCGCACCCCAACCATACGCAATGATCCGCCATTGCCCTGACGATTTTGCCAGCACGAACGCCCATGCACCATGTTCCTCAAACTGCGATCCCGGTTGTAGGCCGCGCCAAGTGGTGGGGAGCACGAAATAAACCCGATCACCGCTTCTGTCGAAGTCATGAGCTTTGGCGAAATCGCACTTCAGCTCCCTAAGGCGCTCGACATGCTTTCGGTAACCAGCAGCCCAGTGCTCTGCCGCATCTTTGCCATTGAAAATGTAAGGCGGGAAATTCTCGACGATAACCAGTCCAACATCCGCGAAAACAGAAGGCAAAACGGCACCGTCCACGTGCGCCATGTAACGGGCAAGCGCCGTGACTGGTGCCATCATCGCTTCGTTGGGGCCGTCGGGGCTATCACTCGGGGGCGATGGCAACAACTGCGCCGACAGCAGCAACCCAGATAGCAGCACCAGCAGAGAAAAAGCCTTTGTAATACCACTCGCGATTTTCATAGACTCCTCAACCCAGCGGAAGTATACCGCCCGCTGGGCGGCGGCATCGCGCGCCCTTTCTGCAGCGTTTTCCTTATCGACTAGCGAAAGACCACAAAACCTACGGCATACTTCAACCGTCAGAGCGGGTGGCCGCAGGTTTGGTCAATTCGCACCCTCAACCCAAAATGACGGCGGGCCTCCATGGTGTCCACGTTATGAATGCCGCAGCCATCTGGAGTTCGGGAGTGACAATGTCAGACATCTCGAATGGAAACCTGGGATCCAACCGATCAGGAATGGTCCGGCTCAAATCGCGCAAAGTGGCTATTGCCCACCGCATCTCACCGAGAGATACTGAAATCCCGGCACTTTGATGGCGAAACAAGGCAGCATCACATCAAATTTCGGGCTTTACGTCTTCGGCGGAGCCGCCATCTTTCTTGGCCTCCTGGGCCTGGTCTCCGGCGACTTCGCCACCACCTGGCAGAACGTCGGCCCCAACATCCCTCTGCGCGTACCGCTCGCCTATCTCACCGCGGTCATCGAGCTCGCCGGGGGGATCGCGCTCCTCTGGCGCCGGACTGCTCGTGCGGGCGCTCTAACCCTGACGATTGTCTACTCTATTTTCACGCTCATCTGGGTACCCAAGGCGTTTGTGAATCTCGGCAATTACGAACCCATCGGCAATGTCTTTGAGGAGTTCTGCCTGGTCGCCGCTGGTTTGGTCCTCTGCGCGATCTTCTCGCCTGCCGGCTCATCCACTGCGCGCCGCCGACCTTTCTTCGTGCTCCTCTTCGGTATTTGCCCCATTTCCTTCGGCATCGTCCACATCATTGACATGCCCGGCCTGTTGGGCTGGATCCCGGGTTGGCTGCCGCCGACCAAGATGTTCTGGGCCTATGCCACCACCCTGGGCTTTTTCGGGGCTGCCGTAGCCATCCTGACCGGAATCATGGCGCCGCTTGCCGCGCGCCTCCTCACCGCGGAGATCGTCATCTTCGAGTTGCTGGTCTGGATCCCGAATCTCTTCGCCGGGCCAAGCAATCACTTCAATTGGGCCGGCAACGCGATCTGCATCGCTTTGGCGGGTGCCAGTTGGGTCGTCTCCGACTCCATCAGCGCAGCGGCAAAAACCAAACCAAGCCCAGCAGAATCCCCTGCAGAAGTAAGCATCCCCGCCTGAACCTGTCCCTTGTCCCTGATCCCGGTTCAATCGAGGCAGGCCCCTCTCATTACCTCTTTGTCCCTGACTGCTTTCGGGGCGAGGCGGATGTCGCGGACCAGAAGTTAGTCGTCCGCCCGTGCGGTCATTGAAGCCAAGTCTTCAACCAAGGTGCAGAGAACCTAAAGCGAAACTGCTATCAGGAGAGCAACCGCAACCCGGGCGTGCGGTGGAAACCAGCTGAAGGGATGATCCCACAAAGCTCCCTTCAAACGGCTGGTACTCCGAGCAATTCTGTGCCCGTCAGCCCCATGGTGATCCGGGTCCTGGGCTGTCCCCGATTACCTGGATCTCCCCAGTTTCGTTCCAGGCGCGAGACCTGCGGCGAGGTGTGATTCGTAATCTTGGCGTAAGCAATGTCATTCCGGAGCAGCTCGCCGAGGCGCAGAGAATCACGGATATCGTCTGTGTGCAGAACTTCTACAACGTGGCCAACCGCAACGATGACGCCTTCATCGATCGCCTGGCGAAGGAAGAAATAGCGTACGTGCCGTTTTTTGCTGGGAGGATTCACGCCGCTACAGTCATCGCTGCTCGATCGGGCCGCAGTCTACTTGCAGGTTACTCCCATGCAGGTCGCGCTTGCTTGGCTTCTTCAGCGTTCTCCCAACATTCTGCTGGTACCCGGCACATCTTCGATAAACCATCTTCGACGGGATCTCGATGTTGCAGGATTGGAACCTCCTTCGGACGTAGTCGCTGAACTCAACACCATCCCCAACAATACCGTGGCGGTGGAAACGCGCTGATGAAGGTCGTCACGAAAAAGGGTCTCATGGATTCTTCTATATCATTTCACCTTCGCGCCACATCGACAATTTAGCGCCAACGGAGAGCTGGGGCGACCGTGGTCAGAAGTGCTTCCATCACGTGCGCGTTGTAGGCAACTCCCAGTTGATTTGGAATGGTTAGCAATAGCGTGTCGGCCTCCGCGATAGCCTCGTCTTTCCTAAGCTGCTCGATGAGAATATCTGGCTCAGCAGCGTAGCTGCGGCCGAAGATCGCCCGTGTGTTTTCGTCAAGGAACCCGATTTGGTCCTCTTCCTTTGAGCTTTGTCCGAAATAAGCACGATCGCGGTCATCGATCAACGCAAAAATACTACGGCTAACGGAAATGCGCGGAGTGCGCGTGTGACCTGCTTTCTTCCAGGCTGCGCGAAAGGCGCGAATCTGAGCGGCCTGTTGGATGTGGAGCGGCTCGCCGGTCTCATCGAATTTGAGGGTTGAGGTCTGCAGGTTCATTCCAAGCTTCGCGGCCCATGCGGCTGTTGCGTTGGAAGCAGACCCCCACCAGATTCGATCATGCAATCCGGCAGAGTATGGCTCAAGACGTAGCAGTCCCGGCGGATTGGTAAACATTGGACGTGGGTTAGGTTGAGCGAAGCCCTTGCCGCGCAGCAACTCAAGAAATTCTTCGGCATGCCGCCGGCCCATATCTGCATCGTCCTCGCCTTCAATCGGGCGGTAGCCGAAATAGCGCCAACCATCGATGACCTGCTCGGGGGAACCACGACTGATTCCCAGCTGTAGTCGGCCGCCGGAGATTAAGTCCGCAGCCCCGGCGTCCTCCGCCATGTAATGAGGATTCTCATACCGCATATCGATCACTGCGGTGCCAATTTCAATCTTTCGCGTTTTAGCACCAACCGCCGCGAGTAGCGGAAACGGTGACGCCAGTTGCTTTGCGAAGTGATGAACCCGGAAGTAGGCTCCGTCCATTCCCAGGCGCTCGGCCTCCACGGCGAGGTCAATGGATTCCAGGAGCGCGTCAGCCGCAGACTGCGTTCGTGACTGCGGTAAAGGTGTCCAATGACCGAATGAGAGAAAGCCAATTTTCTTCATACAATATAAGTCTCCCATATCGCCGATATAGCCATACGCCGCTTCTGCGCGTCACGGTCGCCGAGTGCTTCCAAGTTTCTTCTCCGGGAATTTTCTACACTTTGCATCGCATTGTGCCGCTGCACGCTTGCAGCCGGTTATATCGGAGCCAGACCGCCACCGAACGAACAACTCGACACCGGTCACCTAGCTGCTGTCGTCGGTGGCCAATCAGAAGACGGCCTTCACGATTTCATCCGCGGTGCCGGGACGGCGTGGGAAAATACTGCCAATCGTCGTTTCGGCGGCATTGCCCCACTTTGATCGACATCAAATCCTCGGTCGCGCTTAACCATTGCTGATCTGTGACCCAGGCGGGGCAGCTCCAGAGTAACGGCCTCACGCGGCAGGTGGGCGATTCGATTCTGACCGCCGAATGATCGTCAGCGGCTGTCCCCGGCGACCGAAGCGGTGTGGCTGTTGGATGACGGGCGAATTCAGATTGATTTGGCTTAGCTGGGTCATACACATGAGCCTGGGGCCTCGAACTCGTGCGAACCATGGTTGAGTAAATTGACACGAAGAGTCTGCGAGTCAACATATAAGATCCGGCGAAGGTCTCCGTAGGACTCCAGCGCTTCTTTGTCCACACTCAGACCCGTCACCCAGCCTTCGCAGCTGATGGTGCACTTGTAAGTATCAGAGCAAATCAGAGCAAAACAGAGCAAACACACCGTTGACAGATTTTGAATCCGCAGCCAGCGTGAGTTCGTCATTTGATCGGCAAATTCTCAAGTGGCCAGTTTTCGTCTCTTCGTTCAGAGCGGAGTACGGCCGATTAGCCCGAGCGGCCATAAACGGAGGGTGTGAAAGCAGCCTGGACCCGGGTCTTATCTAATCTTCCTTGCTGTGATGAATGCTCTCGCGGGTCGACCATGAATTGTCAATTCTCGGGTTCCTTGATCGCCTGTGCGAGCGTTCGCATCGCACTGTGACGGATTCGGTCGCGCTTCGGCTCTGTGTCGGACCAGGACGAAGCCGGTGCCTTGTGGGAGTCCAGCAAGGCCAATGCTTTTTCAGCATGCTGCCTGGCGAGATCCTTCTGCCCATCGGCGAGATAGGAGCTGGCCAGATCATCGTTTGCATCGGCAGAGTCCGGATAAGCCAAAAGATTGAGCTTAAAGATTTCAATTGCCGTTTTGATGTCGCCCACGCGCTGATAATCCTCTCCGATGATGTCCACGGCGACTTCCGGCCACAATTGCGCCTCGGGATCTCTTTGCCGCGCTTCCATCAATTGTTGGGTGACCTCTGCGACCTTGCCAGGACTCTGAAGCCGGTTGAGAATTGGTGCTGCTGCCAACGTATCGACGGGTGCGTGTCCGGGTGCTTTGATCAACGTAGTCACGAACCAATGCACGATGATGCCGGGCAACTCCGGGTGCACCTGAAACATATCCGTTCCGTGGCCTCCACCAGCGGGAACCCTGCCTAGATCGAATGGTTCATACCAAAGCCATGGCGCGTCTTCCACTGCCGAGTAGTGCACCAGCTTCTTACTTGCGCTGGAGGCAGTGACATAAAGCAACTTCATTGCATCCTGCGTTGGTGGATATTCGTCCTCATCAGAAAATACGAACAGCTCGGGCAATTGCGACGCCTGGTGAAGAAACTGCAAACCATCACGGAAGGTTTCGCCCGACATCAAGATTAACGACTTTATTTCGGCATGATGCCGGCGCGCCGCTTCGACAGAATTGTCAACCCCAAGCAGGCCGGCCCCGCCAATGCCAATCACGTCGCGATTGACGCCCCGCTGCGATCGAAGGAACTCCAGCGCAGTGTCCACGTCGTCAGGCCATCCACGCCAGTGCTTGCGCAGTTCAGAGTCGGAGAGCTTCTCCCAACGGGTGCCGCCGCTTTCGCCGATGCCCCGCATATCGAGCGTTAGTGTGTTGATTCCCGCGGCCGACAGTTGGACTGCTACCCCCTCCCACGACTTGCGGTCCCGGTTGACCTGATGCAGCAACAACACTCCCGGGCCTGGCTTGTCCGCGGCAAAGAACGAGGCCTTGAGCGGTGTGCCGTCGGATGTCTTCAGCTCTACTACACGCGGCAGTGGCAGTGGCCGTGATTCCTGCGCCATCGCTGCGCTTGGCGTGGCGAGAAGCAGCCAGCCCAGCAGTGGAATGGCAAACAATTTCATTGGGGCCTCCTAGAAGAATTATGCTGGCAGGGCTTTTAACGGCCGTGCGCTACAGGTCTTTTTGCCTGGTCATATACTTCGCGGACAGCGTTGATCAGGGTCTCTGGCTCGTCAAACTGGATGTATTCCGAGCTATTGTGGGCAAAGATCTGCTTAGCATTGGAAGATAGTCCGAGCCAGCGCGCCTGAGCCAGCGTGGTCTCCTGCTCGTATTTGAGGTGCTTCGGTGTGTCCGGAGGCTTCTCGTCCAAGTGGCCGACACCGTGGTTCCGGGACGTGAGCACGCGGACGGGGCGGGAGCCGAATGAGCGGCGGTGTTGTTGCAGATAGGCTTCGTCTGCCGGGGTTTGTTCCATTTCCGAAGCATCAGCGTCATACATGGCAACTTTGGTTTGTGCGATCTCTAACACTTTAGCGTTCAATTCCGGAGACCACTCAGCTTCCGGCAGGCCGCGGAAAAAAAACTGCTGAGCGCAGGTCTGTGGTGGCCGCCCAGAACCTGACGGTTGAGCTGGCAACGGCTTGTGCTCGGCAATCAAGTTTCGACAATCGCCCAAAGCCGAGGGCAGCCGAGCGTGCCCTTGATGTGCCTCTTCCTGCATCGCCTTCGGTTCGAGGTCATCGGGATCGGCGTCATCCAGGACCAGCCCCGCAACCTCGTCCATGTACAGGTCCGCAAACGTGCGCACGTTGTCACCGCCGTAGGCGGATCCCACCAAAATGTAAGGCCCGGCGATGCCGGCATTACGAAGCGCGGTGCGTAGCTCCCCCGCGATACGCACGCTGGTACGCGGCATGGGGCCCGGATCGCTAAATCCTGCCCCGGCACGGTCATAGCTGCAGGCGCGTGTCCACTTTGCGATCTGTGGCTGCACCTTCGACCACGCGGGCGCCCAGTCTCCCCATCCGGAATCGAAAACAACCGCCGGCGACCCACTCCCCATGCAATAAAGATTCAGGCGAAATCCACCGGCGTCAACGAGCTGGCCGGGGTGCGCATAAAGGATGTCGGCGGGGGAACGGCCGCCGGCTATTTGCTGGCCGGAGACGGCAACGGTGGAGAGGAGCACTGCTGTAACAGCCAAGATAAATAGCGCCCATAGAGGCAGAATCCGTATGTGTCTCATCAGAGTTCATATCCTCAACTGGCTTGGATTCTGGAATCGTCCATGCAGTCAAAAACCGCCCCGGCCTCACCGCCGCGAATCCGGCGGCACCAGGTTGTTCGCGCGGTAATACACCACGAGCTGGCCGTAGTGCTCCCCGCTGTGCTCGATAGCGAACGTCCAAATGGAGGAATTGTGGGCGAGCCGGTTCCCAAAAAACTTCGACGTGCTGTCCAACCCCGCGTCACCTTGCTGTTGAATCACTTGCGCACCTTCCGTGACGGCCTCCTGCACGAACTTCACCACGTCGGCCTTGGTCTTGAAAACGTCACGCGAAGGATTGTCGCCCTCGCCGAAATCTGGCCCGAGGTTTGATCCAGAAATCCTGCGTATCAGGACGAAATCTAGCGCGGCGGCGTGGAGAAGATTCTGGGCAAAGGTGCGCTCGTCCTTCTGCACCTTGAAGTCGTATTTGTCCTCGGTAAAATCCTGGGCCATAGCGACGAGTTTGTTCCCGATCGCGTTCCACCGGTCTAACATCTCGTCGGATCGGGAGCGCGCAGGAATCGGAGGTTGATTCTGCGTTTGGGCCTGACCGTAGAGACTCGCTCCGGCGGCAGCCAGCAGAGTGAGCACAACCACCACGAACGAGGAACGCTTCGAAGATTGCTTCATCGTGAATTTCTCCTTTGAATTGAGTGCTCGCTTGTCCCGAGCACAACCTGCACTTCAATGCGACGCAAGTTCATTCCTGACCACTTGGCCGTCCTTCATCACGAATCTAACGCGTTCTAACGCCGTGATATCCGCGATTGGGTCTTCCGCGACCGCGACGAGATCGGCAAACTTACCAGGCTCAATTGTGCCGATGCGGTCTCCCCATCCCAGCATTTCGGCCGCATTAACCGTAACTGCGCGAATCACATCAAGG
>Ga0307474_10002572_pt1 | contig 13027 bp, 8 predicted proteins | sample atmos_gasesECM1C_2_FD_203312 | JGI IMG/M metagenome (GOLD analysis project Ga0307474, IMG submission 203312) | Hardwood forest soil microbial communities from Morgan-Monroe State Forest, Indiana, United States - atmos_gasesECM1C_05 | ecosystem: Environmental > Terrestrial > Soil > Temperate... | reverse complement strand
CCTTCATCGCTCTCCAGAGTGCCGATGTCGATGCTGTAGGGTGTCAGCTTGAGTTCCTGGCGCAAGCGGTTAAATCCAGCATTCAGACGCCAGATCGGTGTCACCTGGTAGCTGCCCCACAACTCGATTCCGGATGTCGTTCCTTGTATGCCGTTGCCATAGTAGAGATAGGTAAAGCTGGGGTCGACTTGCTGCGTGCGAAGCCGATCGTAGATCGTGTGATAAACCGTAGCCGAGAAAGAGGCGGCCCGGGTGATTTGCCCGCGATAGCCGATCTCATAGTCGTCGGCCGTCTCGGCGAGGACGTTTGGACCGCCGCGCAACAGGTATGGCGGCTGGCCGGGCACGAAGGTGTCATGATCGAGGCGCGAGGGGGCCCGATCAGTCCGCGATGCCGCGGCCCAGAGCATTTCGTTGGGGGCCCAGTTCCACGCGAGTCTCGCGGTCGGCAGGAACTCTGTGCCGGTATAGTCGTTGTGCTCGGTACGCGCGCCCAGTGTCAGACGCAACCCATCGAGCAGCGCGATTTCGTCTTGCGCAAACAGGCTAGCCCACGCTTGATCGAGGTTTGCCGGCAGCAGCGCGATATACTGGCTGTTCGTTACCCGATCCATGCCGTACCGGTACTCGCCTCCCCACACGGCGGTATGCGCGCCGATCGGATTGGCGGAATATTGCAACTGTAAATCGACGATGCCCTGCGAGTCCTCAAACGTCGGCGGCACGCTGCGTTCCGTGTGATCGTAGTACGCCTGCACGGAAAGCGCGCCGGCGCCCTCCCAACTGTGCTCCCAGCGACTGATCATGTTGGCGCCGGTCACGTTAATTTCCCCCAGCGCGAGCGTGACGCCAGAAATCGAAATGGAACCCGGCGGTGGTTGTCCCTCCCGGCCGGTGTACGCATCTCCTTTGACCATCAGAGAGTCCGCATCGCGCTGCCAGTCGGCCCTAAATCCGACCTGACTCTGATGCGCGGAATCATCCTTCGTCTCTCCGGACTGCGTCTCGGTGTCCTGCATGTCGAAGTGCGTGGCATAGACGCGAAAGTTCAGATCCTCACCGAGCTTTCCCCCGTATCGAAGGCTCGCGCGATCCTCTTGATTACCGCCGCCCACCGCCACCAGGCCGCCTTCCGTTTGCGCCGCGGAGCGAGTGATGACGTTGATCACGCCATTGACGGCGTTCACACCCCATAACGTGCCGCCCGGTCCGCTGATGACTTCGATACGCTCGATGTCCTCGATCATCACATTCTGCACGTCCCAGAAGACGCCGGAGAATAACGGCGAGTACACCGATCGCCCATCGATGAGGACCAAGAGCTTGTTGGCAGCAGTACCATTGAATCCACGCGCACTGATGGCGTATTCGTTTGCGCTGATGCGCGCCACTTGAAGATTGGGTGCAAGCCGCAGTGCCTCGGGCAGACTGGTGGCGCCCGAACGGCGGATGTCTTCCGAGGTGATTACAAAAACGGAGGTCGGCGCGTCGGAGAGCTTCTCATCACGCTTTGACACCGAGGTGATCTCGATGTTGCTCAATTCCTCGATGGACAGGTCCTTGAGTTGCTGCACGTCCGAGGCCGCCCACGCAGTCGCGGCGCCCAGCGCAGTCCAAGCGACCCACGCCGCAGCGCTTAAGATTCGCACCTGCAATCGCCCTCCTTGACTTCGTTCTCATCCTTGCCTCAGGCAGCCGCCCGCGAAGGTCCGCACAAGGATTACAACTCGAATTCCATCGTATGACATATATGCGCTGGGCCCAGCGAACTGGGTCGCAATTTAGGGCATTTATTGACTCGTCCGTGGGCAGAAGCTAATTCATTCCTTTCCCACTGATCCGCAGCGATCGACAACCCGGTCGCGCCTTAAGCCCTTATGGTGCGGCCAGCCGCAGCATGGTGTGCAGGAGCGCATCGGCACCCATCTGAAGGTGTCGGCGCTCGGTAAACTCGCGCGGATTGTGGCTGATACCGCCAACGCTGGGCACGAAGATCATCGCGGTGGGGCAGATTCGCGCCATCATCTGTGCATCATGCCCGGCGCCCGAAGTCATGCGCCGGATCGGCAGCTTAAGCTCCGCCGCCACTGCATCGATTGCCTGCAGAACCTTCGAATCAAACACGACCGGCTGAGTTCTTACTAAGCCACGACTTTCAATGGTCACGCCCTCTTCTTTTGCGAGCCCCTCGACGTATTGAGCGAACTCCCGTTCGGCCGCGGTTAGTAGAGCATCGTCGGTGTTGCGCAGATCGACCGAGACCACCGCCTGATTGGGAATGACATTGATGAGGTTGGGTGTCAGACGAACGCTCCCTACGGTGCCGACCTGCGAGCCACCCATGCGTTTGGCCAGTTCACGCACGAACACACCGATTCTCGCAGCGCCATAGCCGGCGTCGTGGCGCAGCTGCATCGGAGTTGTCCCGGCATGGTTTGAAACACCACGGATCGTCACTTCTTGCCAGGAAATACCTTGAAGATTTTCAACGGCGCCAAGCGCGCCGCACTCCATGTCGAGGATCGGTCCCTGTTCTATGTGCAACTCTATAAATGCGTGCGGGACCGGTGCGCCGCATCCTTCCGTCCCCGCGTATCCGATCCGCTTAAGCTCATCGCCAACCCGCGCACCGTCCGTCGCCTGCGCGTTCAGCGCGTCCTCGACGGTCAGACCGCCTGAATACACCAGCGAGCCCATCATGTCGGGCTGGAAGCGTACTCCCTCCTCGTTGGTGAACACGGTCACGGCGAGCGGCCGCTCAGTGACCTGATCGGCATCCCGAAGACTCTGTAGCACTTCAAGGCCTGCGATCACACCGTAGATGCCGTCATAACGGCCGCCGTTGCCCACCGTGTCAATGTGCGAACCGGTCATCACCGGACGAACGGCCGACCGGCCAGGGCGCAAACCCGTAATGTTGCCGATCTGATCGATTCGTACCGTGAGCTCAGCTTCATGCATCCATTGGATCACTTGGTCGCGGCCCCGCCGGTCCGCATCCGTTAACGCCAGTCGGCTGCACGAACCGTCTTGCATGCGCTCCATTTCCGCGAGGCTGTCGATTCGAGCGATCAGTCGGTCAACGTTGATTGCGATGGGTGCCGTATGTGTCATTTCTGCTTTTCCGACCGCGACCGAATAAGCACTAGCTGTTCCATTAAAGTCATCCGGAAATTTGAGCAGTCTGCGAATCCCCGTACTGGGCTGTTCGTGCCGCTAACGCTCCGAAGCGCAGCGCACTGGATTTAATGTGGTTCAGAAAACAAATGACGCTCCGCTTACCCTGATGTCGAGTCCTCTTTCGAGAGCAGCTGTCCGGCGAGGGCCTTGAGAACGGCATGCGTGCGGTCGCGCGCGTCAAGCTTGCGCAGAATATCCGATATGTGATTCTTGACTGTGCCCATCGCGATGCCGAGGTGTCGAGCGACCTCTTTGTTGGAATGCCCACCGGCGACGAGCCGCAGAATCGCTGCCTCCTGAGCCGTGAGCCCGATTGGGGTGAGCGTTCCCGGTTGTGTAGCTCCCGGCATGGCAGGTCCCGGCTGGAAGATTCTCTGGCCTCGAACGGCTGACTCGAGTACGTTTTTCAGCGTCTCGGGCTGAGCGTCCTTCATGAGATACCCGGCCGCTCCGGCGCTTATACCTTCCTTCAGCGCTTGAGGATCGTCAAAAGTCGTCAACAGGATGACCGGGACGAAACTACCGCGCTCGCGCAGAACCTTGAGCGCGCCGATGCCCGATCGGCGCGGCATGCGAATATCGGCGAGTACCGCATCAACTTCGTGACTTGCCAGGGCATCCAGCAGACTGTCGCCGTTGTCGGCCTCTACGACGACTTGAATTCCGCCGAGCGACTCGAGAAGTGCTTTCAGACCGTGGCGAATCAACGCCTGGTCATCCGCTAAGGCGATTCTCAACATGTAGCTTTCGGCTCGGGTAGCACGGCACGCAGGACGCAGCCTCGCGGCCTGCGTCGATCCAGCGAGACGGCTCCCTGGAATTCCTCCACTCGCTCTCGCAATCCACGTAGGCCGTTCCCGACGGGTGGCGTGGTCGACGAGTAGCCAGCACCATTATCCTCGACGCTCAACATCAGCTCCTGTTCATTGCGTGTGAGCGTGACTATGATCTCCGTGGCTGCGCCGTGGCGCAGCGCATTGGTGAGTCCTTCTTGGGCGCAGCGCACCAGCGCCTCCGCTTTCGCGATATCCGAGACGACTGCGCCCGGTTCAACATTGAACTTAACCGATACCGATGCTACCGCCGGATTGAGGGCGAGCAGCGCAGTTCTAAGATCAATCGTGTCCTCCTGGCGCAACGCGGACACAACCATACGGATGTCATTTAAGAGTTCATCGGCAAGCGTCAAGCACTGCGCCAAAGTGCCCGAGGCCGCACTCTTCTGGGTGCGCATTTCAAGCGAGAGTTGCAGTTTTAGGGCCGTTAGTTTATGTCCTGCTATGTCGTGTAGCTCGCGCGAGAGTCTCAGCCGCTCCTGCGCTCGCGTTCCCTCGGCCACCAGTGCGCGCGCGGCCCGCAACTCGCGGTTCGCCCGCAGCACATCACGCCGAGATTCCTGTGCGACGTATGCCGCACGTGAGACAAAGCCAGCGAACAGCTGAAAGGCGACGTAGGCGAGACCTACCTGCATCGCCTTTGGCAGGGGTTCTGAGCGGGCAAGCCAGATGAAGAACTCGCCGTTTGCAAGCACGAGCATCGCCACGCTTACGCGACGGTCGCGAAGCGCCGCGAGCTGGGCGGCGATAAGAACGAGCAGCACGGATTCGAGATGGTTCTGAAGGGTCCACAAGCAAATCGGCGCTATTGCCGCCTGAGCGATGACCGCACTGCCGAGCCAGACATCGGAAGCGCAACGCTCCTCGAGGATGGCGCGTGTACCGAACGCGATGAGAAACAGGACCAGGGCGGCTAGACCGGTTACCCACTGCGCGGAGCCGATCGGTTGCGCGCCAGCAGGAGCCAACAGGGTACTGGCAACAGCGAGCCACGCGACATAAGCGGTCGCATTTAAGGGCGACAGCAGCCCTGCCCCGGGTGTACGACGATCCAGAGCGCCAAAGCTCCACATGCGGTCAGTATCCCCGATCAGCCTCAACACGGCTAGGGTGCCATTCGGCACCCCCCTCGCGGCCAATCGGTATCTACAATCGAGTTCAGCCACGCGACATGCTGGCCAACATGCAACTCAGCCAGCAATCAAAGCCTCTCTTGGATGCGGGCGGTGTCTGGGCGGCGTTCGTACTGTCCGTCCTCGCAGCCACGCCCGTTCTCGCAGGTGATCTGACCATCGAGGTCTTAGGCGTCACTCCAGGCCACGGCCAAATCTACGTGGCTGTCTATGACCGGCCCGAAACATTCCCGACCACGGGGCAGCAGCGGACCGGCCAGATACTCGCGGCCACTGGTCAAAGTCTCATCGTGCATTTCAAGGACCTACCTCCCGGCGCGTATGCCGCGGTAGCGTTTCAAGACGTGAACGGCAATGGCAAGTTGGACAAGAACTTCCTTGGTATGCCGAAGGAGCCGTACGGCTTTTCCAACGGGGCTCGCAGTTCCGCCGGACCGCCGAAATTTTCCGCGGCCGCGGTGACGATCAATCCCGATGGCACGACGACGATTGAGCTCAAATGAAGGAAACCGATCAGCCCACAGAAATGCCGCGCAGCGCGTATGTGGCGAACGCACCCATCTCGCGTCGCGCCCTGCTCGCAGGCGGCGCAGGTGCCACCGCCGTCGGCATCGCGGCTCTCGCCGCCGGAATCGCCGTCGGTGCGCACGAAGTACCCCCGGCACCTGCGAGCCTGTCGTGCCGGCAACGTTTCGCTGACAAGGTGGTGATGATTACCGGCGGCACCTCCGGCATCGGTCGCGCCGCGGCGATCGCGTTCGCCCGGGAAGGAGCCCGCGTCACTTTCTGCGGGCGTCGCGAAACGCTGGGGGCAGAAGTCGAGCAATCGATCCAGGCCAATGGCGGAACGGCGCGCTATTTGCGTGCCGACGTGCGCAACGAGACGGACGTACAGGGCTTCGTCGACTTCACGGTCGCGCAGTTCGGTCGCATCGATGTCGCGCTCAATAACGCGGGGATCACGCTGGAGAAATCGCTACACGAATATTCGAGCGTCGAGTGGGACAATGTCCTTCACACGAACCTTCGCGGCGTGTTCTTTGCCATGAAGTATCAGATTCCCGTGATGCTGGTCGGTGGCGGCGGCAGCATCCTCGTCACTTCGTCCTCAAACGCAATTGCGACGCAAGGCAAACGTGGCGCATACGCCGCGAGCAAACGCGCCCTGGTTGCGCTCGTGCAAGCCGCGGCTCTCGACTATGGAGCACACAACATACGCATCAACGCCATCTTGCCCGGCACGACAGACACGGCGTTGGTGCGTCGGGTTGCCGGCATGGAGAACGTCCCCGACGCCGTATGGCACGCCGCGGCGGCGGAGTGGGCCAAAGGCCACGTACCAGGACTCGGCCGCATGGCAAATCCTGACGAGATCGCCCAATTCGCCTTGGCGTTGGCCTCCGATGATCATCCCTTTCTGACCGGCGCGGCGTTGGTGATCGACGGCGGCAAGACTGCGCAGGGTGGTTGATGACGAGATCGAATTGCCACACGGCACGTGAGTGCAGCGCCGCTCGGGGAACAGAAATGGGTACACATAAAGGCAACGGCACGCCGAATAGACATCGCCTCCTACTAACGATCTTGGTAATTCTGACGCTGTCCGCGTGTGGTACCACGCACCGGTTCGTCGAACAACCGCAGACCGTTGCGGGCACCGATCTGACTCCCCGCCAGGCAACACAAGAGTTGTTCGATGGGGTCGCGCCTTATAGCGTGAGCCTCTGCGAGGCAGATCCGATATCGAAGCACTGCAAGAAGGGAAGTGACGGTGTGCGGGCGAATGAAGGACTGCGCAAGCTAACCAGAATTGCAGGGATGTGGTCGGGTGTCACCCGCGCCGTCCAGTCCGTCCTGGAGGGAGACCGCCATGCGACCGCAACTTGAAGATTTGCGCGACAAGCTATTGCGCGGGCCGGCGTGGCCCCGCGCCACGTAAGCAGATTACTTACCGCGCACCCTGGGGGGTATTTCTGCTCGCCCCATTGCTCGCTGTGGTGTGCAGATTGATCGTAACGGGCCTGCTCATGTTTTCCCTCGCGCGCACCGTACAACTGCGTCCTCCCGCTATTTCTCGGCTGGGCGATGACGACTGTGGCAGTCAAGCAGAGAATGCGGCCGGTGTGGCCCATACTCGGTTTCCTCACGGTGGCTATCTTGTGTGGATCACAGAGCTATCAAATCAACTGGCTACACGCCCCCAACCAATTCTCAAACGTCGGGATAATCACGCCGTTCTTCCGGTTTGCGCCGCCTTGGGCAGTCGTCGGCGCGGTGATGCGAGTCCTAATCGGTTTTGTGGTGATGGCGACGCTATACAAAGTTTGGAGTCGACGGCGAGCGCATGCGAAATGATTGTCAGCTTCGCCGATGCAAATCTCAGAGTCGGTCGGCCTCAATGACCTCTCACGCCTTGCTCCAGAATACCGGTCTATGGTCGATAACATGTGGACAGAGCGGCACCTGAACGAGGGTGTCGGTGCTCTGCTTTTGCCGATTAGGTCACACTTTGGTCGCCCCTGCGGTCGGGTTTCGGAGAAAAATGGCGAACACACATTTGCGACCGGCACCCGGTGTCGAACTTTCAAATGGGTTTCCGTTTCGCGGTTTCCTAGCGTTCCTGCTCTTGCTCAGTTGCGGCCACGCGCTGGCACTCGATCCGTCACGACAGCCGAGCCAGTACGTCCTCGACAATTGGCAGATTCCCGAGGGACTACCGCAGGCATCGGCCCTCGCGATTGCCCGCACACCGGACGGCTACCTGTGGGTCGGAACCCAGGAAGGACTGGCCCGCTTCGATGGCGTTCGGTTCGCCGTATTCAATGCCAACAATGAAGCGGCCTTCTCAGACAACTACATCTCCGCCCTATACGTCGACCGTGCCGCAAGATTGTGGATTGGAACCGCGTCCGGGATCGTCGTATTTGAGAATGGCCATTTCACGGCGTTCACCCGGGTCGCGCAACTCGAGCACGCCTATGTTCGCTCGATCAGCGAAGGCAAGGACGGTCGCGTCTGGGTGGGAACTGAGAACGGCTTATTCGAGATCGGTGCTGATCGCGCGCTCTCATTTAACGCGGCGGATGGACTGCCGGATAGTCGTATCGTTGCGCTGCACGAAGACCGTGAAGGTGTGCTGTGGGTGGGTACGGGCAAGGGACTGGTGCGCTTCGATGGTCAGCACTTCGAGTCCATATCGTTAACCGCCGAAAGTTCAGGCGCGCCCGTCACGGCCTTTCACGAGGACGCCGACGGGACTCTTTGGGTGGGAACGGCAAGCGGCGCACTTTATCGCCAAGCCGGAAAGCGCTTCGATGCCATCATTCGACCGGACCGAACCAAGCGGCTTGCCTCCGTCAACGCGCTGATTCGGGATCACGATGGCAATCTGTGGATTTGCACCGACCGCGGACTCGTTCGGTGGACGAATGGAGAGTTGCGCGCGTTAGCCGGCGGCGTATTCACTGTGAGCGAGCTGCTCGCGATTCTCGAAGACAACGAAGGCAGCCTTTGGGTTGGCAGTTCTGCCGCGGGTCTCTTGCGCTTGCGCGATGGGAAAGTGGTAACCACGGGCGAGCCGGAGGGTCTGAAGAGCGACATGACGTGGACCATCGTCCCGCGTAAAAGCGGCGGCTTGTGGGTTGGATCAAATCTCGGATTGGGCAGTTACGTCGGCGGCCACTATCAGCACATTCCCGGACCACCCGGGCACGAGAATATTAAAGTGCGTTCTGTGGTCGAGGACCGACAGGGCGCCCTATGGGTCGGCACGGTCGGAGCAGGTGTCTACCGACTCGATCAGCGTGGAATGAAATTATTCGATCGCCGCGCCGGATTGTCGGGAAACACGGTGCCGGCGATGATCGAGGACCGTCTGGGCCGCGTTTGGGTCGGCACTGAAGAGGGCCTCGACGTCATCGAACACGACAAGATCACCTCCATGCAGTCGCTGTTGCACACATCCGGTGCAACAGAGATTCATTTGATTCATCAGGATCACGCCGGAAATCTGTGGGTGGCTACCTGGACGCATGGGCTATTCATCATCGGAAAAAACGGCACTCGACACTTAGGGGTGACCGATGGGCTGCCCAGCGAATATGTCTTCGCAATCTATGAGGGCGAGACCGGCGACATGTGGCTCGGCACGAGTCGGGGACTTGTGCTATTTCGCGACGGCAAGCTGCTTTCACTAACGCGCTATGGCGACCCGCTGCGGGAGAACATCTATCAATTGTTAGAGGACGACGCGCACCGGTTCTGGTTCTCCACCAACAAGGGTCTGTTCACGGTGGCGCGTAGCGCCTTGGAAGACTTGGCGTCGGGCGGCGGCATCGCGGCCGATTTCCGTGCGTTTGGAACAAAAGATGGTATGCGCAGCGCGGAGTTTAATGGAGGAAACACCAGCGCCGGAACTCGTACGCCGGACGGATTGCTTTGGTTTCCGAGCATTCGCGGTATCGTCGAAATCGACCCCAGCCACATCCGTCTGAACGCATTGCCGCCACCGGTGCTCATCGAGCAGCTTGCGGTTGACGGAGAGCCGCTATCGCTCACCGATGGTGTCGAAGTCGCGCCGGGGGCCGAGCGGTGGGAATTTCATTACACAGGCCTGAGTTTGCGGGTGCCACAGCGCTCGCTCTTCAAGTATCGGCTCGACGGATTCGACAAGCACTGGATCGACGCAGGCAGCCGCAGGACCGCCTACTACACTCGCCTCCCACCAGGCTCATATACCTTTCGCGTGATCGCCAGCAACGATGACGGTGTCTGGAACGACACCGGCGCGCACTTTCGCTTTACCCTCAAGCCGCACATCTATCAGACTGTTTGGTTCGCGCTTCTGTGTATTTTCGCCTTGTTGATCGCTGCGGGTGCTTGTTATCGCTGGCGCGTCGGACGCCTGAGACGTCTCGCCGATGCTCTCAGCGAGCAAGTGGCTCTGCGCACGCGGGATCTCGAATTGACCAACGCCGAGCTCCTGAAGGCCAAAGTGCGGGCCGAGTCGGCGGCCCAGGCGAAATCGCAGTTTCTCGCCAATATGAGCCATGAAATCCGCACACCGATGAACGGAATCATCGGCATGACGGAGCTGCTGCTGGACACGGATCAGGACAGGGTGCAGCGCGATCAAACGGAGACGATTCACGCCAGCGCCGTGAGTCTGCTCGCAATCATCAATGACATCCTCGATTTCTCGAAGATCGAGGCCGGCAAGCTGGATCTTGAGCGGATCGACATGGATTTGCGCAATAACGTGGACGAGGTCTCGCGCCTGCTCGCGATTCAAGCCCACGCCAAAGGGCTCGAACTGATCACCAACGTCGACCCCGAAATTCCCGACCGCTTGATCGGCGATCCCGGTCGCATTCGTCAGGTGCTGCTCAATCTTGGCAGCAACGCGATCAAATTCACGCGCGACGGCGAGGTGTCAATCGACGTCAAGCTCGTTTCAACAGACACTCTCGGATCGATGATCCGCTGCGAAATCCGCGATACTGGCATGGGAATTTCAGCGGAAGGCGTCGAATTACTGTTCCAGCCGTTCTCGCAGGTCGACGTGTCGACGACGCGGCATCACGGCGGTACGGGTCTTGGCCTGTCGATCGTACGGCGACTAGCGGAGCTGATGGACGGGGAGTCCGGTGTCGAAAGCACCGAGGGCGTCGGATCGATGTTCTGGTTTACGGCTCGATTCGGCCGGTCGACCCACAAGTCGGAAATCCGCCGCTTTAACACCGAATCGCTGAAGGACCGGCATGCGTTGGTCGTCGATGACAACGCAACGAATCGCAAGGTATTGAGCCAGCAACTGGCGCAACTCGGAATGACCTCAATCTGTGTCGACAGCGCCGAGGCGGCGCTAAAGTCGCTGGAAAGCGGCGTCGACGGCGGCACACCCTTCGATCTTGCCGTGCTCGACTATATGATGCCGGGCTGCGATGGATTCGAGCTCGGCCGCCGAATCGTCGAAGACGAACGGTTCAAGGCGACGCGCTTGGTACTGCTCACCTCCGCGCAAGGGATCCGCAGCGCTGAAGATTTTGCCGCGTTGGGTTTCGCAGCCTATCTACTCAAGCCGGTTTCGCAGCGCAACATGCGCGAATGCCTCTCCCGCGTCATATCGGTGGATGGCGCGCTGTGGCACGAGCGCACCCAACCGATCGTGGTGGCCGGTCGAATCGACGCCATATTTGATCATCGCCTCATCCTCCTGGCTGAGGATAATTTGGTGAACCAGAAAGTGGGACGCCAAACGTTGGCGAAAATCGGCTACAAGGTTGACGTCGTGAGCAATGGTGCCGAGGCCATTACCGCATGGGAGACCGGTCGATATCACATTATCCTCATGGACTGCCAAATGCCGGTGATGGATGGCTACCAGGCGACCCGGGAAATTCGCCTGCGCGAGCGTGGCGCGAGCCACATTCCGATCATTGCTTTGACGGCGGACGCCATGCAAGGAACCGAGCAGGTATGTCGAGAGGCCGGAATGGACGACTATCTGACCAAGCCGCTCGATCGTGTGCAACTGAGCAAAGCTCTCGATTGGCATCTCAGATCCGCAGGCCCCAGCTCCAAAGTTTTAGAATCCGCCATTCCTTCCTCGTCAGCCCCTGTTAGTGCCGCTCCGCCCGTGGATTGGGGCCATATTATGGCGGTGAGCGACGGTGATCGGGAATTTGCACAGGAATTGGTGCAACTGTTTATCGACTCCGGCGACGCCGCATTGCGTAAAATTCGCGAGGCGCTCGATCTTGGCGACCTTAAGGCAATGGGCTCCGCCGCGCATTCGTTCAAAGGCTCGAGCGCAAACATTCACGCCGAGTCGGCAAGTGCTGCAGCCGGCCGGCTGGAGGAGGCCGCGCGCGCTGGGGATCTTGATCAGCTAGCGCGATTGGAAGAACAGTTGCGGCGGGAGGCCGAGCTAGCGTTCGAATACTTGCGCGCACGCCGCTAGCGGCGACAATCCCTTCCAAACCCGGTTAGTCGCGCTGCCCCATTGCGACTTGCGCACGGTTATGCCGCCAGGGAGTTTGCCGTAAGACCCCGAACATGCCTAAGTTTGCCCTCGTTCTTTCGCCGCCCGCGCGCCATCGCCCTCTTGCGCCCAAGCTAAAGTGTACTATCCGCTACATGAGCGAACCCCGCCGACTCCCCTGCCCGCTGCCTCGAGGCATCACTCAATCCGACGTCAGCCATGCCGCCGAGTTCCTGCTCCGCGCCGGCGATCGCCCCGCCATCGAAAAAATCCGTGCGAAATTGAGCGCGACACCGCCCGCCTCACCGAAGACGACAAATGGCGCTTGGAACTGCGCTCCCACGTCACCTCTGCCCCCAACTCTTGGCGCGCGGCCGACGTTCAACGGAACGAAAGAAACCAGAACACTACTTGCAGAGCGGTTTTAACGATCCGATGAGGAAAGAAACTCGTTTTTCATCCAGAGGTGCCTATGTTTAGCCTAAGGTTCGCGTTGACTGCAATGTTGGCGATAGTGTTATCTCAACCCGCTGTAGCGCAAGGTTCATCGACGACAAAAGCAGTGCTTGTGACCGGTGCCAGCTCGGGAATTGGACTCGCGATAACGCAATACCTCGCTAGCCACGGCTTCTACGTCTATGCGGGCGCCCGTAAGGACGAAGACCTCAAGCGCCTTAACACCATGAGAAACGTAAGCTCCGTGCGACTTGACGTGACCAAGCAGGCGGATGTCGACGCGGCCGTCCAATTCGTCACAGCGCAAGGACGCGGCCTTTTCGGCGTTATCAACAATGCGGGCGTGGCCAGCCTCGGGGACCTCACCACAACCTCAGATGAGGATGTGCTGTGGCAGTATGACATCAACGTGATGGGGCCCTTGCGTATCAACCGCGCAT
>Ga0307474_10002571_pt1 | contig 13029 bp, 13 predicted proteins | sample atmos_gasesECM1C_2_FD_203312 | JGI IMG/M metagenome (GOLD analysis project Ga0307474, IMG submission 203312) | Hardwood forest soil microbial communities from Morgan-Monroe State Forest, Indiana, United States - atmos_gasesECM1C_05 | ecosystem: Environmental > Terrestrial > Soil > Temperate... | reverse complement strand
TGTCTTTATCCTTTTCAGCCTGTCCTCCTCGCGCATCAGTTCCAAGACTGCCTTCGCCCCCTCACTGGAAGCCTCAGTCAGCCTTCGCATGGTTTCCGCCTTATAGAACGCCTCGCGCTCCCTGCGCCGTCCGTCGATCCAGCTCACCAGCGGGATGAAAACTGCGAACAGACTCACTGCTCCGACCGACAGGAACAACCACAACCCGAAGTTGCGCACATCGAAGTCATCCATCAAATACGCCGCCAGATATGCTGCCACGTGTGTCATACCGCGCCTCCTCTTCTTCCCTCGGGACCTCAATGTCCCATTCGCCCGGTACGACCTGTGCCTGGACTTGGCGGTTGCATTTTGTTTTCGTCAGCTCCCATCGGAATATCCACCGCGGTGCAGCGACAGTATGCGGGCACCATCCATGGCCTCGGCGGCCTGGCAAACAGCGGTGATGACAGGCTTCAGGGAATAAAATGCAACCGACTCTCCTCGCAGCCTGTCCCACCGCATGAAGCTCCATGGACGCTCTCGCCCAAAACGCAACCACAGACCCGGCCGACCTTGATGCCGCGGATGTGGACCGCGTGCTGGCCGGTGACGTGCGCGCCTTCGAGAGGATCGTGCGCCGCTGGCAGGCCCCGCTCATCAACATGGCGTGGCGTTACTGCCGCGACCGCGGCCGCGCCGAGGAACTCGCGCAGGAGGCTTTTCTCCGCGCGTGGCGGGGTTTGTCGGGATGGCGGCGGGATTCGCGCTTTTCGACGTGGCTTTTCGCACTGGCCGCCAACGTTTATCGCAGCGACTTGAAGCGGTTCCCCGCCCTCAGTGTGCCGATCGAAGATGTGGAGGAGCCGTCACGGCAGGCGAGCCAGCACGACGAACTTGCGGAGCGCTCGCGCGAGGAATCGGTCCGGCGCGCGGTGCTGGCTCTGCCGCAGCGCTACCGCGAGCCGCTGGTTCTGTTCTACTTTCATGAGATGGATGTGTCGGGGGCCGCCCGCACGATGCACCTGCCCGAAGGCACCGTGAAAGCCCGCCTGGCCCGCGCCCGCGCGCTGCTGCGACGACGCTTCCCCCACCTGGAAGAGACGGGAAGGAGGCCTGACGTGAAGAAGAACCTGGATAATATCCTGGCAAACGAACCGGAACTGGTGCCCTCCTCGGGCTTCCTCGCGTCGGTCATGGAGCGCGTAACCGAGGAGGCCGCCGCGCCGCCGCCAATCCCCTTCCCGTGGAAGCGCGCCATCCCCGGCATGATCCTCGCCGCCGGCGTTCTCGGCTGGGGCGGGTTGGAGCTGGTCCGCTACGCCATTCAGGCCGCGCCGATGCTGTCGTTACATCAGATTCCCGTTCCCGCGCATATTCCCCCTCAGATGAAGGAGGGGTTATGGACGGCGGCGGCGTGTGGATCTGCGATCGTGTCCTGGCTCCTCGCCCGACGACTCGCCGGACGCTCCGGGCTGATCTAACCAGCGTGCTTACTCGATGGCGAAGACCGCGTACACCGACGCCGTGCGGGTCACCTTCTGGGGCGCAATTGCCAGCGGCGCGGATGCATCCACCGCCTTATTCGCAAAGGCCCGCATCATCGGCACGGGTGCAACGCCTCCAGCAAGCTGATTGCTGACATAGAGCAACGCGCCTAGCTTCACTCCCATTCCCCGGGCGAGCGTTGCAGCATTCTCTCGCGCACGCCCGGCGGTTTTTTCCAGCGCCTGGGCCTCCAGCGCCTTCTCGTCCTTCACCGTCCACTCGATGGCGCCAGTGTTGTTGGCCCCATTGCTCACGGCTACGTCCAGGATCTCCGCCGCCCGGGCCGGCTCCACGCGCACCGACCACTGTTGTTGCAGCTTGAATTTGTGTTGCTTGGGCAGGGTGTAGTCGGGCTCCAGAAACTGCGATTCGCTGCGAATTGCGTCGTCAGCCACACCCGCCTCCTTGAGCGCCCCGCGGATGGCGTTCGAGACACGCGAGCCCTCCGCATAGGCAGACTTTGCATCGGAGGGCGCGGTCTCGAAGCCGAGGTGGAGCACCGCCACCTCCGGCTCCACGCTGACGTTATCGCTCGCCGACAGCGTCAGAGTGCGGTTCGTGGTATCGATCTTAAGCTGTGGCTGGCCCAGTTCCTGGGCTGCGATCACCGCCGGAAACGCGACCATCAATAGAGCGGCATATGTCCGAATTACATTCATCAGAATCTCCTTGTTCAAGGAACGCAGGAAGCCGCGCTTCTTGCAGGCAAAGCCGGATTTCGACCCAGCGCCTAGACCGGGCGCTCGCACGCGGCGCCGAACTCGCGCAGTTTGGCAAGGGTCGCAGCCGCCTGTCCTGAGTCGATAGCCTCGGCTCCCAGCGCAACACCTTCCTTTAAATCGCTTGCCAGCCCCGCCGCCACCAGCGCCGCCGCCGCGTTCAGCAGCACGATGTCGCGCCTCGCCCCGGGAATTCCTGTCAGCACGTCGTACAGTAGCGCCGAATTCACCGCCACGTCGCCGCCGGTGAAGTCGGCAAGCTGGGCCCGCGGAACCCCCGCCATCTCCGGTGTGATGCGTGCTGCCTTCAACTCTGGTTTACCCTCGGCTCCCTCCTCGACCCGCGCCACAATCGACTCGCCGGTCGTCGTCAGCTCGTCGATCCCATCGCTCCCGTGCACCACGAAGGCCCGCCGCGCGCCCAGCTCCGCCAGGGCCCGCGCTATCAGCAGCACACGGCTCGGCGCCAGCACTCCAATCACCTGCGCCCGCGCTCCTGCCGGATTCGTCAGCGGCCCGCACAGGTTGAAAATCGTCCGAAACCCCAGCGCCTTGCGCACCGGCCCCACGGCCTTCATCGCAGGGTGATAGTGCGGCGCGTACAGGAACATAAAGTTGGTCGCGCGGAGGCATTCCACTGCCATCTCCGGGTTCAGCGTCACCGGCACACCCAGCGCCTCCAGCACGTCGGCCGAGCCGCACCGCGACGTCACCGCGCGATTGCCGTGCTTGGCCACCTTGGCCCCAGCCGCAGCCGCCACCAGCGCCGCGCCGGACGAAATATTAAAGGTCAGGGGACCGCCGCCACCCGTGCCGCACGTGTCCACCAACCCGTCGCGCTCCGCGTCGGTTAAAGGAAGGGGCACGGCGCGGGACCGCATTGTCTCCACGAATCCGGCCAGCTCCGGCGCCAGCTCGCCGCGCGTGGCCATCACCGTCAGCAGCGCGGCCGTCTCCACCTCCGGCACCTCTGCGTCCAGGATCTCGGCCAGCACCTCCGCCGCCTGTTCGCGCGTCAAGGGGGCGCCGTCTTCGGCCAGCGGTTTCAAAAGCTCTTTCACTCGACTCATGACAAGTCCGATGATACCGGCCGGCCCGCGAGGCGCTGAGGTACCCGTCATCGTAAAGACCTTCGAGCACGCTTCACCCTTGGTTGCGCGCCGGTCGCATGCCCACCTAGACTGCTACCCGTAGCAGCGTTTAAGGAGAAACCTTGCGCCTCTTCCCAGCGTTCGCCTGCAGCATTCTCGCGCTCACCGTTTCGGCTGTCTCCGCCCAATCCAGCAACCGCGAAGGCATCGCCCCGCCGCCGCACGCAAAGCCGGCCCATCTCAAGCACGTCCTCGTGATCTCCCAGACCAAGGGCTTCGAACACGACTCCATCTCCGCAGCCATGGACGCCATCTTTCAGATGGGCAAGCAGAGCGGCCTGTGGGACACCATGCTGCGCACGGACACTGAGTTGCTGACCAAGAAGAAGATGCCCACAAACAACGCCAAGAACCTCGATTACTTCGACTGCATCGTCTTTGCCAGCACCACCGGCGAACTGGAGATGGACGACAGCCAGAAGGCCGACATGCTGTCGTTCATCCACGACGATGGCAAGGGGTTCGTGGGCATCCACGCGGCGCTCGACACCAACTACAAGTGGCCGGAGTATGGCGAGATGATCGGCGGCTGGTTCGATCAGCACCCCTGGATGACCTTTCAGGCGCCCATCATCAACGAGGACCCCGATTTCCCCGCCGTTCGCCACTTCCCCAGGGCGTTTTTGAAGTACGACGAGATCTACCAGCCCAAGTCCTGGTCCCGCGATAAGGTCAACGTCCTGCTGAGCCTCGATCCCGACAAGCTGGACTACGACAACAACCCGCGGATTCACCGCACCGACCACGACTTTCCCGTTGCCTGGAGCAAATCTTACGGAAAAGGACGCGTCTTCTACTCGACGCTGGGCCACACCGAAGAGGCCTGGGACGACCCTGACATCAAGAAGATGTACTTCGAAGCGATCAAGTGGGCGCTGGGGATGACGGAGGGGAGCACAGCATCTCATCCGCGCCCGGCGGCAAAGCACTGAAGTACTCCGCAATTGTGATCTGTATCACCGTGTGCGCACCCAGGCGGCTCGTAGCCTCTAGACATGGAGGACGAGCGATGGGCGCCGCGGCTTCGCTACAGGTTTTGCACAATGGAGAGAAGAAGAAGCTGATCCGGCGGTTCCGGAAGGATCGTTCCCAGCTCATCCGGCACAGCGTGCAGGGCGCATTTGTTCTGCTGAATGCATGGCTTGGCGTGCAGTTCTATCTCTGGGTCCGTTACTTTGAGCGCGGTGGTGTTGGGTGGCAGGTTTCGCGCCCATCTGGAGCAGAAGGCTGGCTGCCCATCGCCGGTCTCATGAATCTGAAGTACTTCCTCTCCACCGGCCAGGTCCCCGCAGTGCACCCCGCCGCCATGTATCTCTTCGGCGCATTTCTGCTGATGAGCATGCTACTCAAAAAAGCCTTCTGCTCCTGGCTATGCCCCGTGGGGACGCTCTCCGAAGCGCTGTCCTCACTGGGCCGCCGCGTCCTGAACCGATTCGGGCGCCGCAACCTGCGCTTGCCGAAAGCCGTCGACATTCCTCTGCGCGGCCTCAAATACGTTCTGCTGGGTTTCTTTGTCGCCATCATCGGCACCATGTCTGCCGAAGAACTGCTCGGCTTCATGAACTCACCTTACGGGCTCATGGCCGACGTGAAGATGCTCAACTTCTTCCGCGAGATCAGCCTCACCGCCGCCATCATTCTCGGTCTGCTCGTCCTGCTTTCCGTGCTCATCCAGAACTTCTGGTGCCGTTACCTCTGCCCCTACGGCGCGCTGCTCGGACTTGCATCGCTCCTGAGCCCAGTGAAGATTCGCCGCGACATCGGCACCTGCATCGACTGTGCCAAGTGCGCCCATGCCTGCCCGTCGCACCTGCCCGTCGACAAGCTTGTGCAAATCCGGTCGGCCGAGTGCAATGCCTGTATGACCTGCGTCGCCGCCTGCCCCGCACAGGACGCCTTGCAGCTCTCCCTGCCTCCGCGCAACCCGGGAGTGGCCGAACCACGATGGTACCGCCGCAAGGTCGGTCCCGTGGCCATGACCTGCCTCCTGGCCTACATCTTCTTCGGAATCGTGCTGTACGCACGCGTCACCAACCACTGGCGTGCCGACCTGCCGAAACACGTCTACCAGTACTTGGTCCCGCGCGTGAACGAGCTCAGCCATCCCGGGATTTAGTCTCGTAGCAACCTGGCGCCGTCTCCGGCATCATGGATTTGTGGAGGTCGAATGGGTGTTCAGATTGGGGCCCAGCGGGACAGTGGTTTTGACGACCCGCTCGGCATGCTGCAGGATTGCCATCGCCGCATCGAGCACTTTCTCCGCGTGCTGAGCACGGTTGCGGGTCGCGCCCGGGGACGCTCGCTGGATGCGGAGGAAACAGCCGCGGTCAAGTCGGCGCTGCATTACTTTCGCGTGGGCGGATCGCGACACACGGACGATGAGGAGCTGTCGCTCTTCCCGCGCCTGAGTACCCATCCCAATGCTCCCGGAGAAGCGATGAGCGGACTGCAGGATGAGCATCAGCGGGCGCAGGGGCTGCACTACGTTATCGACCGGCTCTTTATGACTTGGCTGAACGACGGCACACTCAAAACGGAACAGGAACAACAGCTCGAGTGGGCCATGGAGCAACTCGAGCGGCTCTACGCGGGCCACATCGAGGTAGAAGAGCGAGTTCTGTTTCCGGCTGCGGCAAAACTGCTCAGCCGCGAAGAGCTGGCCGCCATCGGTGTTGAATTCCAGCGGCGACGCGCCTGATCGCCTACCCACGGGGCGGAGATGTCAATCCGCCGTTCGCTCCATCGCCTCGTCTCTCTCCCTGGCAACATCAGCTCCGCGCAGCCCTGGCAGCCGGAAGTGAATACGCCGCTCCGACTCCCGCACCACCGCGAGTCTGCGGCCGGCGAGGAGGTCCTGCGCGCTGATGCTCCCGATGATGTGCCCTGTCTCCCGATCCAGCACGGGCACGGCAAGGACGCCAGTGGTCGCCATCTCCTCCGCCACCGCCCGGCAGGTTTCGTCTTCATACGCAAACACCTCGGGCAGCTGGGCGGCAGCTTGCCTTTCGCGATGGGCCAGCTTTGTCATCGCGTCCGCCACGCTGGTCGTCTCCAGCGGATCGACGCCGTACTCGCGCGACAGGTGATATCCGCGCCGCGCCAATTTCTCCGTCAGGATCGACCGCGGCATCATCAGCGACGTGGCCAGATACGCAGCCGTTGACGCCAGCACCAGCGGCAACAGCGCCGGCCAGGCGTGCGTGAGCTCCAGCGAGAAGAGAATCGCGGTGAGCGGCACACCCAGCGCCCCGGCCAGCATCGCGCCCATCCCCATCAACGCCCACAGCGCCTGCACCTCACCCGGCTCGCGCAGCACCAGCGCCGCCGTCTCGCCGATGGAGGCCCCGATCATCAGCAGCGGCGCCAGCACACCGCCGGATGTTCCGGAACTCAGCGAAAACGCCCACATCAGAGACTTCGCAATCAAAATGCCCAGCAGCAGCGCCACGGGAGCATTTCCGCGCAGCAGCTCAGCGATGTTGTCATAGCCCACGCCCAGCCCGCGCGGAAAGAAGCAGCCTCCAATGCCGATGCCCACGCCACCGATCGCCGGCCACCACATCCAATGGATCCGCAGCTTCCCGCAGATGTGCTCGAACTGGTCCTCGAGGCCATACATCAACCGGCTGAGCCCAGCGGCCGCGACACCTACGAGGATGCCCAACGGCGCGGCCACAAGCAGCATATGCACCAGCGGCAGCGTGCCGTTGAATTGCACTGGAAACAGCGGCCCTGGGCCCATCCACGCAATGCGCAGCGTTCCGGCCATCACGCTCGCCATTGCCACGGGTATCAGAGACCGCGGCCGCCACTCGAAGAGCAGCAGTTCCACCGCCAGCAGAATTGCCGCTATGGGCGTGGCGAAGGTGGCCGACATGCCCGCCGCCGCGCCCGACACCAGCAGCGTGGTGCGCTCCGCGTCGCTCAACTTCAGCCACTGCGCCACCAGCGATCCGAAGGCCCCGCCCGTCATGATGATGGGGCCCTCGGCGCCAAATGGCCCGCCTGATCCGATGGCGATGGCCGCTGAGATCGGCTTGAGAACCGCCACCTTGGGATCCACGCGGGCGCCGCGCAGCAAAATCGACTCGATCGCTTCGGGAATTCCGTGGCCGCGAATCTTGTCGGACCCGTAATGCGCTATCAGGCCTACAATCAGCCCTCCAGCGACCGGCACCAGAGGCTGGATCCAAGCCGCGAGTGTCGAGCCTGCCGGACCGACCATCGCCATGCTCAGGCGGTGATAGTAGAAGATGTTGGTCGCAAAAGCGATGGCTCGCAGCAGAAACACGGCCAGCCCCGCCGCTCCAGTGCCGATGACCAGCGCGACCGCGCTCAGCAGCCACACCCGGCTGTCGACCGTGAAATCTCGAAGCGCGGAGGGTCTCGACTTCATCGCGCCACCGCCGTGTGCCTGCGAACGCGCTCCAGGTTCTCTATGAGGCGCGGCGCCAACACCGTGAGTTCCCGCACGTGACCGCCCGCCAGCCGGTCCAGCAGCCGCTCGCCTTTTCGCGTCAGTCGCACGATCGTACGCCGCCGGTCTGCCGAGTCCTCTTCGCGCGCAACCAACCCTTCGCGCTCTGAGCGGTCCACCAGTTCCACCGCGCTGTTGTGCTTCAGGCCGAGCCGCTCCGCCACGAACGCCACCGTGGTCACGGCAGTAGCCGGCGCCCCCGCAACCTGCAGCATTAGCTGGTGTTGCTGCGGCTGCATTCCCGCCTCCAGCGCCGCCAGCTCGCTGAAGTGCAGAAACTGCCGCAAGGCATAGCGCAAATCAGCCAGCGTAGAGAGCAGGCGTGCGTTCTTTTCTTCGCTTTGGGTCTCTTTCACCTTTATATCGTGTCACGATATAAATGAGATTGCAACCCGCTTCACGCCGAGCGCAAGTAGGGCGTCACCTTACGCGCATTGCGCAGCGCGACCGCCCACCAGTTCAATCGCTCCAGCAAGATCTCCATGGTTCGATGCGCACGTTCCGGATTGCGCAACTCACCTTGGGCGTCGAACTGCTCCCACGCGCCGGCAAAGCTCACGGAATCCCGAATGGTCACAGCGTGCAGTTCGGCAAACACGAGTCGCAGTTGCTCCACCGCGCGCAGGCCCCCGGAAACGCCCCCATAGGAGACGAACGCAACGGGCTTGGCGTGCCACTCGCCGCCGCTCGAATCAATCAGGGCCTTGAGCGGCGCGGGATATCCATGGTTGTACTCCGGAGTAACGACAATAAAGGCGTCAGCCTGTGCCAGTTTTTCTTGCAGCGATGCAGCACCCAGTTCTTTACCGCCCTTTGCCGGCTGAGCGGGGTCAACCAGCTCCACAAGAAACCTGCTGCTGGCGCGAATCCGCTCCACTGCCCATCGCACTACCGTGTCGCAAAAGCGGCCCGGACGCGTACTTCCATAGATCACCACAACGTTGATTGCATCACTCATTTCCCCTCCACGGTTATCGAACCGAAAATCACGACCAATACAAGAAGCGTAGAACCTCAAGTAAACTTGAGGTCAAGAGGAAAAGATGCGAATGCCCGAAGGAAAGCGCATTTCACCGGAGCTAACCGTTGGACAGGTTGCAGAACGCAGCGGCGTCGCGGTTTCCGCGCTGCACTTTTACGAGTCCAAAGGACTGATCAGCAGCTGGCGCAACCACGGCAACCAGCGGCGCTATGCTCGGGAAGTTCTGCGTCGTGTGGCTGTGATCAAGGTGGCCCAGCGGGCCGGAATTCCGTTGGAAGCGATCCGCAAAGCTCTCTCCGCGCTGCCGGGCGAGCGCACGCCGACTGCTGAAGACTGGAAGCACCTTTCTGTTGCGTGGAGGGGAGATCTGGATGACCGGATCAACCGGCTGACGCGCCTGCGTGATCAGCTGGATGGCTGCATCGGTTGTGGATGCCTTTCGCTCGGCGTTTGCCCACTGCGCAATCCCTGGGACAAGCTTGCGGAACAAGGCCCGGGACCGCAGTTACTTGACCCCGATTGCGTGGGGTGGTGCAGAAAATAAGTCGGCCTAACCGCTGCCGTGCAAACGCTGGGTACGCATCACGACCGCCAGAGCGGCCGCTGAAATTGTGGCAGCGATCAACACAATCAGGCCGAGACTCATCTTCCTGCTGCGCGAACTCTTCTTCATCGGGTTTGCGAAACCTCCAGCTGGATGTTGTTCATCTGCTGAAACCGGCCCCTGCTGCCAACTACTTCCACTCAATTTTCTAGTAAGCAGGATCGTACACCCGGTCGCCCCACTCGCTCTTCGCATAGGCTGCGTTAGCCAGCGAGATGGCGCTGAGCTTCGCATACTCGGCCGCAGTATCGCCCCCACCTGAGGCCTGCGCCTTGGCGAAATCCGCCGCGCTAATCTTCGAGTAGAACGTGACCACCACGTTGCTCACCTCCCACGAATTCAGCAGCGTGACCCCGTCATCCGTCGTCATCACGTGCGGGTGCTTCTTGTAGGCGAATCCGTTGCTTCCGAACCGCTTGCGAAGGTCCGCCAGCGAGGTCGCCCCAAACTTCAACCCCGCGAGATCGCACCCGGTCTCATCGCTCTTGCCGCCCCAGGCAGATTCGAGATAGACGATCTCACCCTCCGGATCCACCGTGGCCCTGAGCGTGTTGCGGTTGGGCAGAACCCATAGAAACAGGTCGTTGCCTTTGTACTTGTCCAGCCCCGAAACCGGGCCAAGTTTCGACAAACCCGTAGGCGTGTCGCCTATGCGATAGTTCAACACAGCCTGTCCCTGCAAGGCCTGCGGCGCGCTGGCTGCCATCAAAAGCACCGCGACAGCAATAAGGAAGCGAGATACCAAAGTTATGCGATTCATCCCGAGAGTCTCGTTCCCACAATACACGAGCGGCATCGTGAGGACGCAATCCACTTCTGGATGACGCGCCACTGCCGATGCGAAAAAGACGCGCCCCCAAGACGATACGATGGTTCTGGAGAGAAGAATGCCCAGGATTCTCGATGGCTCGGCCATCGCCGCACAGATCAAGCTCGAAGTTGCCGAAGAAGTGAGGCGTCTTGCCACGCAAGGCATTGTCCCGGGCCTCGCCGCGGTACTCGTGGGTCATGTGCCCGCCTCTGAGATCTACGTCCGCAGCAAGGTGCAGACCTGCGCCGAGCTCGGCCTCTACAGCGACTTGCTTACTCCACCCGACACCGTCACTACTGAGGACATGCTCGACGTCATCAACGCTCTCAACAGCCGCGACGACATCGATGGGATTCTCGTCCAGTTGCCGCTGCCCAGACAGGTCGATGCCAAGGTGCTGCTCGACGCCGTCTCGCCCGCCAAGGATGTCGACGGCTTCCACCCCATCAACGCCGGTCGCCTGCAAGCCGGCCGCCCCGCGCTCGCGCCCTGCACGCCTGCTGGCGTTATCGAGATTCTCAAACGCAGCGGTATTGCGATCTCCGGGCAGAATGCCGTCGTCGTTGGCCGCAGCGACATCGTCGGCAAGCCCGCGGCCATGCTGTTGCTTCACGAGAACGCCACCGTCACCATCTGTCACTCCAAAACCCGTGACCTGGGCGCCGTCACGCGTCAAGCCGATATCCTGGTTGCCGCCATCGGCCGTCCGGGCTTCATTACTCCGGAGATGGTCAAGCCGGGCGCAACCATTATCGACGTCGGCATCAATCGCATCGAGACGCGCGAGGACTTCGACCGCTTCTTCAAGGGCAATGAAAAACGGGAAGCCGCCTTCGCCAAGCGCGGATCCGTCATTGTTGGCGACGTGCATCCCGCGGCCTTCGAACTCTCCAGCGCCTACACTCCCGTCCCCGGCGGGGTTGGCCTGCTTACGATAGCGATGCTGATGTCCAACACCGTGCGCGCCGCCAAGATGCGCCGCCGGCTTTAGAGCATCCAGGGACTTCTCCATACGATGAGCGCCGACTCACTCCCTGAGAAGATCGAAACATAACGCGCTGGCTCCAGCGCGCAGCCGGGCTGCGAAGCTGCATCACGCGGAAACGAACTGCGCGTTCAGTATCGACGGCGTCCGGCTTTGCCACGGCACTCACCGTCAACTTCCAGTAAGAGCTGGGTCAGAAACGCAATGCAGGGCGGGCTTTCGATGCCCGCCCTGCTTTTCTGCCTGGACGTGGGCTCAGGAACCAACCTGCGCAGGCTCACTCTCCGCGAAGCGCGGAAACGGGACTCACGGAGGCCGCGCGCAGCGCCGGCAGCATAGAAGCAGCGACCGCAAGCAAAAGCACGCCAACCGCTGCCAGCGTCAGTACCAGTGGATCGAACGGGCTCACACCGAACAGCAGCGACTTCAGCAGCGAAGAAGCGGCGGCGGCCCCGCCGAGCCCAATGATGCACCCGATACCGGCCAGTTTGGCCCCCGACCTGACGATCAAGCTCATGATCGCCGATTTCTTGGAACCCAGCGCCATGCGGATGGCCATCTCCTGCACGCGCGAGGCGACCGAAAACGCGATGATGCTGTAGATGCCAAGAACCGCCAGAAGCACCGCCGCGAAAGCAAACGATGAGATAAGCACGGTGTTGAAGCGGCGCGGCGCCTCGCTCAGCGCGATAGCCTGGTCCAGCGTCTGCACCTGGGTGAGGGGAAGGAGCGGGTCAAGCGCCCGGACCGTGGTACGGATCGAGTTCTCCATCTGTTCCGGCGGCATGGTGGTGCGCACCACAATCGATCCGCCGTTGCCATTCAGGTCACCGGGGGGCGCAAGCGCGCCGGCGTCTTCCTCCGACTGGTCCACTGGTATGTAGTACTGCTGAATCGCGGGCTGATCGGGCGATGCCAGTTTCACGTCAGCCACTTCGCCAACCACAGTCATCCAGGGCGTCTGCATCTGCACAGTCCCGATACGCACGCGCTTGCCTATTGGATCTTGCCCTGGCCAATAATGCTCGGCCATGCGGTGATTCACGATCATAACGAGTTGCTTGCCCCGACGATCGTCGAGCGTAAAGTAGCGGCCGCGCTCGAGCGGAATGCCGAGCGCTGGAAAGATATTTCCGATCAGATACGACACCGTAGCCAGGTTCATTTCGGCGCCTTTGGGCGGCGTATACCCGTCCACCACGAACGTCTGGTTGTTGTTGTTGCCGGCCGTAGGCAAGAGACTGGTGAGGCCTACAGCCGTCACACCGGGAAGCCGGCCCAGGCGCTCCTGAAGTTCGCGATTGAACGTGTCGATCTGCTCCTGCTTCGAATACTGCTTTTGCGGCAAGCCGTAAGCCGCGGTGGCCACGTGGTCGGGCCGATAGCCAAGGTTCACCTGGCGCATCTTCTGGAAGCTGCGCAGAAGAAGTCCGGAAGCCGTCAGGAGCACGAGCGCAATGGCGATCTCCGCCACGACCAGCGCAGAGCGCAGGCGGGCGTGGGCACCGCTGGAGGTCCCGCTGCGGCCACCCTCCTTCAACACGCCGTTGACGTCCGTGCGCAGCGCGGCAAATGCGGGAGCAAGTCCGCACAGCAGGCCCGTGATGATTCCAATCCCAAGCGCGAAGAAAACGACCCCCCAATCCAGGCCAATCTCGTTGATGCGGGGCAGGCTCTCTGGCAGCATGGTCTTCCCAACGGCGAGGGCCATGGCCGCGAGTCCCAGGCCGAGGAGGCCGCCGGTGACGCTCAGAGCCAGGCTCTCGAGGATAG
>Ga0307474_10002570_pt1 | contig 13033 bp, 12 predicted proteins | sample atmos_gasesECM1C_2_FD_203312 | JGI IMG/M metagenome (GOLD analysis project Ga0307474, IMG submission 203312) | Hardwood forest soil microbial communities from Morgan-Monroe State Forest, Indiana, United States - atmos_gasesECM1C_05 | ecosystem: Environmental > Terrestrial > Soil > Temperate... | reverse complement strand
GCTCCGGTTCGTCTAGTTCCGGCGGACCGAGCGGCTTTCCACTGGGCACCGCGCAAAACCCGCAGGCGCGGGTGCAGATGTTGCCCAAAATCATGAAGGTCGCAGTGCGATGCTCCCAACATTCGCCCATATTGGGGCATCGCGCGCTCTCGCAGACCGTGTGCAGGTCCAGCGTCCGCATGATCCGCTTCAATTCCTGATAGTTGGGGCCCCCGCCGAATCGCACGCGCAACCACGAGGGCCGCGGGTGGGCCGAGGGCGGTGGAACGACGTTATTCGAAAGGATAGTGAACGGAGTGGCCATTTATGTTTTAAGGCTAAGGTTAATTGTATGCGGCATAGGAACCCGAATCAATCTCCGTGTCATAGCAGTCATGTCGAAGAAAATCGTTCAAGTATTGGGAGGCTGGGCCGATACGTTCCCTAGGAATCGAGTAATCTATCGCGGCGTTCTCCGAATCAAAAAAGCCGCTTGCCGCTGATTTGCAGGGACTTCCGATCGCGGAAGGAGCATCGAAATGTCGTCGGTAGGGCTGGCATTGAGCCGAACGGCTAGCATCAGCCAGGAATTTGCCCAGAAACCTTCACCGAGTTCCAATCCGACGTTGCCGTACCGTAATGCGGCGATCGGCGGTTCCGCGCCAAATTCTCTCCCGTCCCAGATCCCCGAGGATAAGGTAACCATTTCCAACACCCTATCATTCTCGAAGCCTCCACAGAATCAATCGACGAACGGTGTTCTCGGCGGCGCAAATTCTGCCGCGCCCGTAGCGTCGCGCCCAGCCGCTGGCCAATATGACCTGCTGAATGCGAAACAAAATTCGAACCCAACCGCGGTGAACTCTGCGCAAGTGGGCGCCGACGGAACCCCAAAGAGCTCCAACACTACCGGGGGTCAGCCATCCTCAGTGAACGCACAAGAACAACTTCAGGAACTCGATCGCACGCTTCAACAGCTCGGCATTAATCCCGAGAGCGTCAGCCTGATTCGCCGCGTGGAGTTACTGGTGCTGGCAAACAATCCCGCTGCTTTGCAACAATATTTCCAATCGTCCCCGTCGAACGCCGCGCAAAACTCTCAGCTCTCACCTAATACCGCGAACCCTGCGACTCCCTCCGAAACCACCGTTCCTGCAGCAAATTCGCCGAACCCGCCGCCGGCGATGTCGCCTAGTGAGTCGACCGTAACCGGAAATCACCTCAACGTTTCAGCGTAGTTTCAGTTGGCCAATTCACTAAAGCACACCTTGATGCAAATTTGTTGTATTTCTGACACATCAGGAACCGATCAAAAGCTGGTGTCGTCGTAAACCACTGATTATATTGCACAAAAATGGATGTCGACTGGCCACCAATGTGCACTTACTCCTAGCTCCTGGGCGAATGTCTTTCCAATTTACAATTCAGCGTCCCGTTCAGACGTACGGCGTTGGCCTGCACACGGCTGTCCGCTGCAATTTGCGATTAGTTCCGGCGCCAGCTGATACGGGAATCGTGTTTCGTCGCGTCGACCTCGACAATTTCGAGATTGAAGCGCACGTCCGCAATGTGGCTCGGGTCAGCTATGCCACCAGCTTGATGCGGCAGGGCGTGTTGCTCTCGACCACGGAGCACCTGCTCGCCGCCCTCTACTCGTGCGGTGTCGACAATGTCTATGTCGAAATCGATGCGCTCGAGTTGCCGATTCTCGACGGCTCTTCGAAACCGTTTATCGAATTGCTCGCACAGGCCGGCACTCGAAAACTTCGCCGCCAGCGCCGCTATATCCGGGTGGTAAAACCTTTGGAATTTTCTGACGGCGACCGCCGGATCGGAATTTATCCCGCCGACGAATTCCGGGTGCATTGCTTCGTGGACTACGCCCACCCCGCGGTAGGGCCGCAGGAAGTGGAAATGGTGGTCGATCGCGAATCGTTCAGCCGCGAGCTGGCCCCGGCGCGTACCTTTGGATTTATGAAAGACTTCTCAGGACTGCAGGCCATGGGCTTGATTCGGGGCGGCTCAATCGAAAACGCAATTGTCCTGGATCAGGACAGCATCCTGAACGGCCCGCTGCGTTTTCCGGATGAATTCGGCCGCCACAAAGCGCTGGATTTAATTGGGGATCTGGCGTTGGTTGGGCGTCCGCTGAAGGCGCGCATCGTCGCGCACAAAGCGGGGCACGCATTGCATACCCAACTCGTGACGCGCTTGCTGGCCGATCGCACGTTGTGGACGGAGACGACGGAGAAGAACGAGTCCACAGCCCGCGAGCTGCTGCCGGTTGCGTCGGAGACGTTCCAGACCTAATCGAGTGGAATCCGCGCTATTTCGCCTGGGCCTTCCCCTGTTCGTGGCGTAAAACAAAAAACGGAAAAATCGCGCGGGTCTTAAATCCGAGCTTTTCGTAGACGCGAATCGCTCCCACATTGTCTTCCCGCACGTGCAGAAACGGAATCTCGCCGCGCTCGATAATGTTTTGCAGAACCGCGGATATCAGGATTCGCGCATATCCCCGGCCCTGAAAGTCCGGGTGGGTGCACACCGCGCTCACTTCGGTGTATCCAGGCAGTTTCTGACGTTCGCCGGCCATCGCCGCCAAGCGCCCCTGTTGGCGGATTCCCAGATAAAGCCCTAGCTCCTGCGTGCGGGTGCCAAATGGTCCGGGATTAGTGAGCCTGGTAAGCGCTACCATTTCGCTGCTATCGGCCGCCGACAATTCGTGAATCGCCATGCCGATATCGGATTCCAGGTGTGGCGTTTCGCAAACCATTTGCACCAGATTGGAGGTGTGAATTGTTTTCCAATCCGAAGGAATCGAAACCGGCTCATAGCAAAATAAGGCCGCAACGTCTCCCTTGGTAATCCGGGCGAGCGCGGCGAATGCGGCTGCTCCGTGATTTTTGACGGCCGCGAGTGCAGTGACTTCTGGCGGATAGCGTCTAGCGAGGTCGTCGCCTTCCGCCAGATGTGCTTGCCGCGTGGTCAGCGAAAGCCAGATTGGATTGTCGAGAATATGCACGTTGCGGCTTCTGTCGATCGGATTTCAGTCAATCGTGATGCACCGAAAATGGCGCACTGGATGCAAGAGCGCTATCCGTCTTTCGCGTTCAAATTCTTTCAGGTTCACTGCAGAGGCGGGCTATCAGCGGTGGCTACGCCATGGGTCGAGTAGCGGATCACGCCCGTTTGGTCCGTGAAAAATCGTCTTCGCCCGCTCGATTCTTGCTGCGCAGGCTCGGCCGTTACCTCATAGGCCGGAACGCCGCCGGATGAGCAGCCCTTCGCTTGAGCGGCGGCCGAAACTGCCGGAAGCGGGCTGTCGTCCGCCAGTTTTGGCGTGTAAGTAAAAATGTAGCCCGATTTTTGATGGGTTCGCACCAGCGTGTCGTCCAGCATCTGCGCATGATCGCAGGTCACGGAACCGCCGGCACCACCCAGCACTTCAAAGCTGGCCGGAAATCCATTCTGAAATTCGGTGGCGTAGGTGAGCGCCCCGACGTCGATGGTGCGAAGCGTGCCGACCGCGGAGGCTTCGTTGGCCGCGATCCGCGCGCGCAGCAAATTCGGAATCGCGATCGCCGCAATGATAAGAATCACGGGAATAATCGCGATCCCGATATATCCCAGCACTAAACCGGCGGTCGCAATTCCCGCGCCACCAAGCCGGCCGGCGGACTTGCGTATCTCCGAAAGGGCCATATGGCCCAGAATCACCGCTGCAATCGAGCCCAGGAAAACAAATCCGACAATTCCGCAGATGAGGCTGGCGATTGCTTTTCCGCTGGTTGGAACGTCACCCGTTGCCATCGCGGTTGGGGACGCGGGGATTGGATCGCCAGCTCCAGGGGCCGGAGACGCCGAGCTTCCAGCCAGGAGAGCGTCTCCGCAGCCGGCACAATATGTCGCTTGATCTGGATTTGCCGTGCCACAGCGCGGACAGAACATGTTTTACCTCCGACCCTTGGCAGGAATATAGCTTTTCCGTGAGCTGGCGCAAAGAGCCAGTTTGGCGTCCTCGCACTGCCGCAACGACCTGCCGTGATTCGTTTGCCAAAGGCAGGTCGGGAAGCGACAATGTTGACAATATGGCCGCTAAAGATACCGCAATCGTGATTCTCGCTGCCGGCAAAGGCACGCGCATGCGTTCCGAACTTGCGAAGGTGTTGCATTTCGCGGGCGGACGACCGCTGATCGAGCACGTCGTGCGAGCTTGCCAACCGCTGAAAGCCGCGCAAATGCTCGCCGTGGTCGGTCATCAGGCAGCGGAAGTGAGCGCGGTAGTCGAAGCGCTCGGCGCGGCAACCGTGCGGCAGCAGCCGCAGCGCGGCACTGGTCACGCGTTGCAGGTCGCCCGGCGGAAAATTCGCAAGTCCGCGAAATACGCGATCGTCGTACCGGGCGACGCGCCATTGCTGCGGCCCGAAACGCTGGCGGCTCTGCTCGACACTCATCGTCGCGGTGAAGCGGCGGCCACGATTCTAAGCGCCGAATTGGGCGACCCCACGGACTACGGCCGCGTGGTTCGCGATTCGGAAGGCCGCGTCCAGGCCATCGTCGAAGAAAAAGCGGCCACGCCGGATCAGCGCGCCATCCGGGAAGTGAACTCCAGTATTTACTGTTTTACGCTGGCGAAGCTTTGGCCCGCCTTGAACGCGCTGCGCCCGAACAATGCCCATCGCGAACTTTACCTGACCGACGCAATCGCTCTGCTGCGTGAACGCAACGAGCGCGTGCTGGCCCAGATCGCTCCGGACGCGAACGAAATTCTCGGTTGCAACGCCCGATCAGGACTGGCCGATGTTGACCGCATTTTCCGCGCCCGAAAAGCCGCCGCGATTATGGACGCTGGCGCGACCATTTATTTGCCTGAAACGGTGGTAATCGACCCCGACGTGGTGGTCGGCACCGATACGGTGGTCGAGCCGGGCGCGCAACTTCTAGGCAATACCCGCATTGGCGCGCGGTGTATGATTCGCACCGGCAGCGTGCTGCACGATGCTCGCCTGGACGACGACGTAGTGGTCGAAGCTCACTCCACGATTCATTCCAGCCGGGTTGCGGCGCGCGCTTCCGTCGGGCCTTTTGCGCGATTGCGCCCTGGGTCCGATCTGCGCGCGGGAGTGCACATCGGCAATTTCGTCGAAGTGAAAAATTCGGTGGTTCACGAAGGCACGAAAGCCGGGCACCTCACCTACATCGGGGATGCCACAATCGGCCGCGGCGCGAACATTGGCGCGGGCACGATCACCTGCAACTACGATGGCGTGGGCAAACACCACACCTCCATCGGCGATCGGGTTTTCATCGGAAGCGATAGCGCCCTGGTTGCGCCGGTCCGCATCGGCGCCGGGGCGTACGTCGCGGCGGGATCCACCATCACCGAAAATGTCCCGGCCGATGCTTTAGCAATTGCCCGCGGGAGGCAAAGCATCAAGCGTGGCTGGGCGGCCAAGCGAAGGCGCGAACTCCAGCGCGCGGGAAAATCGAAACGACCAAGCAAAACCCGGAAGTCCGCGAAGAGTCGCCAAAAATAAGCTTCGATTTTTCGCGCCGGCCATAATCTCCGCAGACCGGATTCCCCTTAAAGACCCGGGACGAAATTCCAATGTGCTAAAATGTGGGTAGGGAGATCCCTGCCAATGAAATTTGGAGTGGTCCAGTTTCCCGGTTCCAATTGCGACGATGACGCGTACCAGGCCGTTCGCACGGTCATCGGCCAGCCCGTCGAATTCATCTGGCATCAATCCGAAGACCTGGTTGGCTGCGATGCCATCATCCTGCCTGGCGGTTTCGCGTTCGGGGATTACCTGCGCACCGGCGCCATCGCTCGTTTTTCACCCGTGATGAAATCGGTCGATCGCTTTGCGCGCTCTGGCGGTTTGGTCCTTGGAATCTGCAACGGGTTTCAGATTTTGCTGGAAGCAGGCTTGCTGCCCGGCGCTATGATGCGCAACCAGGGTCTCCGATTTCTCTGCCGCCCGGTACATATTCGGGTGGAACAAACGACTACGCCGTTTACTTGCGCCGCCAAACCCGGCCAGGTTTTGGAAATTCCTGTCGCACACATGGACGGCAATTATTTTTGCGAACCGGCTACATTGGCGGACCTCGAGCGTAACAACCAAATTATTTTCCGTTACGTAGCGGCTCCATCAACCGGCAAAATTCCAGGTGACAATGGCCGCGGTTTCGATGCGAGCGATCGCGAAGCGAATCCGAATGGTTCACTGCAGGCGATCGCCGGAATCTGTAACCGCGAACGCAATGTTCTGGGCCTGATGCCGCATCCGGAACGCGCCGTCGAATTTCCGCTGGGCTCCGCGGACGGCTTGGTGATTTTTCAGTCGATGGTGCAAAGCATGGCTGGAACAAATCCAAAAATAGAACAACGCGATTTACCGCAAATTCATTCGGCGGTTCGCGCTTAGCTTCCCTCTCGTTCCAGACCAAAGATGATCGATACCGAAATCAAAGTCACCCCACAAATCGCCGCCGAACACGGTCTGACTCCCGGCGAATACGCGCGCACGCAGAAAATCCTGGGACGAGACCCTAATTTCACCGAGCTGGGGATTTTCAGCGTGATGTGGAGCGAGCACTGCTCCTACAAATCGTCGCGGGTGCACTTGAAGCGTTTGCCGACTACTGGCACGCACGTAGTGCAAGGCCCCGGCGAAAATGCGGGAGTGGTGGACATCGGCGACGGCCTAGTCGCCGTTTTTAAGATCGAATCGCACAATCATCCCAGCTTCGTCGAACCCTTTCAGGGCGCTGCGACCGGAGTGGGTGGGATTCTCCGCGATATTTTCACCATGGGCGCGCGTCCGATCGCGGTGCTCGATTCGCTGCGCTTCGGACCTGTCAGCCCCGGACCCGGAGCAGGGGATGCGACGGCCGAAGAAATCGCGCGCAATCGGAACATTCTCGATGGCGTAATCCGCGGTATCGGATTTTACGGAAACTGTTTCGGCGTCCCGACCGTGGGCGGCGAAATCGTATTCGAGCCATGCTATTCGAAGAATCCGCTGGTGAATGCGCTGGCGCTGGGTATCTGCCGCCGCGATGAATTATTTTTTGCCAAGGCGCAGGGTGCGGGAAATCCCGTTATCTATGTGGGCGCGAAAACCGGCCGCGACGGAATTCACGGCGCGTCTTTGCTGGCCTCTGCCGAATTCAGCGAAGAATCGCAGCAGAAGCGGCCGAACGTGCAGGTCGGCGATCCATTCCTGGAAAAACTGCTGCTCGAAGCTTGTCTTGAAGCCATGCGCACGGGCGCAGTGGTCGCGATTCAGGACATGGGAGCTGCCGGCCTAACCAGCTCCAGTTCGGAGATGGCCTCGCGCGGCGGACTGGGTATCGAAATCGATCTGGCTCGAGTGCCGCAACGCGAAACCGGCATGACGCCGTACGAAATCATGCTCAGCGAGTCGCAGGAACGCATGCTGCTCGTCGCGGAACGCGGCCGCGAACGTGAAGTCTTCGAGGTGTTCCATAAGTGGGGACTCGACGCGGTCGAAATCGGGAAAGTCACTGAAGACGGAATTTTGCGCGTGCTGAATCATGGCGTGGTTGCCGCCGAAATTCCGGCACACGCCATCGCCGAAGAAGGGCCTCGCTACGAGCGTCCGATTGCGAAAGCGGCTGCCCCGAATGCAGGCGATTCCGCGGTGGTGGCTGCGCGATTCAAGTTTGCCGCGCCCGGTACGGACCTCACCTCCAATTTCCGCAGACTGCTCACCTCCCCAACCATCGCGTCCAAGAAATGGGTGACTGACCAATACGATTCCATGGTGCGCACCAACACCCGCTTTGGTCCCGGCGCGGGCGACGCGGCGGTGCTGCGGCTGAAGGAATCGAAGCGGGCCCTGGCGCTGGCCACGGATGGCAACGGACGCTGGGGTTTTCTTGCACCGCGCTTAGGAGCGATGCACGCCGTGGTCGAAGCCGCACGAAACGTTGCGTGCTCCGGCGCGTTGCCCATTGCGGCCACGAATTGCCTGAATTTCGGCAATCCCGAAAAACCCGAAGTGATGTGGCAGTTCACCGAAGCGATCGACGGGATCGCCGAAGCGTGCCGCGCGCTGGAAACTCCGATTACCGGCGGCAACGTCAGTTTCTACAACGAAACACTGGGTAAGCCGATTTACCCCACTCCAATTCTGGGCGTGCTGGGGTTGCTGGAAGATGCTGGCAACGCGCTGGGCTCCGCCTTCCGCAAGGAAGGCGACGCGATTTTATTGCTCGACGGACGCTCTGCTGGCGTCACCGCGGATGCAGCGACCATCGCTGCTGAGTTTGCGTCGAGCGAATATGCCAAGACGCTTCAAGGAGTGGTCGCGGGCGCGCCGCCAGCGATTGATCTCGCGGCGGAAAAACATCTGATCGATTGCCTGGTGAAACTGGCTAGCGAGCGAGCGATTTCGTCCGCGCATGATGTAAGCGATGGCGGCTTAGCCGTTACTATGGCTGAATCCTGCTTCGACACCGGCTTTTCGGCGGACGTAACCATTCCCAGCGCGCCCGGTGAACCCCCTGAAACGGCGCTCTTCGGCGAACGCGGTGCTCGCGCGGTGGTCACCGCCCCAACCGCTTCGCTTGCCCGGGTCAATCAGATTGCTGCACAATACAAGGTGTCGGTGCAGTCCATCGGCACAGTCGTCCGCAGCGAATTCCGCATCCAATATGGCGGGTCTCCCGTGATACAAGGCTCTGTCGAATCTTTCCAGCGGCCCTGGAGCGAGTCTCTGCAAAAAGCGATCGAAATCGAATGAGCTGCAAAACGCACACCATAGACGACGATCACTTTCACGACCACTGCGGCGTGTTTGGAATATTTGGCCACGCCGAAGCCGCGAAAATGACCTACCTGGGCCTGTACGCGCTGCAACACCGCGGGCAGGAGTCGGCGGGCATCGCCACGTCCGACGGCGTGCAGTTGCACGTCCACAAATCGATGGGCCACGTGCAGGAAATCTTCACGCCTGCGGTGATTACCAAACTGCCCGGCGGATCGGCCATCGGCCATACCCGCTATTCCACCGCGGGCGATACGGTGCTGACCAATGCCCAGCCGGTGGTGATCGATTGCAACAAGGGCAAACTGGCTCTGGGCCATAACGGCAACCTGACCAACGCGATCGAACTGCGCAAAAAACTGGAACATCGCGGCTCGATTTTCCAGACCACCAGCGACACCGAAGTGATCGTGCATCTGATCGCGCGCAGCAACGCGCGGAATCTTTCCGGCGCCATCGCCGACGCGCTGAACCAGGTGGAGGGCGCGTATTCGCTACTGCTTCTGACTCCCGACGAAATTTTTGCGATTCGCGATCCTCGCGGCTTCCGGCCGCTGGCGATAGGGCGGTTGAATGGCTCGTGGGTGGCGGCTTCGGAGACCTGCGCGTTCGATTTGATCGACGCCGAATACGTGCGCGACGTGGAACCGGGCGAAATGGTCCGTATTTCGCGCGGCGGATTGGAATCGATCCGCTTCGCGCCAGAGAAGAAAAATCAATTTTGCATTTTCGAGCACGTTTATTTTTCCCGGCCGGACAGTGTCGTGTTTGGCAAGCCCGTCAACGAAACGCGCGAACGCCTGGGCCGCTTGCTGGCGCAGGAACATCCGGTGGAAGCGGACATCGTGGTGCCGGTGCCTGATTCGGGCGTGCCAGCCGCCGTGGGCTACGCCGCCGAATCCGGAATTCCCTTCCGCATGGGCTTGATTCGCAACCACTATGTCGGGCGTACGTTTATCGAGCCCAGCCAGGCCATCCGTGATTTTGGAGTGAAGCTGAAATTGAACCCGATACGTCGAATGATCGAGGGAAAACGGGTGGTTCTGGTTGACGATTCGATCGTGCGGGGTACCACCAGCCGCAAGATTGTGCGCCTGGTTCGCGAGGCCGGCGCCACAGAAGTGCACGTGCGGATCAGTTGCCCGCCGACCATTTCGCCCTGCTATTACGGCGTAGACACACCGCGGCGCGAAGAACTGATCGCGGCGAACAATTCGGTGGAGGAGATTCGTCAGTATCTCGGGGCCGATTCGCTCGGCTATGTCTCACTCCCCGCGCTGCGCGCGGCAGTGCAGGACACCGAGGGAAATTTCTGCACCTCGTGCTACACCGGCAGCTATCCGACCGAGTTGGTCCAACTGGAAGTGGAGGCTCATCGTGAAAGCTGACGCGGACGCAATCGCGGTGGAGCAGGCCATCGAAACCCCGGCACCCGCGCCGGCCACGACCAGCGATAAGGTTTGGCGCGAAGTCGTCTCCTGGTTCTGGGTCATCATGGCCTTCCTTTTCATCGAAGGCACGCTAGTGCAGGCCCGAGTGATTCCGAGCGGCTCCATGGAGCGCACGGTGCTAATCGGCGATCACCTGATCGTCAGCCGCATCGGCTACGACGCAGGAATTCCTTTCACCGCGTGGCACGTGCCGCTGTGGCGCGAACCCAAGCGCCAGCAAATCATCGTGTTTCGCGCCCCGTTGCCCGAGCAGGGTTTCCCGGATTTCATCAAACGTTGCATCGGGCTGCCCGGCGACACGGTCGAGATCAAGCAGGGCGTGGTTTATGTAAACGGTCAGGCGCTCAGCGAGCCGTATCGCGCCGATCCTCCCAATCCGCAGGAGAATCGGGGTCCCTACAAAGTTCCCGCCGGACAATATTTCATGATGGGCGACAACCGCGAAAATTCGTACGACAGCCGCTACTGGGGATTTGTGCCGCGCGAAAATATTATCGGTACGCCGGTCTTGATCTACATGTCCATCGACGCACCGGAAGAAGTATGGGAACCGGGGCACGTCGGCGAACGTTTTAGCACTTATCTGAGTACGCTGATCCACCCAGGCGAAATTCGCTGGAAACGCTTGTTCCACCTGTTTTAGGTTCGCATCACGAATCCGCGACGCTGCGCAAATCTCTCCAGAAAGCAGAACTGAACCGATGAAGTATGCCGATGCAGGGGTCAATATAACCGTCGCGGATCAGGCCAAGCGGCGCATTGCCGCCATGGCCGGGAAGACTTTTCGGCGCGGCGTGCTGGCGCCGATTGGCGGCTTTGGCGCGCTGTTCCAATTGGATCGCAAGCGCTGGCGCAATCCAATCCTGGTGTCCAGTGCGGATGGCGTCGGCACCAAGCTTAAAATCGCATTCGCCACTGGAATTCATTCCGGCGTGGGCGCAGACATCCTGAACCACTGCATCAATGACATTCTCACCCAGGGCGCCGAGCCGCTTTTCTTCCTAGATTATCTGGCCATGGGAAAGCTCGACACCGCCATCATTGAACAGGTCATCGACGGCATGAGCCGGGCCGCAAAACACGCGGGCTGCTCGCTGATTGGAGGCGAGACCGCCGAGATGCCGGATTTCTACGCGCCCGGCGAATACGATCTGGCCGGTTTTATCGTCGGCGCGGTCGAAGAGAAAATGAGGCTCGACCCGCGCCGGGTGCGTCCGGGCGACGCGTTGATCGCGCTTCCTTCCAGTGGCTTGCACACCAACGGATACTCGCTGGCTCGCAAGCTCATTTTCGGCGAAGCCAAACTGAAGCCGGATACCTACGTGGCGGAGGTTGGCAACAAAATCGGCGCCGAGCTGCTAAAACCTCATCGACCTTACTGGCCTTTGCTGCGAAATATTATGGCCAAGGGCTGGGTCACCACGATGGCCCACATCACCGGCGGGGGGATCACCGGCAATCTACCCCGCGCGCTCCCCGCAAACGTACAGGCGGTGATCGATCTGGGTTCCTGGCCGGTGCTGCCGGTGTTTCGTTACCTGGCGCGCCTGGGAAAAATCGAGCGCGACGAATTGCTGCAAACCTTCAACATGGGCGTGGGCATGATCCTGGTGGTTCCGGCGGCGAATGTTTTGCGGGTTGAATCCGAATTGAAGCGCCGCCGCGAGAAATTCTATCTGATCGGCCGCATTGAACGCGCCCTGCGCGGCAAACCTCGCGTGAACTACACAGGGCAGCTGGGACTTTAGAATACGCGGCGAACCTAACCGGTAAAATCAGAAAGGTTGGCATGGACGCGATATCCGCGGACTTGAAAGTTGGCGATCGAGCTCCGAACTTTTCGGTTCAGGATTCGGACGGGATGTTGCGAACGCTGACCGATCTGATCGCGCCCGAGCCCCGGATATTCGTTTTCTATCGTGGACACTGGTGACCGTATTGTCTTGGCCAGTTGGCCGAGTATCGCGATCTCTACGCTGAGGTCCGCAAGGCCGGCGCCGATCTGGCCGTCGTCGCGACAGACCCGCCGAAAAGTTCAGCCGGTCTCCGTCAGCAATTGTCCTTGCCGTTTCCGATTCTGTGCGATTCGCAGCGAACCATCGTCAAAGCCTGGGGTGTCTTCAACGCCGCAGAAAAGGGCGGAATCGCGATTCCCGCGGTCTTCGTCGTCGATCGCGCGGGCATGGTGCGATTCGCTTCGGTGGACTCGATGACGTCACGTATTTCAGCGAAAGACATCCTGGCCTATTTGCGGGCAGGAATGCCCGATCGAACGATCAACCCGCCGCGAACAAACCTAAAGTTTCAAATCGCATACCTCTACCGCGCAGTGCACAATATCCTCAAATTCCGCGTGCGCTCACCGCAGGAATAATAGCGCACGCGTTTTGCCGCGCTTTGGAACTGTGCTAATTTCGGGCGTCATGAAAAAACGAATCGGCGTCCTGCTTTCAGGACGCGGCTCGAATTTCGAAGCGCTGGCCGATAGTATTGACGCCGGACGAATTCGCGATGCTGAAATTGCGATTGTTCTGAGTAATCGCGAAGGCGCACCGGGGATCGAAAAAGCGCGAGTACGCGGAATCGCGACGCAGGTTATTCCGTCGAAAGGACTCGAGCGTGAGTCCTACGACCGGTTAGTGGTCGCTGCCTTGCGCGAGAAAAAAGTGGATCTCGTCTGTCTGGCGGGTTATATGCGGCTGCTTTCGCCGCATTTCGTCGCGGCATATCCTCAACGCATACTGAATATTCATCCTTCGCTCCTCCCGGCCTTTCCCGGTTTGGAATCGCAGCGTCAGGCCATCG
>Ga0307474_10002569_pt1 | contig 13040 bp, 9 predicted proteins | sample atmos_gasesECM1C_2_FD_203312 | JGI IMG/M metagenome (GOLD analysis project Ga0307474, IMG submission 203312) | Hardwood forest soil microbial communities from Morgan-Monroe State Forest, Indiana, United States - atmos_gasesECM1C_05 | ecosystem: Environmental > Terrestrial > Soil > Temperate... | reverse complement strand
GGGTTCTACTGGCTCACCAACTGGGCGGAGACAGTGCTCTTGCAAGTGTGGTATCCCATCACCGTCGCCACGCTTTCGCGCGCGATCAAGCAAGTGATCGGCAAAGCGTTGGTGCGCACCGGCGATCCTTCGCTGCTTCCTTTCAAGCTGCACGATTTTGGTTTCCGCGGCGTTTCCTCGAGAGAATCCGCGGCCATTGGCGGCGCCGCGCATTTGCTGAATTTTCTGGGCACAGACACGCTTGCAGCGATACAACTTCTCAACCAGTATTATTCCGCCGATCTCACCGCGCAGAATCCACTCGAGTGCGCAGCATACAGCATTCCCGCTTCCGAGCATTCCACGATCACCGCCTGGGGCGAAGAGCATGAACTCGATGCTTACGCGAACATGCTCGAAAACTGTCCCGAGGGAATCGTGGCCTGCGTCAGCGACTCTTACGACATTTACAACGCAGTGCGCAATCTCTGGGGCGGCGCGCTGCGCGATAGAGTTCTACAGCGCGCGGGCACGCTGGTGATTCGGCCCGATTCCGGAGAGGCTGTCACCGTGCTCGAAGAGCTTTTCAAAATTGTCAGCGAGAAATTCGGCTACGAAGTAAATCGCAAAGGATGGAAGACCACCGTTCCGTGCGTGCGCTTCATTCAGGGCGACGGCGTCAACTTCTACACCATTCAAAACATCACCGCGCAGCTTACGCGCAAAGGCTGGTCGCAGGATATCTGGAGCTATGGAATGGGCGGCGCGCTGCTGCAACAAGTCAACCGCGACACACTGAAGTTCGCACTGAAATGTTCCGCCATCGACCGCAACGGAAAATGGCACAACGTCTACAAGAATCCCAAAACCGATCCCAGCAAAGCCAGCCGAGGAGGCCGCTTCAACCTGATGCAGAACGGCAAGGAATTCGCCACCGTGGAAATCGTGGAAGGCGCGCCCATTCCCTCCAACAATGCACTCGAAGCCATTCTCGAAGACGGCAAGATTTTGCGCGATCAAACGCTTGCGGAACTACGCTCCATTGCCTCTTCCTTCGACACGTATCTCGACGCGGTGTGAAAATCAAGAATGCGCCGCAACCTTCGCGACCGGCTCTTCTAGGCAGGTTTCTGTTTGCGCAGCAGGAAGCGCTGGATTTTTCCGGTAGTTGTTTTCGGCAGCTCGCTGCAGAATTTAACTTCACGCGGCACTTTGTAAGATACGAGCCGGGCCTTGACGTGCTTGCGAATTTCGCCTGCCAGCATTTCCGAGCCTTGGACATTCCCGCGCAAGACAACATGGGCCACCGAATACGAAAGTCCTCGCTCGTCCGTCGCGCCAACCACCGCAGCTTCGGCGACGTGCGGGTGCCCCAGCAGCGCGTTCTCCACTTCCGTCGGCGAAACCCACATGCCGGCGACTTTCAGCATGTCGTCGGCGCGGCCGCAATAGTGGTAATAACCGTCTGAATCGCAAAAGAATTTGTCGCCGGTCACTACCCAATCGCCGCGTTTGGTGCGCGCCGTCAATTCGGGGATGCGCCAGTACTCGGCAAAAGCGCTCTCGCCGCGCACCCACAGATTGCCGGTCTCGCCGTCGCACACAGGTTCTCCCCGGTCATCGACAATCTTCGCTTCATATCCTGGGACTGGAAAACCACAGCTGCCTGGTTTGCACTTTCCGGGAATGCTGGAAATAAACATGTGCAACATTTCCGTAGAGCCGAGGCCGTCGAGGATTTCGATTCCGAATTGCCGCTTCCAGCGGTTAAACATTTCGGCCGGCAGAGGCTCTCCCGCGGAGACGCACATTCGAACGAAAGAAAAGTCCACGCGACTGCCAGTCTTCTCTGTTTCCCGCAGGATCGCGGCATAAAAGGTCGGGACGGCAAAAAAAACGGTGGGGTGTTGACGCGCCACCAACTCGAGCACGTCGGCGACGGTGGTGCGCTGGGGATTCAGCAGTGTTCGCGCGCCAGCGGAGAGAGGGAAATACATTCCGTTTCCCAAGCCGTAGGCGAAAAACAATTTCGACACGGAAAAAGTCAGATCATCCGCGCGCAAGCCGAGAATGCTTTGTGCATAGTTCCGGCTGGTGACCAGCATGTCCGCGTGGCGATGCAAGGCGGCTTTGGGAGCGCCGCCGCTGCCGGAAGTGTAAAGCAGGAATGCCGGATCTTGAGGCGAAGTGTCCGCGGCGGCCAGCTGCGCGCCGGCAGTGGCAATCCAAGCGCTCCAGTTTGCGCAAGCCACGCCGTGACGACCGATTTCTTGTTCACCGACAACAACAACCGGTATTTGCGGACGCACGCTGGAAGCGGGCAAAAACTCTGATAGCGATTCGGAGTAAACAATCGCGACTTGGGGCTCGCAATTTTCGAGGTAATGAATATAATCCGAAGAACGCGCGTAGGGATTGACCGGCACGGCGACCGCGCCGATTTTTGCGGCGCCAAAAAAGGCGGCCACGAATTCCAGCGAATCCGGCAGAACAATCAGGACACGGTCGCCACGTGAAACGCCTTGCGCGCGCAGCGCGGTTCCCGCGCGATTCGAAAGCGCGGCCAATTCGCCGCAGGTTATTTCTCGCGGTTCGCCGACGATGGCGGTGCGCTCAGGATGGAGTGCCGCCGGGGCATCCACAAAGTGCGTGGCGATATTCAGCTTCTCGGTATTTTCGCTATGCGCGAAATCATTTTTGAAAGCGGCCATCGTTCACGATTCGCAAAAACGTCGTGCCGTTGTGCCCGGAAACGGCTTGACATTTTTCGCTGTCAGAACCGCCCCAGAGATAACACCGAAAGCGCGGGATGTCCATTGCGAGCAAGCCGAGTATTGTCCCTTCCTGGGCTTTGGCAGGTATCTCCGGGCACTTGTCGCGTTTGGCTATGGCATAATGCTTGGCGAAGCTAATAACGGCGCAATTGGCCGGAAAGTGCCGCTTCGCGAGGCGGCCACCGCTGGCAGCATCCCCTCCAAGGTTGCGGGCATGAGCCCGAGCTTGTCGCGCCTATGGGAGTCAACGTTAAGCAAATAGGCTCCAAGTAACAGAACGGAAGCCCGGGGTATCTAAGTTCCTAGAGCATCCCGAGGTCGCCCATGGAGGTGGAGTGTGCGAGCGGTAGGCGTTGGGTCGCCTCTTACTCCAGTGCGTTCTACTTCGCCGGTGATCCGGTGCAAGGCAAGATGGGGCGTATTGGTGGCGGAATCTTGGACGACAAGCAGAAACGTTTTCCTCACCTCGTGCGTAAAGGAAACAGGGGGCTACGAATGAGTTTGAAATACAAGTTATTGTATTTCGCTCCGATGCTGCTGGGGCAGGTGATCGGGAGTGGCTGCACTCGAACAAACCCCCAAGCCGCTGGGCCGCAAATGCCGCCGCCACCATTGGTGACCATCGCGAAAGCCCAAGCACAGGACGTGCCCGTGTACCTTGACGAAATCGGGAAAAGCGGCGCGTTCGAGTCCGTGACCGTGACGCCGCAAGTCGGCGGGCGCATCATGGAACGGAATTTCCAGGACGGGGCGGACTTGGCCAAAGGGGCGCTCTTGTTCGTCATCGATCCGCGCCCTTATCAAGCTCAGTTGGACGCAGCGAAAGCCAGCTTGTCGCAGGCCAAAGCGGCGCTGGAACTCGCCAAGATTCAGTTTGCCCGCGATGAGGAGCTAGTAGGGTCGAAAGCGATCTCCAAGCAGGACTACGACACGAAGAAGAATACCGTCGATGTGGATCAGGCGCAGATTGAATCGGCTGAAGCCGCGCTGGAAACTGCCAAGCTCAACTTGGAGTACTGTTACATTCACTCTCCCATCGAAGGCCGCGCCGGCGCTCGTCTGGTCGATGTCGGCAACGTGGTGCAAGCGAACACGACCGGATTGTTGCTAATCCAGCGGCTGGATCCGATCTATGCGGACTTTACCGTGACGGAGCGCGATCTTCCCGGCGTGCAGAAGGAAATGTCGCGCGGCAGTTTGAAGGCGTTAGTGCGTGTGCCTTCCGATCCGGAAGACCGCGCGCGCACGGGAAAGGTTACGTTTCTTGACAACGCGGTGCAGAATGGCACCGGCACGGTTAGTCTGCGCGCGACGATGTCCAATCCCGATCATCACTTTTGGCCTGGCCAGTTCGTTAATGTGAGACTCGTATTGGCCACCCAAAAAAATGCGGTGCTGGTTCCAAATCAGGCCACGCAAATTAGTCAAAAGGGGCCATTCGTTTATGTGGTGAAGCCTGACAGCACGGCAGACTTGCGGCCAGTGACGCTTGGGCAGCGGCAAGGAGAGAATGTGGTCATCATCCAGGGAGTAGCGGCGGGAGAAAATGTGATTGTGACGGGGCAATTGACCGTGCCGCCGGGCGGGAAAGTCCGCGTCGCTGAGGGGGCGGGGCCCGGTGCGGGCGGAGTTTCGGCGGGTGGCAGTGCCCGAAGCACGAAGTAAGGATAACGAGGCTACGTGAATCTTTCTGAACCATTTATTCGACGGCCAGTAATGACGGCGGTGCTGACTGTCTCCGTGGTTTTGTTTGGCGTGCTGGCCTACTTTGGCTTGCCAGTCAACGATCTGCCGGCGGTAGACTACCCGGTCATCCAAGTGAACGTCGGGTACCCTGGCGCTACGCCTGAAACCATGGCGAACAACGTGGCGACTCCTCTGGAACGCCAGTTTATGCAGATACCGGGGTTGCAGCTTATTACTTCCAATAACGGGCAAGGGCACAGCAGCTTCGTACTGCAGTTTGATCTTTCCAAGAGCGTGGACGCGGCGGCGACAGACGTTCAGGCAGCGCTCTCCCGAGCCACGGCACAATTGCCGGTGGACCTGCCGAGCCCGCCGACGTTCACCAAAACCAATCCAAACGACCAGCCGATTATGTACATCGGCTTGACCAGCGACAGCGCCACGCAAGGACAGCTGTATGACTACGCCAACACTCAGGTGGGAGAGCGCATCAGCATTCTGCCCGGAGTCAGCCAGGTGGCCGTGTACGGCGCGCAGTCTGCCGTGCGCATCAAGGCTGACCCTTCGGCAATGGCGTCGCGTAACCTGACCATCGATGACTTGGTAGCAGCACTAAAAAACGGGACGAGTTATACGGGCGCTGGCCAGTTTGACGGCGAACATCACACTTTCCTTCTGCAACCGGAGGGGCAGCTCAGCGAAGCCAGTCAATACGAAAATCTGATCGTGCGGCAAGGAAATGGCGCTCCGGTCTACTTGAAGGACATCGCCACCGCTGAAAACGGGCTGCAAGACGAACGTATCAAGATGCGCTTTTGGTACCGCGGCCATGAAGTTCCTTCGGCAACAGTGGTGGTGGCCGTGTTTCGGCGGGCCGGCTCCAACGCCGTTGAAGTTGCCAAGTCGATCCGCGATTTGCTTCCTACGGTGAGGGCGCAGCTTCCCAGTTCGGTGGGGATCATCCCGATTTACGACCGTTCGCAGACTATCGTGAATAGCGTTAAGGATGTGCAGGAGACGCTCTACATTGCGTTCGCGCTGGTGGTGCTGGTTATTTTTATGTTTCTGGGCCGCGCCCGCGACACACTGATCCCCGCGGTGGCTTTGCCGCTCTCGCTGCTGCTCACCTTCGTGGTGATGAATATTCTGGGCTACAGCTTGGACAATTTATCGTTGATGGCCCTGACGCTGGCGATCGGGTTTCTGGTAGATGATGCCATCGTATTCCTGGAAAACACGGTTCGGCTGATGGAGGAAGGGCAAGGAGCGCTGGAGGCTTCCCTAAACTCGGCGAGGGAAATCAGCTTTACGATTTTAGCGATGACCGTGTCGCTGGCGGCGGTATTTCTTCCGCTGGTGTTCATGAGCGGGTTAGTCGGCCGAATTTTCCGGGAATTCTCAATTACCATCATTGTTTCCATTTTTGCCAGCGGCATTGTCTCCCTCACGCTGACGCCTTTGATGTGCTCGGGGTTGTTGGCGGAGCGGGGCGAACACGCCAAGAAGACCTGGGTGGAGCGCGTGATAGGCGGAATTGAGAAGAGAGTGCTGGGGCTTTACGGGCGCTCCTTGTGGTTCTTCCTTCGTCATCGCTGGATCTCCCTGGCCACCTGGGTGGTCTGCCTGGTGGGAACGGGATATCTCTTCTACGTCATCCCGAAAGCGTTTCTGCCTGTGGGCGACAGTTCCTTTACGCTGGGAGTGTTTGTCGCCCAAGAAGGCACCTCGCCCTACGAGATGCACAAGCACCAGGAGGAAGTCGAAGCCGTTCTGCATGCCAATCCCGCCGTGGACATGACCTTCACGATGAGCGGCAACAACACATTCTTTCCGGCGAACCAGGGCTTGGTTCTTGCGTTCTTAAAAGATCCAGACAAGCGTGCGCCGATCGGGGTGGTATCAGGTCAATTAATGGGCCAGCTCAACGCCAATGCTCCTGGGTTGATCACCTTCTTGAAACCGCAACCCGTGCTGCAGATCAGCACCGGCGCGACGGCGAACTTGCAGGGACAGTTCGCTTACGCAATATCCGGTATCGATCCGAACGAGGTCTACGCGACGGCGGGGAAGCTAATTCAGAAGATGCACGAGTTCCCGGGATTTCTTTTCGTGAACTCTGACTTGTTCAATCACACGCCGAACTTGCAAATCAACCTTCTGCGAGACCAGGCGAAACTTTACGGAGTTTCTGAAACGCGCATTCTGAACCTCTTGCATTCGGCGTATTCGCAAAACTACGTCTACTTGATCAAGAAGCCGACCGATCAGTACCAAGTGATTCTGGAGGTCGCCGACAATGAGCGGTCCGAGCCTCAGGACCTTCACCTGCTGTACATCAAGAGCGATGACGGGACACGCATGGTCCCGTTGAGCGCGCTGGCTACGTGGAATTCCCGGCTGGGTCCGCAGTCCGTGAATCATCTTAATCAGTTCACCAGCGTCACGTTGTTCTTCAATTTGAAACCGGGATACACGATCGGCCAAGCCACGCAGTTTGTGGAGAATTCCGCCGTGCAAATCCTTCCGCCGGGAATTCGCGGCGGGTTGCAGGGCGAGGCGCTCACGTTTCGCGACACCGTCTCCAGCCTGACGATCTTGATGTTCCTGGCAGTGTTCGTGATGTATGTGATCCTGGCGATTCTCTACGAGAGTTATCTGCACCCCATCACGGTTCTATCATCCCTGCCGGTGGCCCTGGTCGGCGGACTCCTGACCCTATGGATCTTCGGTCAGGAAGCTTCGCTGTACGCGTTCATCGGCATGTTCATGTTGATGGGCATCGTCAAGAAAAACGGAATCATGATCGTAGATTTCGCGCAACAGCGCGTGGAGCACGGAGTACCGGATGATCAGGCCATACACGACGCCAGCATGGAACGTTTCAGGCCGATTATGATGACCACACTCGCGGCGTTAATGGGCGCATTGCCGATTGCGCTGGGATTTGGGGCTGATGGGGCTTCGCGCCGCCCGCTGGGGCTGGTGGTGGTAGGCGGCTTGATTGTCTCGCAGTTCATCACTCTGTACGTTACACCGGCCATCTACCTGTACCTGGAAGAGTTCCAAGAAAAAGTGCTGGATCGCGTGTCATTCTTCCGGGCGCGCCACTCGGGAGTTCCCGCTGCCGGCGGCTCGGCTACGCCGCAACCGGGCTTGGGGGACTGACACCGATGAAGGCGACGGTTCTAGGTAGTTTTTCGGAGTTCTGCAGGTATGCGACCCTCTTCGGGTGCGCGGCCTATTTGTCGGGTTGCACGGTCGGCCCCAACTATAATCGCCCGAAAGCCGACTTGCCCACCACCTATCGCGGGGCAACTCCGGAGGAATCGCCGAAAGCCGCAAGCGCCTCGCTGGCGGACGAAAAGTGGTGGAACGTATTTCAGGACCAAGAACTTCAAGGTTTGATTCGCACGGCTCTCGGCAACAACTATGACGTGCGCATCGCCGCTTCGCGTATCCTCCAGGCCCAGGCACAACTTGGGATCACACGCGCCGACCAATATCCTTCCCTGAACGGCGGCGCTAACCTTGTAAGCACTCGCAATCCGGCAATCGGCCCGATACCATCGTATTCGCTGACGAATGGGGAGCTAACCGCGTCCGCGTCCTGGAATTTGGATTTCTGGGGCAGGTATCGGCGAGCCACCGAAGCAGCCAGGGCGAATCTTTTGGCCAGTGATTGGGCTCGCCAGCAAGTGGTTGCCACGCTGGTCGCCAGTATCGCGAGCAGCTATTTCCAATTGCGCGAACTCGATTTGGCGCTGGAGATCTCCAAGCGCACTCTCGCCTCGCGAAAGGAATCGCTGGAACTCACTACCCAGCTAACCGAGCATGGCATCGACACGATGCTGGACCAGCGCCAAGCGGAAGAACTGGTCTACACCGCTTCTGCGCAGATACCTGACCTGGAGCGGCAAATCGCGCAGCAAGAAAATGCCATCAGCTTCTTGTTGGGGAATAACCCTGGTTCCGTTCCGCGAGGCCTGACAATAACGCAGCAGCCCCATGCGCCGGAGGTGCCGGCCGGCTTGCCTTCCTCCCTGCTGGAACGCCGCCCCGACATTCGCCAAGCGGAAGAGAATTTGGTGGCCGCCAATGCGCAGATCGGCGTGGCAAGAGCAGCTTACTTCCCGCAGATTGCTCTTACCGGGTCGGCTGGATTTCAAAGTTCAGCGTTGAGCAATCTGCTCAGCGGCCCGGCCGGATTGTGGACCTTAAGTGGAACCCTCACGCAGCCGATCTTTGAGGGCGGCCGCCTGAAGAACAACGTGCGGTTGGCGGAAGCTCAGCAACAGCAAGCGCTTTTGACGTATCAGCAGACCATCAAAGGCGCTTTCCGCGACGTATCAAACGGTCTGATCGCCTATCGCAAGAATCGAGAATCCCGCATCGAGCAAGAACGTCTGACGGCTTCGGCCCAGGACGCCGCTCATTTGTCCCAAATGCGCTTCAAGGCTGGAGCTACCGACTATTTGGAAGTGCTTACCAACGAAACGAATTACTTTTCTGACCAGCTGAACCTTGTTCAAGCACAAAACAACGAGGTGCAAGCGCTGGTTCAGCTCTATCAAGCTCTGGGCGGCGGCTGGCAGCAGTAACGCAGCGGAGTCTCCCGCGAGACTGGCTAAATACCCGCCCCTGTAGAATTCACTCTTCGCCGATGTCTTCCTTCCACACTTCTGGATGTTCGGCAACAAACTTCGCGAGCATGCTCACGCACTCTTCCGAGTGGAGGTCCCAGACTTTGGTGCCGTTTTCGCGCAGCCAAGCGATGCCACCCTGAAAATTGACGGACTCGCCGACGACTACGGTGCCGATACCGAATTGGCGAATGAGGCCGCTGCAGTACCAGCAGGGAGCTAGCGTGGTGACTATGATTTTGTCGCGGTAAGTGCGCTGGCGGCCGGCTTTGCGAAAGGCGTCGGTTTCGCCGTGGACGGAAGGATCGCCTTCTTGCACCCTGCGATTGTGGCCGCGCCCTAGCAATTTTCCATTTTGATCAAAGAGGGCAGCGCCAATGGGGATTCCGCCTTCCTCGAGCCCGAGACGCGCTTCGTCAACGGCGGTTTTTAACATGGCCATGTACTTTTCACGATTCTTATCAACGTCCGTGCCCATTCTTCGGTACTCCTGGGTTTTTGCGTCCCTTGAGTTTCTTGCCCATACCGCGGCCCACCGAGGCGGGGCCCTTCTGCTTCGCTCCAGGTAACCAAGCCGCCCCTACGCGCACAGATTCATTTGGCGGCGCTCGCCACCGGAAACAGCCAGCATAAGAAAAGGTGGGTCGGCCAATAAATCAGCGCGACGGTTCCGAGAAAAATCAGTGCCACGTGCACGGGAGCAGGCCCCCAAGACCGATGAAAGAGAGGATCTCGGTAGACGTAGTTCATATTGAAGTCCGAGGGCAAGAACCGCGAAGCAATGAAAAGCGCCGCCGCAATGGCTGCTTGCAAGGCCAGAGCGCGGCGGTCGTACCCTATTTTGCGCATGGCCCAGAGAAGCACCAAGGGAAGGCCGATGTGAAAGCTGGAAAGCAGCCGCGCCCAAAGCGGCACGCGGGCATCCCACATGTACTCCGTGCCGCCAACGAAAGGGTGTCCGTTTGCCAATCGCCAGGCAATATCGGTGGACCAAAGGATCCCCGCAGCCAGCGAGCTGACGGCTTGGCTGGAAATCAGCAAAGAGCTTCCCCACCACAAACCCATGCATCCGAGGATTACCGCGACATCGCACAAGTGCAACAGATTCGCCCAGCCCCAAAATCGGATGTAAGCCGGCAACCACACCAGCGTCCACAGCAAGCCCATCCACCGCAATACTGGGAAGGCGTTTGTGCCGCTGGTCATGCTTCTTCTCGGCTGGAGGATTCCATTGCGGCACAGACTACCACAGCCCGCTGAATCCTCGCGGTATCGATTGAACGGTCTCCACTGGGATGGGACCAGGAGAGCCTGTTTGGCGATCCGCTCGTACCAAAATGGAGCTTGGTGTCACGCGCCAGAACTTCTAGCCTGGTGCGCCATGGCGAAACCAGCGCGCAGCGACAGAGTAGAGACTAGCACGCTACTGGAATGGCTCAAGCAGCGCGAGGGCGAGATGGCTGGGCTGCTGGCGAAATTGGTGTCCATCCCCACAGAAAATCCCCCGGGCAAGAATTACGGCGCGTGCGCGGAGCTGCTTGAGAAACATCTGCGTGGCGTAGGTTTGGATTGCCAGCGCATAACGGCTGCGGGTCAAAATAAGGATGGCGGCGAGCCTCTTGTGAGCTTGCTGGCCGAATACGGCCGCGGCGAGCGAACTCTCTACTTTCATGGACACTACGACGTTGTGCCGGCGCAATCCCCGGACCAATTCCGGCCGGTCCGCAAGGAGCATTTTTTGTTCGGGCGCGGCTCCTGCGACATGAAAGGCGGGATTGTGGCCATGCTCTACGCGATTCTCGCGTTGAAAAAAATTGGTGCCAAACTGGGCGGAAAAATCGGGTTGACGCTGGTACCCAATGAAGAGACGGGAGGCCAAGGCGGGTCAGCCTGGCTGGCGGTGCAGGGAAAATTGGGGCGCGGCGGCGTTGGAATGCTTTTGGCGGAGCCGACCAGCGGAGTCGTATGGAACGCGAACCGCGGAGCCATTTCTCTGCGCGCTCGAGTGCTGGGAAAATCCGCTCACGTTGGTTTACAGCACCAAGGGGAAAACGCGTTCGAGCGAATGGTTCAAGTTGTCGGGCGGCTCCAAGATTTGAAGCTGGAAGTCGAGCAAAAAACGACCAAGTCCAACGTCGGGGATGACCAAGCGCGCCAATCGATTCTCATGCTGGGAGGGCAAAGCGGCGGCGGGACGAATTTCAACGTGGTGCCGGAGGAGTGCTGGTTCACTATGGACCGTCGAATCAATCCCGAGGAGAGTCTTGAGGACGAGAAAGGGCGATTGATCGACGTCCTGGAGAACTGCGGGCGGGAAGGGATTCGCTTGGAGTGGGAAATCCTGCAAGAAGGAGAATCCTCCGCATGCGAAGAGGGGGAACCGCTCGGCAAAGCGCTGACGCGCAGCGTGCAGGCGGTTACTGGCGCGGCGCCGCGATTTGAGATGTGCCCTGGTTTGCTGGAGATTCGCTTCTACGCCGCTCGGGGCGTCCCGGCCTATGCCTATGGTCCGGGGCTCCTCTCCGTGGCACACGGGCCGAATGAATATGTCGACCTGCGAAAGATCATTGATTGCGCGGCGATCTACGCGCTGACGGCCTTGGACCTGCTTGTCTGCTGAATCCACCTGTTTGCCTCCGGGCCGCACCTTGTGAATGGCTGCCAAGTGTTTCCTTTTCGGAAGCGTTCTCTTTAGTTACCGCCTTCTGATCGTTAAAAAAGCAAAGGCGAATTCGTAAGCTATTGAAATAAGGTCGGTTACGCAATGACCAAGGAGGCTTCCACCATTTTCTCGAATCCCCGCAAAATGGTCCTATCGTACTATTCAAGATTTTCGCCGAAATGCCGATGATGCCTTCGTATGCCAACCCTTTACTTTTGCCAACCCCACGCCAAAAACCAGGGTATGCTTCGCGCTGTTCTTTCAGTCAATGAATGCGAGCGCGTTGTAAGCCAGCACGTTGCCACTTATGTCGGCGACGCATTTCCAAAATTGGCCAACGATCAAGTCTCGTCTAACGACTTCGCTGTAATCAACTTCCCGCCCAATGAGACTCCAGCAGGCTGGCGTCCAGGGTTCTACCGGCTGGACTCTGACTTGACTTTGCTAAACGAATCGCTGCTCGCACTTTCGCGCTAGTTTCCAAGACACTTTTGCGGGATACGGTTGGATTGCCGAGGGTTTACTGGGGGCCTTACTTCCAGCCTCCCTTAGAGGCCAGGATCTGCAATCCGATGGCAAACGAATGGCTCTTTAAGGGCTCACAATAAACAACCCGGGCACGAGCACGGAAATCACCGGGGACGGACCACAGATTCAGCCGCTCATTCAATTTCCAGGAATTAGCAGAAACAACGCGGGCGCCATGGGCGCTTATATTTTCCGTGAGGCCCTCCTGCGCGGGATGACGGACATCCAGACTGCAAAGATCCACTCTTATAGTCATGGGCATGCGTTTTTCCAGACGGTGGACAATGGCTTGCATGGGGACACCCGCTGTGCTCCGCAAAATGGGAAGCTGGGTGTCGGGGTGGGAGCGACAAAGAGATCATACGCTTTCCGGGCCGAATGAGGGAGAAATTCCGAGATTGCGGCAGCCCTCGGATATTGTCGAGCCGGACACATGTAGTACTGCCGGTCTATCGACCCGCGTAGAAGCGGCCGAGAAAATTGACTAACCCAGAAATTCTACCTTTCTGAAGCGGTGACCTGGGGAACCATGTTGAAGTTCGAAGCGGAGGACGTGCATGAAACCGTTTAATTTGTTGAAGATACTGACGCTAGCGCTTGGCTTCGGAGCTTTGATGCTCTTCGCGCCGAGCTGCAAAGCGCAGTCGGAAGTCAGCCCCGACCATTTCGACGGCACGGACTCATGGGAGATTGCCGCTCGGACACCGCTGACTCCCAAAATCAAGTTAGCTAAGCAAACTAGTTCCTATCTGGCGCAGAACAAGAAGGCTG
>Ga0307474_10002568_pt1 | contig 13044 bp, 12 predicted proteins | sample atmos_gasesECM1C_2_FD_203312 | JGI IMG/M metagenome (GOLD analysis project Ga0307474, IMG submission 203312) | Hardwood forest soil microbial communities from Morgan-Monroe State Forest, Indiana, United States - atmos_gasesECM1C_05 | ecosystem: Environmental > Terrestrial > Soil > Temperate... | reverse complement strand
CTGAACCGCCTCGGCCTAGCGTTGTGATTGTGCCGTCGGGAGCGGCGCCGATAAAACCGGTCACTACTGGAACTATGCTCTGCTGGACTAGGGGACGTAGGCGTTTTTCGCAGCGTTCCCGCGTTGGGCCCATCTGCGGATCAGCGCCATCGTGGACATCGTTGGTAATGACGATCTCCGTTGCTTCCACAGCCTGGCTGGCCAACCCGCGCTCGGAGAGCGCAGCCGCGACCAGGAGGATGGATAAGCGTTCTCCCAGACTTAAAATCGTATCTCGCGTCCGCGGCGTCAATTCGCCGAGCAGCGCCGAACCTCGGCAAAGGCGGCAGCCGTTTTGCAACAGATCGTCAATCTTGCATTGGATACGATTGCGCTCCTCGAACGAAGGCACTAGATCACGCAAAGCTGAGATGTGTCTTTTCCGCAGTTCTGAGAAGATGGCCTCCGCCGATATTTCCTCTCCCTCTTGCGCCCGGCGGGCCGCTGCGACGAGTTGGTTGGTCACTCCGCTCATCGCTGACACGACTATGACGATATCGCTCTCCAGGGCAGCAGACCGCACGATCTCGGCGACGCGTGCGATACAGGACGCATCTCCGACGGACGTTCCGCCAAATTTAAAGACTCGAAGCGCCCTCCGGCCCACGGCGTGGGTACGTGCATGGCCGCGCGGATGGAGGGTATGGGCGGAGAAAAATTCTGAGTTTTTCCGAGTCGAAACGGGACGCGCGCCGTGATTTTTCATAGGAGGCGTCATAGGCGCGGCAGCCTCGCTGCGGAAAGGGTCCGAATTTCGGCCGATATAAGGGCCGGCGTATCTTTCTGCGGACGTTTGCCGGCAAAGTTACCCAGCAACCCGGGTTCGTCCCAGGGAACATCATGGTACGCCGACTGCAGAAACGGACTGGCGGGGTCTCTCGTCCACTCTTGCGGAAAGAGCGCGATCGTGTCGTTCTCCGTAACGGTCGGAGATGTTTTCACGGGTTCCCCAGACAAGGCCGCATACAAGGCTGCGGGAAGATCGCGTCCGGGTCCGAGCGTCAAGTGCCCCACCTGCGTCGCACGCGGGTTGATTTCAATCAGGTACGCGTTGCCAGTATCGTTTTCAAGCATGTAATCAAAGCCGTGCAACCCCGAAAGATTCAGCTCCCGGACCATGACTTCCGCCGCGGCGGACATCTCCGCATTTTCGATCAAACGTACGACGCTCGATGGACCGGCATGATCGCGTTTATGAATAACTTCAAAGTGGAGACTGGCCAGCACTGCACCCTTCCAGCACGCGACGGCGCTGGTGCCCTCACGTCCCGGCACAAATTCCTGGGCGTTCACCACGGAACGGTGGCGAAGCAGAGATGGCCAAAGCAGCGTCTTGTCCTGGTTGACGACGGCCCTCTTCAAGGCCCGCAGCAACAATGGAGGAGCTTGCAGGGTTCGAAAGGCGGCCTCTGCTTCTTCCAGGTTGTGAACAACGCGCACGCCTTCGCCTCCGGATGTGCCATTCGCCTTTAAGACGGTCGGAAAGCCTGTGGACTTCGCCCATCTCTTCAGATCGGTCAGGCTTGCAATCACTTCCGTTCTCGGAGAACGGATCCCCGCTCCCCGTGCGAGTTCCATAGAGGCTGTTCTCGCGTAAACCAACGGGAAACTGTCGCGAGAACCCAGAGAGCGCTCAATCAAATCGCAAATCGGGTGCCGCACAGTGCCGCGCCGCATTTCGCTTGCGTGCAGGCGATGCAGGTGACGAGTGGCCAGGTCGTCCCCGGGAACCACAAGATCCGGCTTGGTTGCCCGGATTGCCTCCCTAAGCGATGCCAAAGCCATCAGGCTCCGGTAGGGATAGGTTTTACGCACCCCGGCGAGCTTGGCCATGGGATGGCGGGATGGGCAAACCGCGTTCACTTGGCAGCCGGCGCGGGCAAGAGCCGCCGCCAGCCGGGCCGTCGGGAACCAGCGCGAGGCGGTAACAATCAGGACGGATGGTTTCACCTCTGTACCAGGCCTCTCTCCTCGCTTCGCCCTGCCAACTCGGGATACAGGTTGGGATTGCCCAGCATGGGGAATTGCTTTTCGCGTACCTCGGGAAACAGATGAAAGGTGACACTGGCCTGGTTGAATTGTCGCGATCCCAAACGGTCTCGCAGCGCATCACTCACTCGCGACATCACGGTAGTGACGATCGAAGCTCCGTCCTCGGCGGTGATTTCCGTGAACAGTACGCCCACCACGCGCTCGTCCTGGTACCAGCCAGTTACGTCGGTTTCGCGCGTGGCGGCGGACAGGGCGGTCAGAATCGTTCCGAGAGACTTGTCGTCCTTTCTCGCAGGAAACGGGTCGTCCATTTCGATCAACATGAGCAGGCAGGATCTTTGGGAGCGCTCAATCCTTTTCCTCTCATGCCATATCAAGCGCAGAAACTCCTCCTCGCCCAAAGCTCTGCGATCTGCGACCGAGGTCCGCGAGGCCAGAAGACTCTTTGATTTCGAACCACTACCGTAGCGACGTGTGTTCATTGCTTCCCTTCGCTTTGGCCGCTCAAACAGCGGCCGAAGAGTGAATTCACCTTATGGAGTTGTCCCAGGGGAAAGAACCAGTCGGCAATTGCCGCCTGTTTTACGATCGCTTACTTGTCCGAGTAGGGGAATTGGGGGAAGATGTCGCCGGACCGTACCGTTGATAGTAATCGCTGTGCGCCGCGTCGGTTGAGCCGTTGACTAGCGCTCCCAGCAGCTTCGAACGCTCCAGCGCATCCAGACCGCGCCGCAGCTGTTGTTTTTCGGTGATGCTTTTCCGGGTGACCAGTAGGATTCCGTCCGACATGCGTGCCCAGATGCTGGTATCGGCTAGAGGCAGCACCGGGGGCGAATCGATGACGATCCAGTCAAACCATGCAGTCAACTGCTCCATCAATTGCGCCAGCTTCCCCGACTGCATCAATTCCAGCGGATTTTCCGGCGCGCTTCCGGCGGGTAGAACCCAGAGGCCCAGAGCTTCGAGACGGTAGATATTTTTGGTTTCTGTTTCCCCGCGCAGCCATTCGCTCAGTCCCGGAACCGGGCCGAGGCCGAATTTCTGGGTCACGGTGGGCCGACGCAGATCGCCCTCCAGCAGCAGCGTCCTGTTCGGTTTTCTGCGCGCCAGCGTGCAGGCCAGGTTGGCGGCGACCGTGCTTTTGCCCTCCTGCGGGATTGTGCTCGTGATCAAGATCTTTTGCAGGGGGCGCGTTTGCCGCAGCTGTCGCAAACGAACCGCCAGAAAGCGAAATTTTTCGGCTCCCAGGCTTTGCTCTTCGGCCACCGACACCAGCCTGCTGTTGGGCAGGATTGACACCGGCAGAGACGGAAATTGGTCGGCCAGACCCGGTTCTTCCTGGCGATCGACCGACGGCGCCGCTGCGGTTCGTCGCTTGCGCTCAGCCGCTTCGATCAGTTGCGTAGCGAGCGCAAAGCTGGATTCGGTTAACGGTTCGGTTTCGGTCTCGGCTTCCGATCTTTGTAATGCGTCAAAAATATGGCTCATTGTTCGGTCACTCGAAGTGGCATTCGGGCTGTCAGTTCTTCTTTTTTGTGGTTTGATTCGCTAGACCCATGCGTGTAGAGGGCGAGCAGCTTCCTGGCAATGTCTTGCAGATCGTTTTCGGTCGGAAGCAGGCTTCTTTCCGTTTTCCGGGTCTGAATCCCAAGGCGGAAATCTTTTGCGATGGCATCGATCATCTCCGGAGTGACCGTAGCGGCCTTCCGCGCGTAGCCGGCGATCAGTGCGTTCTCGCAGATGGTGTTGATCAGGCGGGGAGTTCCCCGTGAGTGCCGCTGAATCACGGCAATGGTCTCCTGTGGGAATATCGCGGACGGAGCCGGACTGCCTGCGATCTGCAACCGTCGCTCGATGTACCCTTTGGTCTCGTTCAAATCGAGCGACGCCAGGTGGGATCGCAAGGCGACTCTCTGCTTGAGCTGACGTAATTCCACTGAGTCGAGCTTCTCGTCCAGTTCCGGCTGCCCGACCAGCAAAATCTGCAGCAACTTTTCATCGGCAGTCTCGAGGTTGGTCAGGAGACGGATCTCCTCGAGAATGTCGGCCGCCAAGTGATGCGCCTCATCCACGACGAGTACCGTCGTCAACTTCTTCGCCCCGCGTGACACGACGTAGTTGGCCAACTGCAGCAGAAGTTCACTCTTGTTCTTGCCGGACGAAGGCAATCCGAGATCGCCGGCAATGTACTGCAAGAATTCGAGCGGAGAAAGGCGCCCGTTGAAAACATAGGCATACTTGACGTCGGTGCTCTCCTTCAGCAGTTGCAAGAGGCAGCGCAGCAAAAGAGTCTTTCCGGTTCCGACTTCTCCGGTCAGGACGACGAACCCTTTGTGCCGCCGCACGCCGTAGTAGAGCGCGGCCAATGCTTCGTTGTGGCGCTGCGTAGGGAACAGGAACGAGGGATCGGGAGTGATCTCGAAGGGGTTCCGCTTCAAATTGTAAAACGCTTTATACATGTCTCTTCTGGCGTTATCTGCTCTGCGCAATCTGCGCTGATTATCCGCGCAGATAACTGAGTGCCGAGCCCAGCAAAATCGTAATGGAGACTGCAGCGGCGGTGGCCCATCCGAACCACCGGCGGCGCCGCTCAAGTTGCTCGTCTGCCTCGACCCCGATGGCGGGAATCTCCGAGATCACGGCCACCGGCAGCAATTGCTGGAATTCCTTCTCGTCGTAAATCCGGTCATCCATCATTTCGAAGGCTGCGGCCACAACGAAGCCCAGGCCCAATCCCACGCCCAGGCCGATCAGGCAAAACTTCAGGCGATTGGGAAAGTCCGGCTTCAGCGGCAAGCTGGGCGGATCGATGATGCGAAAGCGCTCGCCCTGCTGCAGAAGTTCCATGCTGGTAGCCATGGCCGACTCATTCTTCTTTTTCAGAAGCTCGTCGTAGTTCGCCTTCGATTGGTCGTAGCCGCGGGTCAGGTCGGAAAGCTCTTGCTCGCGAACCGGCTCTTGATTGAGCCGAGCCTGGTAGTCGTTCACTTTTGCCGTAAGCTCTTTGATCCCCTGATCACGGTTCGCGATTTCTACCCGGTTCGACTGGACCTGCCCCTGCAACTGGACCATCGGAGAAGATGGGTCCTTTATTTCGTTGTCCGCGGTAGTCGCTGATGCGTCCGGCTGTGCACCAGAGGCTGCTTTAGCCTTCAAGTCGGCGACTATCTGACTTCGCATGGCTTCCGTTCGGGCAATTTCTTCCTTCACTTTGCGAACGTCGGGGTGGCGGTCGGTGTAGTGGGAACTCAAGTCGGCCAGTTGGGAGCGCAGTTTGCTCAACTCTTCGTCGATGGCGGGCAGGCCCATCGGCGCGGAGCCGCCGGCTTTAGTAGAACTCTGCAGCGAGCGGTACTGGCTCACCAGCGTTTCCAGATAGACGCGTTGTTGTTTCGCCGTGTTCAATGCATCTTGTTCGGCCTGTAACTGAGACTGCAATCCGGCAAGTATCTGCAGGTTGCTGCCGACCTGGGCCGGCAATTGGCCTACGTGCTGCCCCTTAAATTCGCGAATCTTCTCTTCCTGGTTGGAAAGCGTCTGGCGCGCGGTGGCTAATTGACTCTCGAGAAATTTAGTTGTTCCCTCCGACTGCTGCTGCCGCACTTCGAGGTTCTCGCTGATGAACAGATTGGTAAGCTCGCTGGTCACGGCCTGGGCGATGTGCGGGTTTTGCGACAGGTAGGAGACGTTGAAGGCGCTAACCCGACCCTCGCCGTCGCGTACTAACTCGATGGAAATATCCTTGCGCATCCGTTCCACCTGATCGTCGGGCGAAACCTGGCCGTGCGAGTCGGCGTAGAGATGCAATTGATCGATGATGTGCAGTAATCGCGTGCGGCTGAGAATCTGTTGCGTAATGCTCCGCAACCGGTCTTGCAGATCGTCATTTACATTGGGTGTGACGTAATCCTTGGGCATGGTGGGCTGTTCGACCAGGATCAATGTGCTCGAGCGGTAGCGGGAAGGCAGGACCCAGCTCGCGGCCCAGACCACGACCCAGCCGAGCAGCAGCGGCACGAAAAACTGCATGTGACGGCGGCGGACGATCCCAAGATAATGCTCGAGATCGAACTTTTCGGACTTATTCTCTTCTAATTCTTCAACCATAAAATTATCGTCCCAAAGGTCTGGCAAATTGGTAGGAGATTGAAATCCACTCCCGATTGGTATCCGGCTGCGCCACAATGAAGTTGTAGTCCTCGTGAAGCCGCGTATATCCCGCTTGCAGCCGAACGTGCTCTCCGATCTGCCGTTGCACCGCGGCGCTTCCGGAGATGGAGTGACCGCCAAGGGAGGAAAGGGCCAGGACTCCGTTGTTCCCATAGAAGGCGGCTACGGAAGCACTCAGGTTTCTGGTCAGCTGTTGCCTTATGGAAGCGTTTGCGCTGTCCAATCGAACCGCGCCGACCAGGCCGCCGCCGCTGCTCACGGTATGCGAATAGCTGAGCGTTGCCGCTGTGCGCCAGCCTTGCCAGTTCATGCTGGCGCCCGCCGCCGGCGTCCAGGCTTGCGAACCCGGCAGGAGCGGCTGGTTGGTCCCGAGAAATTCCGCCCCTTCGCTGTAGTACTGCGGTCCGCCAAACAACGAGATCGAAAACGCCAGCGAAGGATGGTACGAATAGAACACAAACGCGCCATGGGTTTGCGTCTGGTTCGTCCCCCCGAGCGGGTACGAGAGCAACTCCTGGTATTGATACGTCACGCCCACATAGTGCCTATGGGATAACCGGTAACTGTAAAAAGCGGATCCGCTCCGCGAGGCCGCGTCGAACAGGCCGGGAACCTGACTGGGATTCGGGTAGTGCAGATTGGTAAATGTGCCGCTGGCCCCGACCATGGCATTGGCGCTGAACTGATAACTGATTGCCCCGCCGCCGTTGTTGCTCAAACGGTCCGCCAAAGGTGCGATGATGGACTGGTTTCCGTTCTCGGTTGAGCCCGACACCGAGCCCAGAATTGCCTGATCCGGCTGATTGAAGAGATCCGATGATTTCTGAAACGAATCCTGCACGCTGATCGTGACATGAGGCGTCAAGCGGTAACGCACATCCAGGGACAAATTCTGGTCCGCCTGATTGTAGGCGCTGGTGTGCTGATAAAAAGTAAAGCCGGGGGCGTAATTCGCGACTGCATGCAAGCGCGAGGTGGTTTCGTCGAGCGCAATCGTTGGCCACACCGAATAACTTGTATCGCTCACGGGCGTGATGCTGGTCGCGCCCAATACATTGTCCGAGTATGCGGTGTTGAAAGTCACGCCGCCGCGCAGAAAGTTCGTCCGCTCCTCGGAGGCAAAGGACAGGGGATAACTCTGTCCGCTGACCGGAGGCGGCACGAGCATCGGCGCGTCGCCGCTATCGGCATTCACGGGCACGGTAATTAAAGGAGCGCTTGCCGCTGCCGCGGGCGCGCTAGTCCTGTCCTGCTGCGACCAGAGCCGCAGGCCGGAAAGTAGGACCAAACCGAGGAACAATGAGTTGGAGAGTCGCATCTTCACAATGACAATTCGCAAAATTTTACGGAACGATAATGGTGTCGCCGGGCTGGAGTTTGATGTTTTGCGACAGATTCTTGCCCTGGCTCACTTCCTTGTAGTTGAAGCGCAGGCGTTCCTCGGTCGAACCCTGCCGCAGAATATAAATGGATTTCTGTTTTGCGAAATCGCGAAAACCGCCGGCCAGAGCGATGGCGTCCAGCACCGTTGGCGAATTCGCGATCACGTACGATCCTGGCCGCGCCACCTGCCCGAGGATATTGAACTTCTGGCTGTTGACCTGTTGCACCATCACCGTAACTTCCGGCTCGGAAATGTAGTTCTTCAATTTGCTCGCGATATCTTTCTCAAGTTTGAGGGGAGTCAGTCCGGCAGCCTGAACTTCCCCGACCAGCGGCAAAGAAATCTTTCCATCGGAGCGGACCGGGATGGAGCGCGAAATATCCGGTTCCTTCCAGACATTGATGGCCAGGACGTCGTCATTGCCAATGACGAAACTGTCGTTGTGCGGCTTCGCCGCCAGGTTGGCCGTTTCGCGATCCGCCGTGGCCGGAATATCCTTGGTCCCCTTGCCGGCAGCTTCTTGCGCGCAGACCGAACCGGCGAGAAGAGCGCAGACCAGAACCAGAGGGCTTTGTTTCGTCCAAACGCTGCGGTGTTTTGTCGTCATATCTCCTTCACAATTTGCAGAATGATCTCTGCAAGGGCTCGTTAACGTGTCTTTCCCTTCAACTCGCTTTTCCGTTGCCCTTCACCTCGTCGTACACCGAAAACTCGCCTGCAGCGACAGAAGAAAGAAAGTTCTCCGGAGCCCGCATGTGGTACTGATCGATTTTGTACAGAAGTGTGCGATAGCTGACCCTCAGCAAGCGCGCTGCGGCCTTGCGGTTCCAGCCCGTTTTCTTGAGAGCCGCCCCGATCGCGTTCTGTTCCGCTTCCGATTTAATGCTCTGAATAAGCGACTTGAGCGATTCTGGCTGGGAGTCTTTGCCTCGCGGCACAACCCCTTCCGGCGGCATGCCGCGCCAACCGCTGGCCTGAGGCACGTTGTCGATCGCGTCCGACCAACCCATCTTTTCGAAAGACAAGTCTTCCTCGCCCGCAACCAGATAGCGCTTGACGACCGTCTCCATTTCCTTCAAGTTTCCCGGCCACGAGTAGCCCTGGCAGGCGTCCAGCAGACTCGGGGAAAATCCCCGCGGGGGCAGACTGTAATACTTCGCCAGCTTGTGCATGAAGTAGCGCAACAGAATTGGGGTCTCATCCTTGCGCTGGCGTAGCGGTGGTACCTGCACTGTGAAAGCGCTCAGGCGGTAGTACAAGTCTTCCCGGAGGCGCTTCTCCTCTAGAGCCCGGTCGAGAGATTCACTGCTGGATGCCAGGATTCTCACATCGGCGATGCTGTCGCTCCCGGTGGAACCCGCAAACTCATCACTGCGCAACAGGTGTAAGAGCTTTTCCTGCAGCGCGGATGGCATCGCCGTGATTTCGCTCAGGAAAATCGTGCCCCTTTCGCCGGCAAAGAAGCGTCCCGAACTGCCCCGGCCTCCCGCTCCATGAGCGGAGCCTTCGATCCCAAAGAGTTCGGCTTCGAGCACGGACTCCGGCGTTTCCGCACAATTTAGGCGAAGCAGTTTGAAACCGGAACGGACCGAAAGCTTGTGGATCAGGCTCGCCACCGTATACTTACCCGCTCCCGGCTCTCCCAGAATGAGCACCGGAGCATCGGTTTTCGCCATGAGGGCGGCCTGCGCGCGAAGCTTTTGCATGATCAGGCTGGCGCTGACAAAAAATACGTCCTGGCCTAAAGGTTCAATATGATGGCCGTCGATTTTCGCCTCACTCTCCCCTACGCCTGCAAGCTGACGCCGGATCGCAACCTCGAGTTTTTTCGCGTCGAACGGTCTCTCCAAAATCTCGCTTGCGCCGATTCGTGCCGCTTCCTTCAGATGAACCGCATCGTCGGCATAGCAAAGCAGTACAACCGGAAGATCGGTTTTGGTTCGCCGCAACCAGCGCAGAAAATGCAAGCTGCTCATATCGCCCTGCGGAAGATCCAGCACGATGAGCCTTGGCGCCAGTGCCGACTGTACCCGCTCCATGGCGTCCCAACCGCTCGCGGCTGTTTCGATGTGCCAGAGGTTCGACTTTTCCGTGGACCAGAGAGCGCGAAGTAAAGATGGTTCACTGCTCACAGCCAGCACTCGAATTTGTTTGCGGTTTGCCGTCAAGATTGTGTCAGAGCCTTACCGACAGGAGGTGGCAACGTTTTGCAGCTTCAAAGAGGTTCAACCTGGTAGCCTTCCACACGAACCGCCAACGATCGCTGGATTGCATCTACTGAAATGACCAGCGCTTGATCACCATTTCGCGAGACGAGAATGCCTTCCAATCCCTCCAGCGCCCCGCTGCAAAGCCGCACCCGCTGTCCGATTTTCAAGAATGGATAGGAGGACCATGGAAGCTGTTCTTTCATGAGGGTCCGAACCGAGTCGATTTGCTCGTTTGGGATGGGCGTGCCTTCGCCCCTGGCACCCACTAAACCGAAAACCCCGTCGACGCGCAGCACGCGGAGGCGCTCGTTCCGGTTCGGCACAAACTTCGCGAACACATATGTGCTGAACAGAGGCATCTCGACGGATTTCTTTCGATCGCTCCAGCGATGGACTTCCGTGATCAGCGGTAGAAACGTCGTCACTCCCCGTTCCTCGAGCCGGCGGGCGACAATTTTTTCATGGCGCGGACGCGTTTGCAGGCCGTACCAGCTTTCAACTTCTGGATTCGCCGACTCTGTCGGAACCTGTCGAACAGGTTGTAAAACTTCTAACGCAACGCTGCTTGCGGCCATAGCTTCGCCCTCTAAGTCACCTCTTCAAGGTGACCCCAAAAATGAATTCGAATGTCGGTTTGCTATCGCGATCTCACACCGTGAGATCTAGGGGGAGCCTACCGGGGGAACGACTACCTATCTACGAATAGTGATGCAACCAGGTTCACAGTTTCATGGAATCCTAGATTGCCTAGCAGAATCGGGGGAGTGATTCGTCGCCAGTCAATACATTCAGTCGTAGAAGATCAAGGCCCGGTTTCAATCCTTGAGGAGCAATCTGAATACCACTGCAAAAGATTGCAACCTTCACCGCAACCGATCCACCACTTCCACAGAACCTCGGGCTTGGGGAGACTGCCACCGGCATACAGTCGGTGTGCCCGGATGACAATGAACATACATGGGATTGCAGACCGCTGCAAGGCCACTTAGTCACCATGCCCATGATACCTTTGTGCCATAAAGCAAGGCTTGATCGATCGAGGGGACAAGAGGCGAAGCCAGCAACTAATTTCATTCCCGTATCTCTGTAGTGCAGTTGAAGTTAGCCAGTGAGCGCTTCCAAGAAAACGAATTTTCGACCCGGCACGATGCGTCCCTGATCGATTTCCCTCGCTCTACGTTTTCCTCTGCAACGTATGCAACTAATTGCAATATATGTCCAGAATTTGCCACACGAAAGTCTTAAAACCTTTGAGTGTTGCAAAGTCTTGCATCATGAACGCGGAGTCATCTGACAATGGCCGTCCTTCCGGAAAACTGGGATGGAATCGGGAGCGACCGCACCGATTTGGGAAAGCTGAGAGTGGGAAACGAGAGTCGCCGAGAATGCGAACGGCGCACCTGAGGGCAGGCACGCCGCCGAAACTTGTAGAGCAATGCGTGTTAAGTGCGAGCGATTGGCTTAGCTGACGATCACGGACGTGGCTGGTTGCCGGCGCGATTTCCATACTCCAACCCCGAGGCAGCACAGGCTCACCAGAGACAAGTACACCAGAGATGATCCGCCTTCGGGTACTGAGGAGCAACCGCCCCCGTCACCTCCATTGCCGCCGCCTCCGTTACCACCACCCCACCCGCCCCAATCCCATTCACGGTCTCCGCGGTCATGGTTACTGCAACCATTGCCGCCACGGTCATGGTCGCCGTGACCCACAGCTAGAGCCAGGACAGGCGTCGAGAAATGGAAAGATGGTGTGGCCTTGATTGTGCCCGATGTTTGTCCGAAGACCGACGAGGCAAAACAGAAGATAGTAGCAAGGGCTACCATCAAAAACTTTCCCGCTGATTTCATTGGCACTACTCCTAAGTGTCAGATCAGGGGAGGTCAGGTGCTTCTCACACTTTAACTGGAAGGCCAAAACTGTCAAGGCTGATAATTTCTGCGACCCGGTTGCAAACAATTGCAACCCCTCAGAACTATCCTTATTATCAGCGATATAGCCTGTGCCACAGGATTTCCCTAACGGGAACAGGCAGGCCCATGCAGAAAAAAGCAAACAAGGAGAAACTCAGGGCGCCGGAATGATCGCCTGCACCGAGGAAGAGCGCACACTCTCCTCATTACTAGTGTTGACTGCCGTGGTTTCGTAGTCGTAGGTCAGTCCGTCCGTCACGGTAGAGTCAGTGTAGGTCGTCGATGCATTGAGCACGGAGTTGATCTTGATGTAGCTTCCCGTCGTCCCGATGCGACGATATATGTTGTAGCCAGCGACATCCGGAGAAGTACTTGCGTTCCATGAAAGATTGACTTTGTAGGTAGGCGCCGCCGTTCCCGTCCCCGCAAGCGTCTCAGATGTGGGAGTGTTTGCGGCATCGCTGGTAAAAGAAATGCTGGCCGACGCAAGCCCGCTCGACTGGGGCGTGAAAATTACCGTGAAATTCACGCTCTGCCCCGCTGGTATCGCGAAAGGAAACGAAAGTCCACTAAGAGCGAAATCCGAACTGGGAAGGTCTGCGGCCGACACGGTAACGCTTGCGCCGCTGGCGCTCAAAGACCCTGTCTGAGATCCATTGGTTCCAACCACCACATTCCCAAAATTGATGGCAGCGGGATTAACGCTCAAATTTCCCATGGTGACTGATTGCGTTCCGATTCCGCTCAAAGCGATGGTTAGATTTGAATTAGAGGCGTCGGATGCGATGACAACACTTCCACTGTAGCTGCCGGAAGATGGCGGCGCGAAACTCATGCTGAATGGCACAGATTGGCCTGGCGTTAATGTCAGAGGAGTACTCAACCCCGAAATACTGAAGCCTGAACCTGCGGCTGTCGCCTGGGTGATCATCGTATTCGAGCTGCCGGTGTTGCTGATATTCCCAGACTGGGTCTGAGTCGTCCCAATCTGTACCGGGCCAAAACCGAAGGTCGCGGGGGTGGTCGTTAACGCGCCCGCAATGGGATTCGTCGGCGCGTTTTGGGAAGCCGCCTTACCTGTGCTGAATCCTTGGCAGCCCGCCATCGCGCTCACAGCGAGCAGGACGACAATCGCCTTCCAATTCGTGCTGGGGAGGTAGCCCATAATGGATTACTGACGATATCTTGTTGTCCCTAAACGTAATAGCCAGTGTGGCGGGTATCTCTAAATTCGTAAAGTTCCGAAAGGGCATGGTCAAATCTTGCCGGAAGCAGAGTCAGACGGCCTTAAAGTCCAACGACAGTAGTGATCAAAATCCCGTTCTTCTCTGAAGT
>Ga0307474_10002567_pt1 | contig 13044 bp, 13 predicted proteins | sample atmos_gasesECM1C_2_FD_203312 | JGI IMG/M metagenome (GOLD analysis project Ga0307474, IMG submission 203312) | Hardwood forest soil microbial communities from Morgan-Monroe State Forest, Indiana, United States - atmos_gasesECM1C_05 | ecosystem: Environmental > Terrestrial > Soil > Temperate... | reverse complement strand
GCTGCCGGGAGCCGGCTGGCAGATCAACCAGCTCAAGAAGGAATTCATGCCGGAAGGCGTGATCTTCGGCCACAACACGCTCTATTTCGATCATCCGCAAGCCTCAGCGCTGCAGAAGGCGTTCGTGCAGGATTACAAGGACCGCTACAAGGAAGTGCCGCATTGGGAGGCGGACCGGGCGTATTTTGCGCTTGTGACCTACAAGGCCGGCGTCGAAGCCGCGCAAAAGGCAGCGGGCAAATGGCCGACGCCGGAGCAGGTGGCCGAGGCCATGCCGGGCCAGGAAGTCGAGAGCCTCGGCGGCAAGGGACGCTTCCGAAAGGACAAGATCGCCGAGCAGGTATTCTATCAGGGACCATCCACCAACAAGAACAATTACGATTTTCCCACGCTCGCTTCGATCGATACTTTCCAGGCCGAGCAGTTGCAGAAGCCGCCGGGCGCGGACTTCTGGGAGTGGATCAAAACCGCCAAAATGCCGGTCTAGTGCCGCCCATATGAAGTTCCTGCATCACAAGCGGCAGAACTCTGTCCAGGAATCGGAGCTCTAGGACATGACCGAGCTGGTGGATGTCGTTCTCGGCGGGATCTTCCACGCCGCGGTGCTGTTCCTGGTCGCTGCCGGGCTCCAGCTCGTGTTCGGGGTCCAGAAGATAGTCAATCTCGCCTGCGGATCGTTCTATGCATTGGGCGCGTATTTCGGCATCACCGCGGTGGGCATCGCCATCAAGCTAGGCATGCCGCCGGTATTGTTCTTTCCGGTGCTGATCGTCGCCGGGCTTGCGATCGGTCTTGTCGGCTTGCCGATCGAGCGCGTGCTGCGCACGGTCTATCGCCGGGACGAAAGTTACCAGCTCCTGATCACCTTCGGTTTCCTTTTGATGTTTCAGGACGCGTTTCGCTATTTGTGGGGCGCAACGCCACGGACGATGGACAATGTCTATCTCGCTTACGGCACCGCGCATTTCCTGGGAGTTCGGGTCCCGACCTATAATCTCCTGGTGATCGCCGCGAGCCTTGCCATCGCCGCGGTGCTCGGTCTGTTCCTCGAGCGCACCAGAATCGGCCGCATCGTGCGTGCGACCGCGGAAAACCGCGACATGGCCGAGGGCCTCGGCGTCAACGCGTCCAGGATTTTTGCGCTCGTCTTCACCGTGGGCTGCATGCTCGGCACGGTTGGTGGCGCGCTGGTGGTGCCGTCGGGTGCGGCTTCGCTCGACATGGCGGTCGAACTGGTGGTGGAATCCTTTGCGGTGGTGGTGATCGGCGGGCTCGGCAGCATGCGCGGCGCGCTGGTCGGCGCGCTGATCGTGGGCCTGATGCGCGCTTTTTCCATCTCGCTGATGCCGGAGCTGGAGATGCTGTCGGTCTATTTAGTGGTCGTGGCCGTGCTCATCCTTCGTCCCGCAGGTCTGTTCGGAAAGGCGACCGCGTGAGCCATTCGTCAATTGACATAGTGTCGCCTGTGGCGGTGCCGCGAACGATACGCATCGATGGATCGTGGGTTCTGCTCGCCCTGATCGCCATCATGGCGTTGCTGCCGCTGGTCGCCTCGCCTTATGTGCTGTTGTTGATGCTGCCGTTCGTGGGCTATTCAATAGCGCTTTTCGGATTCAATCTTCTGTTCGGCACGACCGGACTTCTGTCGTTCGGGCACGCACTCTTCCTCGGCGTCGGCGCTTATACTGCAGCGGTGCTGACCTCGAAATTCGGAATCTTGAGCTTCGAAATCATCCTGGTCGCGGCAGCAGTGATATCGGCACTTGTGTCGGTGGTCATTGGCGGCCTGTGCGTCCGTTACACTAAAATCTTCTTTGGCATGCTGACGCTTGCGTTTGGAATGCTGTTTCATTCCTTCCTGTTCAAGTTCTATGCCGTCACCGGCGGTGACCAGGGAATGCGCGTGTTGCGGCCGCTGTTGCTCGGCATGGAATGGCGCGGCGGCAAGACCGCCTTTCTCACGGGTGCGTTTTACTATTACGCCCTGACATTGTTCGCACTCATGGGATTGACAATGTGGCGCATCACTCGGTCGCCGTTCGGATTGCACCTGCGCGCCATCCGCGAAAACGCTCCCAAGGCCGCCTATGTCGGGGTCGAGGTCTTCCGGATGCGACTCGCAGCCTTCGTGATTTCGGCTGTCTATGGCGGGATCGGTGGAACGATCCTTGCCGTCACCACGGGGCTCGCCGATCCCGAACTCGCCTATTGGACCCACTCCGGCAATCTGGTGTTTATGGCGGTGCTGGGCGGCAGCGGGACCTTCGTCGGTCCCGCGATCGGCGCGCTGGTGTTCGTCGTGTTGCAGGACTTTGTCATGGCGCTCACCCAATACTGGCGCTTTGTGATGGGCGCCATATTGGTGTGTCTGGTGATCTTCATGCCGCAGGGCCTTGCAGGTACGATCGAGCTTCTCTTCTCGCGCCGCGATCGGGAGGCATGAGATGCAGCCGCAGCCCGTGGCGACAGCCTATGCGGTGCCCCTGTTCGAGACCATCAACGTGTCCAAGGCTTTTGGCGTGTTCAAGGCACTCAGCGACATCTCCTTCTCCGTCAGCGATGGGGAGTTCGTCTCCATCGTCGGGCCGAACGGCGCCGGAAAAACGACGTTGGTCAATGTCGTGACTGGTCTGTTGCGTCCCACGCGGGGAGAAGTTCGCTTTCTCGGGCGCGACATCGCCGGAATAGGACCAGTCGAGCTTGCAAGGCTTGGAATGTCGCGGGCGTTTCAATTGGTGAACATCTTTCCCGCGCTTACAGTGCGGGAAACGCTGGCGGTAGCCATAGCCTCGCGTTTGCGCCGGGTGTCGAATCCGTTCCGCTCGCTTAAGCGCGATGGCCTGTTGCAGGCGGACGCCGAGCGCGTTGCCGAAGTGCTCGGCCTGCGAAGCAAACTCGACAAGGTCGCCTTCACGCTCTCGCAAGGAGAAAAGAAACTGCTCGATATTGCCAGCGCCTTCGCGCTCAATCCGACCGTTATTCTTCTCGACGAGCCGACCAGCGGCGTATCGACCGGCGACAAGCACGCCATCATGGAAGTTCTCGTCGCTGCGGCGAAAACCGCAGGCGCTCGGGCCATCGTGCAGGTCGAGCATGACATGGATCTCGTCGAACGCTACTCGCATCGCATCGTCGCGCTGCAGGCCGGCTCGCTTCTGGCCGACATGGCGCCTGCCGCGTTCTTTGCCGATCCGGCGATGACCGCGGCGGTCGTGGGCACTCGCCCGAGACTGTGAAAGAGACCTTGAAGAAGGCATGTTTGAGAAAGCCGATGCGATGCTGAATCTATCGAATCTGAAGGTGGACATCGAGGGAAGCCGCATCCTCAACGGCATCAGCCTGTCGGTGGCGGCCGGTGAGCTCGTCTGTCTGGTGGGGCGCAACGGCGCGGGAAAGACGACGACGTTCCGCACGATCATGGGCTACCGACGCCCTCGATCCGGCGATATCGCCTTTGAGGGGGTGAACCTTGCGAAGATGCCGACCTGGCAGATCGCGCAGAGCGGCATCGGCTTTTCGCCGGAAGAGTCGGAAGTGTATTCAGATCTGACCGTTGCGGAGAATATCGAACTGTCGACATGGACCCGGCCGACCGGCGGGGCGGCCGCTGCACGCATCGAGGAAGCCTATGCCGTGTTTCCGAAACTGCGCCAGTATCTCGCCCGCGGCGGCGCGCAGCTCTCGGGCGGCGAGCGCAAGATGGTGTCGATCGCGCGCGCCCTGACGCTCGATCCGAAACTGCTGCTGCTCGACGAGCCGTTTGAAGGCCTGTCGCCGGCGATCATTCCATCGATCGCGGAAGGGGTCGCGTCGATCCGCGCAATGGGAAAGGGCGTCCTGATCGCCGAATCCAATGTGCATCACATTCCCGACTACGCCGACCGCATCTACGTGCTTGAGCGCGGCGAGGTGATGTTTTCCGGCACCCTTTCCGAAGCCTACCGCCATCGCGATGTGATGCGGGTGATTGCGGGCAAGATCGAAGTGGCTTCCTGACCATGAGGGGTTGCGAACAGGGGAGGACGACATGAAGGTTTACGCAGGCGACCGGACCATCGACGGCGTCAAGGTCACAGTCGACGGCGCGCCACTCGATCCCAGCGTCAACGTCGAGGAGTTCACCAAAAACGGCTTCGAGTGGAGTTACGAGGGGCCGGAGCCGCGTCAGCTCGCGCTGGCGCTGTTGATTGATCATCTCGGCGACAAGGCCGCCGCCAAAGCCATGGTAGAGCCGTTCATGCGCGAGGTCGTTGCCAATTTCGGCAATGAATGGGAGATGAATTCGGCTGATATCGATTCTGCGCTTGCCGCGCTTTCCGGCAAGCGGGTTGCGTAATGCGAAGTTTTCGCGCGGCCGTGCTGCATGCGCCGCACACAGCGATGTCGATCGCGTCAGTCACGTTGGCGGCATTGAAGCCGACCGATGTCCTGGTTCGGATCCGCGCGGCCGGTCTCTGCCATACCGATCTCGAGGTGATCGAGGGATCGCTGCGCTATCCCTTGCCGATCGTGCTTGGCCATGAGGCTGCGGGCGTGGTCGAACAGGTCGGCGCCGCGGCCCGCGGGGTGAAGGTCGGCGACCATGTCGTGCTGTCCTGGAATCCGCATTGCGGGCACTGCTTTTATTGCGACCGCGACGCGCCGATCCTGTGCGAGCAGTATCTGGGCGAGGGGCCGAAGGCGCTGCCATTCGACGGCGAAAGCCGGCTGAGCCTTTCGGATGGACGGATGCTCCAGCAGCTGATGTTCCTGGGCTCGTTCGGTGAATATTGTGTCGTCGCCGATCAGCAGGCCATTCCGGTTCCGAAGGAGCTTCCATTTGACCGCGCCTGCCTGATCGGCTGCGCCGTGATGACTGGCGTTGGTGCTGCGCTCAATCTTGATGCGATCGCGCATGGCGATGCCGTGATGGTGGTCGGATGCGGAGCGGTCGGTCTGTCTGCAGTGCAAGGCGCGCGCCTTGCCGGCGCAGGCACGATCATCGCGGTGGACCTCGATCCGGCCAAGCTCGAGCTCGCCCGGCGGCTCGGCGCCAGTGTGGGCGTGAATGCGTCCAGCGACGATGCGATCGCCATCGGAAGGCGCGAAACCGCCGGCCGTGGTGTCGATGTCGTAATCGAAGCGGCCGGCAGCAGCCCTGCCTTTCGCATCACCACCGAGGCCGTGCGGCCCGGCGGTCAGGTGATCTGGCTCGGCAAGATCGACGTCAGCAAGGATGTCTCGTTCCGCTGGGGCTCGCTGATGCAGGAGAAACGCATCCGTCGCGTCTCTTACGGCAATGCGCGGCCGCGCCGCGATTTCCCTCTGCTCGCGCGTGCCTATCTCGATGGATCCTTGATGCTGGATGAGCTGATCTCCCGTCGCATCAAGCTTGAGGAGATCAACGACGGCTTTGGCGCCTTGAAGCGTGGCGAGACCATTCGCAGCGTCGTCATGTTCGATTGAGGCGACAACTCAAGTATCGAGCGTCTTGCGCGCGAAATCCTCGATATAGTCGATCAGCCGGTCCGAAGCGGTGGCGGCTGCTTTCACCCTTTTCTGGGCGACGGCCTCGGCGACCGCGGCGTGCAGCTTGGCGGCGAGCGGCAGGTCCGCCACCTGCTGATAGTGCTGATACCAGAACCGGCGCGACAGCGCGTTCATCAATCCCATGGACCTTCGGGCGAACTCGTTTCGGGCCGCGGTTGCAATCAGCATGTTGAAGCGCTGATCCAGGCGCATGAAAGCGATGTCGTCGGCCTTTTCGGCCGCGGCGAGCATCGCCTCTGCAACTTCGGCAAATTCACGGCGTTCTTCCGGAGTCGCGCGATCGGCAGCCAGACTAGCCATCAGGCGTTCGAGCTCGCGCCGGACCTCGAGCAGCCGCAACTGCAGCCTCAAATTGATTTCGGAGACCATGATGCCGCGCCTCGGCATGATGACAACCAGCCCGTCTCTGGCCAGCCGCTGCAGGGCTTCGCGGATCGGGGTGCGGCCGATCTTGAGACGGGCGGCCAGCGCCTGTTCCGACAATACGGTTCCAGGCGCTATCCGTAGCGTGACGATCAGCTCTTCCAGCTCGCGATAGGCGCGGTCCGTCAGCGTGCCGTCTTCCGCCTCGCCGGTTCGCAAGCGGCGTTTGGCTTGCTTCTTCGATTTCAAACCGTTTCCCATGTGCGCGAAGCTCGATCCCGTGCAAGTGCCCCGGTTCATACCAAAGGTATGTTGGACATATATCACAAGGCAACAGCCTGCGAGCCGGTGGTGCGATTCTAACATTCGCTTTCCGTTGCAGCAGAGAGATTTGCGAATCTTGGAATCGAAGGACTGCTATCGGATAACGGGAATTGCCTCGCCTCAGAGGACGCGCTTCGCTATTTCGCGTCGTACAGGTCTGGTCCCATTGCCCAGAGCCATTGATCGTGACCGGTGGCGAAGGTTGCGTTGGTCTGAGCCGGATTGCGGTTGACGAGCGGCCTCAAATACATCGGGTGGGTGACGCTGCGGACCTCGTGCTCCACGGTAAACAGATGTCGGCCGTCTGCGGGATCGACGATATCGCGGAAGCGATATTGGTAACGATTGTCCTCGCGACAGACGAGGCCGCGCTGCGAGAGCGCACGATAGGGGCCGGAAAAATTTGTGACATATATCTGCACGTGGTGGCCGTCATATTCCCCTTGCGGCCGATCGGTCTCCCTGAACAAGAGATGCTGGTTCTGGCCCGCTTTCACCGAAGCAACGGTGCCGTCCCACAACTCCGCCGGCATTCCCATGATCTTCTGGTAGAAATCGCAGATGGCGTTCGCGGTGTCCGCCGGCACCTCGAACTCGACATAGGGGATTCCAAGGGTAATGCGCCCGAAGCGCGCGGCATCCGGCTCGAAACAGCGCATGCGGTTGCCCCAGGGACATGTCGCCTCGACATGGTCGTTGTGCTCACGGAACGCGAACGCCGTCCCACTCAATTTATGCGCCACCGAAGCGAGCCGGTTGAGAAGCGCCTTGCGCCCCGAAATGACGAGCCCGATGTGGCCTCGCAGCACCTGCGCCTTGCCGGTCGGCAGATGAAACTGGCTCCTGCCGACATTGACCCACATGTTGTCGTCGGACGTCATCAGATAGGGGTCGCGGGTCAATCCCAGCCCTGTCACATAGAACAATGTCGCCAAATGCTGATCTGGCACACGGACGTTGACGTGCTCCAGATGAATTGAGTTACCGAGGTCTTCGGCGGCGCGGTCGAATTTCTGCATCGAATGTGATCCCGGATACGGACGACCTATCCTAATGCAGCGTCATGCCCCAAGCCAACGGCCGGCGGACAACCGGCCCCATGCGCTCGTGCAGCCCCGCCCTCACCGGTTGGTTTTTCCGACCATCCCATACGGATAATGCCGGATTGTCGAACAAGCATCAAAGCCTTACCCATTGGGCGAGAGGCGCGCGATGCGCCGTTTGACTTCAATCAGCGGGGAATAACCCATGATCGACGTAGCCGTCATCCTCGGCAGCACACGACCAGGTCGCCGCGCCGAACCCATCGCCAGGTGGATTCACGGTATCGCCGGCAAGCGCGGCGACGCGAGGTTTGAACTGGTCGATATTGCGGATTTCACCCTGCCGTTCCTCGATGAACCGACGCCCGCCATGATGCAAAAATACACCCAGCCGCATACCCGCAAATGGGCCGCAAAGATCGAGTCCTTCGATGCCTTCGTTTTCGTGACGCCCGAATATAATCACGGGATTTCGGCATCGTTGAAGAATGCCATCGATTTCCTCTACCGGGAATGGAACAACAAGGCGGCGGGTTTCGTCGGTTATGGAGGCGGCGAGGGTGCCCGTGGAGTCGAACAGCTACGCCTCATCATGGCCGAAATGCAGGTCGCGACCGTGCGGGCGCAAGTCGGGCTCTCCTTGTTCACTGATTTCGAGAATTTTCACGTGTTCAAGCCGGCGCCCCGTCGCGAAGCCGCCGTAACCTCGATGCTCGATCAGCTGGTCGCATGGGGTGGAGCGCTGAAGGCTGTGCGGGAGAGACAGAAGGAGTTGGCGATGGCCTGACAGCGCGGCCAGCGACCCTTCATGCACGATTTCGCCCATCCCTGCAAAAGAGGAAATATCGATATGCCAAGGTTGAATTCAGTCGATCCGGTTGATCGTCGCCTGTGTCGTCCTGAATATCTATCGAAACTATTTCAATCTCGTAGCCAAACCCGACATTGATTTTCCGGTCGCAAACCGCAGCGCGGCGAGCGGCTAGTTTTCGCCATCGAACAGCCGCGGCCACCCTTTGATCTATCACGGCTGGGCCTTGGTGAGTCCCTTGGCGACCAGCCGGTTGAGACGGCTGGCGAAGGCGGCCGGATCGTCGGGCAGTTCGCCATCGAGGATTTGCGCCTGCTCCAGCAGGAGGAAGGAGAGATCGGCGGCGGCATCGCCCGCCTGCGGGAGACTTGCGACCAGGGGATGGCGGAGGTTGATTTCGAGAATGGGCTTGGTGCCGACGCCACGATTGGCCCGCGCCAACAGGCGTTCAAGCTCGCGGTCGGGGCCGTGACTGCCGGCGACAAGACACGACGCGCTGGCGGTGAGCCGCTGCGAGACGCGCACGTCGGAGACGCGATCGCCAAGGTGGGACTTGATCACCGCGATGACCATTGCTTCATCGGCGTCCGGCTTGCTCTCTTCCTGCTTGTGTTCGTCCAGCAGCGGAATGAGGCCGAAGTCGACATCGCCCTGGCTCAATGACTTCAGCGGCTTGCCCTCAAAGTCGAGCGGCGCGGACGTCCAGAACGCGTCGACGGGATCGGTCAGGAGCAAAACCTCGATGCCGCGGGCGGCTGCCGATTCCAGCTTGGGATTGGACTTCAGCCGTTCGATGCTGTCGCCGACCAGGAAATAGATTTCGGTCTGGTTGGGCTTCAGCTCCGCGACATATTGCCTGAGCGAACGTTTTTCGCCTGACGTCGTGGTAAACCTCGACAAGGCCAAAAGCTTTTCGCGTCGCTCGAAATCCTCATAGATGCCTTCCTTGATCACGAGGCCAAAGGCATCCCAGATCTTGCCAAAATTCTCCGGCTGCTTCTCGGCGAGCGTTTCCATCTCGCCGATCACGCGGGTAGTCACGGCTTTTCGTATCTGCACCAGCTGCGGATTGTTCTGCAGCATCTCGCGCGAGATATTGAGCGGCAAATCTTCGCTGTCGATGACGCCGCGCATGAATCGAAGATAGCCAGGCAGCAGATCGGCGTCGTCGGTGATGAATACCCGACGCACGTAAAGTTTCACTTTGCCCTTGCGTTCGGGATCGAACAGGTCGAACGGCTTGGTAGAGGGCGCAAACAGCAGTACCGCGTAGGAGTAGCGCCCTTCGGCGCGATAATGCAGGGTCATCGCCGGCTCGTCGAACGCGCCTGCGATCGATTTGTAGGCCTGGGCGTAGTCTTCCGCCTTGAGCTCGGATTTCGGCCGCTGCCAGAGCGCGCTCGCCGAATTGATCTGCCGCGCTTCGCCCTCCTCCGCGACGAGTTCGATTGGAAACTGGATGTTGTCGGAATAGGAACGGACGATGCGCTCGATTTCAAAGGCTTCCAGATATTTCGTCGCGTCTGCCTTCAGATGCAGGGCGATACTGGTTCCGCGCGCGGGTGCAGCTTCCGCGCCAGCCTGCGCAATCTCGAACCCGGAGCCGCCCGAGGCTGACCAGGTCCAGGCCTCCTGCGCGCCCGCCCTTCGGCTGGTGACGACAATGCGATCGGCGACCATGAAAGCCGAATAAAAACCAACGCCGAATTGACCGATCAGGCCTGCGCCATCCTTTGCCTCCTTCATGCGGGCAAGGAAAGACCTGGTTCCGGAGCGGGCGATGGTCCCGAGATTGTCGATCAACTCCTGCCGGTCCATGCCGATCCCGTTATCGGCGATCGTCAGCGTGCTGTCCTTCTTGTTCGGGATGATGCGAATTTTCGGCGCCTCGCCGTCGCCCATCAGCGTGGGATTGGCGATCGCCTCATAGCGCAGCTTGTCGCAGGCGTCCGACGCGTTCGAAATCAGTTCGCGCAGGAAAATATCGGTTTCCGAATAGACCGAATGCACCATGAGGTGCAGAAGTTCGGAAACCTCGGCCTGAAAAGGCTGCGTTTCGACGGTGGGTTCGGCAGTCGTCATCTTCTTGGCTCGCGGGAAATGGAAAGCCTCGATATAGCGAGCCGGGGTTTAAGATCAAGCTTCCGTGATGGGCGCCGAAAGGCCGAAAAACCTTTAGGCCGGCAGGGGTCCGCTTGCGGCGTCGATCCCGCCGAGCTTGTCGGGGTTCGAGATGCCATAGACCGAATAGATGCGCTCGCCGTCGGTCTCGACCAGAATGGCGACGATCGGCTGGCCGCCCACCTTCAACACCAGGCCCGGCTCGCCGTTAAGCTCGATCACCTCTGCGCTTGCATCGGCAGGCAGGGTTCGGGTCACCGCGGCCAGGAACTGCGCCACCGCGATATTGCCGATCACCGGCTTCTTCAGCGCCAGCGCCTTGCCGCCGCCGTCGCCATGCAGCACTACGTGTTCATCGAGCAATGCGACCAGCCCCGCTGTATCGCCGCCGCGGGCGGCTTCCGCAAAGCTTCGCAACAGCGCGCGATGGCGCTCACGGTCGATCGCAAAGCGCGGCCGCCGCTCTCGCATGTGTTCACGCGCCCGGCTGAAAATCTTGCGGCAGGTCGCGGCATCGCGCCGGACCACGGGCGCAATCTCCTCGAAGGTGAGGTCGAAGGCGTTGTGCAGCACGAACACGACGCGCTCAAGCGGCGACAGCCGCTCCAGCACCACGAGCATCGCGAAGGAAACGTCTTCGGCACGAATAGCGGGCGCATCCTCGGTCACCAGAGGCTCCGGCAGCCATTCCCCGACATAGGTTTCGCGCCGGGCTTTTTGGTCGCGCAGGCGATTGAGGCTGAGGCGGGCGGTGATCGTCGCAAGATAAGCTTTCAGCGAACGGATCGCATCCTTCGGCTCGGTATCGTGCAGGCGCACGAAGGCATCCTGCACGATCTCCTCGGCGTCCGCGCGGTTGCCGGTGATCCGGTAAGCCAGCGCGAACATGGCAGGCCGCAACTCGGCAAAGGTCCGGTCCGGGCTCAAGCCGACTGGCCCGCCAGTACGGTCCGCACCCGTTGTACTGCTTCGTTGGCTTCGTGCCATGATACGCGCCGCCGTCCGAACCAGAAGAAGAAACCGGGCATCCTACGCTCGAGTTTGAGCGCATAGGAGATGAACCACACGAAAAAGTTCCGAATGACCCGCGCCGTTCCGCCGGTGACGATGAAGAAGGCGGGTTTGTCGTCAGGATAGCTGAAAAATCCTACGCCGCCGCGGCCGATGGCGATGCCCTGGCCGTAGGTCGAAAAGCTGAAGGGATTGCCTTTGCGCCTCTTCCCCCGCGTCAGGATCGCATCGGCAACATAGGCACCCGTCGACAGCGCCACGAATGCAGATATCCGATAAGGGGCTCCAGTCGGGGCCATGGGATGGGCGGCGTCGCCGATCGCGAAAATATGCGGGTGAGAAATCGACCGCAGATTGGGATCGACCCAGATCCGCCCTTGCGGATCGGTGGCCATGCCCGCGTTGCTCGCAATCGGTGCCGAGCAGAGGCCGCCGGACCAGATGCAGATGTCGAATGCAAGTGTTTTCTCGCCTGTCGTCACAAGCTCCGCAGCATGCACCTCGGTGATCGTCTCATGGTCGATCATTCTGACGTCAAGACGAGCCAACTGATCGCGTATGGCGTTTTCGACCCGCGGTCCCTTGAAGTCGCCGCAGCGGGACGAACTCACCATGGTCACTTCGGCGTTCGGCCATGCGGTCTTGATTTCGCCCGCGACCTCGACCGAGGTCTCGTTGCCGCCAACTGTGACCACGCGGATCGGCCGATTGCCGTTCGCTTGTAGCCTGGCGCGGAGCGCTTGAGGGGAACGTGGCCCCTCGACAGCCTCCAGGCGATAGGCGTGCTCGGCGACGCCCGGCACGCTCTCCACGTCGATGCGAGTACCGAGCGCATAGATCGCCTCATCGAAGGCGATCTCTTCCTCTCGGCCGTCCAATACGATACCGATGCAGCGCCGGTTTGCGTCAAGGGAAGCAATTTTGCCGCAAACGAACTCGACCTTGGTGCCGGCTAGAAGCGCGGAGATCGACGGGATGCGCCGCTCGACTTCGGAAACGATGCTCTCCTGCAGCCTGACGCGCTCCAGAAATTGATCGGATCCGTTGATGAGCGCGATGCGCAGGGTCTGCTTTTTTCGCCCCAGGCGGAGCGCGGCCATGAGCCCCGCATAGCCGCCTCCCAGAATGACCACGTCATATCTGCGGACCCCACTTGTAACCATCGTATTCATGACACTCTCCTGCACGAACCCTTTGCTTAACCAGACACGCCGGGAGGGGTGGAGCGTGACATCGCGGGCCTAAGAATTTCGGCCAGGAGCGTGACAAATTGCCGTATTTCGCGATTTTGGTTCCGGCTCGTTGTTGTCAACGATCGGCCAGCAGCAATTTCCCGCGCTGATCCGCAGCCCTTTCGCTCAAGGCCCGGATCAGCGACGTCTTGATGCTCGAGACGTGTTCGCGCATCAGCATTTTTGTTGACTCATCCGCCCGTTCGTCGAACCATGCGGTCTGCGATCAACGGTGAAGGTTGCGTTCATGGCGCGTGAGAATGTCGGCATCTGCGAAAACGCCATTGAACTGATCACCGCAGATCGTACTCCGCACTATGAGCCCTTCGGCTGGCATCATGTCAAATCCACCGCACTGGTATGAGGAAATCCATGAATCTCGGTGTCGATCGCCCCAAGGCCGCCGTCGTGGCCATCGACCTGCATCGCGGTCACCTCGACATGGCGGTTGCCACCATGCCGACCGCGCCCGATGTCGCCACCCGCGTCATCGCCGCCAACAAGCGGCTGTTTGACTGGTGCCGCCGCATCGGCATTCCGGTGATTCACCTGGTGACATCATATCGCGACGTCGAGGAAATCCGCGCCAATCCGTTCTGGCGAACGCTTG
>Ga0307474_10002566_pt1 | contig 13047 bp, 11 predicted proteins | sample atmos_gasesECM1C_2_FD_203312 | JGI IMG/M metagenome (GOLD analysis project Ga0307474, IMG submission 203312) | Hardwood forest soil microbial communities from Morgan-Monroe State Forest, Indiana, United States - atmos_gasesECM1C_05 | ecosystem: Environmental > Terrestrial > Soil > Temperate... | reverse complement strand
TGATCGGCAGCGATGCCCGCTTCATGGACCTCTTGCAACGCTTCCGTCCCGCCACCTACTGGAAGGTGATGGCGAAACGGATCGAGAAGATGACGAAGCAGGGGAAGTGATCCGGGCCTCATGGTTCGAGACGGCGCCTCGCGCCTCCTCACCATGAGGGTCTCCGGCCGACAGGCCTCATCCTGAGGAGCGGCCGGCAGGCCGCGTCTCGAAGGATGTTGAGAAAGCCAAGCCTCACCTTCCAACCAGCTGATCCGCAAAATAGGCAATCGTCTTGCGGTAGATCACCGCGTGATTCCATTCGCGCATCGCCTCGAAATTCGCCGAGCCTTCGCCGTAAGGCGCGCCCATCTTGAAGCCGTTGGTGTGCAAGAGGTTGGCGGTGGAAGCGAGCACGTCGGCAACGCTGTGGCGCAGGTCAACGCGGCCATCACCATCGAAATCGACGCCATATTTGATGTAGGACGACGGCAAAAATTGCGTCTGCCCGATCTCGCCGGCATAGGCGCCGATCATCTCGCGCAACGGTAGATCGCCACGTTGCAGGATTTGCAGCGCCGCCAGCAATTCACCCTGGAACAGTTCGGTGCGGCGGCAATCATGCGACATGGTCGCGAGCACGCGAAACACCGGCAATTTCCCCATGTCGCCCTTGCCGAAGTCGCTTTCCAGCCCCCAGATCGCAACCAGAATCTGGCGCGGCACGCCGTATTTCGCTTCGATGCTCGACAGCAGCGGCGCGTAACGTTGCAGCATCGCGCGGCCACCATTGATGCGGCCGGGACCGACGCGGGTCGCGACATACTGCTCGAAGGTCTTGGTGAAGGTGCCGCGCTGGCGGCGGTCGAAGGCAAGCACGCCTGCGTCCTGCTGCACGCCGCCGAGCGCCTGCGCGATCGTGGCTTGCGAAATGCCTTTCGATATCGCTTCCGCTGAGATGTTCTGCACGAAGGCATTGGAGTCGCCGCCGCAGCGCGCGGCGAAAGCGGGGGTGGATGCGGTGAACATACTCAAGCAAACGATCAAGCGAAATTTGTGCATGCGGATCCTTATTCGTCCAGCGCGGCCCGGCCTATCCTTATCCCCTCTCCCCGCTTGCGGGGAGAGGGTTAGGGTGAGGGGCAACGTGACGCGTGAGGGGCAATGTGACGCGCGAACGGCATCCTCAAGATCACGCGAGATGAGAGCCCCCTCACCCGGATGGCGTTGGACGATGCTTCGCATCGCCAAGGGCCATCCGACCTCTCCCCGCAAGCGGGGCGAGGTGAAAAACTCACTCACCGCCGTCGATCTGGCGGCCCATCACGGCGATCGCCTGTTGATAGACGCTCGCCGCATTCCATTCCTGGATCGCCGCAAAATTCGGCTCACCCGGCTGATAGCCGGCGCCGGCGCGCCAGCCATGGGCTTTGAGGAAGTTCGCGGTCGAGGACAGCGCGCCGGAGGAGCTTTCGAGATTGCCGACGCCGTATTCCAGCATCGTCTTGGGCAAAAATTGCGTCTGGCCGATCTCGCCGTGCATCGAGCCGCGCTGGCTTCCGGACAGCGTGCCGCGGTCGATCAATTTCAGTGCGGCGTAAAGCTGGTCGGTGAAATATTCCGGCCGCCGGCAATCGTAAGCGAGCGTCGCAATCGAGGACAGCATGTTCTGGTTGCCACGCTGGCTGCCAAAACCGGTCTCCATGCCCCAGATCGCAATTAGCGGCCCCGGCGGTACGCCGTAGCGTTGCTGGATCGAGGCGAACAGCGCCGCGTTCTTCTGCTTCATGGAGCGACCGCGCGCCACGATCGCCGCCGCCCCGCGCTTGACCATGAACTGATCGAGCGAAAGCTTGAAACTGTGCAGGCTGCGATCGGCTGCGATCGTCGCACCCGCGTAAGTCGTCTGCTCCAGCGCCGAAATGCCAGCACCGCCGATACCCTTGGCGCGCGCTTCGCCTGCAAATTGCTGCTTCCAGCCCTCAAAGCCGCCGGGGCCATTGCCGCATTGGGCGGCGTGGGCCAGAGAGGCCAGGCCGCATAGGCTGATCGCAACAGCAAACGCGGCGCACGGAATTCGGCTCTTTGTCATCGGCAAGTTCCCTCAGATGGACGCGGGGCGCACCTTACGTCATTGAGGGATGAATTCGAACAGAAATACTGCCCGATTACCCATGGCCTCATGGTTCGAGACGTGTGGCACGCCACGCTCCTCACCATGAGGGACAGGCCGCCGCCAAGAACGGTCACCTCATCCTGAGGAGCATCGCGCAAGCGATGCGTCCCGAAGGATGAGGCGTTGGATGTCACTTTAGTGAAGCAGAAACTTCCGAATTTCTTCTCCGATCTCGCGGGCGTGCGTCTCCAGCGCGAAATGGCCAGTGTCGAAGAAGCGCACGGCCGTATCGGGGATATCGCGCTTGAATGCTTCGGCGCCCGGCGGGAGAAAGAACGGATCGTTCTTGCCCCATACAGCGAGAAACGGCGGCCTGTGAGTGCGGAAATACTTCTGAAATGCCGGATAGAGCGCGATGTTGCTCTTGTAGTCGCCGAACAGGTCAAGCTGGATGTCGTCCGCACCGGGACGGGCGAGATAGAAGTTGTCGAGGCTGTAACCATCCGGCGAGACCGCGGCCTCGTCGGTCACCCCGTGGGTATATTGCCAGCGCGTTGTTTCCGGAGCGAGGAAAGCGCGCAACGCTTTGCGGTTTTCGGCGGACGGATCCTGCCAGTAGGCGCGGATCGGAGTCCACCCCTCGCTCAAACCCTCTTCGTAGGCGTTGCCGTTCTGCGAGATGATCGCCGTGATCCGCTCCGGATGCCGCGTCGCGAGCCGGAAGCCGGTAGGCGCGCCATAGTCGAACACGTAGATCGCAAAGCGATCGAAGCCGATCACTTGCGTGAAGCGCTCGATCACATCGGCGATATGATCGAAAGTGTAGGCGAACGTTTCGCGCGGCGGCATGTCGGATTGACCGAAGCCGGGCAAGTCCGGCGCGACGATGTGGAAGTCATCGGCGAAAAGCGGAATCAGGTCGCGGAACATGTGGCCCGCGCTCGGAAAGCCGTGCAGCAGGAGCAGCTTCGGTGCACCTTTGCGCCCCGCTTCGCGATAGAACACCTTGAAGCCGTCCACGTCTGCCTTCTTGTACTGTACTGACATCGGAGTTCTCCTTGTTCTTGATTGTGTTGGGGGTGCTTAAGCAGTCACGCCACGGATCGCCTCTTTGATAATCTCGACAACGATATGGGGCGCGGTGACGATCGGTGCGTGATCGACCGAATGCGTCTTCACCTTTGCCTTCATCCGCTCGGCCATGAAGCGCTGTGTCTCCGGCAAAATCATGCGGTCCTCTTCCGCGACCAGGAACCAGCTCGGCACGTCCTTCCAGAGCGGACGGCCGACCGGCACGGTGATGCAGGCCGGCGAGATCGGCCGCTGCACGGCGGAGCGCACCGCGAGTTCGTCCGCGCTCGCCTGCTGTGCAAACGCGTTTTTGAACGCCTCGTCAGGCAGCCAGATCAGGCCGTTGCCGTCGGGCGCGAGCTTTGGCGCCAACGGGTGCGGCGCGGTGCGATAGAAGACGTCGGCGACTTTCTCGCCTTCGTCGGGCGCAAGCGCGGTGACATAGACCAGCGCCTTCACATTCCTCGATTTGGTTTCGGCGATGACCGCGCCGGCATAGGCATGGCCGACCAGGACCGCCGGACCATCGAGCCGCGCAATCGAACGATCGAGTGCTGCGACGTCATCCGCCAGTGAGGTCAGCGGCAGCGGCGCCGCGACCACATTCAAACCGTCTGCCTTGAGCGCTGCGATCACCCGCGCCCAGCTCGATCCATCCGCCCAGGCGCCATGCGCCAGCACCACGTTGATCTTGTTCGTCGCCATTTTACGCTCCCTTCTTAGTAACCTGTTAAATACCATTTGACAGGTTACTATCATCGAGCTAGTAACTGGTCAAATAGTTTTTTGAGGGTTACGTTTGGAACCGCCCGCGAAGGAACTTCAGCAATCAACAGAAACGTTTTGCCAATGAATTATCACCCGCCTGCCATCTTCATCGCCGACTCCGCAGGCCTCGACTTTCTCAACTCTGTCGCAACGCCTGACGATATTCAGATTGACTGGATCGCGGATGGCGACGGCCTGCTGGACTGGCTGGGCCAGGCCAAATACGTGCCCACCGGTGTGCTGAAAGAAATCAAAATGCGAGCAAAGTCGGGCGAACTGGACAAGGTGGCGGACGAAGCGCGGTCGTTGCGGGAATGGAGCCGTGGCTTTGTCCGCAAGCATATGGGCCGGCCGCTTCCCCGGAGCGCTCTGCGCGAACTCGAACCGCTCAACACACTGCTCGCGCAGGACGAGGCTTTCAGCCAGATCCACCATCATCATGACGAGAGCGGCGATCGCCTCGAATTGCAGATGACGCGCCGCTGGCGCTCGCCGCAGTCGCTGCTGCTGCCGATCGGCGAGCGGCTCGCGCAATTCATCTGCGAGGAAAATTTCTCCGATGTGAAGGCGTGCGAAGGCGCGAGCTGTACGCTTCTGTTCGCCGATCACACGCGGCGGCGCGCGCGCCGCTGGTGCAGCATGACGATCTGCGGCAATCGCGCCAAGCAGGCCGCGCATCGCGAAAGGCTGAAAAATCAGCGCTAGAGGCCCGCAAAAAAGTCTACGTCCCCCCAAGCCAAAAGAAGGAGTGATCCCATGGCCAAACTGCCCCTGATCGTTTTCGACGTGAATGAAACCTTGCTCGATCTCGAAACCATGAACCCGACATTCGAGCGCATCTTCGGCCACAAGGACGCGATGCGGATGTGGTTCGCAAACCTCATCATGTATTCCGCGGCGCTGACGGTCGCAGGCCAATACGTGCCCTTCACCGAGATCGGCGGCGCGGTCATGAAGATGCTGGCGGATGTCAAAGGCATCAAGATCACGGACGCAGACAAGAAGGAATTGACTGACAAGTTCTCGACCATGCCGCCGCATGCCGAGGTGCCGGGCGCGCTCCGCAAGCTGCGCAATGCGGGCTTCCGCCTGTTCACGCTGACCGACAATCTGCTCGAGGTGCAGACCCGCCAGCTCACGCATGGCGACATTGTCGATCTGTTCGAGCGCCGCTTCAGCGCCGATGGCGTCAAACATCACAAGCCGTCGCGCGAGGCCTATGGCCATGTCGAGAAGGAACTCGGCAGCAAACCCTCCGACATGTGCCTGATCGCCTGCCACACCTGGGATACGCTGGGTGCGGTCGCAGCCGGCTGGGAAGCGGCGCTGATCAAGCGGCCGGGCAATGACGTGCTCGGCGTCGGCCCGCAGCCGCATGTTGTCGGCACCTCGCTCGACGACGTCGCCAACCAGCTGATCGCGCGGCACAAGGCGGGGTAATCGCAGACTCTTCCGGCTGTCATTGTCGTTGAACCGACTGCAGTCATTCCGGGATGGTCCGAAGGACCAGACCCGGAATCTCGAGATTCTCAGGTGTGCAAGTGCACACCGTAGTTCGATGCGGAGCCTGTCATCGGGCCGCGCTTTGCGCGGACCCGTTGGCATCGCCCCGGAATGACGTGCGAAAAATTGAACGCAACCCCAGGCTGCGACGAAATGAGCTGCCGAAAGCGACCGCAGCGCCTTCGGTCGGGGCTTCTTGTGCGCTCCGAAAGCGTCTAGCATCGGCTTAATTGGGGGCGGATTCGGTTCCATGGGGGCATGGGACCCGGCGCACCTCGGTAAGCCGGAGGATAAACTCTGCTTAAGGGGCTTCTGACCTTCAGCCTGACCCGGCGTCCGCTGGTTCTGTTGGGCCTGCTCGGCTTTGTCAGCGCGGGCATTTTCGCGTTTTTCCGCCTCAACATCGAGGCCTATCCCAATCCGGCGCCGGTGATCCTGGAGATCACGGCGCAATCCACCGGCCTGTCGGCCGAGGAGATGGAGCGCTACTACACGATCCCGATCGAGGTGGGGCTCGCCGCGACACCGGGCGTCGACGTCATCCGTTCGACCTCGTTCTTCGGCCTCTCCTTCGTTCGCGTCGTGTTCCAGTACAACGTCGACTATTATTTCGCGCTGACGCAGACGGCGATCAACCTGCAGCAGAACGTCACCCTGCCCGGCGGCGTCACGCCGCAAATCCAGGGCACCAGCCTCGTCGGCGAAATCTACCGCTATGAGCTGGTCGGGCCGGCACATTTCGGGCTGAGCAACTTGCGCACGGTGCAGGACTGGATCCTGCAACGCAGGCTTCTGTCCGTTCCGGGCGTCGTGCAGGTCAACACCTGGGGCGGCACGACCAAGGAATACGACGTCGAGGTCGATCCGCAGAAACTCGAAGCCTATGGCGTGACGCTGCAGCAGGTGATCACCGCGCTCGGCAATGCCAACATCAATGTCGGCGGCCGCACCATCAATCTCGGCCAGCAGTCGGTGAACATTCGCGGCGTCGGCCTGATGGATTCCGGCGGCGAAACCGACCTCACGCAAGGTTACAAGGTCCGCGATATCGAAAACGTCATGCTGTCCTCGCCGAACGGCCTGCCGATCTTCGTCAAGGACATCGCGAAGGTGTCGGTCGGCTATGTGCCGCGGCTCGGCAAGGCGGGGCGGGATCATTCCGAAGACGTGGTCGCCGCGATCATCATCATGAACCGCACGCTGCACACCAACGACGTGATCACCCGCGTCCGCAGCGAGATCCAGAAGATCAACAGCGACGGCAGCCTGCCGCCGGGGCTGAAGCTCGTGCCGTTCTATGACCGCTCGACGCTCGTCGGCGTCACCACCAACACGGTGCTGCATAACCTGTTGTTCGGCTGCCTTCTGATCTTCTTCATTCAATGGATCTTTCTCGGCGACCTGCGCAGCGCCGTCATCGTCGGCGTCAATGTCCCGTTCGCGCTGTTCTTCAGCATCATCATCCTCGTCATCCGCGGCGAGGATGCCAACCTGCTGTCGGTCGGCGCTGTCGACTTCGGCATCATTGTCGATGCCGCCGTGATCCTGGTCGAGAACATCTATCGAAACTTCCAGTCGTCGCCCGACGAGCGACAGCGGCAGTTGCAGCTTCTGGCCGAAAAGCGGTGGGGCGACGATCCGACCGGGACCGGGCAGCCGTCCGACGATGCGACCTGGACCGACCGGCTGCGCATGATCCTGATCAGCGCGTTGCAGGTCGACAAGGCGGTGTTCTTCTCCACCGCCATCATCGTTGCAGCCTTTATTCCGCTGTTCACGATGCAGGGCGTCGAGGGCCAGATCTTCGGCCCGATGGCGCGAACCTATGCTTATGCGCTGGTGGGCGCGCTGCTCGCGACATTCACCGTGACGCCGTGCCTGTGCTCGCTGCTGCTGCCGGCGCATATCGACGAAGTCGAAACCATCGTCGTGCGCGGCATACGGCGCGTCTATACGCCGCTGCTGCGCTGGTCGTTGCACAGGAGACCGGTCACGATTGCGATCGGCGTGGTGTTCCTGCTCATCTCCGGCTTCCTCGGCACGCGGCTCGGCAGCGAATTCCTGCCCACCCTCGAGGAAGGCAATCTGTGGATCCGCGCCTCGATGCCGCCGACGCTGTCGCTGGAAGCCGGCATGCCCATGGTGAACGAGATCCGGGAGATTCTCCTGAAACACCCCGAGGTGATCACGGTGGTGTCGCAGCATGGCCGCCCCGACAATGGCAGCGACGCGGCCGGTTTCTTCAATGCCGAGTTCTTCGTGCCGCTCAAGCCGTTCGACGAATGGCCGGCGAATTTCACCAAGGAGATGCTGATCGAGGATCTGCAGGCGGAATTTTCCGAAAAGTTCGTCGGCATCAACTTCAATTTCTCGCAGTACATCCAGGACAACGTCGAAGAAGGCCTGTCGGGCGTCAAAGGCGCCAACTCGATCAAGATCGTGGGGCCTGATCTGGCGACGCTGGAGCGCATCGCCAAGGAGGTGATGCCCGAAATGGCGAAGGTGCCGGGCATCACCGATCTCGGCGCGTTTTGGGTGCTCGGCCAGCCCAATCTCAACATCAAGATCGATCGCGAGAAGGCGGCGCGCTATGGCTTGAACGTCAGCGACGCCAACACCGTGGTGCAGGCCGCGCTCGGCGGCACGGTGGCGACCGTGCTCTTGGAATCGGATCGCCAGTTCGGCGTCGCGGTGCGCTACGGGCGCGAGTATCGCAGCGGCATCGACCAGGTGCGCAACATCAAGGTCGGCGTGCAGACGCCAACCGGAAACGCCTACATTCCCCTGAGCGACTTCGCCTCGATCACGCTCGACACCGGCGCGTCCTATATCTTCCGCGAACGCAACCAGCGCTTTGTGCCGATCAAGTTCAGCGTGCGCGGCCGCGACCTCGCCGGCGCCGTGGAGGAAGCGCAGCAGCGCATTGCGAAGGCCGTGAAGCTGCCGACCGGCTATCGCATCGACTGGGCCGGCGAGTTCGAATGGTTGCAGCAGGCCAAGAAGCGGCTTGCGATCATTCTCCCCGTCACCTTCGTGTTCATCCTGGTGCTGCTCTATGGCCTGTTCAATTCGTTCCGCACCAGCCTGCTCGCCCTGCTCGGCCTGCCCTTTGCGATCAGCGGCGGCATTATCGGCCTCTACGCTTTCGGACTGAACTTCAGCATTTCGGCCGCGATCGGATTCATCTCGCTGTTCGGCGTCTCCGTGATGAGCGGCATCCTGATCATCCATGGCTACGAGCGCGTCGCCGCCTCTAACGTGCCGCCTGAGGACGCCATGTTCCAGGCCGTCAGCCAGCAGATGCGCCCGATCCTGATGATGACCCTGTCGGCCTGCATCGGCCTGTTGCCGGCGGCGCTGTCGACCGGCATCGGCAGCCAGGTGCAGCGCCCGCTCGCCACCGTGATCGTCGGCGGCATGCTGATCGGGCCGGTCATGCTGCTCGTGATCGTTCCGGCCTTGCAGAGCTACTTCCTCGGCCGCGAGGCGGCGCACGCACCGCGGCCGCGCCCGGCGGAAGCCGAGCAGGTGTAGGTCTTTCTTATCCCTCCCCCTTGCGGGGAGGGTCGACGCGAATGGAATGAGCGTCGGGATGGGGGTATTTCAAGACGCATCAATTCCTCCCGCGACGTCAAACGTCCGAGTTGCTGCACAGTCGCCCCTGAGGGCGCAGGGAATGCCGGGTACATCGGCGTACCCGCAGCCTCGCGTGCAATGAAAAAAGCACACGAGCAAGTCACCACAGGTCAGCCAAACGATCCGGCATTCCCTGCGCGATGGTTTTAACGGTTTCCTTCGAGCTCTTCCCGGAGACCGGGCTTTGTTGCCTCCGTCGCAGGCCGCAATGCGAAAGCATTGTCGCCAACTTGACGCCAGCGTCGGGACGTCAGAACCACACGACTTCACCGTCCGCCTCACGCGCGTTCGTCGTTTGCGCATGCAGCGTCCATCGCATCCCGCACTCAACGTTCGTGACGACCGCGAAGCGCCCCTCTTGTTCGAGGCGGGACGGGCGAGCTTGTGGCTTTGATTTGCCCGACGGCACAAGGGGAAATATTTTTTCGAGAAGGGCTGGACAGGGTTTTGCAAAATTCACCCGACGGGCAAATCAGCCCGCCGTCCGGCGTTGTCCGGCGCCATTGCCAGGCAACCCGGCCATCACGAATTGCCGCTATTTCATTTGACAGCGGCATCCGTATCGATAACAAGCCGCCCATGCCGAAAAAGCCCGGAACCAACCCCAAAGGCGAATTCGCCTTCTTCAACGTCGTCTATGAAGACGGCTCCCAGCGCTCCAACCGGCGGGTGCCGTCCGAGCTGCTTGGCGGGCTCGACGGCGACGAGCCGGCGCGTGCGTTCATTCACGAGCAGGATCGCGAAATCGCCGAGAAATCCGGACGGCCGCCGCTCGAGATCAAGGCGATCAGCCGCGTCGGGGCCAAGAAGAAGTAACCCTTCGATGAAGCCGGGCCCCAAAGGGCCGACAATCGCGACCGCCTTTTCGACTTTCTTCGACCATAGGCGTTGAGCTCGGCGAATGCCCGCGTTATGCACCGTGCGGGACACTTGTTCTGGGCTTGCCGAGGGGCGACTGCGACATGACATTTTCATCACGACTTTTGCCGCGGCCAAAGCTCGGCCAAAGCCTCCTCGTCCTCGCAAGCCTTTGCGTACTGGCGGGACCCGCGCGTGCGCAGAACATCGATGAAGGCAAATCGGCGCCGCAGCTCTATGCGGCGACGTGCGCGGCCTGCCACCGCAATCCGGCCGCGCTGGCAAGAGGCCGCTTCCGCGCCACGCTGGCGTCATTCCTGCAAGACCACTACACGACCGGCGTGGGCGAAGCTTGGGCGCTGGCCGGCTATCTGGCGTCGGTCGACGCCGGACCGCCGCGCGCGAAACCGAGGCAGCCCAAAAGCAGCAAGCCTCGTCCGCCGGCGAACGTTCAACCGAATTGAGCGAAGAGTAATAAGCCGGCCTCGGCGGCCGATCGTTCAGCACCTGCGACGAATGGAAAGTCCCGCTCACCCGCCCGGCTTCGCCCGGCGACCTCTCCCCGCAAGCGGGGCGAGGTGAAAAGAGCGTGAGAGCAGCCGGTGATCAGTCGGCGGTCTGCTGCGCCAGGATGATGGCCTTCACGCTCGGCACGACGGCGATGTGGGTGAACTGACCCTCGTCGTAGGCCTTGCGGAAGCGATCGAAGTCGCGGACCGAGATGCAGCCGTTGGAGTCGCCGTTGGGGCCGAGCATGTAGCTGTGCACGAGCAGGCCGGAGCGGCCGCCGATATCGCTGCCTTCAGCCGGCGTCATGCGCAGTGCGGCGACGCCGTGAAAACTCGCCTCGCGCGGCTTCAGCGAATACATCGCGGGCGGCGTCGCACCGGTGTTCGGTATGTTGACGTGGTCGGGATCGTCGCGCAGGTTGCCCATGCCGGAGTGCGCCTCCATCACCGTGCCGTTCGGCAGGTAGACGGCATGCGCGGCGATGTCGTAGACCGCGGTCTCGCTGTCATAACCGAGCGCCGCGAGGTCCGGCGCCTTGCCGACCGCAAGCGAGGTCAGCGTCACGCGCGTCTTCACCAGGTCCGAGAATTTCTGGAACACAGAGCGCTCGGCCGGCCGGCTCGGCAGGCTCTCGGTCGTGGCCGGAGCTGTCGTCGCCGCGAGAGCGAGGACCTGGCTGGTTTGCGCCGGCAGGTCGGCGGCAGCAGGCCGAGACCTCGGCAGCGGAATTCCGGATGACGTCGACGCGGATGCGGTCACGGTCGTCGGCGGCGCGAGGACGAGCGGAGGCACGTTGGCCATATCATCGGCGAGCGCGGGGCGGAGACCATCCTGCTGCGGCCAGCGCGATGCCAGCGCATCCGGAGTCGTCGAGAGCTCAAGATCCGCTTTCGCCGTGACGAAACGTTTCAGCGGCTGCAACAGCGCGTTGCTGGTCGACTTCGGCGCGGACACGAAACGCTCGGCGAAGCTCGGGCGATCGGCATTGCCAGGTACGGCCGACGCCAGCACGGACAGATCGGGGCTCGTCAACCAGGCGGCCGCGATTCCGGACAGACCGATCGCGGCCAGCGTGAGCATGATGGTGTTGGCCCATCCCGAACGGCGCGCAGGTTTTGCAGGTTTGCGAACGGAGGCAGACGCATGGGAAGGCGCCGCCGCGCGGGCTGGTGCAGCCGCACGGGCGGACAAAGGCTTGCGAGCTTGCGGAGCCTTGCGAGCTATCGCAGCGTCAACAGCCATCGAGTCCCCAAATTTACCTCGACGAGGCCCCAACCAGAATCCCCCACGGATTAGCTGAGTATCGAGAATACGATAATTGGGCCGAAAAGTAAGGCATATTCGCGACGAATCATATCGCCCGGCGAGGAAAATTAACCCCGGGACGGGCCAAAAATGGAATTTTTGACCCCTCCGGCCGGCCCCCAGGAGGCCAAGGCTATCCTCCGATTCCAAGAGGCCTGACAGGCCAACCGGCGATTCGACGGCACGGGGGGCTTGTCGCTTGGGTTAAGCGAGTTTCGGCCAAATGCGTCATCGCCGGGCATAACCAGAACGGCTTCGCTTCCGCTCGCCTATGGCCCCACTGAGCGAAGCGAACGCCTCCGAGTGACGCCGGTCTGGTTGTCGAAAGCCGGCAGACTGACGCTGCACCGATTAGCGTTTGATTCATCGTAATCGTTAGACTGAGATTCAAATTTTCTATCCATGATCGCCAAGCTTCTGCGCGAGGTTGCGTTGCCGACGGCGGCCGCAACCTGCCTCGCTACGTATCGGAACGATCGTCATGGCGATGGTGGATTCGGCACATTGTGCCGATGTAAGCAGCGAACCTGTAAGCAGGCAGCAACGGCCGAATGGCCCGCGGCCGTGGCGTGCAAGACTGTTGATCATTTCTGTCCTCGCGCTGGAGCTGGCCGGATGCGCGCGCAATCCGCCGCCGCGTGAAAGCAGTCTCACTCAGCGGCAGGCCCGAGCAACTCCTGTTCGCTTGCATTCGCATGCTCGCGTGCGCGCCGAAGCGCCGCAGCATACCGAGCTGCGGGTACGCCGGCCCGATCCGGCGCTGCTTGCTCCGCAGCCGTCGCCCAACTGCGAATTCAAGAGGGCCGACATCAAGGCCGTGGACGCGGATGAATGGGCTCGCCTGAAAATCGAGTACGAGCGGCAGTGTTATCAGGAAGCCGAAAAGGCAGCGCGAGAGCGCCTGAGCCAGTTGCAGGGGTCCGCGGCCTGCGAAATCGAGCGCGCTCCGCAAACAACCGCGCGTTCCCAGAGGAACGGACATCCGCGGCCGGGGTCCTGAGCAACAACTAGCTCCTGAAAATTAACCATCGCGCTCGCCCGCGCTGGGACCCTTTGTGTCACGTGGATGACAGCGACTGAGCCGGCGTCCCAAGATTTCGTCGCCTTTGGGCCACATCATCGCACTTTTTCCTGAAGAAAATCGGTAGAATACCGGTGGTCATTGCTGCCGCCGCACATTGCTGGGAAGGGGGAAGTTTTTTGAGCAACCATCGTTGCGAGGGATATTGTGCAAACCCTTTACGAGTTACTCGGTGCGCTTCCTGACGACGATGCCGATAGCCTGAGAGCGGCATTCCGCA
>Ga0307474_10002564_pt1 | contig 13052 bp, 14 predicted proteins | sample atmos_gasesECM1C_2_FD_203312 | JGI IMG/M metagenome (GOLD analysis project Ga0307474, IMG submission 203312) | Hardwood forest soil microbial communities from Morgan-Monroe State Forest, Indiana, United States - atmos_gasesECM1C_05 | ecosystem: Environmental > Terrestrial > Soil > Temperate... | reverse complement strand
TCACCGTCGTTGCTGGAGTAGGCGGTGTAGAGCTCAGTTCCACCAGGTCCCGAACGCTTCACGACGCGGAGCCAGGTGGTCTCGGCTGCCGGCCCAATGATCATGTTTCCATAGATTGGATAGTTGGGTGGGACTGGACCCATCTGCTTGCCGAATTCGGTCTGGCGCGTGTCGAAGTCGGGAAAGACATCGAGCTTGATGCTGTTCTGATCGTTTCCATAGATGAACAATGTGCCTTGCGCGAAGTTGTAGCAACACGAATTGTCGAAGGGAACACCGGTGGTTAGTTTGGTCTCTACCATGTAATTGCCCCTGGGAGCAGGTTCAGCCAGAATGGCAACGTGCTGCGGGTCGCTGTTCTCGTCGGGGCCCATGGTCTCCACCTGGTAGGAATTCCCCGTGAGGGTGTAGGCGTTGTTTGCACTGGGATGGATGAAATGCCACTGCGAGGACAGAGTGGTTGAATTGAATTCATCGGACAGCAACGTGATCTCCTGTCCGGGCTCGTCGTTCGGCGCGACCGCCGGTCGGTAGCAGCTACGGAGGACAGGTTGAAGTGGACCTGCAGCGATCAGTCCCCAGGCGAAACAGCGTCCATAGAAGTCTCATTCTTCCGCATTTGTCGGCTTGATGCCCAACGAGTATCGGTGCGGGCGCTTTGGGCTGCAATAGGTCCCACACTCGCACTGTCTTATCCAACCCCGCCGATGCCAGACCGTTCCCATCGGGAGAGAACGCGACCGACGACACTCCATCTTGATGCCCGACGAGTATGAGTGCTGGCGCTTCGGGAGGGAACGGCATAGGAGTGCTCAGGCCTCTTCGTCCGGCAGGCCTCCGGTTCCTGCCAGATCCTGAGGCTTGATTTTCTCAACGTTGAACTTCACTGCGCGCTCGCGCATTGTCTTCAACACTTCTTCGAGTGGGGGCGGCTCGCCCTTGATCCAACGCAGTGGATTGATGCGCGCCACCACGAACGAACGCAGATATGGACTGACCAGTCCGCGTTCTTTGAGCTTCTTGACCGCTGCTGCCACTTTCTCTTCAAGGTCGAGCACCATCGTGGCGCGCTTCTCGTGATCCTTGACGGCGACCCGTAGGGGCTCATCCGTGAAACTTTCAAGTCTCCGCAGGATGGAGTGATACGCTCCACCGCCAAAGCGCGGCATCTTCTCGTAGCACACGCCAAGGGTCACCAGAGCAGGTTCGTCGAGGTAGAAGGTGAATTGCGACTCGGGGCGGGTCGCGTCTTCTTCGACGAGGCCTCGGTAGATGCGGATTACTTCTAAGGCTCGCTCCTTCAGGTTGTGGGCCTTTTCGGTATTGAGCGCCAGGATCTGCCAAGCCACCTCACGGTCGGCCACAACCAGAGCAGTGATCGACTTGGCTCCGAGGCGGCGCATGGCTTCAAGGCGATGCCTGCCGTTCGGTGTCCAGAATCCGTGGTTAGGCGCCGTCACGGCTATGATCGGATCGAGGAATCGGCCGGTCTTATTGATCACGTCTGCGAGCCGTTTGTGATGGGTATCTGAAAGGTCTCGCTGAAACGGCGTTGGCTCAACGGCATCGATCGGCAAAACCGCAAGCAGGAGCGCATGTCCGCCGAGCGGTTCCTTGTACTGCCCGACAACGCACCCACCAGCCATGCCGATGGCTTCGGCAACGACGGCAGCGTTTGCTGGATGTTTTTCGAGGCGGCACTCTCCTGGAGCAAGACCCTTAGTACCGGGTTTGGCTTTACGAGGCCGGCGTCGTGCTGGTGCGCGCTTGACCATAATCAAGATCTCCATTCTAGCCTCCGAATCGCTTGACTCGAACCACAGAATCCGACGGTCACCCAAACGCATCGAAACAGGTAGTTGAACGTGCATGTGAAATGAGATTCTTGGATGAAATCGAGCGGCAGGTCCTGGCGTGGCCCCAAGTATCAGCTCACTCGCGCGGCTTTGGCGGCCGGGAATTCCGATTTCGGGCCGCCGAAATCGGACACGTACATACCGGTGGGATAGTCGACATTCCGTTTCCCCGCCCGCTGCGGGACGCATTGCTGGATGAGGGGCTCGCCGAAGAGCATCATTGGGTAGCGAATTCCGGTTGGATTACCTTCCGAGCTCGGAGTGAGGACGATCTGAGCCATGCGCTCTGGCTCATACGACTCTCCTATCTGCGTTATGCCGTTAAGACGGCTGCAGATCCGCAGGCTCTCGTTGAACGTGAGAGCGAACAACTGCATCTCAGTCCACGGTTCAAAACCCTGCTCGCGGCATTCTTTCCGAATTCGGCAAAACCAGCTTCTGCCGGGGCCGTACCTGCATAGCGGGGCGTAAAACCGCAATCATGTCATTCCGAGGCTTCCAACTGACCATCCAACAAAGCGAACAAGTGATTGAAGAGGAGGATCTCACGAAGATCGACATTATCGGCGCGGGAAACATCGGCGGGACATTGACTCGCCGGTTTCGAGTTTTAGCGCACGTCGTCTTTGTTGCCAATTCTCGAGGGCCTGAGAGTCTTAAAGAACTGGCGAAGGAAACGGGCGCAAAAGCTGTTACCGCGAAAGAGGCAGCGCGAGCGGGCGAAGTGGTGATTGTGACCATCCCTGAAGGACATATTCACGAATTGCCAAAAGATTTTTTCGCTGATGTTCCTGACAATGTGGTCGTCGTGGACACGGGAAACTATTATCCGCCCCCTCGGGACGTCGGATTGCGGAGATCGAGGCAGGTTTAACCGAGAGTCGCTGGGTCGAAAAACGGCTGGGAAGATCCGTAGTCAAGGCGTTTAACAACATTTACTCCAGGCACCTGCTCGAGAAGAGCCGTCCTGCAGGCACTCCGGATCGCATTGCTTTGCCCGTTACCGGTGACAATCCCTAAGCTAAGGCGATAGTGATGAAGCTTGTCGACCAACTCGGGTCTGATGGCGTCGATGCCGGTAGGCTCGACGATTCGTGGCGTCGGCAGCCGGATACACCCGTCTATGCGGCAGATTTCAACGCTGAAGGCGTGCGTCGCGCATGGGCGGAAGCGAGCAGGAAGCGTCCTCCAGAATTCCAGGCGACCGGGAAGAGTCCCGGCAGGTATGCGAAGCCTGCATGAGCGGTTGATTGACGAATCGGCGATATGAAAGCAATCCCAATTCCCGGAGCGGAAATCTACTACGAGAAGGGCTTCCTCTCTCCTGAGGAGGCGACAACTCTCTTCAGCACGTTGCTGGCAAAATGCTCTTGGGAGCGGCGGAAGACCACATTCAAGTATGCGGTGCCGCGTGACGAGGCATACTACGGCGATCCTGGAACGAAGTACACCTATTCGCGACGCGAGTACAAGCCTCTTGCATGGCTTCCCGAGTTGCTGGTTTTGAGGGCTCGCGTGGAAGATGCCACTCCCACCGCTGCCTATTCGAACTTGAATCTGCTGCGAGTCGGTTACAACGCCGTCCTCTCGAACCTCTACCGAAACGGCAACGACAGTGTGGGGCTACACTCAGACGCGGAACCAGAAATGGGGCCGGTAATCGCGTCGGTGAGCCTCGGGGCAGAAAGGCTATTTCGCCTAAAAAGACACGATGGAGGCGTGGCTTTTGCAGATAGATTGCCGCATGGCAGCCTGCTGATCATGGCTGGAGCGACGCAGAAAAACTTCAAGCATGAAGTTCCAAAGGAACCTGAGATCATCGAGCCGCGCATTAATCTGACGTTCCGAAAGATCGAGCACAAATGACACGCACAGCCGCTTCGCTGGAAGACCGACAGCGATGTCGATGAAGGAGGCACAACCATGGCAATTCCTCAAGCGGACCTGAGGCTATTAGACAGCGAACTAGCCAAGCGTTTGCTGAATTCGACCATTCCTCGACGCCTGGCGTATGTCGCCAAGGGTCGAACTCCACGGGTCATTTCGACCTGGTTTTATTGGGATGGGAGTGAGGTTGTGATGGCAACGTTCATTGCTGGTCCTAATGCGCGTCACGCACCGTCTCGTCCTACCGCGCTGCGCGCAAGTCCGGAGGTCGCCATCACAATTGATACCGGCGTGTTTCCACCTGAAGTGCTGCTGATTCGGGGCCAAGCGTCCGTGACCGAGGTGGACGGGTTGGTCCGGGAATTTGAAGAGGCAGCGCGGCGCTACCTTGGGGAGCAGGGTGCTAAAGACTTCCTAAGTCAGGCGAGCAAGCCAGGTGTGAGGATGGCGCGCATGGCAGTGCGGCCTATTTGGGTGGGCACGCTCGATTTTCAGACTCGCCTGCCGAGTCACGTTGGCGGCGTTGCCGCATAGTCACGAAGGGGCGGACACAGATCTCGAGCCCCCCATCGCTGGACTGGAGGATGATGAGGACCAATGAAGTTGAGCGTGGAGTGCTACTCTGGCCGAAAGGGTGATGAAAGACCCGTGCGGTTTTGCCTGGGAGGAAGCAGTATCAAGTCGAAACCGTGCTCGATCAGTGCTACGAGCCCGAGAACATCCTCTACAAAGTCCCCGCGGACGACGGAAATCTCTATTCTCCGGCAACAGACATCTATCCCCGACAAACAGTGGGAAGCTGATTTCGTTTCGCGAGGCAGGATACGAGCGAAGCCCCGGAGCTAGCGAGCGCGCCCCTTCCACATCCGCCGTCCGTACAGCGCAAGATTGAGAGCGCAGACAAGTACACCGGCAACCGTCAGAACGGTCACGGAGATGTCGGGATAAACAAGCATGTCCAGGTAATGGAGCAGAAACCCTCCCTGGTACGGTTGGACACCAGCCTTGCCTTCGAGCCAGTTCTCAAGCAGCGTCAAAGGGCATGGCCAAGGAAGCAGCTCCGTAAGAATTCCCCAGAGCAGTGAAGCGACGTGCAACCAGCGAAGCGCAGGGCGAGACCGTGTGAGAAGGGCGCCAAACATCACCCACACAATGAAAAGCGCATGCAAAAACAGGACGAAAACCGCAAGCGCAGAATAGATGCCAGAAGCTGCATACATCAATTGAACCTACCGCACCGTCAAGTTTCGATCGAACTGACACGCGCGCCGACACGTTATGATACGCAGCAGAGCTTGATCCTCCTCTTTATGGAGTCTCCCCACATGTTACGTATTCGCACAGCGTCTGTTGAGCAAGTTCCCTTGCTGCTTGAAATGATTCTGGAATTCGCCACCTGCGAGAGGTTACGGGAGGAAGTAACGATCACTGAGGCCACGCTAGAGCGTGACGGGTTCGGGGCTCAACCGCGGTTCCGCACTTTGATTGCCGAGTGCAATAGCGCGGCGGCAGGCTATGCCATCTGCTTTCCGATCTACAGCGCGTTTCAAGGCCCGGCGCTATTTCTCGAAGATGTGTATGTGCGCCCGCAATAGCGCGACCAAGGAATCGGCAAGGCGCTGATTGGAGAAGTTGCGGGGATGGCGCTCGGAGACGGATGCGGCGCTCTGCGCTGGGAGGTGCTTACATGGAATCAGCCGGCCATCGATTTCCATAAATGGCTGGGGGCGATTTTCCTCGATGATTGGAAGGCGGTACGCATCGAGGGGCAGGCACTGCGAAGACTTGCGGAGCAAAGCAATGCTTGATGGACTGCCGCAATCCGTTTGTCCAGCAAGCGCAAGGGATAGCGTGCCAGCTATGCCGGCACCACACTTGATTGAAATCGATCTTAGGCGCCCATAGAACTTTGAAGCGCTAGAGAGAAGCATTTGGGGACAGAAGACGGCCCGCAGAGACCGGAAAACTATTGTTACCGGGCAGTGCCAAGCAAAATTCATGGCTTTACAGCGTGGCGGGGTATTGTATTCAGCACATGCGAAAACAGCAGCCGCAGTAGAACTGCGGCTGCCGTTTCTTGTTAAGCCGTACGAATGAGACCGAGTTGTGTCAGCGCGGTCACTCCGTCGTCCAAACCGACTTCTTCGGCAATCTTTCCGTCTTTAATGCGTAGAACGGTAGTTCCTATGAAGTGCATTTTGCGGCCGCTGCGGGCAGGGAGAGAGCCATTGAGAAAATCACTAAAGGCGGGCCCGGTATGCGTGCCGCCGCCCTCCCAACGGCCCACAACGTGGTCCCCCTCGGCGATGAGGTCTGCCGCGCCCCAGAAGTTGAGGTCTGGAAAGGCCTCGCGGAATCCACGCATGAAAGCCTTAATATCCTCATGGCCGCGGCGCGGCTCGTGCAGAGAATACTGTAGCAACATGTCAGGAGCGGCAAGCTCGTCCACGACGCTGAGATTGACTTTCGATCCCCAAAACTCCGTGAACCAACGTCCCACGAGAGCCTTGTTTTTTTCTTCTCTCGACATAAATCTGTATTCCTTTCGGTAGTGATTGCAGAGTCATGGTGCCACTCTGTAAGCCAACACTAGCCGTGCGACATATCGAGTCGCACTCCGAATCTTGCTTTTTAATTCCATAGGAAAAGCAAACCCGCCACTTCACTGGATTGTCCAGCCACGAGGACGCCATCCGAATTTGAAAGCAAGAAGCGGAGTGTTCCCGATCACAATTGCCGCTAATGTCAATCCGAACGAAAGGAGTGGACCAATGGCAAGGTCATCGAAGATCGAAGAACTTGCACAGACGACACTGAGCGATCCACGGTGGTCTTCCATCGTGCCCGCGATGCTTCAGCCGATGGCAGGTTCTATTACGCCGTCAAGACCGCTGGCGTCTACTGTCGGCCATCCAGCGCTGCCCGTCTGGCGCGGCCAGAAAACGTGGAGTATCCCGACTCGCTCAGGAGCGGAAAAACTGGATTTCGTCCTTGCAAGCGATGCAAGCCCGATCAGGCAGGTATTTCCGAACAAAACGCCGGCAAGATCGCGAAGGCCTGCCGCCTGATTGAAAAATCTGAGGAAACGCCGTCACTCGCCAGACTCGAAAAATATATCGGCATGAGCCTCTACCACTTTCACCGGATATTCAAGTCCATAACCGGCATTACGCCGAACGACTATGCAGCGGCACACCGCGGTCAACGTCTGCGGTTTTCGCTGGGGAAGAGTAGCACCGTGACTAACGCGATCTATGAAGCAGGTTTCAATTCGAACAGCCGTTTCTACGAGAACACAAACGATGTCCTTGCAATGACGCCTTCGCAGTTCCGCGCAGGTGGAACCGGTACCGATATTTTCTTCGCCATCGCCGAGTGCTCCCTGGGCTCGATCCTCGTAGCCCAAAGCAAGAAGGGTGTCTGCTCCATCCTCATCGGAGATGATCCGATTTTGCTTGCGCGGGACCTGCAAGACCAGTTTCCGAAGGCCAATTTGATCGGAAACGAACACGGCTACGAAGATATCGTCGCCAAAGTTGTGGGGCTGATTGAAGCGCCCGTAATTGGTCTCGATCTGCCACTCGATATCCGTGGCACGGTATTCCAACAGCGCGTCTGGAATGCGCTCCAGCAGATCCCGCCTGGCTCGACTGCGACTTACACTGAAATCGCCAGGAAGATCGGGACGCCAAAGGTTCCCCGTGCTGTCGCTCAGGCATGCGCCTCGAATGTTCTGGCAGTGGCGATCCCTTGTCACCGGGTGATCAGAGCAGATGGATCGCCTTCGGGCTACCGCTGGGGTGTACAGCGAAAGCGTGCGCTCCTCGAAAGAGAGGAGCGCGCATGAAAACCCTATACGAAGACGACGAATTGTCCCTTCGCGAAGCCAACCTGACGCTCCCGGACGCAACCCATGCGGTTTCACAGATTGAATCGCTCGATTGGCAAGGCATTGCAACTGAACTGAACGATTCAGGCAACGCCTTGCTGAAGGGCATTCTCAGACCAGATGAATGTGAAGCTCTGACGAGCCTGTACAGATATGACGAGTATTTTCGTAGCCGGGTCGTTATGTCTCGGCACGGCTTCGGTCGCGGGGAATACAAGTACTTCAATTATCCGTTGCCCGGCATCCTTCAAAAATTGCGTACCTCCCTGTACGAAAACCTGGCTCCCATAGCGAATCAGTGGAACCAGCAGATGGGGCTCGATATTCGATATCCGGTCACACATACAGATTTCATTGAACGCTGTCACAAGGCAGGACAACTGCGGCCGACGCCATTGCTTCTGCAGTATCACGCCGGAGACTACAACTGCCTGCACCAGGATCTCTACGGCGAGCACGTCTTTCCGGTTCAGGTAGCATTCCTGCTCTCTGAACCGGGAAAGGATTTCACGGGCGGCGAATTTGTGCTGACCGAGCAGCGTCCGAGGATGCAGTCACGCCCCGAAGTCGTGCCTCTGCGCCAGGGAGATGCGGTTGCTTTTGCTGTTCATCATCGCCCCGTGGAAGGGACACGCGGCAACTACAGAGTCAACCTACGCCATGGCGTCAGTCGTCTGCGGTCAGGACACCGTTACACGGTCGGCGTCATCTTTCATGATGCGAAATAGCGACGTCGCAGGTACTGCTCACAACCGCGTGAGATTAAAATCATTCAGACAGGGATGCGCCTTGCCTGCCGTCGACACTACCGTTGATTTTCGTTTTTGGTCCGGCCAGCTTCGACATACTTCCACACCCAGAACGATCCGATGGCAAAAATGCACAGGGCGACAATGGGCGGCGTAGATTTCGAAGTTCCAAGCGCCTCCTGCCAAGAGTCCAGAAACGATGGACGCGTACTCCCGTAGTCTCGAATGGCCAGTACGATGGTTTCGCCAATACCGCCATCAGGGAGCTCGCGAAAAATCGCCGTTCGGCGTTCGCGATCATGTCCTTCGCTCTCAATCCAGCCTTAAGAGGTAGACGCGTTTCTGCTGCCATTGCCCGTTGGACGACCGCCAGGACTCGGGAACGTCACTGAAGAGAGGCTGGCGAAACTCGAAATCAAGACCGTCGGCGAACTGCGAGGACTAGAGGTCGCCAAGCTTGCAGATGAATTCGGTCGGTACGGTGTGCGCCTCTACGAACTTGCGCGAGGCGTCGACGAGAACCAAGTCGTACCTGACCGACCCACAAAGTCGATCTCGGTTGAGGGCACCTTTCAAGAAGACGTTCTGCTGGCAGAAACCGAGCCCAATGATCCGACGGCTGGTGAAAAAGCTCTGGCCGGCTTCGCGCAATGAATCACGAACAGCCCGTACTGTGATTCTGAAGCTAAAGACGAGCGAGTTCAAGATTCTCACACGCAGCTGCACACCGGATGTACTACTGTCGTCATGCGAAGAATTGAGCGGCATTGCGCTAAGGCTGCGAGAACGAGTGAATCTCCCTCCACATCAACGCTATCGGCTGGTGGGCGTCGGCCTGAGCAACTTTAGAGATGCCGAACCGACCGTTGTGCAGGCGGTTCTTTTCGAGCGACAGTGACTGAATCTGCTCCGGTCGCGCAGAGCTCACGAATTCAGTGCAGCAACGGAAAGCCAAATCGTTGATTGATGTTGTCGCGGTCTACGGTAGGCCGTTGCAAACCGCCAGTCATGAGTGCCACTCTTAACGCAACGAATGCCTCCAATTCGTCAATCGAAATCTTGCCGTCCTGGTTGGTGTCCGCTTGGGTTGAGGCGAGTGCCTCTAGAATCTCGTGCGTAAAGAAGCCGTTCTGAATCTTAGGCGATTCGAACGACATCTCTCCCGCGTGCGACGCGGAGAAGATGATGGAGCCGGTTCGCCGAGAAAGATCGTTGTAGATATAGCGGTCCCGTTCATAGAGGAACACTCTCTTTGGTTGGCCGGTGTGCGCCTGCTGGAAGACCGGGCTCGTGCGAGCGGCCATTCCCGCGTCTCGCATTTTCGCGGCCAGTTCCGCTCGCGTCGTTTCATCCATTTCGCCGGATTCGCAGGTGTCCAACAGCAATAGTTTGCGGCGAGGTGCAATATCGCGTACAAGAGACTCGATCTCATCGAAGCTCACCGCCGTTGTGCCGAGATTCTTGACATCGATGTTGTAGGTCCCGTAGTAGTACGTTGCTTCCTTGGAAAGATCGTAGGCCCCGTGCCCAGAAACCAGAATGACGACTGTGTCGTCCACGCTGGCGTTCTTCAGAACTTCACCGGCCTTTAGGATGTTGTCGCGAGTTACGGCATCGTCGACGTATGTCTTTACAATGACATGACCATATGAGCCGGAATAGCGCTCAAGAGCCGCCCCTAAGTCTAGGACATCTTTGTGGGCAAATTGCAGATTGAGGGCCGGAGTCCGGTAATGCGAAACTCCGAAACCAATGTAGTAGAGATCGTGCTTCAGATCCCTCGGCTCCGGGCGGTAGATCGTAGACCAATGGGCTCGCAACGCCTCGACTCCCTGACTGTTAAAGCCACTGATTTCGATCTTGTTCTCTCCCTGCCCAAGCTCGATGCGGTCACTCACGCGTGCCTTTAGGCCTGTGACGGGCTTTCCTTGTCCCCGAAAGATAGGAACGTTATTGACATAGATTTGGTAGCTCGTGAGCGGATACTGTTGATCGCTGATCTCGGCTTCGATCTGGGCGAACTTACTATCTTGTTTCGCTTCCACGAGATGCACTTCGGGAGCATCTAGTTTGAGTCCAGAAGCACTCGCGTGAAATCCGCTCCGCTCGAGCCGGCGTTCATACCTGGAGCGAAGATGCTCGATGAACTCAGGGGAGCCAATTCCCATGCGGCTGAGTATCTGGTCCGGCCGATTCAGTTGGAGAGCGAATTGATCGACCGCGAAGGTGTCGAGGCCTCGGGTGATACCAACCAGGTCGCCACCATAGTGCGAACTGTCAAAGTAGCCGTCGGGCGTGTAGACGATCCAGTCACCGCCATGAGCCAACAGAGCCATCGAATAGCCGTTATCAACGCGCCATACTCTTGTGGTTGCATCGTGACCGGCGCTAACAAGGTGCTGCTCGTCGGGCGTGAACGCGAGGCCATTGATGAAGTCTGCGTGGCCTTTGAGCACGCGGACGAGCTTGCGCGATGGCCAATCCCATAGGGTGACGGTACTGTTCGCGGTGACCGCAAGCCAACGGCCCGACTTTGAAAATTGGATCGCTCCACCTTGGAAAGAATTGTTGACCTTGACCGAGTCCACGAGTTGCGCTTTGAGATCGAAGACCTGGAGGCTTTTTTCGGGGTTTGTCGTGGCCGCGACTACCTTGTCTCCTTCCGGAGTGAATGCCAGCGAATAGGCCGGGCCTACCGGTTTAATGACTTTCGGATCGAACCGGCTCTCCCCCAGCAGTTTTCCATCGATGTCCCAGATGCGCACCTCTTCGCGATAGCTGCCGGTGGCGAAATACTTTCCCGACGGAGCGATTGCCAGCGCGTAAATACGGCCGTCGCTTGCCTTCAGGTGCCGGACGGTCTTCTGCTCCAGATCGTAGATGTGAACCGAGCCTCCACCATCGCCGCAAAACAAGAAGCGGCTGTCTGGCGAGAAGGCGAGTGCTCCGGCACCGTTCTTAAAACCAGTGAACTCGTCCAGTTTCTGGCCGAGAGGACCCCATAGAATGACCTCGTCACCACTGCTCGCGAAATACTTGCCGTTCGGCGCATAGGAGAGACCGGTTGGATATTGTTTGTGCCCGGGCAAGCTGGCGATCAGGCGGCCGTTTAACGACCAGATTCGCACCAGTCGATCTGCCGATAGGGTCACAATGAAGTTTCCATCGGGCGATGTGACGACGTTCGTCATCGGGCCACTCAATCCGACGAAAGCGCGTTCAAAGGTACCGTCGCTGTTCCAGATCTCGAGCCCGGGAGGATCGATATTGTCATCGGCGGTGATTAGCGTGCGTCCATCGGGTGCGAGTGCGATGAGATAGGGCGAGCGATGCCCGCCCTCTCCCACCTTAATCGTGCGCAGAAGTTCACCGGATTTCCGGTAGATGTGCACCTCGTTGTCGGTTCGTCCACCGGTTACGATGCTCGTGCCATCGCCGCTGAACCGCAGACACTGGGTGAACTGGGACGAGAATTGGCCAAGCGGATTGCCTTCGAGATCCCACAATTTGGTGACTGGTTTTATGTTCTTGGGTACCTCGCCAAAAAAGATCGGGCTTCCCGCGGTTGCCAGGGTCTTGCCGTCTGGGCTGAGTGCCAGCGCCTTGATCGCATACTCGTGTGCGGCCACTGTTCGGAGCAGCTTTCCTTCGTTGCTCCAGAAGCGTAGCTTGCCGTCGAAAGATCCGCTGACTGGTCCGTGCGCGCCGTAAATTACACTCTCAACCTCAGAAAAGTCGCCTTCTGTTGGCACTCTGGTATCGGCCGTACCTTCCAGCCGGTAAAGAGTCAATCCTCTGGTCGTGCCGATGGCCACATTGTGGTTGTCGTTAGAAATGGCAACGGCGGAGACAAACCCCTCTCGCATCGGAAGATCGGGAAACCGGTGAACGACCCGCCCATCCAGCGACAAGAGAAAGATCGTGCCGGTGCGACTGGCCGCAAGAAGCAGCTGACCATCGTGGGAAAGGGCAAGATAGTTGACCCAAAACCCCGTGCGAATGGTACGTATGAGGGTGCCTGCTGGAGACCAGAGCTTTATTGTGGAGTCTTTGCCGGCGCTCACGAAGAACGTGCCGTTGGACGCGTACTCGAGGCCTTGGATCTCCGCTGTGTGGCCGGTCTGTACGGTGAACTCGATGGGAGGTAGCGGGGAAATTGCAGACTCATCGGCCCTCGCCCTACTGAAAAGTGACCATCCCAAAAGGTAAATCGGAAGTAACACTAGTTGACGAGCCAACCGTGCCCAGGAACGACGATGCATGTTCTGTCGGCGGAACACCAGCTCTCTTGGCAGCGTTGCAACGAGTTTCAATAAGCGTCGGACATACAATCCGGCTCCAGACTTGGCGTTCTCAAACCGTTTCACGATGCCTCCAATACAGACCGGTCCAGCACAGACTTGCGACTAGGGCATTGACAAGCTGTCAACCATGGCGTGCCGCGGCCACGGAAAGCGGTTCAGTTAGGGCGCACAGCTAGGGAGAGAAAGACAGCAAGATTCATTCTAGAAAAGAGGATGGTTTCGCTGAACGTAACCTTGGTACTAGTACATCGTCCTGTTAATTCATTATAGTATTATGAGTTCGTCGACGCTTCCTTGGCTTGCGCGGGTGCGCCGCCTGATATTCCTTCGTGGCCTCGATAATACGCTGGAGCTTCTCCGGTCCTTT